>Ga0210242_100203_pt1 | contig 49840 bp, 21 predicted proteins | sample ChrtobMeP5a_16mM_FD_155445 | JGI IMG/M metagenome (GOLD analysis project Ga0210242, IMG submission 155445) | Chrysochromulina tobin associated microbial communities from unialgal haptophyte culture, Seattle, Washington, United States - P5a_16mM | ecosystem: Host-associated > Algae > Haptophytes >... | reverse complement strand
GGGTGGGGGGGTGGGGGGGGGGGGGGGGGGTGTGGGGGGGGGGGGGGGGGGGGGGGGGGGGGGCGAGGGGGGTGGCGGGGGGGGTGGAGGCGACGGCGGTGGCGGTGAGGGAGGAGGTGAGGGTGGAGGAGGTGATGGCGGCGGTGATGGTGGAGGCGGTGAGGGCGGTGGAGAAGGAGGGGGAGGCGACGGTGGCGGGCTTGGAGGTGGAGGCGATGGAGGCGGCGAGGGAGGAGGGGGGCGGGGTGGAGGCGAAGGCGGTGGCGGTGCAGGAGGAGGTGAGGGTGGAGGTGGGGATGGCGGTAATGATGGCGGAGGCGGTGTGGGAGGTGGAGAGGGAGGGGGAGGCGACGGTGGAGGGCTCGGAGGTGGCGGCGAGGGATTCGGCGATGGCGGAGGCGGTGAGGGAGGTGGAGAGGGTGGAGGCGGCGAGGGCGGTGGTGAGGGAGGCGGTGGGCAGGGCGGAGGCGACGGCGGTGGCGGTGAAGGAGGAGTTGAGGGTGGAGGCGGCGAGGGCGGCGGTGATGGTGGCGGCGGCGAGACCGGTGGCGATGCACTGGTCCATTTGATCGCAAGCAGCATTAAAACAGTACGTGAAAGGTAACGCAAGCCGAAATCGCTGGCCATGTTCACCCGATGAGAGGAAAGTTGGAATGAAATGGACCTTGCGGCGATCCTTGCGGCCGCGAGATGAGATTTGCCGTTACACTTGAAAAGTGGGCAGATGTTTGGAGGCGCATGCTTACATGTACTTGCAAGATACAGACAAGTACAGAAGGTTTCCTAAGAGTACTCTAGAAATATCGGGGAGATCGAAGAAAGTACGAAAGGGAACTCACAACTCTGCTCGTGGGAACGCCTGCTTCCTTGTAAAGTTGTCGGACTGATTCCAAAGATCCAAACCCATGTTTCCAAAGAGTGCATCTTACTTGCATGCAAATTCAGCGCCTCGATCGATTACAAAATTCGCCTTCATGGAACGAATTTTTCCTAGGGGGTAGGAATAAGGGTAGGAAAGGGATGAATATCTCCTGGATTTGCACACAATCCTCTATCACTATCTGAGTTCTGAGAGGCGCGAACACTTATGAATACGTCTTACGAGTAAATATAGTCGTAAGAAAGTAAGTGTAACATGCGCGCCGCGGAGCGGCAACGGCACCGACGTGGCGAGGGCACGGCGAGGGCACGGACCCAAGCATGCGAAGCGTGGCGTTATGGGGGGAACACCGATGTAAGGCATCAATCATGCTCATCCCATTTCGACACTCCTCTGTTGCTCTCTTTCGGTTTCTCGTGAGCCTTACTTCCCACTGTTTCTTATCTTCATCCTGAGCTCGCCTCTGTGCGACAGCACCCTGCCTCGCCCTTCTTCCTAGGTCCGCGGGCGCCGCGGGCGCTGCATCGCCTTCAGGCGCTTCAGCTTCCGCGCCTCGCCGTCGCCATGCTTTCCACCGCCCGGTCGCTCGGCACCCGGCTTGGGGGCGGGTCCAGGCGCCTTGCTCGGGTCAACCGCGCTCGCCTTGCGCTTGACGCCGGCCTTGACACCCTTAGCGGTGGCGGCGCCCTGTTTGCCGGCGCTCGCTGATGGACCTTCCTCCTCATCGGCGGCCGCGGCGGAGCTGGACGCGCCGGCGGTAACGTCCGCCGCCGCGTCGGGCGTGAGCGCATTCGCGTACTTGCGCAGCTTGCATACGAAGAAGCCGTCCATGTTGTGCGTGTGCGGGTAGAAGCGGCGCGCGAGCTTGAGGCTGCTGTGGAAGCGTTTCGTGCGATGGCGCGTGAGCCCCTCGACCCCGAATGGCAGCCCCGTGTCCACGACCTTGACTGGGCGAGAATTGAGCACGTAGTCGATCACAGCCTCATTCTCCTCAACGGAGATGGAGCAGGTGGAGTAGACGATGAAGCCGCTCTCCTCGTGACCAGGCTGGTTGGCCAGCGTCGCATCGATCGCAGCGAGCAGCAGCTCGCGCTGCAGCTGCTGGCAGCGCTGTACGTCTGAATAGCGCTTCTCAGCCTTGACGGACGGATCTTTGGAGATGACGCCGAGCCCGGAGCAGGGCGCATCGAGCAACACTCGATCGAAGCCACCCATGAGCTTCGGGTAGTCGCGCCCGTCCGCGTTCATCACGATCGCGTTGCGCACGCCCAGGCGCTGCAGGTTCGCCTGCAGCGAGCGAAGCCGCTCCTTGGAGGCATCGTTGGCGACGAGGGTGCCACGGTTGGCCATCATCGCCGCAAGATGGCTGGCCTTGCCGCCGGGCGAGGCAGCCATATCGAGCACCCGCTGGCCGGGCTGCGGCGAGAGCGCGAGCACGGGCAAGAACGACGAGGCGCTCTGCACCATGTAGTGCCCCGCGAGGTACTCGGGCGTCGCACCGATGGGCACGGCCGAGTCATAGATCTGCAGACCGTCCTTGGACCACTTTGCGATCGGATCGAGGTTGACGTTGCGCGCGATCAGGGCCTGCGCGAGCTCGCGACGGCGCGTGCGGAGCGTGTTCGTGCGCACCGTCACCGGGCGCGGCGTCTCGCTCGCCTCGATGAACGAGAGGCACTCCGCCGGTGAGAAGAGCCCCAGGAGAAGATCGATCAGCTCGGAGGAGTAGCCGTACACTACCGAAAGGTCCGCGGAGAAGACATCCATGTACTCGGTGCGCGAGCGGCCTGGCGCGCGTTTGGCCGCAAAGTCAGAGAGCACCTCCGCCACCATCTTGACGCGCTCGCGCACGTGCGAGATGTCGGGCGGCCGCGACGCCTCCTCGTCGAGCTCGTCCGCCGTCGGCAGCTCGATCTGCTCACTCGCGAGTTGCTTTTGCAGCTCCTCCTCGTTTGCGGCCGACTGCTTGGCGAGACGCGAGACTGTCTGCCGCGCCTTGCGCTCAAACTCGAGCTCGTCGCCGTCGTCGCCATCGTCGTCGTCGTCGCCATCGTCGTCGTCGTCCTCCTCCTCCTCATCATCGTCGTCCCCACCCGTGACGCCGTCGTCCGCGTCCTCACCACCCATGTCATCATCCTCATCATCGTCGTCCTCCTCGCCCTCCTCGGCATCATCATCATCGTCAATTTCGTCCAGTTCGTCGTCTTCTTCGTCCTCGTCCTCCTCGTCCTCATCCTCATCAAAGAGGTCGCGCTTCTTCGTCACCTGCTTCAGCCACGACTTGTTGTCGTCTGAGTAGGCTGGCGCTTTGATCGACGCCTTGCTCAGCGGTCCTTTGCTGGGCGGCGCCTTGCCCGTGGTGACTTGGATCGGCGCCTTGCTGACTGCGGCCTGGCCGCGTAGCGGCTTGCTCGGCTTCCTAGATGCGGAAGACATTGGACTGGACGACGACGTCGCTTTTCTATGCAGCTTTTCTACAAAAGGCGGACCTTACCCTGTGAACGACACTGGGGAAATAGAGAGAGTTTCAGAGAGTTTCAGAGAGTTTCAATTTCTTTATTACCTCGATTCACGCATAGCTGCGCGGAACCCTTTCGCAGGACGGTCTGTCCTCTTTCATCGCAAACGAAACCGCCACAAATGCCGCATAAAATTGTAGGGAGTTGGCCGCCAATTCCCTAAAGGAAGGAAACAAGACCTCTGCTTTTAATCTTCCATCGCGGCCGCCACCTCTGCTCCCCCAACCACCCCACTCACCCCTTTGCCACACTCATGCACATATTCGAGCATCGAGGACAGTGAAGCGTACGGTAGTGCAAGCATTTTATTGCGTGACGGCGCGAATTCGTGCGTGAACGGTTAACACGACACACACGAGAACCGTGCGTGCGAACCAAGGTTCCCCTGCTCCTGTACAGGAGTCCTGTGCTAATCGACGCGAGATAAACCCTGACTTTTGATGACCGTTGGGTGTCGTTCAGCTGTACGAATTTTTTTTTTGTAACACTTGTATACTTGTTGGAGGAACACTCAGAAATAACAGGGAATTATTCTCATAATCGCGCCTTCCCCTCGATTGCTCCCCCCTCGACGCTACTTGTACGAGACATAGCGCTGTTGTAGCCACCTTGCGGTGGCATACTGGCTCGAGCGGGTCGCCCAGTGCACCGGCTGCTGCCCGTGCGAATCCTCCACGTCCAGCGCCACGCCGCGCGCGACGAGCCACTGTGCGCATGCAATCTGGCCCCCGTAGGAAGCCCAGTGGATCGGCTGCGCCCCGTGCGTCGTCTGAACGTCTAATGGCACGCCGCGCTCGTGCAGCCAAGCAATCACCTCCAGCTGGCCGCCAAGGCACGCCCAGTGCATACCCTGCGCGCCGTCCTTGTCCTCGACCTCGAGGCGCACACCGAGCGCTGTATTGTCGAGCAGCTCCATGGCAACGAGCAGCTCGCCCTTGCGGCACGCGTTCAAAAAGGCGAGATCGTGTACGCTCTTGGCGGCGCGCGAGCGCGTCGGCTGCTTGGGCACCAGGTCCTCCTGCGGCGGCATAATCACAGAGCTGCTTGGCCACACTCTCTGGGATTCTACAGGCGGAAGGGTGGCGCTACTGGATGTGATCAACTTGGTCGATTCCTGCTGCTTCATGGGCCGACGCGACACGCAGCATCCCATGCGGCGACGGCGAATCTCGAGAACCCTGCACACTCAAGCGGCTCAAGGCAAATAGCGCAGTCTACATGCATGCAAGTTCAGAGCCTTGCGATCGATTTCAGAATTCGCCTTCATGGAACGAATTTTACCCAAGGGGTAGGAAAGGGATTGATATCTCCTGGATTTGCACACAATCCTCATACCCTGATTTCACACCGAGTGATTTTACCCAGAAGGGGGTAGGGGAGGGATTAATATCTTCAATTTGCACCCATTCCTCATACCCTGATTTCAAACTGAGTGATTTACCCAAGGGGGTAGGGGAGGGATTAATATCTGGATTTGCACCCATTCCTCATACCCTGAATCTTCAAACAAAGTTACAATCTTCCCTTCATGTGCTAATTTCACGAACTGAGCCGTGATTTTACCCTCAACGGCGAAGGGCAAGGGGGTCGAGGAGGGGAGGGATTAACATCTGGATTTGCACACTCAATGACAAACCGGCCTGACACACACACGCGTATACGACACACACGCGTCAGCCTACCACGCGCCGACACGGCGCCGGGCAAATCATGACCTCCGGCTTGGGTCCCAAGGGTGTGAGCAGAAAGTGTCGCACCAAAACCCCATCGGCATCGCCCGACCCGCCACAGCCCCTCATCGCGCAACTGGTTGATTCAAACACATCAGTGCGGGTCGCGCACGCAGCCTGCGAGCAGGAGCACCGCGAGCGCGGTGAGGCCGGCGACGGCGGCCGCGGGTGCCCAGAGATCGTACGCGCACGGCATCGTGGGCTCGCCGAAGAGTCGTGAGCAGTTGAGAGCGTAGCCGAGGTGCATGAGTACCTCCTCGCCGCCGATGTCGTATGGCTTCTTGATGCCCGGCGTGTCGGCATGCACGTGCACCGTCGTCTGGAGCAACTCGTCCGAGAGCAGCAGCTCGTGCCAGTAGTAGAGGGGCGAGAGGTACCGAGGGAGCGCGGCAGGTAGCAGCCCGTCGAGAGACGGGTGAGCGCTCGGCGGCGCGCCCGCACGTTTGGCGAGCGTGGGTAGGTTGAGGACGAATCCTGAGAAGAGGATGGCGCCGAGCAGCCCTGCCACCGCCACAAGGGTAGAGAGGGCGGACGAAGGGCAGACGATGCCGAGGCAAGCGACTCCGGCAGCAGCGACCAGGTTGAGGAGGCAAAGGGCGACCGCGAAGAGGGCAGCGTGCGCGGGCCCGGAAGGCCCCGCTGCCGAGAGACCAGCCATCGGGTACACGATCGACGCGCACAGCAGTGCTGGAAGCAGCCGCTGCAGCAAACCCTCGAAGATCGTCCTCGCGAGCACGTAGCTCGTAGCGCCGTAGCAGCCCGCAGCCCGCTCATTGAAGAACTGAAGACGCTCCGAGTGCCAGAGCGGTAGCGGCGCGAGCGAGGTGAGAAGGAAATAGAGCCCGACGAAGAATGCGAGCGCGAGCCTCGGCAGCACGCCGCGACCGAGCGTGTAGTCGAGTCTGTAGAAGACCATCCCGGCGCCAACGGCCATGAGTGCAGTCACCCCGAGCTGGAGCCAGAGGAGCAGCGGGTGGCGGAGCGAGTGGCGCGCCTGACGCGTGCAGAGCCACCGAAGCTCCGTGCATATGCTCACGCCGCGCGCGCGTGCACAACCCCAGCGTCCCGCGCGCCCGTCGTCCATGTCAGCGCCAGCGCGCATGGCCCAGCTCGGCGCCACTTGCTGTGAGGTCGCCAGTCGCGCGAGGCGCTCTCGGACTTGGGCGCTGCCGTCCGCGAGCGCTTCGAGGATGGCCTCGGCAGGGTGGGACGAGTAACGGGCGAGCTCGAGTCCATCGCCATCGAAGTGCGCGCACAGGCAGCAGCTGCCAGGAGCCGCGCCCGTTGCGCTGCTGCGGCCGAGCCATGCATCGGCGGTGGCATCGGCGGCGGCATCGGAGGGTAGGGCTGCGTCGCGATCCGACGGACCAGCGTGACTGTGGGTACTCAGAGTGTGGAGCGGTGCTGCGGGGGCGTAGCGCGGGCCGCAGTAGAGGAGCACGCCTCCCTTATCGAGTACGACGACACCGCTCAGGCTCTCTAGGAACCTGTACGTGGGCTGGTGCACCGTCATCAGGATGGTGGGGCATCTCGTGGGACCGAGATCGCATCTCGTGGGGCCGGGCGCGGTCACGTCGGCGGATAGAGTCGGAGGGGATGCCAGCAGCAGCGGCGTGGAGTGGGCGGCCGCGCCGTCGCGCAGGCCGTCGAGATCGTTGATGGCAGCGGAGCCGGACACGGCGCACTCACTCTCCGAATCGCAGATGGCGTGGGCGGCGTGGGCATGGCTGGACCGGGGGGCGGTTTGGGTGTGGCTCGTGGGGCAGAGGGCGACGAGGGCGCTCGAGAGGAGGGCTGCATTCGCCGAGTCGAGCCCCGTGAGCGGCTCGTCCAGTAGCAGCATCGACGTGGCTCCCACTGCCAGGGCCATCAGCTCCGTCGCCACCGACACCCGCCGCCGCTCGCCCCCAGACAACCCACGCACGTAGCCGCCGTTACCGTCGCCGATGAGGCGATCCGCGCACTTGGAGAGCTGGAGCGCCTCCATGGTGTGGCGCACAAGCTGCACGCGCGCCTCGCCGCCCAGCCACGGTAGCCGCAGCGCCGCATGGAAGTGCAGGTGCTCGGCCACCGTCGAGGTTGCGGGCAGCACGTCGTCCTGCGTCACATACCCGATGCGCTCGCGTCGCGCGCGCGCGCTCGCGCGCCGACCATTGAGCCGGACGGCGCCCGCGCTCGTGCCACGCTCCTTGCGCCCCGCCAGCAGACCGAGCAGCGTCGACTTGCCTGCGCCACTCGGGCCGATCATCGCCCACAACCCCGGCCGAATGCAGCCCGACGACGGCCGCAGCACCTGGAGCGCGCCGGCGCTGTAGCTCAGCCCCTCCCAGCTAAACTCGTGCAGCGGCTCGGGAAGCGTCACCTGTTTAGATGGCGGTGCAGAGCGCGCTGCACATGGATAGCGCAGCGCCTCGAAGCTTCTGGTGCCCTGAAGCACAGCCGTCCTCGACGGCTCAGCAACAACCGCCCGCCGCAGCAGAGGAGCGGCCTGCCGCGTGGAGAGCCACAATAAAAACGCGAGCAGCACTCCGGCGCCGAGAGCGCCCCAGAGGATGCTGTAGGCGACGCACTCGGTCGCGTCGCACAGGATGGAGGCCATATGGTGAGTTCTTTTGTTGTGCCCTGGTTCTAGAACACGCGGGGTCGCGTCACCGGGCGTGGCCTAGTATGATGCGTGAACCCTGGTGAAACGTGTGAATGTGTGTCCCGACTCCCCCGGTGTCTTCTGCCCGTTTCGAAATTTTCACAAAGAACGGTTTCTTACTTCCGCGAGGAATCGGATTTGGGATTTGCGTCCAGATTGTGCCACCAAAAAGCAAATTCTGCGAGTCGACCCGGACGCGCATCCACTGAGACGCCGCCGTCGTGCCCACGAAGCACCCTCACGTATCGAGGTACGTGACACAACGTGACCAGCTTGCACCCCAATCACATCAAAATGTCATCGCCGCCGCCTCCCTCATCGCCGCCGCTGCCGCCGCTCCCGCCAGACATCCCGATGCTGATCGGGATGCCTATCGGCGTTGCCTTGTCGATCATGCTTTGCCTTGTCTTCGCTGGGTATTGCTGCTACCTCAAAGTCGGGCCCAAGGGCGAGGGCAAGGGCGAGGGCAAGGGCAAGGGCAAGGGCAGCAAAGACGGCCAAGCACCTGTCTTTCTCCCCAAGAAGCCATCATCATCTGCTGTGACCAATTCATCCACCTTCGCCGTCGAAGACGGCCTCAAAATCAGCGCCGCCGCTGAGGCTGCGGCCGCGGAGGCTGCCCTCGCCGCCACGGCTGCGGCAGAGGCGGATGCAGAGCGTCTCCGTGAGCTCGCTGAGCGTGAGCAGCGCGAGAAAGCCGTGAACCCAGATGCCAACAACGAGGAGGCGAGCGGCTGGCTCTCCACATTCAGGATGTTTGTGGCTGAGAAGACCTCTCCGCACGGTAGACGGGCGGCTGACGAGCTTGAGGCTGGTGGCAGGGACAGCACCTACCGCGCCCCTCTGCCTGGATTTGTTGAAGGCTTCTTCTCAATCTTCAGCCCCACGCAGGAGCCCGCGGCATCTGCTTTGTCGGCGACGCCTGCATCGATTTCGCCGCCGTTTGCATCGTTGTCGCCGCCCGACGGGAATGCGGTGCGTGCACGCATGAGGGCGCGGAGGCAGGCGACGCTCGGCGGTTCATCCATGGCAATAGACGAGTCGTCCGAGTACTCATCTCCCGAGGCAGAGACGGCGCAAGCGACTCGGCCTCGGCTCTCGGAGGTTGACGTCAACGACAAGGCTGTCAATGCTTAGGGCTCGAGAGTCGGGGCTTCTCGTCAGAGGCCGTGGATGCTGCCTGGACGATACCCAAGAGTGGCGGCTTCTGATTGGGCCGCCGCTCCCGATGCCCTATCATCGAGGCCGATGGGCCCGATACCACGTGACGGCCAGCACAACGCATGCTAGATCGTGTGGTGTCTGAGGGAGTGTGTATGCTTGCCACATACATGCGAGGAGACAGGAGTTGAGCCTCCTGCCATCCGGTGTGTGCCCCTGAGCTCTGTGTTCGACCGCGAAAGCGGACCTCAGCGGTGGAATCTGGTCCGCCGCCGCGTTAGACGACGGCCGCGTGGTCGCTTGGAGCCCTCCGATGATCGTCACTGCGCTGCGCCTCCGCTCCCAGTCCTTGTGTGTTGGCAAGAGTGTCGCGTTGTAGGGTACGCGTGGCTGATTGTTGCGTTGCTGTGTGCGCGTTGGGGCGTTTTCAGCGGACCGCGGACCGAGACCGCGTGGGAGGATACCAGATCTCGAGCCCACCATGAATGCAAATAAACCGGGTAACAGATCTGTGTGTAAAAGGAACGGCCGCATTCCAGAGAATCCAGACGTGAGAACGGTCTCACATCGTCACATGCCGCAGCGGCGCAGGGCGAAATACCGGTCCCGTCCTCGGAACACCGCGATCCACCCCCCACCCAGCGCGAGCCTGCCCATCTCTCAGCGCTTCAGGCTCGCCGCAGCCTCGAGCAGCCGCGCGGGATGCATGCCCATCACCCAAGCGGACGCGCTCAGATTGACGAGGAGCACGCGCACCATGCCCGCGAGAGAGTTGAGCCGGCCGGCTGGCACGAGGCGCGCGACGGCCTTCTTGGCCGCCGCACTCAGACCGGTGCGCAGCATGCCAAGCACAAGAAGGCCGGTGACGAGCTGCGTCATGACGGTGGCCGCGAGCACCGCCGGGATGGAGCCGCCGGGAGCACGGAGCGAGGCCACGAAGGCGGCACGCGGCGCGTCGTCGCGGGCAAGGGCGCATGCAAACACGAGACCCAGGTGGACACCGGCAAATGAGACAGTCTCCTCGAACGTGCTGCCGCGTTTATCGGGGAACACGGCGAGCAGAGCGAGCAGAGCGCTCGCATAGAGAGCGAGCGGGCCCACGCCGGCCCCGCCGCCGGTGCCGCCCGTGCTTGCGAGCGACACTGCAGCGTCCGAAAGGAGGCCAAGCGGCTCGAAGGCGCCGAACGCGAGGAGAGCGCCCACGAGCAAGCCGCCGAGCACGTCCGCGAGCGAGTGCACGCCCATGTACAGCCGCGAGAGGCCCACATGCGCCGTGTGCACCAGCACGAAGGCTTGTCGGCCCAGCCCGGGGCTCAGCAGGGCGCGGCCGAATATGGTGCCCAGAAGCAGCGCGTGCGCCGAATGGGTGGACGGGAAGCCATACTGCTCTGCGATGCGCTCGTGCTCCTGCCGTGCCTTCTCGCTCACCGTAGAGCCTTTGCCCACGTGCAGCTTGAGCGGCGGGCGCGGCAGCCTCATCTGCGTCTTCGCGGCATTGGAGAGGTAGCACCCGATGAAAGCGCCGAGGCTGAGGTGCCGAGCTGTGGCGCCCGCATCATCGAGGAACCACGCTGTCGCTGGGAGCAGCAGCACGTACTGAATCTCGTTGCCGAGGAACGGAAAGGCGGAGAACCAAATGTCCGCGGCCTTGCAGCGAAGCACCTGCTGGACTCGCTCCACCGAGTCCCACCGGACGCGCGCGGCAAGCCACGAACGCAGCCTGTTTGCGCTCGGCGGGTGGGCCAGGAGAGCGGCCGCAGCGGTGATCAACGCCACGCAGATGTACGTCGCTGGGGTGAGGCTGGCGCCGCTCGCCATGTGCGCGAGGAATCCAGACGGCGCCGGCGCCGCCGGCAGCTGGGCGGCGGTGGCAGCGTGCCCTGCTCCCATGCAGCGCTACAAGGGTCGACGCGAGGGACGCGTGGTGCTCAGAGAAGTTATTTAGAAATGCTCGTATGCACATAGAGCGGACAAACTTCGCCACAAGCACGGTGCACTGTGTTCACGAGCAGCTGAGCCGCGGCGCTCGCAATGGCTGCCGTGAGCGACGCGAAGTTGGAAACGCTGTTTGCCGACCTGCTGGCACTCGAGCGATGCACCGACGCAGACTACGACCGCGCCACCGACGCGATCGCGAGCGGCGCCAAGACCGAGGCTGAGCTGATGTCAGAGTGGGCCCCGATGGGCCTCGAGATCGGCACCGTGGTCAAGATCAAGAATCTGAAGAGCCGACCTGAGCTGAATGGGTGCGAGGCCACGGTGATAGACTTCAGGATCGCGAACAGACGATACGGCCTCCAGCTCTCTGGCGGCGAGGGCGAGAAGATCGCCGTGAAGCCCGACAGCATCGAGGAGGTCGGTGGCATGGATGCTGTGTCTGTGCTGGCAGGGCGGTTGGGGGCGGACGTGGCGGGGATCGTGGGCGGCTTCATGACGTGCACGCGCTGCCTGGAGCCGTGCGTGCCTGGCAGCAAGTGCCGGGTGCCGCACCCCACACATCTGAGGACCGAGCTCGGGATGATGAGCGGCCCCGACGGCATGCGCTCGTCGTTTGGCTGCAACGCGTGCGAGCAGCAGTACGTGAGGGTGACGCCATGGGAGCGCACGCCCGACGGGAAGCTCGCGCCCGCTGAGCCTCGGTTCGAAGGCTCTCAGTGGTGCTTCGCCGGCGTGCATACGACTGCGCCCATGCCCGCCTCTGACCGTCGGCGCGTCTATGCGCACACCGTGGCGCTCGTGGCGAGCGCGACGCTGCAGCAGGAGATCGACGCTCTGCCTGCCGACGTGCAGACGCTCACGATCACCTCGGGGAGCGGCTTCTATGACGAGAGCCTCAACGCAATCACCCTCGAGCGCCACCTGCCCGAGCTGCGCGAGCTGCAGCTCGTCGACGTCTCCTTCGCCAAGATCGTGCTCAACTCGGCGCTGACCCCCTCAGTGCAGAGCCTGCGCATGCAGAACGTGCCCGACGAGTGCGACCTGACAATCGAGCTGCCGAATCTCAAGAGTGTCTCGATCCACTTCCTCGGAGACTGCGACGAGGTCATCAACACGATGCTCGAGCACGCGACGTCGCTCGAGAGATTTGACTCGTACAAGCTCTGGGTGGGCGAGCTGCACTTTGCGTCGAATGAGCTCGTCGAGGTCGACTTGCATCGGTCCGACTCGCTCGAGACGCTCACGCTGTACGCGCCCAACTTGCGCCGGCTCGGACTGCAGGCGTGCTACGGCCTCAACCGCCTCACCTTTCGTACGTCCCACCCGACACTTTCGTCGGGACTGCCTGCGAACGGCACGCCACCGCCGCTCGAGGTGAACACAACCAACGCGAACCTGGGCCGGCATGCCCGCCGTGCGCTGCTTGAGCACCCTTCGGTCGTGCAGAGTCGACGGCGGCACGAGGGGATGCCGACGGAGGCCATGTTTGCGGGCATGGGATCGAGAGATGATGATGAGGAGGACGACGATGATGACGAGGACGAGGACGAGGGCGACGAGGACGAATACGAATACGGCGAGGACGACGAGGATGGCGATGACGACGACGGTGGCGATGACGTCGAGGACGGCTTTGGCGCAGGTGAAGGGCCCGCTGCGCTGATGCAGATGCTCGCAGCCATGCAGGCCCGAGGCGAACTGCCCGCCGGAGGTGCCGGCCTCGAGCAGATGATGCAAGCCATGATGATGCAAGGCATGTTGGGCGATGAGGACGAGGACGGCGAGGACGGCGAGGACGACGAGGACGACGAGGATGACGACGACGACGACGACGACGGCTGCCGGATCGAGGAGATTGAAAATGGTGAGAACCCTCCCCCCCTCGAAGAGAGCCGTATCGAAGAGATCGGCGAGCCTCATTAGCCACGCTGAGACACGGGGCTCGGGGTTTCGACCACGAAGGGGTCGTTGGCCGCCTTCGACGCCCAACCAGATGAAGGCCGGCAAGCAAGCAAGCACATAACTGACTGACCGACTGACTGATGGCGAGCACCCTTTGCTGAAAAGTGTAAACTGTGCTAGAATTGAGTTTTGCTGTTTTGGTGTATAAATGAAGTGCGATCTCGGCGTCGCACGATACGCGATTCACAAAGAAATGGTAGCTGGCCTCCTCGAACAGCGCCGCATGCTTGCCAGGTGCCTGGCAGGGGTTCTTCGCCTGAGGCGCTGCGCTGCCCGCCGGTGCTATCGCACGATCTGACGATCTGCGCGCGCGCTCGATTCGCCTGTCGTGCAGCTCGCTCTCTCCGCTGCCTCGCTTTCGTTCAACGCGCCTGTGATCGCGCCGGTCCGCGCCTCGCGCGCGTCCGTCAGCATGAAGGTCGAGGACCTCGTGGGCGGCATCAACGATCCGATCTTCGGTGGCACGCCGGAGGGCAAGATCTTTGACCCGCTCGGCCTCGGCCAGGATGAGGCCGCCCTCTACCGCCGCCGCGTTGTGGAGATCAAGCATGGTCGCATTTGCATGGTCGCCTTCCTTGGCATGACCGTGGGCCCGGCTGACCTGGTCAAGCCGACGCATGCCCTGCTCTCTCCGTCGGCTGACCTCCACTTCGACGACATCCCGGGTGGCATCGCCGCTATCGGTGCCGTGCCTGCCGCCGGCTGGTTCCAGATCATTGCGCTCGTTGGCCTGCACGAAGTGACCATCGCCAAGCAGGACTACACCAAGGCGCCCGGCGAGATCCCGACCTTCCTCGGCTTCAAGCCCGAGGATCCGGCCGAGTTCAAGTCCAAGCAGCTGAAGGAGCTCAAGAACGGCCGGCTCGCGATGATTGCGGTGCTGGGTGAGCTCATGGCGCAGCAGGTCTCGGGCATGGGCACCTACGAGCAGCTGGGCGCGATTGTGAACTCGCTCCCTATCCCCCTGTAGACGCGACGCAGGTCGACTCATGCGCAGGGCGGCGGTTCCAGGGGCGCCGGGGTCGCCGGGCGGTGGCGTTATTCCCCCTCCCCGGCGGCGCCTCGTAGTCGCGCGTACTAACCTCGGTCCCGCCCCTGACCCAGAGTGTTCTCAATCTGATCTCTGTCCGGCCCCGCGGCATGTGGAGAGATGTGTGGCGTTGCAGTGCTAGAGGACATGATGTATCGCGTGTATTCATGATACAGAAAACACAAAGCATTGTACGCGGCACCACGGCGGAATAAGGTCCGCTGCCGTCTGCGCGGTGCACTAAGCTCTGTGTGGCGGTGACCGGTGTGGGGGATACGCGTACACCGACGCGTCACCCACACCGCGTCCGAACTGGGACAGAGTTCCGAATTGTTGATTGTACTTTGTTCAGCAGAGCTGCCGTCAAGCTCAGCCCTCGTCGAAGATTTAAGTTAGTGTCGTGAGGCTCTTCTGTCTTCACGTCAACGGAGGAGCATCGAGCGATGAGGAGGGTGCGAGCAGGCGCCGAGTGGCCACCACAGATAGGGTGGCCCGCCGGCGGTCAGAGGTCCGTCCCGGGTGCGCACGCACGCGTTCAGACCTCGCACTCCTGGCAGCGGCCCTGGAAGTGGCTCTCATGGCCATTGTCGAGAACTACGGAGTGGAGCACATTGCGCAGCCGGTCCTCGACATAGACGCCAGGCAGCGCCTCGCCTGGGCGCGTGACGAGTTTGACGCAGACGCCGTCCTGCCGGAGCGTGTTGCTCGCCATGTGATTGACATGGTCCTCGAGCAGCTTGTCGTTGTCCTTGTAGTCGATGGCGGTGCACACGTGCGCCATCACCTCGTTGGGCGCCAGCTGGCAGTCGGCGATGTACGCGTCGACCGAGTCGTAGAGGAGCACCTGGAGGTCGACCGTTGGCTCCGAGGCGAACCACTGGACGAATTGGAAGATGGCCTCGTTATAGAGCACAAAGGAGATCGCGTTGTTGACCGCGTTCGACGCAGTCGAGTCGAGCGTCTCCTTGGTCGTGCCCGGCGCCGAGTACGCGGGCGCCGGCCGGATCATGTCAGGATGCAGCTCCTGGGTGGGCTGGCAATAGATGCGGCAGCAGCCGTCGCGCGCGAGGTACTTCTGCTTCCAGGGCACGTAGGCGGTGTCGACGAGAACGAGGCGCAGCAGCCGGTAGCCCTCCTGCACGAGCTTGGCCACGTGCGTAAACTCCTGGAAGAGGAGCCCCGAGCCGAAGGAGGAGATGATGAGTGGCTGGCCTGTGCGTGGCGGGAAGCGCTGCACGGCCTGCTGCGTCACGAGGTTCATGGCGACCTCGCGCCGCTTTGGGTAGCGGAAGCGCCAAAACTCGCATCGGTCGCCATCGCACTCGCGAAGGTGCGAGATCGGGTTGTGGAAGAACCACTCACGGTAGAGCTGCGCGCCGCGCCCGCGCACGTCGGCGAGCTTCTGCTTCGCCTCCGAATGCAGCTTCTTGAGCGCGTGGTCATTCGGGTCCTGTAGCTCCGAGAGGCGCTGCGCGATGAGCTGGTGAGCGTGCAGGTCGAGCGCCTGCAGCAAGCTCTTCTGGAGCGCGACGCTCGTGCCCAGGTAGCAGTAGTGCTTGAACTCGTCCTTGCGCGCCACCATCTGGATACCGCGGCGCCACTGCGCCGAGCGCGCCGTGACACTGCCGAGCTCGACGAGCACGGCGCGCACGCCCGCGCGCAGCGTGAGCTCGAGCGGGTGGGTCTGCTGGTTGCGCTTGAGCAGCGCGTCCATCGTGGTCACCGAGTTGGCCCGCGCCGCGATCAGGTTGAACACGGTCAGCCGGCCGTCAGGCTCGTCCAGCGACGCGTCGAGCGGCCGCCAATGCGCGAGCAGCCCGCGCTGGAGCAGGTTGGCCCCGCTCTTCGGCTGCGTGTGCGCAAAGGCGTGGACGACCTCGTCGGCCGAGAGGGCGCGGTTCCATATCCGCGCCTCCGAGATGTAACCGTCGAAGTGGTTCTCAATCGACGTGCGCCCAAACTCGGCGCCGATGAGCACGGGCGTCACCTGGTCTGTAAACTGCGCGCCACTCTTTGCCGAGGTGGCGAGGCGTCGGTCGACGTAGAGGCGCATCGTGTGGCCGTCAAACGTGGCGTGGAGCTCGTGCCACTCGTTGGCGGTGACCGCCGTCGGCGCGACCAGGTCCCACGGCTCCACCTCGCGATGGAAAAAGGGGCGTAGCTGCGCATCGAGCCCGAGCCGAAACTCGCCGCGCAGGCCCGCATGGAACTTAGAGAGCAAGATCATCGGGCGTGCAGTGGCGGCGGCGGCCGCGTCGCGTGAGGAGCCGGCAGCGCCGCCCGTCGGCGGCGCGGCCGCGCGTGCGGCCGTCGGCAGCGGGCAGAACTGCACCGCCAGCGTGAAGACCGCTGTGCCGCCGAATGAGAGGCGCGAGGCTGAGCCGGTCACATGCATGTACACGCCCTCCTTGCCACCGAAGAGGGGGCCCATGTGGTTGCCCGGCACGGGCTTGGCCGGGCGTGGGAGGGCCTCGCCGCCCGAGGCGAGCCAGCCGCGCCACCGGTCGAGCAGCGGCGTACCCTCGCGCAGGTACACGCCGTGGAACTGCTGCTCGCCCGCGAGGCGCACCCCATTCCGGATCTTGGACTGAGCGTCGGCTCGCTGGTAGACGCACCAGTAGCCGATCAGATCCTTGGACAGGGTCTTGGAGGAGAGGGGGTTCGAGTTGGCGAGCGCCTTGACCTCGGACGCGTCGAGCGAGCGCTGCCACAGCGACACCTCCGAGATATACCCCTCGAAGTGGTGCGCCGAGGCGTAGCCGCATAGGTCGGCGCCAAGGAGCGTGGGCGAGGTCAGGTCCGTCTTCTGCGGGCCGCACGCGATGTGCGCGGCCTGCCGGCAGTCGATGTAGATTCGCATGAAGTGACCGTCGTACGTGCACACGATCGAGTGCCACTCATGCAGCGGGATCACGTCCGTCGTCGTCACGATCCATGGCGACACCTCACGCTGGAAGATGACGTGCCGCTGCGCGTCGAGCCCAATGCGGTACTCGCCGCTCACGCAGCCGTTGAACTTGGAGAGGAGCACCTGATGGCCGTGCCACTGCGCGGGCCCCTGCTGGTGCCCTGGCGGCTCGATCGGCTCCGAGTTGGGCTCGCAGTAGAAGTGGATCTCGGTCGAGAAGCAGGACGACTCACCGAACGAGAGCTGCGCATGGGCGAGAGCATGACGGGTGGTGAGTGGAGGCGAGGAGGTGAGGAGGGGAGAGGCGCGCTCGGTTGCACAGCGACGCCAGCAGGCGCAGCAGCAGCAGGCGCGCCAGGCCAGTGGCTGGCTGCAGATGAGCCGTTGCACAGGCGGTGCGAGAGGCAGGTGGCGCACCGCCCCCTCGCTGCCCTCGAGGAAAACGTGCTTCGTCGCGTCGAAGTGACACAGCTCCAGCGCCCGCTTGTTGCTGGCGTGGATCATGGTGGCGCTGCGGGGACGACCGAGCCCGTTGGGCACCGGCGGCGATGACCGATAGCCTCCTTTGTAGGTTAGAGGTACAAGCCGCAGCAGAAGTCCGCACGAGACAAACCTGTGATATGATATGATGACGTGCTTAGATGTGAATGTGGCGAGTGTGATTAGTGCGTTCACTTGCGCGTTTGTTTTTCTGTGAAGAGCTTCGGGAGGATGCGTCGCCTCTTCTCCGCTCTGACGAGCTCGCGCCGCCTGCCGTGCATGGGAGTCGGCGGCAAAGCGGCGATGCTCCCCCGCCCGCCCGCACTCGTCGCCGCGCGTGCCCTGCTCAGCAGCAGAACCAGCGGCGCGGAGCCGCCGCTCGCCGAATCCTTTCCTGTGTCAGCGGCAACAGCTGTGGAAGCGGTTCGTGCGCCGCCGGAGGCCGCGTCGCGCTTCGCAATCATCGCCCTCGGCGGCGCGCAGTACAAGGTGGCTCCGGACGACCTGATCGTCGTAGAGAAGCTCGCGCTGCCCGTGGGCGCCGATCTGGCTGCGCGGCGCGTGCTCCTCGTAGGCGAGCGCAGCGGCACTGTCATCGGCTCGCCGCTCATCGAGGGCGCTGCGGTGCACGCGACCGTCGAGGAGCAGGGCTACGGCCCCAAGGTCATCATCTTCAAAAAGCGCAGGCGCAAGGGGTACCGCCGGTGGCGCGGCTACCGCGCGCGGCTCACGATGCTGCGCATCAACAGCATAGAGCTGCCCGAGAACCTCGAGAAGGGTCTCGCGGCGGCGGCGAAGGCGGCCGGCTGAGAGCATGGCGACGCGTGCGGGTGTGTGCAACGGAGGACAGAGAGTGCAGGGATGTTTTAGAACTGACACATGGGAAACCACACAAAAGTAAGCGTCGTTCTAGACGATTTCGATTAAACCATTGGATTAAACTCCCGGGCGACCACACAACTGAACCGTTACACGCAACCGCGGTGGATCTCGACAACTCATCTCGATCACGATCTGTAAATCAACAACGCAATGGGGAGATTGGGGACAATGCGATATGCGAAGATCTCCTCTGTGACCCCTGGGACCGCTGGGACGTGGAAGGTGTCTGTGCGCCCTCCACGGCCCGGGCGTCTTGCCGCGATGGCAAATAAAACGCAGTGAACGTGAACGATTTTCGGTAAACATGGGAAAGAGCTTGACGGCGTGCGTCCGCCTGAGTCGGACCGCGGGACCGGTGCCGGTCTTCATGGTTCATCCTTCTGGGTTCATCTGGGTGTGATCGTGTGAACCGTGTGAACCGTGTGAACCGTGTGCTGTTGGACGCAGGTGTGTGTGGCGACCGATCCCCTTCTTGGTGCCGCGTCGGCACGGTCGATTGACCCTCTAATTGTAGTGATGAGGGATGTAATTGCGCCTGCCCCCAACGGTCTTCTCTCACACTCGCGACTCGGATGCAGTTCGCGGGACGCCTCGCCAAGGTGACCGACGCCCTCTCGGCTTTCGGCGTGCCAGCCGCCGACGTGCGTTCGCTACTCTCCGAGCCGAGCTTCAACGGATTTCACGAGGTCGTGAGTCAACTCTGCAGCAACACCGGCTTCGGCCGCGGCCTGTACACGGCGGACGAGCGCCGAGGCGGCCAGCAGACCGCGGAGGCGCAGCGGCTGTATTGCGCCAAAATTATCGGGTTGGTGGGCGTCTCCATTGGGGACGCCCTCGAACCATCGCCGATTGTGGATGCCGTGCTGCAAGTGCCCAACGCGTCGGCGCGTCCGATGAGCGACTTTTTGCTCTCGCTTGCCAACGTGGCCGGCCGCGCGGCGGCAGAGGCGCCCAGCGCCCCTTCATCCGCGCGGTTAGCTCCGGAGGCGCCCAGCGCCCCTTCGTGCGCGCGACCTGCTACGTCCAGCTCGGGAAGCGCGTCTGCGCGGCGCACTTCGGCGGGTGGGGCTGCGGCGACCACTCTTGCTGGCGAGGGCAGCGCGTCGTGGCGATGTGTGCATTGTGGGCACGTACACGAGGAGAGCCTCCCATACTGCGAGATGTGCGCCAAGGTGCGCGGCGCGCCCAAAGGTGGCAGCGGCGCCGCGCGTGAGGGCCCGGTGCGCCTCGTGAACACAGCGATGGGCGAGCGTCCCTCCTCGGCCTCGAGCACGGGCTCGTTACGCAGCGACGGCGGGCGCGCGAGCGGCGGGCGCGCTCGCAACGGCACGAGCACGGGCTCCTCCGCCTCCGGCAGTAGCAGCGGAAGCGGCAGCAGCGGCAGTGCCAGCCGAGGGCGCGGCTTTGGCGGCGCGGGCGTCTACCGCGTGCCCGGGTACGGGCCCCCGGCCGCGGGTACACGCCGCCCTGCACGGCGGCCCGAGCCGGAGCCCGATCCGGATCGAGGACTCAAAGACGACGACGAGAACGACGAATTGTACGACGAGATGCTCGCCGGCCGGTGGAGCCGTTACAAGAGCGATCAGAAGAAGCGCGAGGAGGCGAGGCGCGAGGCGGAGGTGGCACACGAGCGGCGGCGCGCCGAGGCCAACGCGGAGAAGGAGCGGCTCCGAAAGGGATCCGCGCCGCCGACGAGCGCGGCGCAGTCTGCGGCCGCGGCGGCATCGGACGACGCCGCCTGGGAGCGCTTCGTCGGCTCGGGCTCTGATTCGCCCATCAGCGTGGTGGACGTGCCGTGGCCCACCCTGCAGGCGGGCGCTCTCGGCCTCGACCCGGCGACAGCAAGTGCGGCGGAGCGCAAGCAAGCGTTCCGCGCCAAGTCGCTGCGCTGGCACCCAGACAAGTTTGTACAGGTCTTTGGCAGCCGCCTCGATCCCGAGGAGCGCGAGGCCATCCTCCGGCGCGTCACCGAGGTCTCTCAGGAGATCAACGCGCTCTACCAAGCTGCCGAGGAGGGCGCGCGCTAGAGCGGCTGTGGAGACGACGCGGTCCTGGATAAGTACAGATTAACGTACGGAACGGCAGCCGGTGCATTGGGCTTCGGGTCGTACTACGTTCGTTAGCATGAACTCATTCTGTCATTCTTCCCCTCACGTTAGTTTGAAACCAATTGTTTGAAACTTAAGTTTGAAATTAGGGCACCGCCGGGTGAGGCGTGAGCGGAACGGAAGATTCTAGATTGCTTGCGCTGATTTTCTAACGAATCGAGTATCCGGTTTGAATTTAGCCTAGGCTGCTAGAATCACTCCGCCGTGAGGACCGCTCCGGGCCACTCATCTGACAGCACATTCCACACACGATCCTTCCATACTGGGAGTCCTTTCCTAATACGGTAATAGGGATCCGTGTAGTGAGTCGGGTACGGTCTACCCCGTAGAGTGTATGGTATTCAACACCGGTCACCCCTCCGCTAGCGCACCGGACGATGCTCACCACGCCACGCGGTCGACCGCATCACGTCCAGATCCGGATTCCGGTTCGAATCCCTGTCGAATCCGCCAATCTCTGAGGTGGGCGGGGACGGGGGGAGGGTCGGCGGCGGGGCGTCGCCAGGCGGGCCCGTTTGGTGGTGTCCGTCACTGAGCAAGACCAGGCTGTCGACGGCGGCGACTTCCTCGGGCGAGCATGCCGCGGGGGGCTCAGTCGCCTGGCCGCTAGAGCTCCCTTGTGCTGACGTGGCTGCCGACGCCGCTGCCGAGCTTGCCTCGGCGAGCAAGCATGCTTCGATCTTATCGACCCATTGCTCGCAGGTGCGAACTTTGCAGCCGCAGGCGATGGCGGCGTGCGCGGGCGATGCGTGGGCGTGCGGTCTGCGGAGGTAGCGGCATGCCGCCGTCACGGCGGCGAGCGCGGACGGCCTGATGCTCCGTGTGCCTGTACGCTGGGCGATTAGGACGGCTAGGCGAGCCGCGTCTGCAGCCGTCGCATCGCTGTCGAGGGCGTTGTCGAGGAGGTCGAGGAGCTCGTCCATCGAGTACTGGGCGATGGGCATGTCACCAGTCATGGCGAGATTGTGCACGCCCCTCGATGTCGAGTGCATGCCGCCCATTGGTGCCTCGTCGTCCGACGCGTCGGAATCGTTGAGATTGATTGACGGAGGCGAGGGACGCTGAAAGGACTCCATCGAAAGGCGAAGGATTGTGCAGAATTCGAGAGAGGCGATTCGTCACGTCCTGATCCCTGATGAAACGTCCTCGGCGTTTGGGCTTACCGTTACCCGAACCTGGGTCATCGTTTCTCGCCTCCCTCTTCCCTCTCATAACCGCGTTAAGACCTTAACTTTGATTGGAATCCGCGTCCCGTCGTCCCGCCCCCTAACCCATCGAGCATCGTGACCGAATAAGGGACCCTTAGAGTGCGGCCCGTCAGGCGCGCATGCAGGCGCGCCGCGCCCTCTCCACTTGGCGTAAGCGCTAAATCGTAAATGTACCAATACGCCGCAATCCAAGTGCCCGCGTTACACGCGCCTGGACGTGGACCGTAGGGGCTACTATACTGTTATCCTCGCTGTCCGAGGTCTACATTCGGATCATCTTCACCGCGCGCTCACCGTCGCACTTGCCCCCCGCATCCGCGCGTCGCATTCCACGCGACTTTTTACTACCGTTGACGAGACCGTAGACGAGGTAAAGCCATCCTCGCGTACGGGGCACGCATCAGTCCACTAGAGGCCACGCCTCCAACGCCTCTTCGTCGGGGGCAGGCCGCGAGCGCAAACGCAGCCCCACTGACGGTCCACAAGCCGTCTCAACCGTGGCATCGGTCTCGGCCTCGGAGACAGCCTCGACCGCCGCCTCGACCGCCTCTTCGACCGCCGCCTCGGCTGCCGCCTGGGCAGCTGGCTCTGTCGCACGATGCCAGCCTGGCGGCAGCGGCTCCGCCGGTTGCGGTTGCGGCGGCGGCTGGGGTTGCGGCGGCGGCTGGGGTTGCGGCGGCTGGGGTTGCGGCGGCGGGTGTGGCGGCGGGGGCGGTGAAGCGCCTACATCGATGACGAGCTTCTCTGCTTGTTGCAGGAGGTGGGCGGATCGGCTCTTGACAGCTCGGTAAATGAAAGAGAAGGTACGCAACAGGCCGACGAGCACCACGAGGACGAGGAGGGACTCGTGTTGGGCGCGGCCAGGCCAGAGCATAGGGCCGAGGATGCCGAGGGAGAGGAAGCCGGAGACTCCGACGAGCGTGAGCGAGGCAAGGACGTAGCTCGCGTCGACACCGAGCCAGCTCGCGGGGGTGAGTAGCGAGGACGAGGGACCGACGAGCATTCCGAAGCTCTCGGGGCCGAGGGGGAGCATGTCGGGCAGCGACGCCCCGAACCACGTGCGGTCGACATACTGTACGAGCGCTGAGCCGAGCAGCAAGAGCGCGCCGAGTACGACGAAGGTGAGCAGGTGGAGGACGAGGGCGGAGCGCAGCACCGTCGCATAGAGCGCGCGACGGAACGAGTATCTGTAATGGCATGAGTCGCACTGCACATGCGAGAGAGGGTTGACGGAGACCTGGCGCCAGTGAGTGAGGCAGTCGAGGTGCACGAAGCGCATGCTACCGGAGCACAGGCAGGGCGACACGAGCAGACCCGCCTCGCGACCACCGAAGCAAATGCGACAGATGGGCTCCTCCTCCTCTGTCGGTTCGCACACGTCGCACGCCTCTCCAGCCGCCGCGCTGTGTCCATCGGCACCTCGAGCGCCTGCCGCCGGCTCGGCGGGTGGCGCCGGCTCCTGCCGAGCTGCCTCACGTACGGCATGGCGTCGGGTGGCGGCCTGCGCGAGCCGCTCCCCTTCCCTCTCGCGCCCGCGGAGGCGCGCCGCGAGATAGCACACAAAGGCGACATGCAGCCCGAGCCGCCAGCGCGTCGCGTCCTGTAGCCAGCGCGCCGCGCTCTCCGCCTCGCGCGCCACCGCCACTAGGGCCGCCTCAAGCGCGGGGGACACGGCCGTCCACAGCCTCGACGGCGTGGATACGGGCGGTACAGGTGCGTCGGAGGTCGACGCCGCCATCCCCGCCTCGGGAGATGGCTCGGCCTGTGCTGCGGCCGCGGCGGCAGCGATGAGCGTCACGCGGGCGCGCCCCTTCGTGTGCGCCTTCGCCTCGGCGGCGGCCTCGGCCTCGGCAATCATGGCGGAGGCCTCGGCCATGGCCTCAGCCATGGCGGCGTCAGCGAAAGCGTCCCGCATGCTCGCCGCCTTCGCCTCCACGGCCATGAGCACCGAGGGATGCTCCTGGGCAAGTGCACGCCAGTCCTCGAGCAGCTGATCGAGTGCGCTCAGCTGCACGAGGAGCCGTCGCGGGCGTGACAAGCGCTTACCAGGAGGCCCTGTCGCACCCGCGTCCCCCTTGCTCAGCACGCGCAAGAGGCGACGCAGCCGCTTCCGTACGCCACTCTCGAAGACCATGTGCGTCGCCGCCGCCACCTCCTCCTCTGACGCATCGAGTAACGTGACGCCTGCTGGCAAGCCCGCTTCGGCCGCCTTGGCCGCCGCATGTGCTCGTCGCGCCGTCTCGAGCCTCGAGCGCGCCTTTGCCGCCTCCTGTTCCGCTTGGTCTGCCTCGCGATTTGCCTCGAGCAGCTCAAACGCGAACCGCCGCCGCTCAAAGTCAGGCCGCTTGGGCAGTGCATGCACGCGCACGGTCCCCTCGGCGAGACGTAGCAGCTGGACCGCATGCAAGGCCGAGGTGACGGGTACCCCTTGCACTGCGAGCAGCTGCATGCCACGCTCCCACGTGCCCGAGCGTGCAGCCAACCCATCCTCCTCCACCGAACTCACCACCGCCGCCGCCGAGGCGTCGCCGTCGCGGGCGCCACCCTCGGCGGCGCCGTCTGGCTCGGCAGCGGCGTACGGGTCGTTTCGGAAGAGGGTGATGCCGAGGCGCACGCCGGCGCTCTCCTTCAACACGATCAGCTCGATCGCCTCTGCCTCTGCCGCCGCCTCCGCCGCGGCCTGTCGGCTCTCGTCGGCGTCGTCGGCCTCCACGAGCGCTTGCTCGTCGGCCTCCGCAAGCGCTTGTGCCGCCGCGTGCGCCTTGGCCGCCGCCTCGGCCTTGGCCGCGGCCTCGAGGGCGTGGGCCTCGGCCACAAGCATTTTGCTCGTAGCCAGCTCGAGCTCGCTCGCCAGCCGCGGGAAAGTGAATCGATGCGTCTCGCCGCGCCGCGTGCCCATCGGTGCTATGAATTCATGCTCGACTCCGTCGATGATCCACGCGAATGAGGTGCCGCCGCCCACGGGCATGGGAAGGTCGACGTAGCGAGTGGGGATCGATAGCCCGCCGTCGGCTCCACCGAGCCGCTGACCGATGAAGGCGAACTCGGCTTCGCTCCCAGCGAGGGCGCCCGCCGGTGCGGTGAAGGTGAGGCGCTGCCCATCGACGCGATGCTCGAAGCTCTGCCCGCCCCGCACCGGCAGAGAGATGGTCGCGTAGCGCACCTCCTCAACCACCGCCCCCTCGGCCGCCGCCGCCCCCTCGGCTACCTCCTCGGCTACCCGCGAAGCTGGAGCACCAGCGGGGCGGATGGCGGCGAGGAAGGCCCGCAGCTGACCAACGACGCGATCGTCGCCGCCGCCGTCGGAGGCGAGGGCGTCGTCCGCCTCCTCGTCCTCCTCGTCGTCCGCACCGTCGGCCTCCTCCTCTTCCTTCTCGCGCGCGGCAGCTCGCTCCGGCCGCTCCGCGTCTTCGCTCGCGTCCTCGTTGACGTCGGCGCCCTCGTCCGCCTCCTCGTCCGCCTCCAAGGGCCGCCCGCCGTCCCGGACGGCGCGCACCGCCTCGAGAGCGGCAAGCCCTAGCTCGAGCGCCTCGTCGAGGAGCAGAAAGGGCGTCGCCGAGAGCGCGCCGAGCACCGCGATCGTGCGCACGGGCGTGAGAGGGGTGTCCACGTGCCGCAACAGGTTGGCGCCCATGTACGCGAGAGGCAGGTGGATGAGCCCGATCGGAGGGACTGTGAGCATGATGCTCTTGAGCGCTCCGAGGGAGAGGGCGGCCACCGAGACGAGGAGCACGTGCAGCCCGGCGGGGCCGCTGCAGAGCGGTACCCACCAAAGCTTGCGCCAAGGCGCCACCCGCGCGGCCGCCGTCACACGCGAGCACACGAGGACGCCCTCGTCTGGGGCGTCGCACAGCGCGGCCGCGGCGAGCGCAAAGGGTGGGTACGCGGTGGCCGTGGTCACCGAGACCGAGTGGAGCGTGGTCAGGCGGGAGGTGCGCGCGCGGGATGACTTGTATTGCCAGTACTGCCCAAAAGCAAATGAGTATCCATGGAGCACGTGGATCTGGCGCGGCGTGAGTACCATGTCCGTGCGCAGAGCGAGCAGCTCCGAGCGCAGCGCCGCCGAGGGGCGCTCGCTCTGCGTCGCGGGCAGCGGCGCGCTGAAGCTGTCGTCGTGCGCGAGCACGAGGCTCGGCGGCCGGCGCAGGTGGTCTGAGCGCTTGCGCACGTGCGTGCCATCAGCGAGCTCCACAGTGTACCCGTACCGGCGAACGTCGCGCGCTGGGTGGGTGGCGACGATCGTGCCGGCGACCCAGCCACCCGCCCAGATGAGGGCCGCGTACCCGTGCTGCACCTGTACGCGCTCGCCCACCTCGAACTCGACCAGCGGCGGGAAGCCCTCGAAGAAGGCATCCTCCGACGTGAGCGCCTCCACGCCCTGCGTCGCGAGCGCCGCCAGCCGCGCCGGCGGCAGGTGCAGCGGTGAGGGCAGGTCGGAAAAGCTCACGTCGTGGAGTAGCATGGGTAGCGTCAGGCGTATCGGCTCGAGCTGCGGCGCGGTCGCGCACCAGCTGCTCGCATCCTCCTCCCAGCATACGTACCTGGTCCCGGACTCTGCCTCCGGTGCCGTTGGCGCTCCTCCGAGCGGCCCGACATTCGGCTTTGGCCTAAGGTGGAGCGTGCTGCCATTAACGACTATCTCGACCCCGTCGGGGAAGAGGCGCACCGCGTCGTCCAGGAGCGACGAAGCTCGCAGAGCCGCGATCGCCGGTCCGAGGCGCACCAGCAGGCTGAGCGTCGCCGGCAGCGACAGCACTGCGCAGACAGCACAGAGGTGCATGCACGCGCGGCCGATCGATGGCGCGAGAACGTCCTCGTGATCGTCGTAGAACGATGGACGCAGCGAGTGGCGTAGCGCGGCGCGCGCGCGCCGGACGCCGGCCATCTGAGATGAGCTGCGTCTTCTAGACGAGATTCCGCAGTTTCGTCGATATTTTGCGAAAACGGTTGCAAACTTCGTAACGCACCTAGACCTGTCGTGTTCCGGCGTTTGTTGTAGACATTGGCGCGTGAACGTCAACACGAAAAACGCGACAACCGTGCTACTGCACCCTCGCCGACTCCGGCAGTGTGAGTCTTATCATTCCTGTCAAGTTTCAGTTCAGTTCAGTTCCTTCGCGGTCCCCCCACGCTCACTCCACCACCTGTCAAGTTTGAGCGCGTCTGTCTGACGAGGTGGGCTTATGGGTCCTGGCAGCTGGGTCCTGGCCGAAGACCTCTGATTCGATTCCTGTCGTCGCTAGTAATGGCCGTACACCAGACCTTACAAGCAGAACTCAAAAAATGTCCTCGCCCGGACTCGCGTTTTCGCGTTACACCTCGCCCGGCGAGGTCGGTCGAGACCGACAAAGAGGCGCGGGCACCCCGTGCGCGCTAATAGCCCTACGCTTCGCACTGCGGCGGCGGGGTCAGCTCGCCATCGCGAACCCACGCCTCGTGCAGACGACTCATGGCCGCGTCCGCGCGCTGCGCCTCGGCCGCGGCCACGTCGGCGACCGAGCGGGCGGCACGGAGTGGCGCCTGCCAGCATGTCTCGAGCGTTGCGGCGTTGTGATAGTAGGAGCGCCCCTCCGCATCGGTCGCGCGATACCAGTTGGGCAGCAGTGGCGGGCCCGAGAGCGCTGCGGCCGCCGCGGCCGTCATCCCATCGGCGGCACGGACAGCAGCCTCGTCCTCGGCGGCGGCGGCGGCGAGGCGGCGTCGCTTGCGCTCCTCGCGGCGTGCGGCGGCGCGCGATCGTACCGTCGGGTCGGCTGGCGGGGCCTCGTCCGCCTCGGCCGGGCGCGCGTGCACGGCACGCCCAAGCTCATCGAGCTCCACCTCCGCGTGATCATCATCATCACGTGGACGGACGCGCGGCCGCGGTGGGCACCTCCAGCCGTTGGGCGCGCACGCGGCGCCCGTACGCTCGACCCACTCGAGCCAATCCGCCCAGTGCGAGGAGTGCACGAGCGTGTGCGGGTCGCCCACGACGACAAGGCCCCGCCGCGCACGCGTGAGCATCACATTCAGACGGCGCGCGTCGGCGACGAATCCGAGCGCCCGCCCACCCGAGCGCACGGCCGAGAAGAGAATAAGCTCCTTCTCGCGCCCCTGGAAGCCGTCCACCGAGAGGCACTCGACGAGCCTCCCTTCCGGCAGCCCGCGAAGCAACCCGCGGAGCAAGCGGACCTGCGCCGCGTACGGTGTGACCACCCCGATTTGGGCGGCGCTGAGCTCGCCAACTTGGAGGAAGGTTCGCACGAGGCCGAGCACCGTGCCGGCCTCGCCGCGGTTGACCTTGGATGTGCCGTACCCCTCGCCGCCGCCGCCCTCGCCCTCTTCGGGCGCGCTCGAGGGCACAAATGCCACATGGACGTTGGGGCGCGGCCATGCGAAGCCGCGGAGCTGCGGGCGTGCGGCCGCCATGCCCGCGCCCGAGACGACGCGCCCGCGGTAGAAGGCGTCCGAGGGGAAGGAGGCGAGCGACGGGTGCATCCGATGCTGCGTATCGAGCAGGTAGGCGGGCACGCCGGCCCGGAGCATCCGCTCGAATAACGAGATCTGCAGCCCGCGCGACGCGGCGACGTCGGAGACGACCGTTGGGCGCAGCTGCTGCTGATCTCCCACAAGGACGAGGTGGCGGCAGCCGAGGCTGATCGGCACGAGGCACGAGGGCTCCGTCGCCTGCGCCGTCTCATCGATGAGAACGGCCGCATATTGGAGACGGCCGACCGAGCCCTCGGCGCCCGCACCCACGCACGTGCACAGCACGACGTCCACGGCGGCGAGCACGGCCGCCACGCCGCCCGCCACGCCCGCGCCGCCGCCCGCCCCTGCCCCAGAGCCGAGCCGCTCGACAAGGTAAGGGTGGAGCGCGTCGCACACCGCCTCCGGCCGGCCGGCTCGTGCCACGCGTAGCCCGAGCCCGACAAGGGCGAGGCCCAGGTGGTCGACGGCGACGTTGGAGTCGGCACACGCGAGCACCGGCCGCACGCCGAGCTCGTTCACCCAGAGCGCGATCAGGCGCGACGCGAGCTGCGTCTTTCCGGTGCCCGGAGGGCCTTGGACGAGGGTGAGTCGGCGGGTGAGGCCAGCCTCGGCCGCGGCGCGCTGGCTCGCATTGAGCGCCGCACTCGCCTCAAGCTCAGCGAGCCGTGCGCGCGCGCCCTCGAGGGCCTCGGCCATACCCAGATTCGACGACGCGCCCGCCAGCTCGCGCAGCTCCGCATCGCTTTGCACGCCCTCACGCCCGCCCATGCCGTGAAGCAGCAGCGCCACCAGCGGCGTCAGCGCGCCTGCACGCCGGCAGAGGCGCACCGTGGCGTCGAGCATGCGCCTGTGCCCGATTAGGCCCGCCTCGAGCCCACTACCGGCGCCGCCGCTGCTGCTGCCACTGCTGACGCCGCCGCCGCCGCCGCCGGTGCTCGTGCTCGCACCGCCGCTCGCTATGAGCGCGGCCGCGGCTGCGGCCGCATCCGCGCAACCGCCTGGCCGGCAGACGACCTCGTGCAGCTCGAGGTTGAGCAGCGATGCCACGTGCGCAAAGTAGTTGTGCAGCCCGTCGTCCGAGAAGGTCAGCAGGTCGAGCGCCGTCTCCTCGAAGCGGGCGAGCTCGTCGGCGCTGACGCGGCGGAGGATGAAGAGGCGCACGAGGCGGCAGTAGTCATCCACCTCGAGGCCGCGCGCCTCGGCCATGTGCTCGAGCACATGCAGCGCGACTCTTGGTGAGCCGCGAGCAACACACAGCTCGAGCAGGCGCGTGCACACTGTCTGGTGCGGTGTGCGGCGGTACCGGCGAAGAAGATGTTCAAAGAGGTTCAGCGCGTCGTCGAGCGAGCCCGCATCAACGGCAGCGCGAAGTGAAGCCTCGACGTGCGGGACGCCGTGAAGAGGGGCCGGGAGGGAGCGACGCAGCGCCATTGCGTGACTGTGAATTAGGCTGTGAATTAGTATTCAGGATCGAGGAGGGACATAGGGTCTCCAGGTATAGTTGTGGGCCGGTTGTCTGAGCGCGCGCAGAGTCAACCGGACAGAGGGCGCCTGTGCGGGGATGTTTTCTATCTATCTTTCTTCGGAGCGTTCTTTCGTCACGACACGTCATGTTGTACCCGTGGGCGGCCCATCGCCACCCCAAAGGGCGAAAGCTCAGCAGGCAACGTCAAGGGCAGGTTTCGCTTCCTCACCCAGCGGCCCACAACTCCGGGCAAGTCGATGCGCTGATTGAGCGTGCCGGCGTGGCCAGCGCCCTCGACGAGGTGCACATCGCATATAGGGATGGTTCGTAGCAGTCGAGCCGCCTCCTTTGACGAAAGCAGCAGCGCGTCGGCGGTGCCAGCAATGACGAGCGTCGGCGTCTGGAGCGATGCCAGCTGCTTCTCGACGATGCTGCAGCCTTGCTCGAGCTGCGCCAGGCGGCCTCGCAGGAAGGCTGATGGCTTCGTCTCGGAAATGCTCGCCACGAGGCTCTCAAGGGCAAGCTCATAATAGGCCGCCAGCTCCGGGTCTTCGGCGCGCAGCTTCTCCATGCGCTTGTCGACGAGGATGTCGCGCACCGCAGACGAGAACAAGTTCGCATCGAACGTCTTGTACCCGACCTTGAGGAAGAGTGCGAGAGGAAAGAGCGCCTCAGGAATGCGGCCGTGGCGCATCCAGCGCACATCCGATTGGAGGTCGGGCATCACGCTGAGTGCCGTGGCTGGATTGACCAGGATGAGGCCGGACACCAACTCAGGATGCTGCATGGCCACGCCAGCGGCCACGACGCCGCCCATCGACTCGCCCATGACCACATTCCCGTGCTCCGTGCTGCCGTGCTCGCGCAAGTACGCAGCCACATCCTCCACGAGCGCCTCAAAGCTGGCTTCGCATGCCGACGGTTCGGCACACACCTCTTGAACTCGAACTCGAAACTGCTCGGCAAGCCTCGGAAATTGGGCAAACGGCGATGCGTTGGTGCCATCAAGGCCAGGGATATACACGAGCAGCGGCTGGGCGGCCAAGTCAGACGGCGGAGCGGACAGCTTCCAGCGTTGTAGCGGATCAAAGTAGCTGTGTATGGCGCCGGCACTTGCGGCGAGCCACATGAGGACGAACACCATGTGCTCAGGGCGACGCGGAGATTAACTCGTTTCAAGTCCAAGTCAAGTCAAGTCAAGTCAAGTCAAGTCAAGTCAAGTCAAGTTAGCACCTATGACGTGTTACCTCTCATGGAACCCTTCCGTCATCTCCGCCCACTCCCATCCACCACTGCTGGCCTCCGGAGCACATTCGATAGGCTTCCGTTCATACGCGATACGGTTGTCTGTAGTCTGTTGTTTACAATTGTATGTATAGACTTGACTTGACTACTTAAACGAAACTGACCACAAGACTCCAAAAGTATCGTGTCCACCTCTGGGACGGGTCGGCGGAGCGGGGGTTCACCAATGTGAATCTGAAAGCTCACGACGACGCTTTTGCAACCGAACGGGAGCGCGGCTCGTCAATTGCGCCGATCACGGAAGTTGGTGAGCGACTCCGACTGAGCGTCCAAGCGCGCGCAGTACAGACTTGAGTACAGATTACCCTTTACATTAGGAGTAGCGGGGCCTTTCAATATTTAACCCCTGCAAAGACCATGCAAAAGACCTTATCTTCGAGCAGCTTGCCGTACACTGCCTGTGCCCGCGAAGTCTGCTTCGTAAACGGCTGTCGCGCCTTGTCCGGAAGTGGGGTACCGGGCTTTTTCTCCTCGCCGAGCTCGCGCAGGCGCGCCTGAGTCAGCAGGCGACCCTGCAGCAGATCGCCCTCCGCCACGACCAAACGCTCCGTCAGCTCCGCGAGCTGCGCCTGCAGCTGGTGCTTGTGATGCTCCCCTTGCGCGAGCTGCTGCAGGGTCGCCTGCTGACTCAGGTGCGCCTGCGCGAGCTCGGCCTCCATCTTGGCGATCCGTCGCTGCAGGGCGAGATTCTGCAGCTGCTCGTAGTTCGTCTCGGGAGGGAGGTGGGGGAGTCCGTACCCGTGCTTCTCGACCTCTTCCAACGGAGCAGCGGGGGCCACGGGCGCAACGTGCGCGAGTGAGAGTTCGACACAATTGTGCTTCTCAATCTGTTCCAACGGAGCAGCGGGGGCCGCGGGCACGACGCGCTTCAGTGAAACTGAGACCTTGCCCGTCGCGTCGCGCTTCATGGAGACTGTGACGATTGGGCCAGCCGCCGGCTTTGGTGGCTCCGGCTGCTCGAAGCTCATCGACTCCGCCACGTCCGCGGAGACATGCGGCACAGCCGTCGGCAGGGGCGGATGCGGCAGCTGGGACGGGCGCGGTGGGAACATGGACTGAGATTCAAGCCGCCGCAGCGACTCCGGGCTCAACGTCTGGTCAAGCCATGCGAGCCGCTTGGGGATGAAGAGCGGAAGCAGCGGCGCCGACCCTTGCTGAGTAGCTTGACTTTCTCCTTGGGCATCGGCAGAACTCACGGTTCCTTGGTCCTTTCGGTGGCCTGGTCGGGGGGCAGCGTGCGCTGGCTGCTGGCTAAAGGACGGCGATGTGTATGTGCGGGTTGTGCCGGGTTCCTTGGTCCGCTGGCTTCGCATCCACGTCGACAGCTCCTCTGCAACGGCGAGCTCCTCGTTCATCGCGTGCTTGGCTTCCTCCACCCATGAGGTGGTCTCCGTGTACTGGCCGGAGAAGGCCTGCACGGACCGACGGCGAGTCGGCGATAAGGGTTGCATGAAGCAGCGCAAAGTCGGCCCGCGTTCGCTCCGTCGTTACCGCGGGGCTGCTGTGAAGGTCTCCATGAACTCCAGACGGGGGGTGGCGAGAGCTCAGGGGAGGGGGTGTCTCCACTGCACGGAGGAGCCATGGATTTCGCGCAAACTCTGCACTGGAAACTCTATGTGATAGTCGGCTGCGCCGGCGGTCTGTGCAACCTTGCCATGGCGAATGAGATGCGCGACAAGGGAATCGCGATCGCCAAGCAGGCGGTCGACGCTGACAACGCGGGCAACTACAAGGACGCGATCGAGAAGTATGGCAAGGCGACCGAGTACCTGATTACAGCGCTCAAGTCTGAAAAGAATCCGGTCACGCAGAAGACGATCCGCGATAAGTGCAACGAGTACCTCTCGCGCATGGACCAACTCAAAAAGGGGCAGGAGCCTAAGGCGGCCGCCGCTGGCAGCGGCGGCGGCAAAGGCAAGGAAGAGAGGAGCAATGACGTACCTGCGGAGCGGGGAGCTGCGTCCTGGGGCCGCCGCATGACTGAATTGGCGAATGCAGCAGCCCGACGCATAGGCAACGCTGCCGCTGACACTGCCTGGTCACACATCCTTACGTCACACCCAGGGCTGCTTGATCTGTTCAGTCGAGGTGATATGGGCCAGATCCAGCTGCTACGTGAACATCATGCAACGTTCGATAGCGCGATCAAGCGTTTCGGCATGCCTTCGGAGGCTGCGGTGGCAACAGCAGCGCGTCGGCTGCAGGCGCAGCAGTCCGCCGGGACGCGGTCGCGCGGAGACTTTTGGACGGCAGGCACGTGCCTGTATGGCGGCGAGTCCCTCGGGAGCAAAGAGGCGGCCGATATGGCGCGCGCGCTCTGCGACGTATCTGTCCTCGATCGGTTCGAGGCGGACGGCTACGTGCATCTCGAAGGAGTCGTGCCAGAGGCGCTCGTGGACGTGGCGAGGCGCGCCATCAACAAGGACCTTGGTAGCTCTCTCAAGGGCAGGGATGGGCTCCGCGGAGCAAAGTCCGGGCTCGAGTTGAGTCCCGAGGTCACCGACGTGTTCAATCGGAGTCTCTTGCCCTGGATCCTCGAGCACCTGCTGGGCGGCCCCCGGCCTCGGTCGGGCGGCGCTCAGGTCGCTCTCCGCTTTCCTGGCGACTTTTGCAAGGCAGGGACGTTTGAGCCTCCTCCTGCGCAACTGCACGCGAGCTACTGGCACATTGACGGCCTAGCAACGCGTGACAATCCCGAGCAGAGCCATTTCGGGACCATTCACAACTTCAGCGTCCTGTGCGGCGTCCTGCTTGCTGACGTGCCGAATCCGAATGGTGGCGAGCTCATGGCCTTCCCGGGCTCGCATGCGGCGCTCGCCTCCCATTTTCGCACGCACGGCCTGCAGCGCCTCTACGAGCTCGGCACCCTCGGGCTGCCCAACGGCCCGCAGACCGCTCGAATCTTCCCTCGGCCACCCCATCACTGCGTCGGCCGAAAAGGGGATGTCTTTCTCCTCAACTACCTGACGGCCCACACGATCGCGCCCAATGCGAGTGCGGACGTGCGCTACGCCCTGTACTTCCGCATCCACTCGGCGGCCTTTGGACCAACCCCATGGAAGACGCACCGGCCGGAGCCCATGCTCGATCCCTGGTGCGACTGGGCGTTTGTGCTCGCACGGCGCGAGCAGGCGCAGCGCGCTAGTGCTAGAGGTTCGGTGTCACCTCCTCCTCCACCACCACCTCAATCATCGCGAGCACCACCGCCGCCACCATCATCACGAGCACCACCACCGCCGCCGCCGCCGCCGCCGTCCTTACGACCAGCTCCTCCTCCTCCGCCGCCGCCGCCGCCGCGAGAGGCGCCTTCGGGGTCGCGGCCGGCGGCGGTCGCAGCTGCGGCGACGGTGGCTGGCACTGCTGGCGATGCGCATGACTTCGAGTCGGAGCTTGCCCTCGCCCTGGAAGTTAGCCGTATGATGACTCCATCCGGGACCGATCAAGGGGATCACCTCTCTGTCACGAATTACGACTCGCTGATCCCCAATTATGATGAGGCCCAGCTCGCGCTCGCAATCGAGCGCAGCCGGCACGACATGTGACGGACCTGTGCTCCAGTCGTCAGAGAGAGAGAGACCGTGGAAGGTGACCTATTTCTGGTAGTGACTGTGAGCACAGCGCCAGAAATTGGCAAGAGCATTGCGAATCGAGCATTCGGTTCGTCGTGAATCATAGTAGTATGTGATGGGTTTTGGTTCGGGGTACCGGGGCCCGGCGCCTTGTAAGCCGGGACGGCGCCCTTTTCCTGAACTTACGTTAAATAACGACACGCATCGTGTCTCTCGTACGGGCGGGTCGTGTAAGGTGTGTGTATTCTGAGCGGGCAGTACCATCGGTTGTCGCGTCTGTCGTGTTAACGTTCACACTTCAAGATGACAGGCACGACCTTTTCAACTGTGAGTTGGTGCGGGAGCAAGCCGGAGCGTGCACGTGCAGACGCGGCGCGGGCACTCGCTGTGCATCGCGCGGCCGCCATCGAAGCCGCCAATGCTGCTCGACTCTCGAACGCGGCGGACGCCCGCTATCGTGACCTCGACTCGCACGCTCATCGGGTCTCGGACTTCGCGTATTTCGCCGCCCAACATGTCTCCGGTATCATTCTCGACAGCCAACGTGCAGCGGTTCGATCACATCGGGCTCAGAAGGCGGCCGCGGCGGCGCGGGCGGCGGCGACGCCGCGCCTCACCCCTGCGGAACGCCGGGTGCTCACGGTCCAGCGTAAGCGTCGGCGGCGGGAGGAGCAGGAGGCGGACTCGACCGTCCAGTTTCTCCTCGCTAAACGACGCCTCGATGCGTGCCCGGGAGCCACTGACATGGTCGCTCGGGCTCGCGCTGCTGCGCGCAGGTGTCGCGCGAACGTCTTGAGCCTCGACGATCGACTGCGGGCGACCCGCCGATCGGCGATCGTGGCCAGCTACTTGGCTTTGCGACGCGCTAGCCATGCGGTGCAGGAGATCGTGCTGCGTATGCGCACGGCTGCGCGCGACATGCGAAGAGGGGTGCTTGCTCGGAGACTACAAGCCCCCCCCCCTCGAATAGGGTACGAGCGGCGAGTGCGGATTCGGCTCGCGGGGCTTACGCCGCCGCGGCGCTCGCGCGTGCGGCAGCTGTGGCTGCCGCGAACAGCGGTCCTATTGGTACCTCTGCTATACATTCGGGGGAAGGGGGGCATCGGACTGGCGCAGATGCTAGTCCGGCGCTCTCCCTTCCCCCACGATTTGCCGATTAACGGCTTGTGTTCACACGAGTTCTTTGTGTTAGCACGGGCTGTGTCGGCCACACCTCCGTCCATAGTGATAGTGGCTCTCGTGCTTGGGGGTCCGGAGCGTGTGCGCGCGCGCGCGCGCGTTGTGTTGAACTGCAGCAGCGCTCCGGCTCACAGCCGTTTCACACAGAGCTGTCAAGATGAGATCTTCGTGACATACTATGGCGACCGTTCCAAGTTCGAGGACAGATTAGTCTGTCAATCAGCTTACACTGCTTGCGGGTAACACCGCAGGCCACGCTCACACAGGCGGGCACAAGCAAGCCACGCGACACGCGTCGGAGACTCGCAAATCCAGCGAACGCCTACCCCTCACGTTTCCCCACAGTAACGCTTCGCGTACCTACACACATACACACTGAGACACGGGGGAAGGCCATTCTCCATGTCACGTGAGTGTTCCAACTCACAGGAACTTAACTCACGGAACGCTCCCTCCTGGCCGAGCCAGGGTCTCATCCGACATCGTCGCTGCGCCTGGGAATCATACGCAGTTGGGGGGCATCTCACCCCGCTCGAACATGTCCGGTTCATACTCACGCTTTGCACAGCGCCTCTGCAAGGGCTTGCACCGCTTTCCCGAAACGGCTGCGATCCTTGATGGGCTCGTTGTACATCCACATGCGGAACTTGAGGAAAGTATCTTTGTCCACCGCCTTGGTGAAGATGTCCGCCATCATATCGTTGGTAGAAATGAGATGCACGGCGATCATCAGACGCAGGACCGCGTACTTAACCAGCATGGTCGTGCGCTCAAAGTAGCGCGAGCGGCTCGTCGTGCCATCCTTTTTGATGATGTCGTTCATAGCCGAGTTGTCTCCCAAAAGCATTGTCGGTCCTTTGACCATCCGCTTGACCCCCTCACACGCTCGTCTGACGAATAGCGTGTCACGGGTTGCCAGCGAGGCTTGGGCGGTCTCGGCTTCTGCTGTGCTTTGCGGGATCACCGTTTTGAACGCTTTGCTAGACCAGATCAGCGCAGCATTCGTCCGCATCACCACGTGGCCGCCGTAGGGTCGCGTCGACTTGCCCCACGAACTGTCAGTGGAGGTGAAGAGACCGCGCGACTCTTCGAACCAGGGCGGCATGTCGCTTAACCCTAAGGGGACACGGAGTTTGCCCCCGTACGTCAGTCCAAGCTCTTGGGTGGCGACAAGGTATCCAACCATGTGCATGACCGCATTGAGATGCGTCGCGGTCGGGCCCATTGAGAGGCTCGCTAAGATAGAGTAAGCATACATGCATTCGCATCGGACCATGACCGTGGGCCACCCGATCGATCCAAGGGCATTGAGGTACTCTGCCTTATCGATGGTGTTCCCATCCGTGCTGGGTTTGAACGCCTCGAATTCCTCCCTTTTCGCTTTGGACGCGGCATAGGGCAGATCGTTGAGAGTGAATTTTCCCTTGTATCGGACGGCAAGCTTCTGGGTATAGTTTCGCATAGTCACAGTAACAGTCCTCGCCTGTCTGTCGCGGGTGAGCTCGCAACCAGTGAACATTGTCAGGGGTCGGGTCAGATCCGGTCCAGGTGAGTCGATGTTGATCAGTTTCGCGTATTCATTGCGGATTGCAAGATATTCCGTGCGCACGCTGTGATGGAACCCCACTCCAACGTCGTCGGTCACTACCGCCGCGATGATCTGCAGCGACTCGTGTATGTACAGATTAGGTTCAGCTATGTCACTGATCAGGCCGCACTTGTTCATGGCCCACTTATTCTTCTTGTACCACAGATGCGCTCCCTGCTTGACACCCTCCAAACATTTGTGCAAGTGAAGCACGTGCCCCGGTATCGAGAATCCTTCGGGCATGTTGCAGTATAGGTCGCGGTCGAGATCGGCTTGGGTGAAAGCCTTGATAGCATCAATTTGATCGGATTCAAGGTCTTCATCGGCCAGTATTGAGACGAACAGGCGAAAGCATACAGCGGGAAGAGAGTGCGCGTAGACCTCATCATAGTCAACTTTGGCTTTCTGCGAGTACCCACACCCGACAAGACGAGCTTTGACCTTCTTGATGCTGCCGTCGTCGTTGAGTGCGATGGTGATCACCCACTTGACCTTCATAACGTGCATCCCTGGTTCTCTTTTGACCACGGTTGCGAAGTTGTTGGCGATCTTGCCTGCGATCTCGTCTTCCATATTCGTTCGGATAAGATCCCAGTAAGGTGAAGCCATAGCATCCGCTACTGAGGCGATCTTCACGACGTTGGACGATAGCAGTCCTACTTGTTTCGCAGACTCGGTGCCCACAAGTTCGATCTCCAGATCCGCCTCGGGTTCACAGGAGTCTTGCGCTGCTTTGATTGCGTCCGTTTGAAACGCCTGCACAGCGTGTTGCACAAAAATTTCCTCACCGGAAGACTGGAGAGCAAGGACGCCTTGTTCGATGATGGACGCGTTAGTAGCGGCATCTCCCTCCTTGCTCTGCACGCGTTGCTCCGCTCCCTCCTTGTGCTGCACGCTTTGCTCCGCTCCCTCCTTGTTCTGCAGAAGGTGAACAGAACGCGGCCGCCCAGCGGTGATATGCTTGGGCACCAGTGAAGCAGTCACCGGCGACATCCGGAGATCTTGCGGTTCGCGGTATTCAACTGGTGTGTCTGCAGTGATGCCTTTGCAGGTGACAAAGGAGTGCGGGCGCCAGTCTGTGACTGTGAAGGAGGAAATGCGGCCCTGCGCCGGCAGGTAGACATAGTCGGCGTTTCGTTTGAAATCTCTCCCGAGGTAGCAGCCATCGCTGCCTGTGTAGGCGAGTTTCCCTTGCGAATCTCGCGAGGGAAGATGGACAGTGACGTCGCAGAACAGGGGTTTAGCCCAGCTCAGGTCGGCGAGTCCACTGTCAGGGTGCGCAAAGGCGTATGGCGACATAGGCGGGTGAAGCGCCTCCGTACTGATGAAGTGCCGCACGTGTTCATACTGGGAAACAGCCCATGGCCATAGAATCTCAGGTGCTCCAGCATACGCGAGTGCAGCTTTGACAGCCATCTTAACGGTTCCGAGTTGGCGCTCGGCGACTGGGTTGGTATTGGCGTCGTACGGTACACGGGCGGTGAGGTTCTCGACAAGTTCTGCCGCGAAACTTTCGACGTCTGGCCCAGCAAAGGATAAGTCGTTATCGACGTGCCATTGTCCGACGACCCCGTCGAGCAATTTCCCTTTGTGACGACGGACGAATTCATGAGCCGCGCCGGCGACTTCGCTTCCCGATCGTCGGACGAGGAAGAAGTAGAACACATCCGCCGAGAACCGGTCACAGAAGTCGATGGTGGCTGTGAATCCATGTGGCCAAGACGCCGGGAAGGTCGTAGAGATATCCGAATCGACGCGCTGGCCAAAATGAGTGTACCCGGTAGATGACGGCGCGCGTGTGCCGTGCGTCCCTGGGGGTACTCTCGTCCCACCGCGCGAAGGGGCAGTGCTGTGGCGATGAGGCGGTGCCGTTGTTTTTCCCAAACGGCAGCCGTGACACGCTGAAGCTTCGAGGGAGAACGCACGGAAATCGAAGCCCGAGATATGAATGCGACTGTTGCGAATCGCCGTCGAGTTGCAGTGCATCAGCGATGCGTGTACTTCGAGTGAGGATCGTCGCACATCACGCGACATCCGCGCTTCCTCGATGCCCGGCAAGGGCGCGACGCGGAAGACGATCTCGTAGTGCTTGGGGTCGTTGGTAAACAGGGCGTATCGTCCATTCTTCAGCTTGAGGCAGTCCTCTAGCGACGCGGAGTTGTCTTCGTTGAAGTATGTCCAGTGGCCGTCTCTCTTGAGCGGCCCTACGCCAGCGAGTCGTGTCCCCCGCTTGAGCCCTTGGGTGACAAGAACTCGGCTCATGGTTGGGTAGCTGAGTTCTTCATTCTTCACCCAGTGGCCTCCCTTGACCTCATAGGTCTCGATCCCGATTTTCCCTGGCAGCCGTCCGTCGGCGTTAATGATGCCAACGGTCTTGACACTCAGCTGGATGCCGTCAGCCGCCTCCACGCCGATGTTAGGGCGCGCGTCAGTGACACGATCGAGCATCCATTCATCCTCAACCGGGATGCATATCGCCGTCGCGCCGCTATCAACGGTCCAGAATATCTTACCATCGCCCTCGATGAGGCCGGGTTCAAGATGTAGCCCGTTGGGTCGCTGCATCTTGACGTTGGTGTCTCCGAGGTAGATGTGCTCACTCGTAATCGCGTGAACCTTCTCGATGACGCGCAGAGAGTTGGGCGTCGAGAGAGTGTTCGCACGCGAGGTCAGCTGCAGCGCGTTCGCGCGTCCAGCCAGAGTGAGGGCCACGATGAAGATTGTCACCGATCCTCCCATGAGTCCAACGACGAGAACTGGGACTGTATCCCATGCGGTCCGAGCAACCGCGCGCGTCCACTGCAGGGCGGCCGACTCAATAGCCAGCATGAGGGCGTAGACGATAGCAGCAAGCAGTCCGATAAGCCCCAGGAGGCCGATAGAGCGCGGCCGGGTTGGTGGCTGAATCGGTGTGCCCACCGCGATCGTGTCGCCAGAGTGCATGCCAGTTGGCAGCGTCGATGGCGACGGTTTCGGGCCCTCGGTTGGGAAGCCGGCGGGGAACTGCGCGAACAGCGGCTCAGCGGGCCCCTGCACATAAGGGTCCACCAAGTCGAGCGGCATCGCTTTCTCATTCTGCTGCTTGTTCTCGAAGTGATCGATGGAGAAAGTGTTCGGCATCGAAGGTGCCTCGCGCTGAAGGATAGATGCCGATTGAATTTTCTCGGGTCCCGCGGTCTCATCAGTGTCGTCGTCTTCGCCGTCCTCATCTCCCTCCTCGGCCAGCCGCGCTTTGTCAGAGGTATTGCCTTTGACAAAGCGACGGAACGGCTGAGTCGACTGCTGGAAACGGCGAGGGAGACGCTGGAACGGCGCCCGCTGGCCGCGTGGCGGCGGGCGGTTACCGCCCGAGGCGCCGCCGACGGCGCGTGAGCGTTCCTCAGCGCGCGCTTTGGCGTTCTGCAGCAGGGTGATCATGTAGTCGAGGGACCTGTATTTCTTGGGTGACGGGCAGTGCTTGACCAAATGACCAGCGCCGCGACAGCCGCGGCACAGGACATCGACGGATTCAGCTCCGTCGGCGTCGGTCGCGAGCACGAGCTCGAAGCCGGGCGCATCGCAATCGCCCTGAACGGCGAGCGCGAGCTCAGTTGCGGGGAGAGCTTCAAAATCAGTCGTGGTCGTGAGCCCACGGCGGACGGCGAAGCCAGCCTCTTGCAGCGCGAAGAGCGTACGCGTGGGCGAGACATGGCGGCCAGTGAAGCTAGGTGCTTCGACGCCAGGTTGGGCAAGCAGTGCCGAGTCGACTGAATCCATGCTAGCATGTCGCATAGAGTGGCCAGATTCGAGTGTCGCTTTAGGTTTGCCGGGGTGGCGAGAAGTTGGTGCGGATTTCGCGATGGTGCCGTTCTTGACGGCAGCACGCCATTGTGCGTGGAACCATGCGAGCATCGCGGCCTTGTCGCGGAGGCGCACAGCGCCAGCAGCAGCGGGAGCAAGCTGAAATTGCCGGATTAATGGCTGCCCAGGGGCTCCCTCCGGAGCATTGAGCTCGGTGGTAGCCGTGACTTGGAAGGTGCGGGAAGCGGCAGCGATCTCGCGAAGAATTTTCTCGCAAGTTTGGTCGCTCGAGAACTGGAGCGCCAGGGGCAAATCAGCATTGATAGTCATGAGCAGAGAATCCAGGTCCATAATGGTGTTCTCACTGGCTCCAACATCTTTGGCAATGGTGATAGAGTGCCACTGGGCTTGCTTGTCTTGTGCGTCAACCACATCCATTGCCGTGCGACACCTCGATCTGATGAAATCGAGTGCCAGTGGGCCATCGCCAAGAAGACCTGGCTGGGTGAGCGCGCGCACCACGTCGGCGTTGTCGATGTGCTTGATAATAAAGCTATAGCTTTCTTTGAGGCGTTTGCGTCGGCATGCGCGCGCCTGGGCGCCTGCAGCGCCACCTGCAGCTGGGATGGCAGCGACGCCGGGCATTGGGTTGCCCACCGCGTCGACTGCACCATCATCGGTGCGCATCAAGCAGTCAGCAAGTGACCATCCTTCGGCATCGGTGGCGCCGCCGTGTGCGTGCAGATTGCGCTCAAACCGGTCGTAGTCCTCTCGGCCGGGCTGGCAATTGTATTGCGGAAAAGCGATCTTGATGTCAATTGTTGTCTTCGAAGCCATTGTTGCGTAGGATCGCAGCCCACAGACGTCACCACGTTCCAAGTTCGAGGACAGATTAGTCTGTCAATCAGCTTACACTGCTTGCGGGTAACACCGCAGGCCACGCTCACACAGGCGGGCACAAGCAAGCCACGCGACACGCGTCGGAGACTCGCAAATCCAGCGAACGCCTACCCCTCACGTTTCCCCACAGTAACGCTTCGCGTACCTACACACATACACACTGAGACACGGGGGAAGGCCATTCTCCATGTCACGTGAGTGTTCCAACTCACAGGAACTTAACTCACGGAACGGCGACTAGAACACTCCTCGCGCTCATGACGCTCTCAACTCGACTCGATCCGCTCCTCGACATCGGGGGGGTCGGCAAAAATGCCTCTCAGGCCCGTTTTTCAGCCCCGCAGCGCCACAACTCGTCGCTTGCTGCAGCAGCAGCCACGGCAAGCAGCGGCGGCGGCGCTTTCCCCGCCGATTTCATGTGGACGCGTGAGGCTGCGATGGGGCTTATCTCTCGCAACTGCTCTCTCGATGGCATGATGGGTGCCCTGAAGCAAAGCCAGTGGGCGAAGCCGCGTGCCACCGTGGGGTATTTCATCGACCCGGCCATTCAATTCATCGAGGAGCTCGTGGCCTTCCATGCGTTCAATCGCGACAAGGACGGCGCGCTCTCTATCCTCATAGTTCTGCATTGGTTCCTCACTCATCCTCGCCTCTGGATCTTCATGACTACCTCCGCCGTGCATATCTTCATCATCTCGTGCACCAAGATCCCCAAGCTCATCGCCAAGGCTGCCAACTGTAGGCGGAAGAAGACAGAGGTTGTGCTGCCGGCGGCCGGAGCGGCGACGGAGGGAGCGGCGGCATCGGCAGAGGCTGCGTCGGCAGAGGCGGCGTCGGCAGAGGTGGCGTCGGCAGGGGCGGTGGCCGAGCCGACGAACGTCGAGATCGGCATCTCCATTGTTGACGTGATTGAGCTGGCGGCAGGGGAGCGATTGGCAGGGATTTTGCGCATCCGAGGAGGCATGGGTGCGGGTGCCTCTGCTTTGACCGACGAGAGCCCAGACGCGGACATCAAGGCTGCCTACGAAGGTGCATCGGCGCAGGAGCGGTCGGTGTTTCTCGACGATGTGGGCGAACAACACAAGAGGAAGCTCGTGAGTCTCGGCCTTGACGTGCCGGAGGCAGCTCCAGGTACACCGCTGCCGCCAAAGCTGCGTCAGGCGCTCACAGAGCTCGACAAAATCATCATACTAGTCCTTCTGAGAGGAGCGGTTCGGTTGCTATGCGTCAAGTGGCTACTGATGCAGCCAGCCAACTTCAAGATGCCGAATCGGCAGGCGCTCGAGGAGATTGAAAAGAGCGGGGTCTCGCCGTCGCCACTGCTGAACCCTCAAGAGGCCGCAGCGCTCGTCGAGCGTGGAGATCGGAGCATCGGCGCGCTTACCTACGGCTGGCTCAGTCCAGGCGATCCAGATCCGGACGGCTCGCGCATCCGCGTGCTTCGACGCGCTCTGAAGGGGATGGCAATTCGAATTGAAGCCTTGTTCTGGGACTTTGGATCGCTGTATCAGAGACCAAGGACCCCGGAGCAGGATGAGTTCTTTTCGATGGCACTCAAGGGGGGGGCGTTGAATCTGCTGTTTGCGTCGATCCTCGCAACGACCGTGCTCCAGATCGAGGAGATCCCACCCCGGCCAGCCGAGTTCGATGGCGTTGTCTGCTTGTTCATGTTGAGCGCAAACGTCGACGAGAGCGCGGTACGCGCGGCGCTCATCGGGTTCGGAACTATTGAGAGCTGCGACCTCAGCCACAGCCCCCCCATTGTGCGCTTTGCCTCGCACGAGTCTGCCGTCGCGGCCAAGAACGCGGGTTCATGGCCCGGCCTATGCGAGGGGCTCGACACGCTCTACAATGAGACGCCGTACTTTTCTCGTGGATGGTGAGTGCTGCCCGTCCTATTCTGCAGATGTGATTGGATCCCCTTTCATAACCCTCACGCGCCTGCCGCACTCTCCCGCGCAGGTGCTGCTTGGAAGACTCGTTGAGCCGAGACCTCATAAAGCGGTTGACGGCCTACCCCGCGCTCCGGAAGCCCCTCGATCAGCTGCAGCCCAAGGTCTTCGCGCTGAGCAGCGACGCGGACGCGACAGCGGTTGAGGTTACGGCGATCGAGCTCGACGTAGCCGCTGACATTGAGCGGATCAACAAGTCTAAGTTCACGAGCAAGGGCGAAAAGCACAAGGTCATCAGCCTCTATAAGGAGTACGTGCACAACACCGTCGGCGCGCTGACAAAGACGCTCGGGGCGCTTCAGATGGCGTCGCACAGCGCGACGGCCGCGCCGGCGGAGCCGCTGCCGCAGGTCGATGCGCCTGCCGCGTCGCCGCTGCGCCTTGCCGAGGGACAGCCGCTGCTCCTGCTCTCTTCGCAGGGCAGCGGCGCGGGCGACGGGCCGCGCTTTGGCGTCGTCGATGCGACCGGGGGGCGTGTCGCTGCCGCCGTCACGGGCGGCGATGAGTTCGAGCTCGCCTACGACCGATGCAGCCAGGCGGTGCTGCCGTGGCGGCCGCCCGCTGCCGGCTGGGACGCCGCGTTTATCGGCGATGCGCGTGCGCTCCACAACCTCGTCGAGCCTGCACGCCGCCTGGCGGACGATGCTCGGCGGATGGAGTCGGAATCGGCGCTGCTCGCCGTCGGCGAGCGAGCGCGCGCGATTGCCGACGGCGCAGCGCGGTGCCAAACGATCGCGCACGTGGCGCGCGAGGCGGGCGGCGCTGTGTGGTCGTGCGTAGACGCAGCGGCGGCGCTCTTTGGTGACGGCGATCTGACGCAGCTCCAAGCCGCGCTCGGCAAGGTGCGTGCGGCGGTCGAGAGGCTGCTGCCCGAGGCCATGGTCACTACGGCGCTGCTCTCCAGCGGCGCGCTCGGCGCCCGGCGCTACGCCGCCGGCCAGCCGCTCACCGTGCGTACGGCCGCCGGGTGGCGCGATGCCAACGTGGCAACGGCGGGCGCCGACGGCCTCTGCCATGGCCTCACCTTCTTGGAGGGCAGCGGCGAGTCACCAGCCACGCTCACGCTGCACCCGTGGAACCACGCGCCGCGCGAGCTGCCGCACGCCGCCTACGAGGCGCTTAGCGGGTGGTGGACGCGGGAGCTGCGCACGCAGCACTCGCAGATCTTCGATGCGCTCTCCGGCAATCCGTTGGATGCGCTGCAGCAGTGCGTGGCCATCGAAGTGATGGGAGATGCTGATCTGGCTGGCGTGCACGACGTGCGCGGCCTGAGCGATTGGCTGCACTCGCTACACGCTTCACGAAGCTTCGGCGAGGCGATCACTGCCCCGGGAGCCGCGCTGCTCACCGCGCCGCCCGCAGCGGGCAAGACGACGCTCATCAGCCAGGCGGTGGTCCTGGCGCTCGATCGCGCCGAGCTGGTGCCCATCGTGATCAAGGTGCAGCTGCTCCAGGCGAGGCTGCGCGATACACCAGACGCGTTCGCGTCGCACTGGAACTGGATCGACGCGTACCTCTGCCTCACTGAGAGGCCCGAGGTGTACCGCATGCTGCGCCAGGCGATGACGGCGCGGCGAGCGCTGCTCCTCCTCGACGGGCTCAACGAGGCCGGAGCCAAGCGCGCCGAGATTGAGCAGCATATTGTTGAGGTGCTGGCACCGCAGGGCCACGTGATGCTCTGCACCTCGCGGCCGGCGGGCGTCGACGAGGCGCGTTTTTCCGGATTCCGCTTGCTGAACCTGGCGCCGCTGACCGAGGCGCAGCAAGAGCAGGCGCTGCTGCAGCGACTGGGGAATGAGGGGGACGTGAAGCAGCTGATGACCTTTGTCGAGCGCATGCCAACGAGCACGGACCCCGACGCGCCGACGACGCTGCATCGCGTCACGGCCAACCCGCTGATGCTCTCGATGGTCGCGTCGGTCTTCGAGATCCGCAAAGGGCTGGGCATGCCGAAGACGGTCGCCGAGCTGTACGCGATCGCATCGGACGTGATGCTCGCGCGCGGCGGCGGCGGGACGGCAGAAAGGCGCATGCTGCTGGAAGCCGTGTTCTTCGAGGCGCACGTGGCGCAGACGCGCGTGATCACCGACGTGCAGCTCCTCCGCGCGGCGCTGGGCGCCTTTGCGCCGGCGAGCGCGCTCGCCGACCTGGATGCGAAGGTGGCGAACCCTTTCCAGACGTTCAAGGGCCGGGCGGAGGTGGGCCACTACGTGGAGCTGCTGGAGGGCGAGCGGAAGGGCCAACGCGGCGAGATTGTCCAGGACTACAAGGACAGCCAGCCATACAAGGTCAAGTTGGCGGACGGCACCACAACAGGGTACCTGAACCCCGAGCAGCTCGCATCGTCCGGGCTGGATGAAGCTGCTTGCCGGGCGCAGATGGCGAGAGCGGACGCGAGGCGCCTTCCTGCCCTGCGCAGTGCGGTCAAGGCGCTGCGCGACGAGAAGCAGGCGGCGGTCGCGCAGGTTCGCGAGCGCGTGGGGCAGGATAGGCTCCCTATTCTCAGCCTGCTGCAGGTCGAGCCGATCCAGATGCAGTCGGCGCACCACTCCTTCCAAGAGTACTTTGCAGCGCGCGCCATCTGCTCGGGAAAGTACCGCCTCCCCGAGGGGTCGCCGCCGCCGTGGCAATGGCCGGCGTTATGGGCCAACGTGGTCACGTTCGGCAGCGAGATGGGCGACGCCTTTGGCCGTGGGCTGCTGTGCACGGCCGGGGTGACGGGCAACACGCTCGACCTCTCGCAGAAGCTCGGCGGCGACCCCAAGACGGTGTGGATCGTGCTGGCGGCCATGATGAAGAACACAGAGCTGAAACACTGCAGCCTGCTCAAGAACAATCTCGACATTAAGTCGGCCACGATGCTCGCCAAGATCGGCACGGAGAACTGCATCATGCTCTCGGGCATGACGCGCGACCAGACGGAGGCCAACCTCTCGGGCCAGAGCCTCCAACCCGCCGACGCCATCCTGATTGGGTCTGACCTGCAGTTAATGACAATGCTTAAAAAGATGAACATCGATGGGTTTGAGCTTAACATTGAGCAGCTGAAGGGCACTGTTCCAGTTCATTTCCTGGACTACTCCTGGAAGAGCCTGGAAGATGCATCAGCAATTGTGATTGCCAAGTGCATCGAGTTCAACCCGACTCTAACGCTGCGCCAGCGTCGTGTTGGTCTGGAGCGCCACCACGAGCGCGCAGCCGCCCGCATCGCCCATCTTGGCGCCGTTGAGGCTCAGATGCCTCAGCGTCCTGTTTGTCTTGAGCACCTCGGCCATCGCCTTGCCGCACTCCGCTCCGAGCTCGTTGCCGCCCAAGTCGAGCTGCGTCAACGCCGTGTTCGTCTTGAGCGCCTCGACCATCGCCTTGCCGCTCTCCGCGCCGAGCTCGTTGTCGCCCAAGTCGAGCTGCGTCAGGGTCGTGATCGTCTCAAGCACCTCGACCATCGCCTTGCCGCTCTCCGCGCCGAGCTCGTTGCCACCCAAGTCGAGCTGCGTCAGGGTCGTGCTCGTCTTGAGCGCTTCGGCAAGCGCGCAGCCACACGCGTCGCCCAGCTTGTTGCTGTTCAAGTCAAGCCGCGTCAAAGACCGGTGACGTGTGACTAGGTGCGCGATCACGATCCCCGACGCATCGCCCAAGCGCTTCTCCGAAAGCGTAATTCTTGCCGCTGTGGTGATCTCCGCGATCGAGAGAACATCGCCGTCCAACGCAACCGTACGAAGCGTCGTGTTCGTCTTGAGCGCCTCGACCATCGCCTTGCCGCTCTCCGCGCCGAGCTCGTTGCCACCCAAGTCGAGCTGCGCCAGCGTTGTGTTCGTCTGGAGCGCCACCGCGAGCGCGCAGCCGCCCGCATCGCCCAGCCCGTTGCTGTTGAGGCGGAGCTGCTCGACTTGGGTAGCAATGAGCTCGGCGAGGAGAGCGGCAAGGAGATCGGCGAGGTGCTCAAGACGAACACGACGCTGACGCAGCTGAGCCTCAACGGTAACAAGCTGGGCGATGCCGGCGGCCGCTCGCTCGCCATGGCGCTCCGGACAAACACGACGCTGACACAGCTGAGCCTCAACAGCAACGGGCTGGGGGATGAGGGCGGCAAGGCTCTCGCCGAGGCGCTCTCTGGCAGAACATTGCACTGGCTGGACTTATCTTCCAATTTCATCTCTTCCAAGCGGTACCGCGGTCCATTGCTGATGGGCTGTGCGGCTTCCAAGCCATCCACCCGAGCGTCTCGCCACACGCTCATTAAAAAGCCTGAGGAGGAACGCGACCCGCGATGGGACGTCGCCGGCTTCAATGAAACGTGCAGCAGGCTGAATATTGCCTGGGTGCGGGTCGGCTTCCTGCGTCGATGGTACAAGGAGCAGCTTGTTGTGCCAAAGCGAAAGCACGCCCCGGCCAAAGCGCTACACGTGGGCGCTCCGCCGAGCAACGTGCAGCTCTACTGCCTAGACTACCGATGGGCCGAAGAGAAGCATCCAGACAAGGAGCGCCATCGGCTCGAAAAGCTGGTCGCAGTGCTGGATAGGGATAATGAAGCTTTTGATGAGGATCTTGTGCTCTGGGATTGGACGAGCATCGACTGGGAGGAGGGCCGCAAGGCGGAACAGAATGTCTGGTGGGCTCGCTTCGCCAACACCCACTTCCGCATTAAAACCGTCGTGCTGCCCGATGCGCCCATGCTCGACCATCGATGCACTTACTTCGAGTCCATGTGGTGCCTGCACGGCTTCAGCGCCTCAGCTTTTACCCAGCGCATCGTAAACTCAAGCGACCCTGCTGTGAGCTCTCACACGACGCCCGGGTGGCTGCTGCAGACCGATGATAAGCTCGAAACGGCATTTTGCCAACATGAGCCCGACCGTCAGAGTGTGATCAATATCCGCAAGTCCCTCCGGCGGCAGATGCTGCCTGCTAGCACGGACGCTCTGGGCTTTCAAACCGTGTGCGCAGCGGCCAACTTCCGCTGGGTGCTTGTCTCGTTTATCCACGCACTGCGAACAGCCGGTCGCGTTCACCAAGAAGGGTGATCGCGACGCGGTTCTTTTCAATTTCTTTAAGTACGTCTACGCATTTGGTCAAGAGTAAGCCCACTGTCTGAAGATATCTCAGCCGTTGACCTTACGACACGAGCACGACGACACCGAACGTAACGCATTTGGACAGTATTTGTACGTCTACGCAAATGCATTTGTACATAACGCATTTTGGTACGTTTTGAAAGGTTAGTCATAGCGGGAAGTCTTTACACTTTGGAAAAAAGTTGCATATTTGGAATTTGCACTTAGGGTTCGGGTTCGGGTTCGGGTTCGGGTTCGGGGTTCGGGTTCGGGGTTCGGGTTCGGGTTCGGGTTCTTAGGGTTAGGGTTAGGGTTCTTAGGGTTAGGGTTAGGGTTCTTAGGGTTAGGGTTAGGGTTAGGGTAGGGTTAGGGTTAGGGTTAGGGTTAGGGTTAGGGTTAGGGTTAGGGTCATTTCTTCTCTCATTCTCCTCTTTTGACCCCTAACCCTAACGTCCTCTCCCGTGAGCATCCATGCTTCCTTACTTCCGTAAGGAACACGGGAGAGGCGAGCTAGCCAAACACCCACCCTAAACCCCTACGTAGCCGCTGGTTTCGAGACCTGAAAATGCAATCCTGAGGAGTTAGGTCGAAAAAACGCTGTTTTGAGCGGCAGTTGACCTCAACCGATGATCTACTCAATTGGTCCCCACTGGTCGCCCCTGGTCGCCCATGGTCGCCCATTGAAGCCAGAACCCCCTGGCACCCCCTGGCACTCTCTGGTACCGATGGGCGACCATGGGCGACCATGGGCGACCGCTGGCGACCGCTGGCGTGCACTTGACGCGTAGGAAGAGCGCGTACCGAGGAGCGGCGCCACTGGTCGCCCCTGGTCGCCCCTGGTCGCCCATGGTCGCCCATTGAAGCCAGAACCCCCTGGCACCCCCTGGCACTCTCTAGTACCGATGGGCGACCATGGGCGACCATGGGCGACCGCTGGCGACCGCTGGCGTGCACTTGACGCGTAGGAAGAGCGCGTACCGAGGAGCGGCGCCACTGGTCGCCCCTGGTCGCCCCTGGTCGCCCATGGTCGCCCATTGAAGCCAGAACCCCCTGGCACCCCCTGGCACTCTCTGGTACCGATGGGCGACCATGGGCGACCATGGGCGACCGCTGGCGACCGCTGGCGTGCA
>Ga0210242_100202_pt1 | contig 49891 bp, 42 predicted proteins | sample ChrtobMeP5a_16mM_FD_155445 | JGI IMG/M metagenome (GOLD analysis project Ga0210242, IMG submission 155445) | Chrysochromulina tobin associated microbial communities from unialgal haptophyte culture, Seattle, Washington, United States - P5a_16mM | ecosystem: Host-associated > Algae > Haptophytes >... | reverse complement strand
CCGAGTGTCACTTGATGACGGGCCCGCTGCTCCCGAGACACATCTTTGCCTAGGTCGATGACCCTCCTGGCGTGCTGGGGGGGGAGACTGAGGATGGCATTTGTTGAGTTCGGCATAGCATGACTCGTCGCCTTAGCTAGAGACCGGTTTGGTTTCTTTCTAACAAGTCGATTACCCCCACGAAGAGAAAGAAGGAAGCGAGAAGGAAGCCGACGCCCAAAGTTGCATGCTAACCACGCGTTCATACCCTTTCTGCTCATCCTGTCCTACAATTATCATGGACGCAGGCGCATCGCGCTCGCGCTCGCGCTCGCCTGAGGCCGCGGCACGCCAGCCGCCCACGATGCGCGTGACCCGATCTTGCTCCCGCGCGCGTGTCTTCTCGATTCCAAAAGAAGAGCTTCACTTGAACTATTGGTTCCGAAATGGGCCAGGCCACAACTTTGAAGATGGAGTGCAGTATGTTGAAAGTTGGCAAGGCAAGGCCGAGGAAGAAGTCTTGCTTGATCGTGCCGCACGGAAAGTGAAGCCAGTTGCGTGCGTGGTTCTCAACAACTACGGCAAGAAGGACCAGAGGCGCATTCGGCGACTGTGTCAGGAACACCGTTTGCACTACCACTCGATTCGGAATGAATGGGGGATAGACGTTCTGTATGCCACAGCCACGCCTTTTACGACTCTCGGCACGTTGCTGGCGGGCCGCGCGGACTGTCAAGCCCAAGGTTTGACTTTGGAGGATGCTGTCTCGCGTCGGCTCATTCAGTGGTACATCAATCGAGGCTTCGATCTGGCCTCAAAGCGGGACCCGAGCATGGGAGTACTTGAGAGCGCCTTACTGTACGGCTACCCTACCGAACTACACGGCAAAGAGGACATTTGGAACGAATTCGAGTCGATTTGGCAGTTGAAGTTGTGACGTGCTGAGGGTGTTCGCTGAGGTCCGTGTGCGACGTGACCTGACTGACCGTGTCCTTGGCACAGTGCAGCTCTCCGGTGTGTTTGTGCCCCGTTGGGGGCGTCACCCTGTCCCTGATCCTCATATGCATATCCCTCTTTCTGTTCGTGCGCTGCGCGACGGCCCGCGGCACGTCATGCACACCGAACGCACGCTCAATGGGCGAGAGTTCCGCGGCCCGAGATGACTGCGTGGCGGTGACCTGGCCGTGTATCAGCTATCACCTAAACACACGCGACACAGGTGCGGGTTACTGAAAAACGCGCCTTAAAACGACTACTGTACTAAACATGAGTCGCGAGTGGAGACTGGATCGCTAAAAATCTAGAACAATAGCTCGTTGAACTTTGCTTGGCGTTGGCCATGTGCATGTCTTTGGCAGCACACGTGTCCTGGTTCTTGTGGATCATTCCTCGTCGACATTGGTCATTGCGCGTTGTCCATTGACTAATGCTCACTATGTTCTGGCGGGCGACTTGTCTGAAGAAGAACGACCAATACGGCGCTCACTTGAAATCTGCGGCCCGCCGAAGAAAAGCTCGGCATCGGACAGGCTTCCCCTCCGTTCGCCCGGCTGGGCCTCAAAATGCTCAATCTCTGGTTCGTCGTCCACGGAATCAACCGCCTCGGCCGCCGGAGACTCAGCCGCGGCCACCTCCGCCGCGGCCACCTCCGCCGCGGCCGCCTCCGCCGCTGCCTCCGCCGCCGCCTCCGCCGCCGCCTCCGCCGCCGCCGCCGCCGCCGCCTCCGCGGACGCCTCCGCAGCGGCCGCCTCGACCGCGGGCGCCTCCGCTGCCGCCACCTCCGCTGCCGCCGCCGCCGCCGCCGCTGCCGCCGCCGCCGCCGCTTCGGCCGCCGCCGCCTCAGTCGCCGCCGCCGCCGCCGCCGCCTCTGCAGCGGCCGCCTCCTCGGCCGCGGCGGCGGCCGCCGCCGCCACACCCTCCGCAGCTTCCACACCCTCCGCAGCTTCCACACCCTCGGCAGCTTCGGCCTGCTGAGCCTCCGCCATCGCCATCGCCCTTGCCATTAAGTTCCTCTCCGCGCGCCCACGCATCAGGGCCTGTACCAACGCCGCCGCATGCGCCTCCACACGCAGCTGCTTGGCCGCTGCGGATCGGCCGGTGTGCCCACGGTAGGAGGCCTGCATGATCGTGGCGGCCGCGCGGCGCGCCTTGAGCTCGTTGCGATAGCCGTTGGCGACGAAGCTCGAGCGCACGCGCGCCTGGATGGCAATCGTGGCCTTCTCGGCCGCTTCTTGCTCCGCCTTCGCCGCCGCCTCATCCTCCTCCGATGCCGCCGGTGAGGCTTTGGACGCCACGATTGCCTGCGCTGACTCAACCTCGGGCTCGACCTCGGGCAATACCTCGGGCTCGACCTTCGGCATGACCTTCGGCTCGACGGCAGCGATGCGCGCGTGCCTGCCAGACCTGCCATCCTGTTGTTGCCCTCGCTGCTCGGCAAGCTCGGAGCTCAACTCATCAATGAGCTTCTGTAGCTCGTGCGGATCGTGCGGGACCACGACAGCACGATCCGAGCCGCGAGCCGATGCCGCCACCGCGAGCCTTGACGTGCGAGATCGAGCGCCGCCCCGAGCGTGTGGGCCCTCCTTGGATGCGCCCGGTACGGCGCCGCCGATCGGAGGCAAACGAGTAGACGATTCCAAATTTGGTCGTGCAGCTGAGGAGCCGCGTGCTGCGGCCCGGCGGATACCCTTCCGCGTCAGCTCTGGGGCCGAGGTGGAGACGGACAGCGCTGACTGCCTTGTATGAGCGACTGCCACAGCCAGAGTTGGCACCTTCTCCTCCTCGCCCGCCTCGCCCAGCGCACCCGCCTCGCCAACTGAGGCCACCTTGCCGGTCATCAGGAATGTGTTGAGCAAAGGATGGTGCGCAAGGCGTACAAGGAGCCACCGGGCGCCCGAGCCCCCCTCAGCCGCCAGCGAGTCGTCGCTGCCGTCCCCCTCCGTCGCCTCCGAGACCTCTGCCGGCTCCATCTCTGTCTCGACTCGCCGGGTGCGACCTCCTTTGGCGGCGCCTCTGTTGGCGCCCCTGCCGCCCGATGGCACTCCTTCCACAACGGCCGTTGGCGCCCAGCTGGAACCGGAGGCTGTTTGCGCAGTGCGCTCGCTGGCAGGGGGGATCAGCGGCAGAGAGCCACGTGAACCAGTCGGCGGAGCGCCCGACGTCGCAAACTCCTCTCCTTCCCACGTCGGCACTTTCGAAGGCACCTTTGTCGGCACCGTTGTCGGCGGCTCATCATCCCAAGGATTCTCAATAGGATTCTCGAGCGCGACTCTTCGTCGTCGATTCGAGGCGGCAGGATTCGAGGCGGCAGCGTCGTGCGTAGCGGCGGCTGTGCCCTCGCCCGGCACCTCCGGACTCGCACCAACAATGCCGCCCGCACCGACGGGCGCACTCACCGGCGCGCCAACGGCTGCAAAGGCCATCCCGGCGACGGCCCCCTCGGCGGCCGTCTTGCGTCCTCCTGCCTTGCGATGAGGCGCCGACGGCTCCGGAGGCGGTTGCACGGCCGCCAAGCGCGCGAGCGCGCGCGGCGACCGATCGAAGATGTCGCGTAGCAGCCGCGTGACCTTTGACTGTGTCGGGATAGGCTTTAGAGGCGGTAGTACAAGGGCCGACCTGGATGAGGCGAGGGTGCCGCTGCCGGGGGCTGAGGGGCCCACGATCACATCCGACGGCGACGGCAACGCGCTGGCTGTTGGGCCTGGCACCAAGACCGATGCCAAGAGCAGCGACGTGGCGGTGGTGGCGGTGACGTGTGCGCGTGATGGGGACGCTATTCCAGAAGCAGCTGCCGATGCCGACGCCACCTCGCTGTCAATGTTGTCATCGGCAACCGATGTCGCGCCACCGCTCCCCACCGCCACCGCCGCGTGCGCATGTGCGGCGCCATCGGTGTGTACATGTCGCGGCTCGAGCTCCCCGCGCTGCAGCCGCGCATTCAAGCGCTGGGCTTCCAGCTGCCTTGCGCGCAGCTTGTCGCGCGCCTCCCGATCTTTTTCGAGCTCAGCCGAGATCGAGAATGACGAAGCCGGTGAGTCCTTGAGCCAAATGGCGGAGCCCGAGGCGGCGAGCAGCTGCTTACGCCTCTCGACCGACGCAAGCGAGCGCACCGGCGGCATGATCGCCGCTGCGTGGTGCGAGCCTGCGGCCACGAGAAGGGCGGGTCCGCCGAGGGCTACTGGTACAGCCTCCGCCATCGAGGGTACATGGGGGCCCTGACCGCACTGGCCGTCGCCATTGTCGCCCATGCAAAGCACCATACCGCCTAGCGTCTGCACCACCGTGTAGCTCTCACCGCACCCGATCCAGACCACGGGACGTGCCGGTAGGCACAGCGATGGGCAGCGGAGCGGCGTGCTCACGGCGCGTACGGCGCTCGCTCCACCGCCGAGGCCGAGCTGTCCGTGACCGTTCGCACCCCATACGAAGACGTCGGAGCAAGCGCCACGCACTGCGAGGGCCGCGGAGTGTGCACCGCCCGCCGCCACCATCACCACAGCTTGCCCGTGCAAAGCGCCCATGACGACGCGCGGCTCGGAGCAACGGAAATCGTCGAGGCTCGGCAGCGCGCTCGGGACGACGCCGAGCCTGCCGCTGGCTACTAGGCCAAAGGCGAGCACGGTGTGATCTGCGAGCAGCACGAGCACATGCCTGGAGCTCGACGCCAGCTGCACGCACCCAGCGGAGCGCGCCCGCAGCGCCGCCACCTCCGTCGGCGTGAACCTATCGAGCTTGCCCGCCAGCCGTCCCCTCTTCGGCGTCGCGTCACCGTGACCGAGGCAGCCGCCGGCGCCCTCGCCCCAGCTGTAGACGTGCGCACGCTCATCACCCGCGCGCCGAAAGCTGCCCAGCGAGTGCGCCGCACCCGCCGCCGCGTCCAGCCACTCACCCTCGTCCGACGGGCGAGGCACCTCGGCAGGCTTGGTGACGGCGCTCGTGTGGCCGAGCCCGAGCTGACCGCTGCTGTTGCGGCCCCATGCAAAGGCGGCGCCCGCCGCGGAGAGTGCGATTGCATGGCGCGCGCCGCAAGCCACGCGCAGAATGTCGTGCTTTAGCAGCGCCCGGTGCGGCCTGGAGCACTCGCCGAGCGTGGAGCCATCCGTGTTCCTCGCGTCGGCGAGCTCGCCATCCCCGTTGCTGCCGCACACGTACGTGGCGCCACGCGACGTGACCAGGACCGTAAACGTCTCGCCGGTGGCAATCAATACCGCGCGCTCGGCTGGAGGCAAGCCAAGGGCCGGTTGAGGCACCGTCTGCAGTGCCGGCTGTGGCTTGATCTCCTCGCCGTCAGCGTCGATCCGAATGCCCAGCTGGCTGTGAACGCCGCGGCCCCAGGCCATGGCTGTGGCATTGGTCGGCATGGCCAAGTGGCAAACCCCAGCCGCTCAGCTGCGTGCGCGTCTTGGTGTTGGTCGAACCGCATGAAACGCGAGAAAAGCGACCTGTGAACTTCCTGTGAACAGGGTGACATAAAGAGAACTTTGTAACAGGGTGACATAAAGCCCGGTGTAATGATATGGCTTTTATGGGACACCAACCATGAAAAGAGGTGTTCACGAGGTGCTGCGCGGGCGCAGACCCGCGCTGCCGGTTCCCGTCTCGGCCGCGCGCCGCTCGAGATGCAAGCGCATCATACGCGCCGTACCCATATGGCGGCCAGCCTCCGCGAGGGCTAGGCAGCTGCGGCCGGCGCCGTCCCTGCTCTCAGGATCCGCGCCCGCATCGAGCAGTGCCTTGACGCACAGGCTGCGCACAGGGCGAGGAGCGAGGTGGCGGCGGCAGTGAGTACGCAGGGAGGAGAGGCGGGGAGGAGAGGAGAGGGTCGCAAGGGCACCATCACCACAGGGCGCACACGCAGGGCGGACGACGCGCCGAGCGGAGCCGAGGAAGCGCGGGGCATCGACGATGTCGTCTCTCTGTGCGACTCGCGGGGCTTGCCACACACGACTCGCGGGGCTTGCCACGCACCCATGGCCGAGGGCCGCGACGTGATGCAGCGGCGTGCGCAGCTCAGAGTCGACGACGAGAGAATCGGCGCCGTGGTCGAGAAGCAGACGGACGATGTTCGCGTGGCCGGCGCGCGCGGCATGATGCAGCGCCGTCGAGCCATCCACCGCGAGCGCAGCGTCTACGACGCATCGATCGGTCGCGAGCCACGTGCGCAGTGTCGCCACGTCGGCATTGGCCGCCGCGGTCGAGATGCTCGGATGAAGCACCCTCTCGTTGCCATTGCCGTGACTGGTGCTGCTGCCACCCTCCACGTCGAATACTGGCATTAAATTGCGACTATTCTTCGTTCGTTTGCTCGGACTGGAGTACGTTTTCGAGGAGCGGCGCACACACAAGCAGTAAATGAGCACGAGCAGAACGATGACCGCGCCGCCGGCCACAGCATAGACCACATGCGGATTCGAGTACGACAAGCCGGCGGACGAGGTTCCCTTGATGGCGGCCAGGTGCTGTTCGGCCAAGCGGCCAACGTGCTTTACGTGCTCGCTGCTCTTCTTCACCACCTCCTGCAGGCCCTCGCGAGCCCGCTCCACGTGCTCGCTGCTCTTCTTCACCACCTCCTGCAGGCCCTCGCGAGCCCGCTCCACGTGCTCGCTACTCTTCTTCACCACCTCCTCCAGGCCCACGCGCGCCCGCTCCGACGCCATGAAAATGCAAGTTTGAGCGAATCACAGAAGGTGATAAGGGACGAGGTGTTGGGGGTGCCTCGGCAGAGTGGGATCTTCGAACTGTAGTACTCCGAAACTGCGGAAAGTAACGCATTCCCTGTGAATGAGCTGACCTTCACGAAGGACGTGCATCTTTCCGATCATGGCGAGATCCTCGATGGTGCGCCGCTCCGTCATGACGCTCGTCATCGCGTGCACGCGGCCAGCGCTGAGTTTGCAGGTCGGCGCGCGCCCGGGAGTGCTCGGCTCACGAGCGCGCTCCATGGCCATGAGCGGGATGTCGAAGCTCAATGACCAAGGCGTCACGTACAAGGTTACCAAGTCGGATGCGGAGTGGCAGAAGGAGCTCTCACGCGAGGAGTTTTACATCCTGCGTGAAAAGGGCACCGAGCGGCCCCGGACCGGCCAGTACGACAAATTCTATCCGAAGGAGGGCCACTTTGTCTGCGCCGGCTGCGGCACGCCGCTGTACTCCGCGGCTGCGAAATTCGACTCTGGCTGCGGCTGGCCGGCGTTCGACAAGATCGTCGAGGGTGCAGTGGTGACGCAGACGGACCGGTCGATGGGCATGGTGCGCGTCGAGATCATGTGTGGCAACTGCGGCGGCCACCTCGGCCACGTCTTCGAGGGCGAGCGCATGACGCCCACGAACGAGCGGCACTGCGTTAACTCGATCTCCGTCAAGTACGTCGACGAGCCGCTGCCCGAGGGTAAGCGCGAGGCCAAAGTGCTGCCCAAGTCGGAGCCTGCCACAAGGCAGAGCCTTCTCGCAGAGCTCCTCGGCAAGAAGGACGCCTGAGGGAGTGCAGAGAGATGTGAGACGAGTAGGACGGAAGCGACGAAAGACGTTCTGTAGGACTGGCAGCGTTGTGACTTTTTGTCGTCTTGTCACTTGTGTCGAGTGTGCAGAGAGACGAGAGAGTATGTGTCACTGTGACGCAGACCGAGTATCAAATTTCTGATGCGATCTGTGAGGCGTCAAATTTCTACTGTCGATGCACTTTCTCCCCCGGCGCTGCCCCCGCGTACCTAATAAAACGCGCACGCGTACCCGGCCGCACGTTACAACAGTTGTGGGTCCGCGCAAAGACTACGATCCACCCGCCCTGAGACATGTACTAGCCCCTATACTCGGCCAGCAGGGCCCCTTGGCATTCCGTATGATCATTTACTCGGCCGGCAGGGCTCCGCCCTTGCGCGTGCACATGTATGCGACCTCATCGAAGCGCTTGACGCCCTTCGCTTTCCAGGGCTCTTTGTCCTTCTCGTCGACCACGCTGAGCTTCTGGATCTCGAAGGCGCTGCCGAGGAGGCGGCGGACCTCGGACTCGTCGACTGAGTGCGGCGGACCAAAGGCGGGCTCGTGCTCCACCACCACGAGCAGCAGCTTGCCTCCCGGTCTCAGCTGCTCGCTCAGCACCGCGGCGTACCGGGGCCGATCGCTGGGAGCGACCGCTACGAGGCCACCGCGGTCGAAGGCGCAGTCGAACTCCGGGAAGCCCCATTGACTGGCGGCGGGCCGGTCAAAGGCGAGGAAGTCGCCCTGCACCGCGAATAGAAAGGGCGCGGGTTGGTACGTCATCGATCGTTTCTCCGACTTGCTAAGCTGCTCCGCCGCCACTTTCTGCATCCAGTTAGGCTGGCCCACGCGCAGCCAGAGTCTCGCGTCGGGTGGGCGGCCACCCTCGATCTCCTCGCCGTACTCGCTCAGCAGTCGGTCGATGGCCTCGGGCACCGCCTCGACGCCAACCACCTGGTGGCCGCGCCGTGCGATGCACCCGAGGTCGACGCTGGCGCCGCACAGCGGAAACAGAATGCTCCGCTGCGTCTCGCCGTCGTCACCGAGCCAATCGTTGAGGTGCGTCATCAGCACTGGGTGCGGGTTCTCAAGGTGCCAGCCCAGCATTTTGTTCAACCAGCGATCGCGCCAGTAGGCAAATTTTTCGTCCACAGGAAAATCAAGGCTGTTCTTGTTCATCGGCTCTGTCCCGATCAAATAGTTCTTTTGTTGAGGCTCTCGATGATCGCTCGTAGGTGGCGGCATGCCGACGGTGCGACGCGCCAAATACTGGCCTGCAAAGTAGCTGCCGCCACCAACGGCAAGGAGTGCAGCAGCATTTCGAGCGGTGGCGACGGCCATTCCTCGTGGTTCGGCTCGCTCACGCGTCGCGCCGCGGACAGCCCAAGACTTCTTGCGAGCTATGAAACCAGCATGCAAAGGGGAAAGGGGGGAGGGGGAATTTTGAGGAAGGTGCGAGATCGATCCGTATGAGCCCACGCACCGAAAAGGGATCAGCCCCTCCGCCCCCTGAGCATCTATGGGGGAACTCGGGATTGTGGTGCACTCACTACACGATGCGGTTACGAGTGGTACCTTGCTCGACTCACGCACACTGCGTGTATCACATACACTGTACCTGTTCTTGCTGCAGCCACCTTGGACACAACATATGACGCTACAAGTACCATGCGCGGTGTGGCTGCCGTCAAGGGCCAGCTGCGACCTTTTCCACAGCCTTCGCCCCTGCTCCCCTGTCGCAGCCGCCGCCCTCGCAGCCGCCTCTGGGTGGCGGCCTTGTGTCAGACTTCAGGCTTTGGTTCACAGCTGCTGCACATAGCCTTTCTTCTCCTGCATGGCGAGCCCTGGATCGTCTTGATCTGCTCACACCGGTCGCCCACCTGAACCGGGGGCATTGGGCACAGTAGGATGGTACGCACAGGGCGTGGGCTTGGAGAGGGGAACCCAGAAGCTAAGGACCTTCGACATCAGGGATTTGGCCGCGGACAACATGTCCGGCCTCTGCGTGAAGTCTTTGCACGCCGACGGGCTCGGGGAGGGCAAGGTGCGCCTCGTCGACGGCGATGGTGGTGCAGCCGCGCCGGGCGCACGCCCAGCGCAGCAGCGGCACGTCGCGCACGAGGCTCTCGGGCGCGACGAAGAGCAGCTGCGCTATGCCGCGCGATGGTGGTGCAGTCGCGCCAGGCGCACGCCCAGCGCAGCAGCGGCACGTTGCGCACGAGGCTCTCGGGCGCGACGAAGAGCAGCTGCGCCGCGCCCGCGGCATAGCGCATCGCCACGTGCGGCCGCACGCCAAAGAGCAGATGCTGCATGGGCGACGACTCGCTCGGAAGCGTGGTTGTGACCGCGGCGTCAACAATGCAAGCTTCCGAGCCGATACGCTCTTCAACGTAGAGGACGACCTCCGGGATGGCCAACACCTGTAACAGTGAGGGGATTGTCTTACTGCAAGCAGGGACAAGGAGGTAAGGGAGATAGATATGAGTGGCGTACCTGATGTTTCACTTGACACCAAACCAAAACCTTGTCAAGCACAAAGTCCTTGCGTCCATTGACAGGCCCTGATGTTTATGGCGTGGCTTCTTCTTCACCATCTTATCGACGTGCTCACGCAATGCTGGTGAAATACTGAGAGCTGGCAAGGGCATCGGCGACGGAGCCGGCAAGGGCATCGGCGACGGCGAATTGAATTCAAACTCTTCTTGGTGTATCACATAGTGACTGTACCTGTTCTTGCTGCAGCCACCTTGAACCACGCCAGGAATTTTTTCCAGAATCCTCATAACCTGATTTCGGGTTGAGTGCAGTGACCTTTCATGGTCTCAGAGCGTCTTGATCCTTCCTTTTCGTGGAGTGCCCCGAGTGCTGAGAGCAGTTCAGAGAATTTGTTCATTGCGTCGGTAGCCATCGCTACAGTATCGTGGCAGCTACAGTATTGTGTTCTTCGTCGCACGAATTGCACGGATCTCCTGTCGCGCACATGCCAGAGCGTATCTATCTCGTGAATGTTCACACCTGGTGTGGCGAGCGCGGGGGACCGACGACCGCGACGAAACTGACTTACTGACCACAAGTGAACCGGGGGGTATTCATACGCTTTTTTGGTCGACACACGATGTAGACGCTTGTGCAGACGCTTGGAGACGCACCCACCTCCCTCGACAGCCCTCCCGTGGTGCTGTTTCCTCCCTTGCGATGCACCAACCTCCAGCGCTGCCGATGCCGCGCATGGAAGTGGGTGACGGTGAGCTGATGCGCTCGAAAAAGGGCCACATGGTGCACGAGTTCATGAATGACCCATCGTCGCCCGAGGCATCCGATGTGCGCCGGACGGCTGCGTCACGGGCAATGCTCTCCGTGCGTGAAAAGTCCTCGCACCAGCTTTCTGACTGCATCGCCGCGCCCGAAGGAGCCTCATTAGATGTGCCCCGAACGAACGAGGAGGGCCGTCCCACGACACGAACAGCGATGCTCGCAATGCGCAAGGAGCAGGGCATCGCCCATAATGCAGAGGTTTTCCAAAATATGAAGTCTATCTTGCCAGTTGGCGTGCAGCCGGGCGCTCCGGGAAAGAACCCTGAGATGCGCAAGTTCAACGCCGACGACGTGCACCGTAACATAGGCCACCCTCCGAAGTGATGTATGCCCCACCACATTGGACATGGAGACGCGCATGTTTTGCTCTGGTCTATAAGCAATGGTTTGAAGGAGTTGCATGAGAACGATGTGTCTTGTTTCTCATAACTTCAGCTTTATTCTACGGAGCATTCGAATCGGAGTCTCGAGGTTCGTATGCGGTATGGTTCTACCATTGGTCGACAATGCAGACGAAATTGCGCTGCGACGCGGAGGTAATCACCTCGCGGCGCACGTGTGCGGACCCGTCGCGCAGCCCACCCATGGCGCAGCCGCAGCCTCCGGCGGCCGTCCCCGCTCAACGCGGAAGCCATCGCAACACGCCCTCGTCGGTTCACTCGTCGGCCACCGCGGCACCAGCAGACCACTTCGAGGACGCCGTCGTGACAGCATCGGCGTCAAGGCCCCGTTGCGGCTGCGGTAGGCGGCCGTGCTCACGCACGTATCCCAGCAACTCGTGCAGCGCGCGGCCTCGCAGCGCCTCGACGCACTCGCGGAAGCCCGTCGCGTACTCGGGGTGCGCGTTCGCCTCCATCGTCAGGATCTGTCGGCGTAGCGCCACCTCATCATGGACGAGAGGCGCCCCTTCACCCGGGGGCGTGTGAAGACAGCTGAGCAGGAAAAGGTAGGCGACGAGCTCGCATAAGCCCTCCTCGAGGCGCGCATCGAGCGCCGGGAAGCCCTGCAGCCACAGCCAGCAGTGCGCGTACTCGTGCGCGAGCACCTGCGCCGCATGCACTGCTGTGAGTCCCGGCTTGAGACCGACAGACTCGACCCCACGAAGCGCCGGCGGCGGTCGCAGCACGCGGTGTGTGGTGCCCTCGACCCGGCCGCGCACGTCGAGCGAGTGGATTTCGTCCTCACGCAACAGCCGCACTCGCAATGGCACCTGGCCGAGCCCCAGCCCGTGCCGACCGAGCACGAGCCGAACCTGCGATAGCAGGCACTCAATGTCGCGCTGATCTTGAACGATGTGATGCGCCTGCAGCAAGCGCAGCTCGTCGGCGTACGCATCCGCCTCGGTCCAGCCCTTGCGCGGACGATTCTGCGCGTACCACCACGCAAACGCAGCCATCCCAACCACGCCGCTGGCGAGGATCTTGACGACTGGCATGCCAAAACGGCGACGCTCGGCAGCGCGGGTGCGCTGCACCGATCGCGCCTCGGGCGTCATCAGCGCATCGCCGCGTGTATCGCCGCTCTCGCCGCGGCGAACGAGTCCACGCGAGTATGCGAGCGAGCGATGCGGCGACACAATGGCAGATCGCGGCCGCACGATGGCCAAGCGGGATCGGAGCATAATTATTTTTGGTGGCCACGTGTGAACGTTAACACGACAGACGCGACAACCGGTGCTACGGTACTGTTACTGTGTGTGTATAAAGTGTGAGAGCGGTTGGCCTGGGGACCTCAAGGAACCACGATTTGCTCCAAGTGGATGCTTCTTCTCGTGTGAATGGCCGACCCAAGCACCCCGAACGCCACCCTCGGCGCGCTCGCCGCACACTATCTGGCTCCTTGGCGCACCGCCGGAGTGTCCCAGGAGCAGGTTGACGCGGCGCACCTGCACTGGGCCGATTATCGAGACGCGCAGTGGGGCGGAGCCGTGCCACTGGGCACGTCGAGGAATCGGCTGCTCCGGGTCAACATCCTTGGCGGCCGGCTCTACTACGTGAGCTGTGTGGGCCAGCGCTCGACGGCGCGCAAGGTGCGGCAGCGAGCCATCCTAGCGCTGATCCGGGCCACCCTCGCCGTCCACGAGCTACCCGACGTAGACCTGGTGCTCAGCCTGTCGGACCGGCCGACGGTGCCGCGCCACGCCGTCATGGACGGCTCGCCGCCGCTGGTATTTGGCTACGTGACGACGGCCTGGCACTGGTCAGTGCCCTTTCCGTACGCTACGTTTGAGCCGCAGCGCTGGGCGCCGCTCTACCGGCAGATCGGCCACCACCCAGCCCTCGAGGTACGAAAGCCGCAGGCGGTCTGGCGCGGCTCGTGCAACTCGCTGTGCGACATGCTGAAGGGAATGAGGACTGGCGGGGGCGGGGGCGCGAGCGGCGCTGATCAAAGCGGCGGCACCGGCGCCGGCGGCGCCAGCGGCGGCCGCGGCGGCGGCTGCTCGATTGATCTACTTGACCGGCTGCGCTTGCTGCGACACGCGGCACGCTGCCCAGAGCTGACCGACGTCGCGCTCACGAAGGAGCACGTGCACTGCCGCGGCTTCCCCGCGCGTGCCCCTCTGACGCTGCGCGAGCACGCGCAGTTCGCGTATCTGATCCACGTCGATGGCAACGGCTTCTCGGGCCGTTTGGAGGAATTGCTCTCCTTAGGAGGCGTGGTGCTCAAAGAGGAGTCGCCTTTTGAGAGCTGGTACTACCCGCTATTGAGGGCGCATGAGCACGTGGTGCCGCTCGCACGCAACCTGAGCACCCTGTGCGACTCGCTGCGTGCATTGCGCGAGGAGCCTCGCCGCACCGCCGCGCTCGCTGCCGCCGCCCAGCGCTTCGCAACTGCCTTTCTCGCGCCGGAGAGCGTGATAGGGTACGTAGCTGCGTTGGTGCGAGGGTATGCCACGCTGCAGCGCTTCCGGCCGCGGCGTCACCCAATGGCCAAGGAGTGGGCAGACGCAGAGACCATGGTCAGCAGGCCGACGGCGGCCGCGACGACGGACGCCACGCTGCATTCCGCCTCCTTCGGCCATGCCTCCGGCTTCCCCTTCTCCGTCGCCCTGCACACCGGAGGGAGCAATAGTGGGCACTTTTGCCCGCCGGCGGACGTGTCGTGCTGCAAGCGCCATCCACGGGCGTGCCGACGGCGACGAGGGACGCGTTAATGTGTGACAACAAAACCCGGGGTAAGAGGATTTGTTAGAAAGACCCGCCGACTTGGCCGTTTTTGAGGTTAATCTCGGCGCCTCCGGTTCGCGAGAATTCCTACTTGTGAAGAAGAATCGGTCGGATGCAGCGATCCTTCTCCTCCCTCTCGGCGGCGAAGCCGATCCATTGCGCTCTCGACTCGGGCGCGTGCCCGGGCTCTCCTGTGTCGAGCTATGCGGCCTGCTCGGTCACAGCCAGCTTTCAGATGAAGTGACGTCACCATGTGCGATCGAACCTCCGCACCGCCTGTTTAAGCCGGACGCCTGCGACGACGTCGCGTCGTTCTTGACGCCCGCACGCCCGACTCGACACCGCTGCTGATCCCGCATGTGCCGTGCTCGTGTGCAGCTGCTCCACCGTCAAGACGGAGATCGAGGCGCGCATCGCCCGCGGCTATGATCGCAAGTCGCACCCTGGCCACTACGATCTGATGGTCTCGGAGGAGCAGTGCACCAAGGCTAGCCGCACGACGGGCGCCGGTGCCAAGCCAGGCCCGTACACGGACCTTATCGGATTCGATTACGCCGAGGTCTCGGGCCATCCCACGCAAATGTGCCGCGTGGTCGCGTGCAGCGAGAGCCAAGTATCGTCCAAGTGCGACTTCTCGACCAACTTTTGCAACATGTATAACCTGTTCTGCCCGGCATCCGACGGCTGCACGCCCGTGACCGTCGACATTGGCAAGAACCTCACGTGGACCGACGGCGCCTCCTGCAACCACGGCTTCCAGTGCGGCGGCCAGGAGGCGGACATCACGCAGTGCACGCGGTGAGAGCTCAACAGTCCGAATGACCAAATCTCTGAGTCAGGGTCGTCGGAGGGTGTCCCAAGGCATCATCAGTTACACCGGTGTCCATCACGTGTATGCCCAAGCGCATAGAGATCTGTCTTACTTTGAATTGACCTCGTGTGCCGGTCAACTTTTCCTCCTTGGCACATTGCCTTGGGCCCTTGGCATTTAAACCTTGCAAAAACCTTGGGTTCCTTGGTAGGCTTTCGTGCTGGGCCCCCAAAATTTTCATTTGTCGTGGGGCCTCTCGGCAAAAAGCGTCGGACGCTTTTCGATTCACGAAACAGAGTCAGCGCGTTCACAGCCAAGGAAACCCCTTCCCGCGAGCTGCACCCGCGAGCCCTCTTCAAGTCGATGGGCACGAACGACTCTGCACGGAAGTGATCATGCTGACGATCCTCATGAAGCAGTCGCAGCTGCTCGAGAAGGAACTCTTCGAGGATCGGGCACAGATGGAGGTGTTGAAACGTAGGCAGGCAGAGCATGACGCGGTAGTCAAGGAAAAGGATGAGAAGATAGCCGAGCTCGAGGAGGAGCTTAGCAAGCGAAGGCCGCTGAACCAGAGAGTCTTGTGCATTGCTTGCGGTAGAGTCGCGGGCGAGGTGGAGGAGGAGGAAGCGGTGCCGGAGCCAAAGAAGGAGCCGGAGATCGACACCGCCGAGATACTCGCCAAGCTCGAGCTGCTCAAGAAAAAGCTCATGTCGACAGAGACGAAGCTCACCTCGGCAGAGCTCCAAAAGGCGATACTCGAGCTGCAGCTCGAGACGAGGACGAGCAAGATCCGTCGCGAGCTCACGCGCGACCTCGAGAACATCCAGGCCAGGGCACGCGAGGCGCTCGCCACCGTCGCGAAGACGAAGGAGCAGGCGCAGGCGGCGGAGCGCAAGCTCAGCGACGAGATCGCAACCAAAGGTGTCCAGATTAGGGAGCTACAGGACGGCCTCAAGCGGCGCGACGAGCAGATCGAGTTCTTGATGCAGGTGCACGACGCCTCCAAGGAGTGTGAATGGGTACCGGTCTTGGGTGTGGTCTCGGGCGCTCCCAGTCATGATCCCAGCGCCTCGCCAGCAGGCACGAGCGTCGTACCGGGCGCTGTTCGGGGCGCCGGTGGCTCACCCTATGCGGCAGCGCGACACATCAACAGCGGACTGGGCAGCGGCGGCGGCGGCGCTGGTCGCAACGGTGCAGTGGGCGCTGCTGTTGCGGAGCTGACCTTTGGCCAAGCCGTCGCCGCCCTCGGACCTTGGCAATGTCGCGTGTGTACACTGCGTAACGAGGCGGCGAGGACGCTGTGCGAGGCGTGCGGCAGCGACCGCTTTCAGTGACCCGGTGCCCTGTGCTTGTCGCGCGGCCTCACCGCCTCATCTTGGAGAGCGTTTGAATGTGATCGGAACGCACCGCACTTTGGCAGACCGCTCGCGTTTCATCGTGGCCGGGAGCGCAAATGGCCTGAAGCCTTTTAGAACAAGCTGAACGAAGCCTAAATAGCTGAACCGTAGTCATTAGACGCGTCCACGTTAGAATTTTCCTTTCACTCGTAAGTTTTCTTTAAAACGTATGAAGATTGTTCAATGAAGAACACCCTACATGTACAACGTCTTAGGACTAGCGGCAAGTACCGTACATATCGATCATCACGAGATATCCGGATGTAGTACCATGTACGAAAGCGAGGAGGGCGAGACTGGTATCCATGGTGGTATCGCGTGGGGGTAGGCTGACATGGAGCCAGCGCTGGCATCGCTGAGGCCACCGACCGGACACGCTGCCTCGTCGTGCCTGCCGTGTCGACAGGACCGCACCGGAGTCGCGTGCACAAATAAAAGTCAAATTGGTGCCGTCACAGGCCGCTCTCCTGTCTCCCCACAGGCCGCAACGCCGGCGTGGCACCATCCAGACGACGTAGTTTCAGAGCGTATCCTCGAGGTCATCAATTTCCCTCTGGATGGCATCGATCTCTTCGTCCGTCTTGCTGACGCCTTCTGCCTGCCACGCGCTCAGTATGCCGTCCGCCAAAGCAACCTCGCCGCTCGCCTCGCCGCTCCACTTGCCGCTCCCCGCGCCGCCTTTGCCGCCCTCGGGGCCTCCCTTTTTGAGCCTGCCTTGCAGCGCCATCTCCGCAGCGAGATTCTTCGGTAAAGCGAGCACCTGTGCGGAGCGGTGTGTAAGCACGAAGGTCAAACTAGGTACGGAGCTATCGTACAAGTCGTGATGGCATCTGATGGCATTTGATTGCCCTCTGATGGCATTTGATGATATGTGACTTGGCACGTAGCCGCGGCCATCTCATCAGAGGGCAATCAAATGCCATCAGAAGCCATCAGAGGGTAATCAAATGCCATCAGAGGGTAATCAAATGCCATCAGCGGCCCTTTAGAGAGCTTTCAGAGGGGTGCGGGCACTTCGACCTCCTCGATGGCATCGGGTTAGGGTTAGCATGCAATCGGGTTCGGGCGCAGGCACTCCGACCTCCTCGATGGCATCGGGATCGATGCCGAGCGCCTCGGCCTTCTTCTTCTGCTTCGTGAGCTCGAGCAGCTTCTTCATACGCACGAGCTTCGCCACGCGCTGCGCACGCTCCGCCTCCGCGCGGATGGCCGCGTACAGATTACCCATCACACCTTCGCGCTCGCGCTCGACGTCGCTGCCCGCACGTCGAAAGCCAGCCCGCGCCTCCTCAAGGAGTTCGAGTGACCGGCTGAAACGGTCTGCGCTCGCCTTGTCGCCGAACACGGACACCGATTCCATCAGTGCCTTGTCGCCGCGCGCCTTCGCCGCCGCACGCAGCTCGAGCTCCTCTTTGGTTGGTGGTGGCGGACGTGTCGCAGTCTTCCTCACGCCGGGGACGAGAGCGGCGTCGACGCGCGCTGCGACCATTGCGAGCAGCTGCTGCTGTTCCTCCGTGGCGCCGCCGGCCGCGTCATACGCATCGCGCGTCTCCACGATCAGCATGCGCGCGCGCTCTGCCTGCTTCTGTTTGAGCGCATCCAAAGCTGCCAGCAGCAGAGCATCAGGCGATCCGCGAGCGTCGCCTGGACCACTGTCAGCGCACATCGTGCACATATCAGCACGGCATGCTACCACCGAACACGTCCAGCAGTTGCACCAGCTGCATGCTGGCTGGCAGCTCAGCAGGATCGCCGCCACAGCCACGCATTTCGTCGTGCGCATATTCACGGCGTCGTCGTGAGCGCGTCGTATTCCCGCTCAGATACGGCCCCCCAAAAGGGCACTTCTGGTGCCATTTCTGTGCGCAATCTACTAGAGAGTTCACACCCACGCAATCGCCTTTTCCTTCTCGCTAGCAACAACACTCATCCCGTCGGGACTCCACGGAACCCAAATGCAAATCCTCAGCGCCAAGCGCATGGCCAAGCGCTGGCGTTGGGGTTGAGGGTGTCGTGTGGTTTTGAGATTCGGGCAGCGGCCAAGCCCTCTGCCCGTCTGCCGTCTGCCCTCTGTGAAAGGGAGTGGGAGGGAGTGAAGGGACGAGAGTGGGAAGAGCCACAGAGAGTGCTGCAATGCCGCACAAGCTATTTGTCTTCCGCCCCTGTGCGTATGAAAGGCCTGGTGTCTCTAGTAGCTTGGTGGTGCCTTGGAAGGATCTGCGAGGTTGATCTTTCGGAGCACGCTGAGCACCTGCTCGCCCGCGGTCATCGGTGGGTAGAGGCGCAGCGCCTCATCGGTCGCAAAGTCGCCAAGGGGCCGCAGTTCTTTTGTGGACGCGACGTGGGCGAAGAGGGTCGATGAGATGCGCCAGGGGGGGCGGCCAGCCGCTGCCCGCCGCTCGGCCACCTCGACCGTCTCCGGCAGCACAACGACCTCGTGCATGCCCGCAATCACCTGGCCGCCCGTCAGCCGCTCCATTTGCATGCCAGCCTGCACGAGCAGGCAGCCGTTGGGGATGGCCACACGCCGCTTGGTACCGTCTCGCAGCCAAACGTGCAGGCCGGGGTAGCGCGACTTGCCGTGGATCGTGAGCAGGTTGAGGTCGTTGTGGAATCCTGCGAGGATCGTATTGACCTCGTGGTGCTTGCCCAGGTCCGAGCCCGTCGGTGCGAGCAGGTGCGGCCCGTGCTCCATCAGAGAGGTGATCGCGTTCGAGGGCAGTCCAAACCCCACAGCCGCCATCTCGGCGCACGTGCTCACCGACGCGAGCATCAGATGGCCCCACCGGTCCATCGTCTCTCCCCAGCGCGGGAAGGCGGCCGGGTGCACGGGCGCCGCATTCAGGTCCTCGTAGCCGGACACTTCCTTCGGACGCTCGCCAATTCGCCAGAAGAAGCGCCATTTGGGGTCGGGACCGGAGATCGGCAGCGGCTTGTGCTCGGACGGCATACCCTCGATGCGCTCGATGCACTCGGCGTCGGTCTTGCAGATCGGGATCTCGACCATGCTGGGCGTCGCGCCTACCTGGTAATGGAACTCCTTGCGCACGTCGGCCATCTTGAGCTCGTCGGGCTGGGCAAAGTAGTCCTCCATCAGGTCGAGGAAGGCGACCTCGTCCGCCTCGGACACGCGCGAGTCGCGGAGCAGCGCAATGCCCGTCGCCTTGAGCGACTCGGCGAGCGCCTTGCATGCCGTCTGTGCCTCGACGGACGACGGGTCGTTGAGCCAGCTCGACACGTCGATGACAGGCGCGATGGTGGAGACGGGCGGCAGCTTCATGGGCTCTTCGGGCGGCACGGCCATCTTGGCGCTTGACTTGGACGCCTCCATGGCAAGCAAAATGTCGCGGATGCCCAGGATGGGATCGGCGGGGCGGGTGCGCAGCACCTCGCACACCGCCGCGGCCAAAGCCTCCTGCACGCCATGCGCCGCGATGTATTCGGACATCGAGGGCGGCGCTACCGGTACCGGTACACAGGGGGCGTTAAAGTGTGAAGCTTCGGTGTCGGTGTGAATTCATACTTAATGATAATAAGATCGTGCACACCCCGTTTTCGTGCTCGGTCTTCATTCACATGACGCATCAACGTCCATTCACAGAGGACCGCAACATGACGGCGAGGACATCAAGCACAATCCACCCCCACAGCAAGGAGAATCCTAGCGCCTCGCCCCAGGCATCCGCCAGCGTCGCGTCGTCGCCGAATCGCGATTGACCTATCCACAGGGACAAGACGCCGCAGGCAAAGAGGATCGTTGTGGCGACAACCCAGGGAAAGACCCTCCAGAAGCGCACGGAGCTCGACCAGACGCGTGCCCACGCGCGCCACCCATGCCAACCTCGACCGCACCTCGAGCGTCGCTCAGGTGCGCGGGCGGCGCCCCCGATGATGACCTCGGCCTCTGGCGATCGTCGTGGCCACCGGGGAGAGATGCACAGAGTCGAACGGAGGCCATTGTAAGTCAGCAGGCAACAGACTGCCCCCAGCAACGACGCACAAGCGCATAGAGACTGGAGCCAAGACGGCACGACCAGCCATCGACGCCACCGAGGATGTGCTCGAGATGAGGCAGCAGGCTTCGCTGAGGTGGGCTCGGCCCCACCGTCGCCTGCGCCCGCACTCATCAAGGCGCCCAGGAGGGCACTCCGTGTTTCGTCAGACACGCTGCCGAGGAATTCGATGAGGTGACACACGTCCTCTTCGTGAGCGTAGTCCCGCCAGTCAAAGAACGCTCGGGAGATGGCACAGATGGTCTGAAAGGACGAGGCCGTCGGGTCGGGCTCGTCGATGAGCACAAGCTGTGTCGACGGCACATGCGTGCCTGCGATCCCTTGTGCACGGATCGGAGCCTGATGGTGCTCACGCTTGTGAGGACCTATGCGCGCATGGCCCAGCCAACCAGCTGTTGGTGGTGAGGGCGGGGGAGAGAGCGGCGGGGCAGAGGGTGGCGGGGTAGAGGTCAGCGCGGCAGAGGGCGGCGGTTGCGCGGCGGCGAGGGCAGCTGAAGGTGGTCGCCGTTTCAAAGGTGGAATTTCGTCAACCGTGTCCGCGCGGCCATCGTTGCGGCCATCCCCGCGGCTCGAACGCCCGCGCGCCCGCGATTGCAGACGCGTCGCCGCTGCCTCCTTCTCGTCCATCCCCGCGCCACCCTCATCCGCCTGATTGCCACCCTCATCCGCCTGATTGCCACCCTCATCCGCCTGATTTGGGGCGTCATCCGCCTGATTTGGGGCGTCAACCGCCTGATTGCCACCCTCATCCGCCTGATTTGGGGCGGCGGTCCTCGCATCTCTGCTACTGGCAAGCCGATGCGCGTCGGCAAAGTGTTGCGCGTCGGCAAAGTGCTGCACGTTGGCAAGGCAGCCGCGCGCAAACGGATCAAGTCTCGGGTCGTTGAGCTCGATGATCGCCTGCAGCCGCTCGAGCCCACCACAGCGCTCTAGCTGCTCGACACACGTGATCTCGGTGCACAGGTTCTGAAGGGCACCTAGGGCGTACACGAGGGTCAGCCGGTCCTGATCATCAGCGAAGAGGTGCGGCAACACGAGGCTGAAGGCGCCCGCCGCCCTGAGTAGCGCCTTCGTCTCCTCTGCGTGCGGGTCGACAGCCTCGCATGCAAGGTCGGCCACGAGCATGAGGGCCATCCGATGCACCTGATGAAGGAGGCAATCGTGAGTCATCAGTGATCATCAGAGGTCATCAGCCACGAGCATGAGGGCCATTCGATGCACCTCGGCCGAGGGGCTTCCAAGCAGCCCGACGATGAGCTCGACGCCGCCCGTGGCGCGCAGGCCCTCGCACAGCGCGATCGCATGGTCGCCGTAGCTGCCGTTGGCAAGCAGAGCGAGCTGGTGCAGCGCCTTGCCCTTGTCCGCCTCGCTGCTGCTGCTCAGCCGAAGAACTCCGACGAGACCCATCAGCTCCCGCGCGGGCGTCAGCACGGGGGGTAGCTCACGCTTGTGAGGACCTATGCGCGCATGGCCCAGCCAACCAGCTGTTGATGGGGAGGGCGGGAGAGAGAGCGGCGGGGCAGAGGGTGGCGGGGTAGAGGGCAGCGCGGCAGAGGGCGGCGGTTGCGCGGCGGCGAGGGCAGCTGAAGGTGGTCGCCGTTTCAAAGTCGCGAGCTGCTCGAGTGCGGACCATGGTCGATTGCGGACCAAAGACGCACGAATTCGTGCCGACCAGGGTCGCACCGCAGCCGCAGTGGTCTCAGGCTCTAGGGGGGTTCGTGGTCGAGAAGTGGGGGGGCTGTTCCGTGAAGGGAAGGTAGCCGGAGGATTGAGAGGGCTGGGCGTCTCGGACTCGCTCAGCCCCACAGGGTGCAGCTCCTCGATCTGGGGGTAGCTCGATCTGGGTGTAGCTCGATCTGGGTGTAGCTCCTCGATCTGGCCTGCGTCCTCTTGATCTTGCGACTCTTCGAGCCGCTTGAGAGGAGTGCGAGGGACGCCCCCTCCACCATCTCCATCCGCATGCAATGGCATCATGCCTGATGCCGATGCCTGGTCCTTCGCCCAAGCCACTGACCTGGCAGCATCCTGCTTGATCAACTGCGTTGGCGCTTGATCGACGACGAGCGATGCGTGCTCCCGTTCGGCCTCCTCAACATGTACTAAGGCAAGCGGCCTTGCCTGATCAGGATACCGTTCGGCCTCCTCCCGTACGGCCTGCAGCCGCGTGATGCCGAGCATCCGAGGGCGCATGGCGAGCAGTGCCGCACGGACGTGCTCGACAAGCAGGTCCTCGACGACCTGCCGCCAATCGGAGAGCGCCGCGAGCACACTGGCGTGGTCAAAGGCCAGGTGCAGCGCGGCCGTTGCCCTCAGCTGCGAACCCTTGTGCTTCTCCACGCTGTCCATGACTGCTACAGCCGCCATGTGGCTGATCCGCCTCTCTCGCCCAAAGAGCTCATCGAGGACTCTTGCCATCAGCAGCGCAATGGACGCTGAGATGAGCCCAGAGAGCATCGTTTGGAGCGTCGTGATGCTTTCGTGTGTGAGATCGGATCGCGCCCATACAAGGCAGCTGAGCACTGCCATCTGGACCTGCAGCATGCATGCTGTCGCTGTCGCCTTCTGCATTCGGCTGAGCTTGCTTGAGGGGTCCCTTACAACCAGCGGGGAGGGGAGCAGGCGCAGCAGCATGTGCTGCTCACACAGCTCCTTCGACGTGCGATTACGCCACGCCTGCCAACGCTTGGTCGGGTTGAGGCTGAGCACTCGGATCCTGTGCGCGCGGAGCAGTTCGTTGTGATGGTCCGCATACTGCTTGAGGGGACCCTCCTTGGCGCACAGTTTGGACACGAGGACGAAGAGCAGCCAAGCTAAGTTCACGACCAGAATGAGTGTGAATTGGAGAGGGTGCTTGATGTAGATGCCAGAGTCGATGCTGAGCGGCAGCGGGGCGATGTCGTCGTCGACAAAGTCCCAGCTCGGCCCCGAGCTCTCGATTGCGACCACCTCCATCGTGCCAAGCACCGAGCACACGCACACGGCCACGTTGGGTGAGGTCGCCTCCGTGTCCAGCAGGCACGCCCGGTTCGACCAGCCCGAAGTGCTCGGTGAGGAGGGGCTCAGATGGGCCGCGCAGCTGGTGAGTTGTTTGCAGCCCTCGCCAGCCCACGGCTCTGGACAAAGGCACTGCCCCCCAAGGCACTGGCCGCTGAGGGGCTGTGCTAGCCAAGCAGGGCCGCGACATTGCCTGTCATGCTCGCATGAGCCCCTGCTGCTCACACGCGCCAGGCTGAGAGTGACGGTTGCTCTCGATACATACGCCTCACCTGTGGAAGCTTGTCTCGTGTAGCGGAGAGAATCGAGCCATGCCATCGAGCTCGAGGGCACCCCATCAGCTGCGGACTCCTGCTCAGCCAGCTCGTGGGCGGCGTCGTGGGCGGCTGAGAGCTGCCCGAGACGATCCGCTGTGACGTGCACCCACGCCGTCACGGATGCGACCGCGGGGATGTCAAAGGACGGATGCACGCGGGGAGGGCGTAGCTCGGCAGGCGCAGGCAGAGAAGCGAGGCCAATCTGCAACTGGTCGGACGGAACGAGCCCATGCGTTCCGACACTGCTTGCGAGCGCTCGCAAACTGATAGTGAGCGTGAGAGATAGAGCTTCGAGCACAACGGTGAGATTCGAATTCGCTGGCAGCCCAAGCTGTCGCACCGACGGCAGCTTCACGACACTGAGGGCGACCCCCGTGGCATATGGGAGCACCGACGCAGGCCGCTCCCCGCCGACGAGGGAGCGGCCGAGATGGTCAAATAGGAGCCCGAGCTGCGCCTTGATGACCCTTCCCCGCTCTCCGGGTCTCGCGAGCGCCCAGGAGGAGGACGTGGGTGCGGAGATGGAGAGGCTCTGAAGCTCACGACGGGACGATCCACCGGACGGTGGCAGCGTGGGTGGCGCTGGCTGTGAAGGTGACGCAGGTGGCGACCGCGGCGGCGGAGGCGGCAGCGCCGGCCGTGCCGAGTAGTCTGCGATCATCACCGAGCCCATACTCGTCAACAGGTGACTCATCGTAGCTGTGGAGTCTTCGGCAGCATCGATAGAGATCACGGAGACGAGCTGCGCGATGAGATCGAGGACCGTCACCACGGTGACGTGGTCCAGCTCAGAGGGCTCGCGTGACAGTACGTCGAGGGACGCCGCGAACTGCAGCGGACTTGTGCTTCGAAGCGGCGGTGCCACAGCTAGCAGCCCGCTCACCTGCCGCCGCATCGCCATGCGCTGTAGCACGTTGTAGGCGTCGATGGCTGGCGGCTGAGACGGTGGCGGAGACGGCGGCGGTTGCGTGGGTGGCACCAGCGGGGGAGGAGGCGACGGAGGCGGTGGCAGAGGTAACGGAGGCGACGGAGGTGGCGGTGCCGGCGGTGGTGGCGAGGGCGGAGGAGGCAAGGGCGGGGGTGGCACGGGCGGTGGCGGCAGTGGTGGGGGTGGCAAGGGCGGCGGTGGCATTGGCGGGGGCGGCCTGGGCGATGGCGGTGGCGGTGACAAGCTCGAGCTGGCTGCGTTGGCCGCGCTGTTGAAGACAGAAACGCCCGCCGACACGCCCGCCATTGCGTTGGTCGAGTTCGTTGCATTCCTTTGGGTTCGTGTGGCGTGAGGCGGACTCATCTGTTCGAGTACTCGTATCTGATTGAGCAGCGTCGCCACAAGGAGTGCTCGGGAGACGCGCCGGCTGGCGGACTCATACACAGCGGGGCTGACCGTTCGAACGCCACGCGCCACCGCGTCAGGTGCCTCACTGATCGTCGCCCATGCGAGCTCGGCGAGGAGCTGCATCGCGTCAGTGCTCTGTGGAAGCGTCACATTGAGGCGCGTGTACGTACAGCCGCGTGAGCCGAGCATGTCAATGGCCACGCCTCGTATTTGCACCAGACCAGGCCCGAGGAAGCGGTCGGTCACAAAGGGCGAGGCGGTGCGTCCGCTGAAAGGTACCCAGCGCGACCCCATCAAGTACGCGCACGAGCTGCTGTGCGAATCGGAGGTGGCGTCCGACGTGGCGTCGTCGTCGTCGTCGTCGAGCTGGGCCCGTGCATCGAACATGAACGCGAGCGGCATCCACGCCTCGTCAGCATACCAGCCTTGCTGCTCGAAGGCGACGCTAGTCGAGAGGAGCTCCGCGGTGGTGGGTGTGGCTGTGATGGAGCCGCCCAAAGGAGGTACGCGGCTCTGCACCGTGAGCTGTGCACTGCCACTGGTGCTGCCAAACGCCGCCCCGCTCACTGTGAGCTCGAAGGTGTACGAGTCTCCCGGGCGAAGTGAATAGGGAAGCAGGATGAGCGAAGAGGCTGCGCCAGCACCCGAGATGCTGTCCACGTGGCTCGCCTGTATCGCCTCGTGCAAAGCCCACGTATACGTGCACTCGTCGGCCGCCATGCCGGCCGATGCGCAAGCAGAGCCGCTGCCAGACGCCTGAAGCCGTCGGTGCCGCCTGCTCCGCGCTCGTCCTGGCGTCGGCGCAGGCACGAAGGCGTCGCCGTCGAGCACAAGCTTATGACCGACGTCCACGTGGAGCACTCCGCCTTCCATGGTGGGCGGTGTGGAGCCCGCCGGCATGGCCACAGCCATCACGCTGACCAAGACCTGCGGGCCCGCGGCCACTTCGATGACAGAACTGCAGCTGGCCGAGCGACTGCCCCGACGTACGATGGTGCTGATCCGGGAGACCGATCCCGATGCAAGGGCGCCCGGCGTGAGCACGAGCAGCCCACTCCGAGCGCTCCCACTGCTCCGTGCGCTGCCCCAGCCACTCACGGGGCAAGGCAGCGTCGGCGAGTTCTCATTCGCGCCGTACATGGAGGCCGCCTCGGCCTGCACGTCGACGCAGGCCCACTCGAATGATAAGAGAGCCTCGGGTTCGTCTGGGTCGAAGCTGCCGGTGGCGTCGAGAGTGAGCGCCGAGGTGCGTCTGACAGTCCGTCTCGTACCCCCGGCGAGCATGCACGCGAGCGGCGAGGCGTGGACGTGCACCACCAGAGACGCGTGGCCAGCATGCCAGCTGGAGAAGCCCGTGGTGTCATTCGCGTGAACGTGGATTGCATAGCTCGAGCCCGCTACCAAGACGCCAGCCGCGATAGAGAAGGTCCACCCGCTGCCCGAGACCACGATGTTCGTGCTGTTCACCGAAGGAGCCCCCGCCGTCAGCGAGCTCAGACTCCAACTGGCGACGATGGTTGGCGTTCCCGAGGCCGAGGCCTCGTTCAGAGCGTTCGTACCAAGGCAGTCGAGCGGCGGAAGCGAAGCGTGGGCTTGCAGTACGAGCGGCCTCGTGCGTGTCGTGTGCACCTCGCCACCATTCGGCCCTTGAGCAAAGCCCACGTCGATGGTGGGAAGCGCAGCTCGGGTCACGTTCAGCGACACCGGTGCACTTACAGCGCCCCAGGCCGTGCGAACCCGCAGTCCGAGCCGCGCCCGCTCCCCCCGAGGCAGCAACGCCGCCGCGAGTTCCACAGACTCGCCCGCTTGCGAGAGGGCAGCCGCGAGCCGGGCCGTATAGCTCCACCACGGCGCGTCCTCGGCGCCCAGCACGCTCCATTCAAACGAGAGTGGGAAGGCGCCACCGCCCGAGGAGCGACGCGCCGACAAGCTGAGTGCCTCGCAGGGGGATAGGAGCGACGTCGCTTGGAGCGAGGCCGTCGGCACGCGCAGAGCCGAGGGGAGACGAACCCACACGGAGCCACTCGCGCACTTGCTCAGGCCGTCTCCGCCGATGCAGTGTGTGAGAGTGATGATGCCGCCGTAGCTCACGATACGCTGCGGATACACCGCGTTCGGTCGGACTGCGATGCGTGTACTGCTACTGGCAGCGCTGACGCTCACGCCAGTGCCCTGGGGGCTGGTGGGCAGTTGCAGCCCGCTGCCGCGTGGGAGGTACACATAGAGGGTCGAGTCGTCGACCCACCTACAGCGCGGCCACGCCGCGCTCAAGCCGCGCAGCTCGAGGATCGTCTCGTCGGAGAGGACGGACGCGCAGTCGGCGGGGCGACCGAGCCGTGGCATACCCGCTCTGTTGGTCGGCCTCGCGTCAAAACGCACGACCACCAGCCAGCCGCTCTGATCGAGCGTCGCGGACAGTAGCTGCGTGGGCAACGAGAGAGGCACAGGCGGCGGCGGCGAGGGCGGTGGTGCGGGAGGCAGCGAGGGCGGTGGCGATGGAGGTGGCGGCCTTGGGGGTAGCCTGGGTGGCGGCCGGGGAGGTGGCGAAGGGCGAGGGGGAGGAGGTGGCAGCATGGGAGGCGGCCAAGGTGGCGGCGGCAGGGGAGGCAGCCAAGGTGGCGGTGAGGCTGGAGGTGACGGAGGTGACGGTGGCGACGGTGGTGAGGCTGGTGGTGGGGGCGATGGTGGAGGTGGAGATGGAGGTGGAGATGGAGGTGGAGATGGCGGTCGGATGGAAGGGCCATGGACCGCAAGCAGCGCAGGAAGCGTGAGAATCACGAGCAGGGCGACTAGCATTGTTCTCAAACAACGACAACAACCGCCGGAAAAAGTTGGCAAAGTTTTCGTAAGCATGTATGCATGCAATGACAAAACCCCGCTTGAGACTGTTCGGGTTGTGATGGTCGTCGCGTGTAGGTGCGGGGCGACATGGACAGCGCGGATATACTTACTCACCCAAGCACTACCCTTGCTACCCGACACCGGCACCAGGGGAGGGCGAGCCGGGACAGACACGGTCACACCGCCACGCACGTCCCCCTCTGGACCCGAGCATGAACCGCCAGAATCGAACCGACTCACAGACGCGCGCGTGTGACCATGCCACTGACGCGCACGGCGGCCTGCTCATGGTCGTGGGGTGAGAGGTGAGCCACTGAGTGATGGTCACTGCACTTCGGCCACGCTTGCGTTGGCCGCCTTTGGCGCGCATTTCTTGCCAGGGAGGGTGCAACACTAGATGCGCCATTGCGCAAACGGGCGCAGATCGGTGTTGCCACGCACATACCAGAGCTTCGTCTTGCCGTCAAATTCGGCGCCTTGCGCCTTGATCCGGCTACGCAATTCTTCGTCCCTCCATGCAAAGCGTAAGTATGTGAAAGCCTCAGCATTCCAACGGCTGAAAGGAGCCAACTCAAGGCCAGCGGGTACATACCACTGTCTTTCCTCGTTGTTCCACCGACCACCCAGCTGCTTGACGTCGTCCTTTTCGCCGTACGGGCACATCAGGGGAACGTTGCGATTCCGCACGCCTGCCACGATCTTCCGCGGGCACGGGTGCGCATTCGCCTTCGCCTTCGCCTCCGCCGCCTTCGCCTGCGCCTCCTTCCCATCGCGAGCGAGCTTCCCAGCCTTTGCTGCGGCATACGCGGCGCTGAGGTGCGCGACCAGATCGCTCTTCTCAACGCATCCGCTCAGGTCGACGTTGCGCTTTGTGCCCTCCGCCTTGAGCGCCTTGACGCTCATTGCCTGCAGCTTCGCCTGGTGCGACGACACAACCTCATCCAAGGAGGTCGCCGCGTGCCGCTTGCCGCCGCTGTCCCTGCTGCCGCTGCTGCCGTTGCTGCTGCCGCCACCGCTACTGCTGCTGACGTCACTGTCTAGGTCTGCTCTCCCTCCCATCGCGTCTCCCTCCTCCTCCCCCTCTCCCTCCTCCACTCCCTCCTCCTCGTCCTCTTCCTCCTCGTCCTCTTCCTCTTCGTCCTCTTCGTCCTCTTCCTCCTCTTCCTCCTCTTCCTCCTCGTCCTCTTCCTCCTCGTCCTCTTCCTCCACTGGCACCTGCCGTGCACTGGCACGCCCAAACCGTCTCTCGAGGTCCCTGACCTTGTCAGCCTCACGCTGCCGACCCCGCAGAGACTCCGCCCAAACGCCGCCTTCATACTCGTCCTCCTCATCGTGATCCTCATCGCCGTCCTCCTCTGAGCGGGGCGGCGGAGCGGCTGCGGGCGGCATACGACTCTGTGAAGGGACAGAGCCGCGTCGTCTCGAGCGCGGGCGAGTGGGCCTGGGCCGAGATTCACGCCGAGATTCACGGCTCTCTCTCCTTGAACGCTGCTCTTGGTTCTCGACCTCTGCTTCGCCTGCCTCCTGCCGTTGGGCCTGGGCTTGCGCTTCGAGGCGGCGCACATGCGCGTTGCGGCCTTGTGGCTGCGACGTAGAACAATGCAAGCACCGGAGGATGCCGCCCTTTCCGAAGTCGCCCCGCTGCATGCTGGCCGAAAAGTTATCCTTCGCCTGCGTCTTTCCACAGGCCGCGCACATCAGGTACTTGGCGGATGCCCTCTGGCTGGAGCGCGAGCTGTGGGGATCGCGCGAGCTGTGACCCGAATGACAGTTATGGCGACTGCCCGATGGCCGGGTCGAGGCAGGAGGCGCACGTGAGCGCGGGCGGTCGTCATCATCATTGTCATCTTCATCGTCATCACCATCGTCATCACCATCGTCTTCATCGTCGTCGTCTTCCTCAGTATCATTCCATGAGTCACTACTCTCCGTCCCATCCCAGTCGGATGAGTGCGTGCTACCACTCTCCTCCTCCTCCTCCTCCTCCTCCTCCTCCTCCTCCTCACCGTAAGACTCCACCCCGCGGCGCGCCGCCGCAACCGCCTGGGCTGCGGCCGACTCCGCTGCGGCAACCCTCTTCCCCGAGGCTGCATGAAAAGCGGGTAGCTGCATGAGTGCACTTGGCGCAGCTGCCTGTGTGCCCCGCCTCGGTCGGAATCTCGAGGTCGGAATCTGGGTCAGATTCTCGGTTGAAGCGTCGAGGTCGGAATCTCGAAGTCGGAATCTCGAGGTCGGAATTTGGGTCAGATTCTCGATTGAAGCGTCGAGGTCGGAACCTCGGCGAGAGGTGCCCCCTGTCTGCACGATGAGCTCAACGAGCTCGGACTTGTCCAGGAGGCCTTCCATGCTCACTCCACGTGCTTTCAGAATCGAGATCAGCTCCGACGCCGGTAGACCCGTTGCCCGGTCTCGCCACTTAGCTTCGATCTCCTCCAGCTCCTCTTGCCAGCACCATTCGTCGACACCATCTTCGTCAATCCAGTAGCTAGCGGCCTCCTCCTCAAAATACACCTTCAGGCCATGCCTCTGTTGCCCTCTCTGTTGGGGCAGATAGCTCAACACCTTGCCAGAAAAGGCCGTCTTCTTGTCCGGGCATTTCTCGTCCATGATGTACCAGACAATGACATTTGCTCCAACGACAAAATCCACGCGGCGGCCGCGCACCAATGCCGTCGGCCGAGGCGCACACGCACGGGTCGGCTGCCCAGTTGGAAGTGGCTCGCCAGGCTCATCCCGAGGTGGCAGCTGACGGAAGGGAACTTCTCGTGTCGCAGGCTCCTCTTCGGAGTCCGACAGAATCACGTGGCGCTTGCGTTTCGTCGGCGTGTTGACGGTCTGCGTCGCACAGTTGTCCTCAGAATCGCTCATCTCTTCAAAATGCCGTCCTCACACCAACTGTTGCCTTCCAGGTGCTTGGGACTCAGGTCAAGACTGACCTTGACGTGAGCCAATCCTCGCGAAGGCGAGCGCGGCGACCGGGGATGATAACTGTAATCATGGCGATAAAGTGCCCACAACCCGATACTTACCTGATCCCACAGCAGCCATTCACAGTGCTTGCACAATCTACATATGCAACACAAATCCACTCCGGTCCTTCACCGCGTCTCGCACCGCTGTTTCCCCTGCAACTCCCATGCTGTTGTAATTGAGGTTGAGCTTGGTCAGGACCGCGTTGACCTTCAGCGCCTCCGCGATCGCGATGGCACCCTCATCCCCGATGCCGTTAATCCAGAGGGCGAGGTCGGTCAGGACCGCATTTACCTTCAGCGCCTCCGCGATTGCCTTGGCACCATCGTCGCCGATGGAGTTGGACCGGAGGTCCACCGAGGTCAAGACTGCCATGAACTTCAGGTCAGACGCCATCAAGATGCCGTCGGCGGGTTGGAGGCGCTGGACCGAGAAGACGGCCTCGGTCTGGTCGCGCTTCATGCCCGAGAGCATAATGCCCTTCTCCGCGCCGACCTTGGCGAGCATCGTGGCCGACTCAATGTCGAAGTGGTTCTTGAGCAAGTTGCAGTTCTTGAGCACCGCGTTGACCTTCAGCGCCTCCGCGATCGCGATGGCTCCCTCCGCACCGATGTTGTTATAATCAAGGCACAAGTCGGTCAGGACCGCGTTGACCTTCAGCGCCTCCGCGATCGCCTTGGCACCCTCGTCCCCGATCCAGATGACCGAAAGATTGAGAACGGTCAGGACCGCGTTTACCTTCAGCGCCTCCGCGATCGCCTTGGCTCCCTCAACCCCGATGGAGCTCAACCCGAGGTCGAGCTTGGTCAGGACCGCCATGAACTTCAGGTCAGACCCAATCAGGATGGCGTCGGCGGGTTGGAGGCGCTGGCTCGAGAAGTCGGCCTCGGTCTGGTCGCGCTGCATGCCCGAGAGCATAATGCCCTTCTCCGCGCCGATCTTGGCGAGCATCTTGGCCGACTCGACGTTGAGCCCCTTCTTGAGCGCGTCGACCTTGGCGCCACGATCCAGGAGCGCCCGCGCAATCGCCTCCCGCCCATACTCGCAAGCCACGAGCAGCGCCGTCTTCCCGCACGGGCCTTTTTCGTTCACTAGGTGCCCGGCGTGGTCAAGGATAGCCAAGACCACCTCCTGCCTATTCTCCCTGATCGCATAGTCCAGAGCGCTCACCCCACGATCGTCCCCGCAAATGACGTCCGCCCCGCGCTCGAGGAGCATTGTGACGACTGCAGTGTGCCCTCCGTGCGCCGCAGCCATGAGCGCCGTCATGCCTCGGTCGTTGGCCCGGTTGATCAGCTCCGGCGTTTCGTCGAGGAGCGCTCGAAGCTCATCGATCCGCCCAAGCTGCGCCGCTTGCACGTGCGCCGCGACTCCGAGCATGACTCCCACTGAAGGCTCCACGTTTGGGAAAGGCCACAGCCCAATCGCGCTGTCCGCGAGGCTCCGCGCACAGAGGCGCAAGGCTTCCTCCCGCTCGGGTGGGCGGCCCCCAAACGAGCGCTGCAACACCGCGTCGACCTGGTGCCATCGGAGCCGCCGATGCCATCGGTTCACGTCGGATCTCGACGGAAAGTAACCACCGTGCACCTCGCGGCAGTGAGGGTGCGCGTCGCGGCCGCAGGGCTGAATGCACAGCCAGCAGAACGCCCCGTCGCAGCTCCTGCACGTCATCGCGATGCAACCGTCTGGATCCGGGTCGCAGAACACCTTGCAGGAAGGGCAGCCGAGGTTCAGGGCCTCGTGGAGCTCTGGCTGCATCGACTCGGGAGTGCACGCCTCTCCCTCGTCTGGCGCCTGTGTCGTCTCCACCGTCTCGAGGTAGAGCCGCAGGGCATCTCCGAAGAGGAGGGGCTCGACCATGCTGCGGCCAAAGGAGAAGGCCTGCTGGTGGGCGCCGAGACAGTCGAGGGCGCCATTCAAGCTGCGCATCTTTGCCGAGCCAGCGAGGCTGCAGATGTACCTTTGAAGGCATGCAGAGCAGATCAGGTGGCCATCGGAGCAGGTGAGCCCGCGGTGCGTGCTGACCTCCTCGAGGCAGATGAGGCACCGCGCTCGCGTGGCGGCCGCTCCATCGTGCAACAGCGTAACCTCGTCTCCGGCTGCGCCCGCCTTCGGCGTTGCCGCTGCGTTTGTTGTCGCCAGCACCGCTACGCCGGCACCAGCCGGCGGCGGCAGCTCGAGCTTTGGCGCCGTCCCCGTCCCCGCTCGTCCCGCGGCGAGTGGCTTTGGTGGCGTTTGCGCCGCGCCCGCATGTTGTGGCGCCGCCGCCGCCGCGCCTGGCGGACTCTTTGGGAATCTTGTTGCCGCCGCTGTGCCTGCGCCCGCGGCCGCACTCGCAGCCGGCGGTGGTCTGTTTGGCGGCGGCTTCGGCGGGGCGGCTGGTGCCGGCACGGGCAAGCTCATGGCGAGGTGTGGAGCCAACGCTCTATCACACGCCGCGCGGGGCTCGTCCAACGCAACTTGCCGAGTAGCGGGAGCAGGACGAGACTTCGGTGCCACCGTAGCAGCCGCCTGTGCGTAGCTCATGGGTCTTTTCGTGTCTGCCATGGCTTCCATCGAGCGAGATCGAAAAGCAAGCGTGAGGGAACAATTTGCTCGCTTTTGTGTTTGAGATCCAAAAGCGAGCAGAAGGAGAACGCAAAACGAGCACCATCTCGGATCCTTGAGCTGTACACCCCGCCCGGCTTTATGTGCACGCACGAGCTAACGAAAATAAGCGGCACCTACCAGTATCATCGGTACATGTAAATGTGATTGACTCGCCCGGCTCTTTGCCCGCGACATCCAGTTTCCACATGATTCATGATCTGGTGGAGCGTCTTCGACGGACATCGGGAAGATGAAGAGGTTGGACGCGTCGAGGTCGATAAGTTTATTCTCGTTGCCTCAAAAAGTCCGCAAACAATGGGCGCAGGATCCTCGCAGACGGCCGACAACATCAAGGACGAAGCACTGTGGGCCGCAGCATCTTACGGCGACGTGGAGAGCGTCGCTCACTACATGGCCAAGGCGGCCGACGTCAACCACCGGAACAAGGAAGAAGGCAACACAACCCCACTGATGCTGGCGTCACAAGAAGGGCACACCGACATTGTCGCACTCCTTCTCAGCTCGCCGTATTGCGATGTGCACATCCGGGACGAGTGGGGGTTCACGGCGTGCCATCATGCGGCTCGATGGGGCCACGACATTTGCGTGCGCCAGCTGCTCGCTGCTGCAGCTGACATCACCGCCACATGCTCAAACGGTTCGTTGCCGGCTCATTGCGCGGCGGAGTGTGGGCATGCCGCCTGCCTCGCCGTGCTGCTTGCCGCTGGCTGTGACGCCGAGGCACGCACCAAGGAGGGTCACACGGTGTGCGCGCTGTCGTCGGACCAGGCCACGCGCGATGTGTTGGAGGCGAGCATAGCGAGACGGGCAGCCGAGCCCGAGGGGCAGAGCCCTGGTCACGACGGCAAGAAAGCACCGACAGAACGTGCGCCGCTGCTAGAGGACGCGCTCATCTGATGGAGGCGGCCACTTAGAAATGTGATCCTGTCTTAGTAGAATGCTCTAAGTTCACTTGGCACTGGTTTTCAAGGTCGCGGCTTCCTGCCGTCGTGATGGCGTGGGCGCTGGGCGAGGTGCACGGGTGCGTGGTTGTGATTCTCCTCCTCGTTCTGCTTCTGGCAGGCATGCACCTTGAGCGGCCGTGTCGCCTTCAGGCTCGTGCATGCCCCCGGGTGCTCGCGCCAGTAATCGCGCCAGTAGCGGCAGCAATGGAGTCCACACGCACTAGTGCCCGGCGCGCCGTGCCAGCGCTCCTCTGGGCACAAGCAACTAGCAGAGCATTCTCCCTTGCTTTGGCCGCAGAACGTGGCGCTACATTCAGACGCCGACGGTGCGCATGGCCGGCGAAGCTGGGCCTTGGTATGGCGTCGGCCGCTGCCGTGGCAGCACTTGCTCGGCATGTCAGGATAGTGCAGCTGGCGCGGGAGGTCGGGCGGCGGGTACCGATGGATCACGACGCATGCGCCGCGCCGAGCTGCGTCCGCCTCGGCCTGCACATACTGGCGATGAATTGCGGCATTAACGAAGCTGGGCGGTGGCACTGCCTGGGAGGGTGCCATGCGGCCCGTAAAGTTGACCTGCCACGTGTTGTGCACCGACGCGTGCCGCGTGTACACCAGAGGCACCCCGGGCACTACTAGCATCCGGTGGCAGCCGTTGAGCGCCCGTTCCACGAAATGCAAATCCTCGGCGAGAGAGGTGTCCGGAAACGGTCCGGGGGCGGCGGCGGCGGCGGCACGATGCCTTGCGCCTGAAGCGTACGGTCGTATCGCGTCGCTCCCTGCGAGGAGGCGGCGCCCACCAGTGTGCGAGAGTGCCTCCTCCGCCACCGTGCGATGGAAGGCAAGGGAACCGAGGTACGCGCCCGTCTCGATGCTGCCGCCCCGCCCCTTGCCGTAGTGGAAAAAGAGCGCGTCGCGTCGAGTGAGCCTGGAGAGGTAGGAGAAGGATAGCGCGGTGAGCTCCGAGCGGTTGGTCACGATTGGGCACGCAAGTGACGCGACCTGGTCCGGAGGGTGCAAGTCGTCGTCGTCCCAGGTCAGCAGCACTTGACCTTTCGCGGCGCGGACGCCAGCGTTGCGTTTGGCCCCTATCGAAGCTCGCGCCGCGAGCCGCACGAGGCGTGTACTTTGCAGCTTGTCGTGGCGACGGAGCTGTGAGCGCTGGATGGCGTGGGTGCCATCGTCGACGACGACAACTTCAAGGTTTGGATAGGTCTGCGCCGCCGCCAATTCCAGCGCGAGGTGCAGGAATCCAGGCCGATTGCAGGTCAGGACAATCAACGATACGAGCGGTGGATGCTGTGGAAGTGTGCAGAGCTTTGCCGACGACGCGGCGCCGTTCGACATCCTCGCGATTTGCGCTTGCGGAATATTTAACACGCCCGAGATCAAACTTCAAAAGCATGCACATGATGTTCACGGGAGTTTTGTAGAGGTGTGTTGCCAGACGTGTGACTCCGTGCGAAAAGCGCATCTGCCATCTCTTACAGACGCCACGAAAGGGAGAGCTTGCTCGCATGCTGATGCATACAGCTGTATGAGACACGTGCATGCACGTTGTATACGATTCGTCAATGCCACGCTCCTGAGTAGCTCACAACACTGTCCAGAATGCCGGCGCTGCGCGTGCCACCTCGCGAGCGCTTCTAGAAGCCGCCCAGCTTCACCGCCTTTGACATGTCGACGTCGCCCGTTGGGCCGAAGGGCGCGACGGCGATCTCAAACTTGCCGTCCTCAAGGTACTTCTTGGAGTTGCAGCGGATCATCCAGCCCTCACCGGGAGTGTCAAGCACCGCATGGTACGGCTGCGTCGAGCCTCCACACCGCAGGTTGATGTGCTGCTTCGCGTTGTTCGGCCCCTGCAGCAGCTCAATGTTCGTCTTGAACGACTTCTTGCCAACGTCCCCGGACCAGACCATGACCTGCACCTTCTCCCAGCTCGAGGGGATGGGGAAGGACTTGATGGCGCCGCCGCCGCCCTTGGCCGACCAGTCCTGCCCGCCCTGCACCGCCTCCTTCATCGGCGAGTTGTAGAACATGTCCTTCTCGCAATAGTTGCCGATCACTTTCGACTCCTCAGGGCTGGGCACGAAGACACCGCAGACGAGCGGGAACTCAAAGTCACCGTCGCCCGAGATCTTAAGCACGGGCGAGAGCTTCTTGAATTTGAGCGTCGCACGCAGCGGGAACGTTCCGCCGCTCATGCTGTCGTAGATCATCTCGTGCACGCAGCGGATCGGCCCGATCCACAGCTCGACCTTGGCCTTGACGGGGCGGCCGTTGGGAGACTGGATGATGTACTGCACGCGCTCAGCGTAGTCCGGCATCTTGAAGGTTTTCAGCGTCTTGCCACCCTCGATGCGGATGTCAGCCTTCTTCTCCTCGGGCCACAGGGCCATCCAGCCCGTCGGTGCCTTCATGGCGGTCTCCTGTGCGAGGATGTTGCCGGCGCGCGAGCTGATGGCGGTCGTCGCGGCACGCAGCGGTGCAGGCGAGAGCACAAGCGCCGACGCCGACGACGTCAGCGCCACGAGGAGCACAACCGTGCGGGTAGGCATGTTGGGGTGCGGCCTGAATAGAAGAAAGTGTTTCGATTCGAGCTCTCCATCTCCGAGAACCTCGAGCTCGAAAAGCGCGTAAGTTTGAACAGCTTCGAAAAGAATTAATTGTTGGCCGTTGGTGCCCAAGAAAGGGTTCCAAGCCAGGCGGATCGGTTTGGTTAGAACACGGATGGGACAAGTTTCCTCTTCACACGTCGCTCTTGAGCCCGATGCTTCCGCACGGCGGCACCAAGCCCAACGTGCCTCCAGGCTTGCTGTACGCGCGCCTCCAGCTGTACGCGCTGAAGCTCGCGCGCGAGCGCCCAGTCATATGCATACTCCTCGTGCTGCTCGCCCTCGCGGGGTTCCCGATGATCGTCACGTGCGTGGGTGCCTTTTGCTCGCCGTGTACGACGACGGGTACGGGTGCGACCGCCTCGCACACGCTTGGCGTCAGCGGGCTTGTGGCCGCGCCCGCAGTGGATGTCGCGCTGCCGCCGCGCGGAGCCGCCGCCACTGGCACCGTCACTATGGCGGACGTGGTCGTCGGCATCATGACGTGCCGCCGCTTCCACCGCACGCGCTGCCGCGCGCAGTTGGACACGTGGCTACGGCGTGCGCGGCGCGTGGTCTTCTTCACGGATACGGCCGAGGAGGGCACGAGCGCCGAGCTGCGCGCACCCGTGATCGCGCACACCTTCAAGCCCTCCGAGTTCGAGCGCATTTTCTCGGGCGGCAACTGGCGCGCGGTGCCGATCCTTCGGGCCCTCGCGGAGCACTTCTTCTCGGCGCCAGCGCAGGCGCGCTTCGCGGCGCGGCACGAGCCACTGCCCAAGTGGATCTACATGGCCGACGACGACTCATACGCGTTCACACCCACGATGCTCGCGACGCTCGCCAAGTACAACCCGGACCAGCCTCACTATCTAGGGTACGCCTTCATCGCCGCGCCGCACCTCGAAGGCGTCATCCCTGGCAAGCGGCAGCCGCTCTTCGCCAACGGCGGGGCGGGCATCTGCGTCTCGCGTGGCGCGCTCGTGGCGGCGCTACCAGTCCTAGCCAAGTGTGAGCTTGAGTACACGTGGAACTGGCCGGGCGACGTGCGGGTGGCCCAGTGCCTCGTCGATGCAGGCATCAAAGTGGAGTGGGTTCGGACGTTTCATGCGGAGGCTCCCGGCGTGATCGTGCATAAGAAGCGGCCGCCGCCGGGCTCGGTGCCGGTGGGCCTCGTGCTACCGCCCCTCTCTGAGTACCCTCTGATGGTATCTGATTGCATCCCTCATCTGGTGGCCCTCTGATTGCGTCCCTCATCTGGTGGCCCTCTGATTGCGTCCCTCCTCAGGTGGGCCTCGTGCTGCCGCCCCTCTCGTTCCACCACGTGGACGCCGACACGTTGCATACTCTCGATCGGATGCAGGCGAGCGCCCTCGAGTGTCCTTGATGACCATCGATGGCCTCTGATGAGCTTCGTCATCTCGCGTGCTCGGGTGCAGGCGGTGCCGTTGCGCTGGCGAGGGATGCCGTACGAGGCAGACTTCTCGATGCATGCATTCCAACCTCTCACCGCTAGCCACCCAGCAGACGAGACGTTGCAGGTGCAGATCCATTATGGATTCGAAGTTCTGCTGCCGTCCCGATTAGGGAGCGGTCCGGGAGAGTTCCTTGCCGCCTTCACCGCTTCCGACGCTGCCGTCGACGCCGGTGCCGCCGATGCCGCCGCCGCCGCCTCCGACGCCGCCGCCTCCGCCGCCGCCGCCGTCGCCGCAGCCGCTGCTGGCGCTGGCGATGGAGGCTCAAGCGCCTTGTGGGGCGCGCCCGCCGGTGCGTGGCCGCCGACGGTCTTCACACAGCTCTACACCGGAGGGGAGTGTCGCAGCCCCGCCAAGCAACTCCGTGGCGGACTGTCGGCGAGCGTGGTGACGCATTGCGGTGAGTGCACCGCCGATCCATCGAGCTTGTGGCACTGGAAGACACAGGCGGGTGCGACGGGCCTACGCATCTGCAACTTTACCGTTGGAGAGTGCCACACGACCGTCCACGTGGCGCTCGAGACAGCGCGCTGCCCAGTGCCCACCCCCAAGGTGCGTATAGGGCTTGACAGCGGCACCGCTCCTGGGTGGGCAGATGTCGCCGTCGACGGCGTCGCTACCGCTGCCTGGGACGGCGCCGTGTGCGGCGGCGCGGCTGCGGACGGCGCGGCCGACGCAGGCGCTGCTTGCACGACCGTCCGATTGCCCGCGGGCGGAGCGACGACACTCACTCTCTGGTTCCGTGTGCTCAGCGGCGCGGCGGTGGTGCAGCTCTTGCACCGTGACCACGGGCTGCGGGTCACACCCTTGGGCGCGGGCGCCGCTGCCAGCGCAGGAAGCAGCAGCCGCGGCAGCCGCGGCGCTGGTGGCGACTCTGCCGAGGATGCTCCGGTTGAGACACTGAGTGTGAGCGTCGCGAACGTGGGGCTCGCTGGGGGCGGCGGCACCTTGATGCTCTCGGGTGTGGTCGTGTCTCCTGCGGGGATTGCCCAGGACGGTGCCGAGCTCGAGCCGCCTGCTGCGAGCTTGACGCTCCGGCATGCGTGCGGGGCGGGGCAGCGGGGGCGCCGGTTTGGGGTGCGCGCGCGCCTGGGTGTGCCCGATCACATGCCGATGGACCTCGGGTGGAGGGTCGAATGCGAGTGAGGAGCGTTTCCTCCACCGCCGCATCGCATGCAAGCGGCGTCTTCGTGGAGTCAGCAGTACACGGTACCGTCAAGCGTCATCAGCGCTTCCGCTCTTCGCTTCATCTTACGTTACATCGGTCCTCATAGTAAGGCTCACGTACGTACATCTACAAGGTCCCTCAACTTCGAACTTCACTAAGAGAGCGTAGACGCACGCTTGCCTGCTTGCTTCCTTTAGAAGCACGGGCGCTGCGTACGCCCAAGCGTGCGCTCGGCGCCGCGCTTGGCGCGTCGTCCTGGGAGCTCAAGCTGCTACGATGAGAATACTGCACGCTCCCATGCACGCTCCCATTGACGGCGCTCGTGCTCGGTGCCTCCTCGGGGTCTTGGTCTTGCCTAATTTGGATGTCTTCGGAGGTGTCGAGACTGGCTTCGGGGTTCCGAGTGTAGAGCATCATGTGGGAATGTATGGGCGGTTTCGTCTTCATGAGGGCCACCTCCCTCTTCATCAGGCCGACACTGGCTTGCATCTCGGAGAAGATCTTTGCGAGCGAGCCGAGCTCGTCGACCTTGCCGAGCAGCTTCTCAAGTTTCGTCATCGCCTCGGCCGAGATCACTGTGGAGGCCACGGGCGCCGTCGCGGGCGGCGCTGGCGGCGGCGCGGTGGTCATTGCGGCCGCGGACGGCGCGGTCGGCTCGTCGATCACATCGTCCACATCGTCCACCATGTCATCCTCATCCTCGCCGTCCCCTTCCCCGAAGCTGTCGAGCAGCACGGCCACGACCACGTTGAGCATCACCACCTTCATCAAGATCCGGAAGGAGTAGAAGTACGTGAGGACGATGGGGTTTTCGCCGCCGCCCGTCGAGGTGAGGCCAAAGATGAGCGGGCGCGCGACCGCCTCCGACCATGACTCGCCCGACTGCACCTGGAAGAGCGTGTACATGGCGCGCGAGAAGGTGCCGTAGTACTCCATCCCGTAGATGTATCCACGCTTCGTCAAGCTCGAGATGACCAACGTGTCGTCCGACACGTCATCATACGTTTCGTAGTAGCCGCCCGCGCCAAAGCCGCGGAAGAGCTCGACGGCGAGAATGGCGTAGATGGCGAAGAAGATGAACATCACCACGAAGGCGTACGAGACGGCCGGGATCGACTTGAGGATCGACACGATGATTTGGTTGAGCTCCTTGACGCGCTTGAAGAGGCGGAAGACGCGGAAGGCGCGCATGAGCTTGAGCTTGTCAAACGGCGGCCCAAGAACGTTTGCCATCGTCGCCACGCCCACCGCCACAATCATGGTATCGAAGATGTTCCAACCAGTGATCCACTCTTTGACAGGCCCGCCATACCCCCACACATTGGCCCACAGCTCGAAGATGAAGATGATGTTGAAGAAGGTGTCGGCCCCGTACCAAAATCCCGGGTATTGCAGGTCATTGGCGTCGGGATCAATCTCCTTCTCGACAATATTGATCACGAAGTTTGCCATGATGATGAGCGCGACCGTCCGGACGGTCACTGGGTGCTTGTAAAAGTCGCGCACCGCCTCCTGGAATGGCAGCTGCTTCCCCGCACCGAGCACGGAGCTTTCAATTTTCCGGGTGTCGTGGGTCACTTGTGTGACAATATCCAAGAATTCGGCCACCTTCAACACCTTCCTACCGGACAAGAACTCGTCGAGCATTGCGTCGCTGATCTTGACGCAGCAGTCGAGCTTGGGGTTGAACATCGTGACGAGTGCCTTGCGCAACTCGCTCCTCCCAATCCCACCGCTCCCATTGGTATCAAACTTGCGGAAGAGCTTTTCAGCTTCGTGCACTTTCACGCCCACTTCTTTTTTCGGAGGCGGGCGTCTGGCCGCCGCCACGGACGCCATGTGCGCTCAGCTCTTTTTCGGCGTTTCTTTTTTCGGAACTTGTTTCGAAAAGGTCAGCTCCCGTGGTTCGCAGCGCGTTCGTAAGCTTCTTACCGGTATAAAGTGTTTCGCGATCACCTTCACGTAGGCTTGATGTCACCCGCAGCACGCTGTCGTCTAAGTTGGCAAATGTACACGACGCTCGAAGGGGAAAAAATCGCGCCCCCTCTCCTCTCCGCTCACACCTCACTTCCCCCCTCCGAGCATCCCTCTGTCCTCTGCCAGAGCCCACAATTGACACTTCCCCACGAGCGTGCGCCCCTCAAGCCCACGTAAAGCCAGCGCACATCCTCGTCCAGCGGGAGTGGACGTCCTCCCGCTGCCACACATCCTCCCTCTGGATGGCGCCGTACTGGGCGTACTGTAGGAGGTCCAGGACGTTGAAGTCGAGGCTGCACGTGCGATGCTTGGTCCTGGGCAGCCCGATGCCGCCCAGTACATAAGGGATCGCCTGACCAGCGCCCTCCTGAGCGCTCACGAGGGCGCTACCGCCCGCCGCTTGTCCACCCGCGACGGCGCCTTTCGGAGCTGAAAGCAGTGAGCGCACCGTGCGCAACTGCTCGGTCAGGTCAGCGCCCAGCGGCATGCCAAAGCGCGATTCGAAGTCGAGCACCGCCTGGCGTGTGCGTGGCCCGTAGACACCGTCGGGCGTGACCAGCTGCTGCCCCAGCGCCTCATTCAGGAAGAGCTGGAGCATCTTGACGTCTTGATCGCCGAGGTAGCTCAGGGCGAGGGCCAGCTTCGTGTCTGCCATGGCAGCCTGCTTCGTCGTCAGGGGGAGCGCCTTGGCCTGCATGTACAGTTCGATGGCCTGTTCGGCCCAGGGCGGGGTCCGCTTGAGCATCATGTTGGCCGCCGAGAGGACGTAGCAAGCGCGCCGCGGCTGGAGCACCAAGGCCTGGGTGAAGTGGGTGAGCGCGCGCGAAAAGTCGCCCGCTCGGTTCGCGTCTAGACCCTGGCGATTCTGTTCGGCTGCTAGTGACGCAAAGAGCTGTGACTGCCCTCGCCGGCCCATCAAGGCCTCTCGAATGGCCTCAACCTCCGCCCTCGCCCCCTCCGCATATGCTACCACACCATCCGAAAGGGTGGCCTTGGCGCGCGCCGTCGTGGCCAGCATGAGAGTCGTCGCGCGTCGCATTGCCACTTCGTTCGCCGATTGGAACGCCTCATCCTCCGCTCGGGCTGCTGCTTCGGCCGCTGTGACGGCCGCTGCGGCCGCCACCTCGGCCGCCTCGGCCGCCTCGGCCGCCTCGACCCCCTCGACCCCCTCGACCCCCTCGACCGCCTCGGCCGCCTCGGCCGCCTCGGCCGCCTCGGCCGCCTCGGCCGCCTCGGCCGCCTCGGCCGCCTCGGCTGCTTCGCTGCCGTGGCCGAGCCCGCCGCCGATGATGTACAGCTCGAGCATACCGCCTTTCCCGCTGACGGGCGGCGGGATCGCCTCGTACACAGCCTGTACGGCGGCGCTCAGCTTGTCATACTCCGCCTGGCATAGGTCATAGTCCTGGCCGCGCAAGTGGTAGCGCATGCCCACAATCGGGTTCATGCCCGAGCAGTCGCAGCGGACGTTTGGGTGGAAGCCCTCGTTGAAGTGAGGGTCCGCGATGGCGAACTTGGGGACGGCAGTGGGTTCTGCCTCCGCCATCTCCGCCGACGCCATCTCAGCCGCCTTCGCGATGGGTGCGTCAGTGGACTGGTAGATCGACTTCCCATGTAAACTAAGCCATCTCAACTCCCGAAGAGTCTGCCACCCCGCCGACTTCGGCTTGGCGCCCGTCTTGGCGACGACGGGCGCTTCCACTGGGCCGGCCCCACTCGGAAGCTTCTCGGAAGCTTCCTCCGTGGGCTCGTCGTCGACTCGGAAGCTTCTCGGAAGCTTCTCGGAAGCTTCCTCCGTGAGCTTGTCGTCGATGGCGGCGGGCTCCCAGTCCTCATCGACGGCGGCGGGGGCGGTCTCGCCTGCGGTAGCATCCATGTGCAACGCGAGCGCAAGTGCCGTGAGGTCGTCTGCTGCCCTTCTCCGGTCCGTGACTACCGCCTCCTCATCCTCCTCCGCCTCCTCCTCCTCCTCCTCCTGAGCAGCCAAGGCCATACTGGACTCAAACTCCCACTCGCCCTTCCTCATGCGGAAGGCGAGCGATTGCCCCAGCACTGCCTCACACGGCTCCATGCGACTGGCACGCCCTCTAAAGACCGACTGCACCTTGATCGCCGCAACCTCCCTCGGCAAGCAAGCGCCCACCACGGCGTCCCTAATCGCCGCAACCTCCGCCAGCTGCCCATCACCCACCTCCCTCGGCATGCAAGCGCCCACCACGGCGTCCCTGATCGCCGCAACCTCGGATAGGTCGTCGCCGTCGCCCATATCGGCCGTCGATGGCTTCGAGTGCGCCGCTCCATCCGAAATACTCTCCCCGGCTAGACCCTCCGGCAGCGGGACCGCACGCGCCGTGTCGAGCACTAATGGCGCCACAAGCAGCGTGCTCCCCTCGGCCATACCCTCCGGGATGACGGAGAGCCGCCGAGCCGACTGATCGAGAGCTTCGACTGGGGAGAGGCGCCGCCGAAAGACGAGCGGATGCTGCCGCCGCTCGGTGGGCGCCGAGATGGGCGACGACTCCCCAAGCGAAGGCGAAACGCCGCCGGCGCCCAACTCGGCGCCCACCTCGGCGCCCATCTCGGCGCCCATCTCGGCGCCCATCTCGGCGACGTCTATCTCTCGTGCGCTGGCACTCGGACGCGAGCCTAATCGGGGTCTCAAGTGTGCCATTACGGCCGCCGTGGATGCCGCGCCGTGCGCGTCCTCGGTCGGCATCGCTGCTGCTGCTGCCGGTGCTGCACTCGAGTGCTCCACCCTTGAAGTCAGCTCGGGGCTCATGTGGCCACTGTCAGCCAGACGACCTGCCAGTCGGTTGAAGTAGGCCGTCTCCAGCTGCGAGATCGTCGCGTCCCTCTTGCGCTCTCGGCGCGTATTGGCCTCGGCGACTGTCGCCTCGGCTATTGCCCTCGACTCAACCAAGGGATGAGGCGCCCGCGCCCCCTGGGGCAGATGGCCGAAGCTCACGCGAGGCGACTGCGACTCGCTGCAGACCATGGCGGGCGGTTGCAGGAGAAGCGGCGACGGTGGCAGCTTGGTGGCGGCCATCCTTGATGCCGTCATGGAGGGACGTGTCGGAGTGGGGGTGGTCGAGGACACAGTAGCCGCCGAGGCCGGCGGCGCGAGCTCCGGCTTCGCCTCAGGCTTGGCCGCAAAGGGATCGTTCTTGTAGCCTCGATAGTAGCCAACCAACATGCGTTCCTCCAGGCGCCGCGTAGCCTCGTCGATCAGCGAAGGCGACTCTGGCAGCTGCTCCTCCAGGTCCAGCTGAGTCGGCTCCTCGAGATCACGCGACATGATCGGTCGAGACGCAGCGAGTGGCACGTCGTTGGGACCGCGGGCACTGACTTTCTTTTGCGACAGGCCCAGCCCCGCGAGGCTGCGTCCAGTGCCGCGAAACATGATGGTAAAGGGTGAGATGATGGTCGGCCTCGAAGCCGCCTTCTCTGGGGTTCGCGACTCGTGCATTCGTGTGACTGGATCAACATCAACCCAAAGATGGAACAAGTCTTCTTTTGCGAAGCCGCATGCATCCGTCCGTCACAGGCGCAAGCGCACGGTTGTCCTGCGGTGACCCCGCGCCAACTGTTGACACGGGGAACTGGCTGACTGACTGACTGAGACACCGTGTACTGTTACGCACTCCGTGTAACAAGTAATTTGGTGAAACGAAAGGATCTAAACTCGTAGAAGTCGCCATGGTGGACTGGTGGGTCGATCAGAAGGTTGTTCCGAGTGCGCACGGTGCGCCACTCGTCAGTGCGAAGGTCTACCTGCGTTCATCAGTCGGTGGTGAGGTGCAGGTTTACCAGCCGCCTCGTACTGCCGCAGAAGCCCACCGAAGGTGGTCAGTGAATATTCCGCCACCACCGGTGCGCCGGCCAAGAAATGCAAATGAGACGCGCGCACTAGCCATCGAGCTGCGGACAGGGCAGACCGCACCGGATGAGATGCGACGTCTCCGCGCTGCTCATGCGTACCGTGCCAAGCAGGCGAAGGAAAAAAGAGCGGATGCCATCTGGGGGTCTGGGAGACACGACAGCTGCAGCGCAACATCCAAGTTTACGCAGTCGACGCGCTCCGTGGATTACCCCACGCCCAAGCCACTGGCGATCCAAATACAGGAACGGCAGTATCAGCTTGAGCTCCAGGAGCAGGAACGGCAGTATCAGCTTGAGCTCCAGGAGCAGGAACGACAGCACCAGCTGGAGCTGCGCCAGCAGATGGAGCAGCAGCAGTGGGAACAACTGCGCCAGCAGCAGCAGCAGCAGCAGCAGCAGGAAGCGCTAATGAGGCATCAGCTCATGCTCCGACAGCAGCAAGCGCAACACGAGAGGGAAATTCAACTTCAGCAGCAGATGCTGGAGCAGCAGGCGTTGGAACAGGCGGAGCAGTGGGAACTGCAACATCTGCAGCAGATGATGGATGCTCCGCCTGGACCATCGCCTTCTGACACACAATCTGCCTTTGTTGGAGCACCGCCGGCAGCAGCTCCGGCAGCAGCGACGGCGGACGATCCTCGACTGGAGGCGCTCTTGGCCAAGGTGGCGGAGGACGAAGCCTTCCGGTCTCAACTGGAGGCGCTCTTGGCCAAGGTGGAGGGGGACGTGAGCTTTCGGACGGCGCGAGCCTCCGGACAGCGAACGGCACGACGCGAGCGCGCGAGCGTCGAGCGCACCGACGCGCTGCTGGTCCTGGCGGAGCAGGAGGGGCATGTGGGCAAGTCATTGAACCGGCTGCGCAAAGTGCCACCACCTGCTGACACACAGCGGAGCCTAGCGTCGGCCCAGGCTGCGCAAACACCTCAGGTCGTGCCAACACCTCAACGAAGCCCTAAAATGGAGGCTGAGCGAACACCTCGGGCTGCGATATCACCTCAGCGATACCTCTTTGAGGAGATGGGGGGTGCGATTCGTGCCTCGATGCTTCAGATTCAGGCCGAACGTGCGGAGATGGAGCAGGAGTGGCCTGCTGGGCTTCCGAAACCTGCCTCGCCGCCGGGGCGGGGCCGCCCCTCGCCGCCAGTTTCGGCATCTGCGCCAGCGGCGGCGGCGGCGGCGGCGGCGGCGGCGGCGGCGGCGGCGGCGGCGGCGGCGCGGGTGGCGGCGACGAGGGCGGCGGCGGAGCGGGCGGCGGCGGTGGAGCGGGCGGCGGCGACGAGGGCGGCGGCGGCGGCGGCGGCGGCGGCGGCGACAGCGGCGACAGCGGCGGCAGAGCGGGTTGTGGCAACGAAGGCGGCGGCGGCGGCGGGGGCGGCGGCGGCGGGGGCGGCGGCGGCGGGGGCGACGGCCTCGACGGGGGCGGCAGCACCAGTACCGTCTGACGAACTGCCTCGCATCCAGATGGACGATGGCAGCGGCTGGTGGTATTACAGTGACGAGGGCGAGGAGAGCGGCGACGCCGGCGAGGAGAGCGAGAAACCCACAGTCCACGCTGGAAGCTCAAGGGATCATGGTCGGCCTGAAGAGCAGCCGGAACCGCCAGCACCACCAGCACCGCCAGCACCTCCAAAGGGGTGCAACGTGGAATTGGAGATTCTGTTGAACGACGTGACGCGTATGGATCGTCAACCCCCGTTGCCCCCACCCAAAACACCCTTAGAGCAATTCTGGAGAGACATGACGCGTGGGGCGTGACAGGAGCAGTGGAGTGAGTCGCAAGGCCGACCATTGTAAATCGGAAGCATTCGGGGTGTATTCTTCGCGACACGAGTCGGTGAGAAATTCGCCGCGGCATCTTCGTCAAAACCCATTTCCATGATGAACACTTTCATCGACCGTCCAATCCAACCGTCCTTTGGGAAGTCCATTTGGCGTGGTGTTCCCAGACCTTCCCTCCGTTGGCGACCAGTCCATGGCCGCATGGCGGGCGCACAACGATCTGTACGCGACCATGATTGCCCCTTCGGGCAAGAAGCGCTTAAACGGGCCCTCCACCAGCAGCAGCGCCGTCTCGCGCAAAAATAAGCTCCAGCGATGCGGCGTGTGTGGAGGCCTGGGCCACAAGGCGCGTACGTGTGAGCTTGGCGCCCTCAAGGAGGCGTCGCAGGCGAATGACTTGGCCTCCGACAGCAATGATCCGATCCCCTCCGATCCGCGCAAGGATCCGCGCACTGTGCTCGCCGCCTACGGACTTCTCGCTCTCAATTCGCACGGCCAGCAGCTGCGGCCCGTAGGCGTGCAGCAGTGCGGCATACCTCTGCTAGTGCGCACGACAACACAGTACGGCGAGCAGCTGCCCAAGTCAGCGCTACACCAGCCGCCGCTCCCGCCTCCGCTCAACCCGCTGCCTGCGATGCTGTCGGGTAGCACGCCTCCGTGCAGTCCGAATGGGCGGCATGGTCAGCCTTGGCGAGAGCCGTTAAGCCCCCGATGGCTCGCGACGTGACGAGGCGCGCGTCGCCGGCGCTTACTGCCGCGTGGCGCGCCTCGCCGCCCCTTGTCTCGCATGTGAAGCCGCCGCCGCGCGTGAGTGCCGGACGGCATATCCTCTATCGTTCTCGTGAGCGCAGGACGGGCGATGCTGGTCGGGCTGCCGCCGCCGAACGCGACCGCTGCCCGCCGACCGCTGCCGTGCTCCTATTTTCAGTCCCAGATCCTCCTATTTACTTCGTGTGGGCGTCCCTAGCATCCGCATTCCATGAGTGATGCGTGCTCCTCGCTGAGATCGCGACGCGATCGCTGTTGAGTTGTGTTGCCGCGTGTGCTTACGCGCCACCCCCGTCCCGGCGCGGTCCGTCTACGGTCTAGTCTTACACAGAGTTAGCGTGAGTATGATATCGTCCCAGTGCGGTGACGTGAGAGTCTGTTTCAACACAGATGAATCGTGCACAGTTATGTTACAAATAATTACAAAAAACGCTCCAGCTCAGGTCAGGGCGACAGGGGCTGCCAGCTCGCAGCTGGGGTGTAAACTGAGGTTTGGGGGGTAGGGTGCGGGGGGGGTCTGCCCGCCGCAGGCGCGAAAATTTTGGCAATATTGAGTGTGAATCACTGCATTTTGGCCCTGAAAGTGATGCCACCACATACACACTATTTGTAGTTCTGTGCCATACCCTAGTTGCTAGTACGACTAATTGCGACTAAGACAATCTAAAAAGAAAACTGATCGTGCGAGCTGCTGTGGCTGCAGGTTCTCGACGGCGCTGCAGCTGGAGCTCGCTTGCTTGTGCACCCGCTTTGTGCCGTGCGCCACAGCGGCTCGATAAGGCCGTAGCCGCCCGTCTGCGCAGGGGGCAGCAGCGGCATCTGGCCAGCGCTGCAGCTGCAGCGGAGCCAGCGCCGCCTCAACCGGCCGGGGCGGCGCCAGCAGCTTTGAGCTCGGGTCGTCAGATCGGATGCCGTCGGCGGTGACAGCAAACTGCGCCTCCCGGGCTCGCCACCTTTGGAGAGAGCGGCGAGGCGTGGGCGGCGAGGCGGACGCCGTCACGCCATTCGAGGCTCACCTGCATGTTGCACATGTGCGCCCACGCCTCGCCCAGCGCGGGCACTAGCCCACTAGTGCCGAGCACCTCGTTGGCGCGCGTGGACACCTGGTTGATGAGCACGACGACGCACGGTGCGCGCGGCGCGCGGCATGGCTGAGGAGCTGTGCCATCTGCCCGACGAGCTGTTACCCAAGGGGCTGCGCGCGCGCGCTTCCTTGTGGCACCAGCTCCTCCTGCTGAGCAGTCTGCCTCTGAATGGGCCTGCAAGGCGCGAGCATTGGCTGATGGCGAAGGCCTGGCGCGAACGTCTTCCGCGGCCAGCGCAGCCAGCGGGGAGCGCACGGCACCGCCACCCTGTCGCACGGCAAAAAAGGGCGACCCAGGGCCCGAGAGAGGCGCTGAACGAGGGGAGCCATGATCGGGCTCCCCATTTTCACGCGACGACCCTCCCTCTCCCAGCCCCTTGGAATGACGAATTCAATTAACGCGGGGGTTTGCAGCCCTTCGCCAGATCTTTGCAGCCCTTCGTTCTACGCGCGACGGCGATTCGAATGGTACCATCGCGGTCCCCTAACTCCCAGGGGTTCTCAGATTACACCCTCGCCACTAGTGGCTGGCGGCCCCTGACCTGAGCTGGAGCCAAAGCCTTTGACGCACACGGCTAGGACGACACGAAACGACACGCAGCGCCCTGGCGCCTGGCCCTGCGCCCTGCCTGGGGCTGGGCGGGCGCGCAGCCGATACGCCCGATAGCGTGAAGATGAAAAGCCTTATGTTTTCCTGTACAATGGCTACTGCCAGTGCCTTGAATGTCTGTGGAATGGGTGGATGGTATGGTTGGCATGGTATAGTAAGTAAGTAAGTAATAAACGCCAAGTGGCAGCGTACACGTGGCGACCTGGGGGTACCCAGGCATACAGAGCGTGTACGGTAACCGAGTGCTGGGGCTGATGAAAGCCATCAGTCAACGCTCAGTGGAGGGCCATGACCCCGTCCTAAGAGGGCAGCCAGTCTCTCATCCGATCTCTCTAGTGAGATATCGAATCGGTCCCCGCGAGAATGCCGGCCACGGTTCCGATCTCTCTAGTG
>Ga0210242_100200_pt1 | contig 49918 bp, 46 predicted proteins | sample ChrtobMeP5a_16mM_FD_155445 | JGI IMG/M metagenome (GOLD analysis project Ga0210242, IMG submission 155445) | Chrysochromulina tobin associated microbial communities from unialgal haptophyte culture, Seattle, Washington, United States - P5a_16mM | ecosystem: Host-associated > Algae > Haptophytes >... | reverse complement strand
GCAGCAGCAGCAGTAGCAGCAGCAGCAGCAGCAGCAGTGGCAGCAGCAGCAGCTCCAGCTCCAGCAGCAGCCGCAGCAGTTGAAGGCCGCGGAGCTTTCTCGCCAAGCAGCCGAACGCCAGCAGCAGCGCCAGCAGCAGCAGCAGCAGCAGCAGCAGTTGAAGGCCGCAGCCAAGCAGGCACTACAAAAGGAGCGCCTGCGGGTGCAGCAGCAGCAGCAGCAGCAGCAGTGGCAGCAGCAGCAGCCGCAGCCGCAGCCGCAACCGCAGCCGCAGCAATGGCAGCAACAGTGGCAGCCGCCATCGCAGCAGTGTCAGTTCCCGCAAACGCCGTCGCCCCAGGAGCCAACGCCGCCGCCCTGGCAGCAGTTGGTAGGGCTCTGCGAACCGCCCGCGGCTGAGAATGCGCTCGCGAGTCCGCAGGCAGCCAAGGGGGGTGCGCGCGGCGCACCCGGACAGCCGAAGGGGTCCCCAACGCCCGGAGTGCCCAAAGTACGGTTGAAGCTGCTGTATCCTCAAGGCATCTATCCCAGCGCACGTGTTCGCGCCCGCTTCGCCATGAGCGCACCGGAGGCCACAGCAGCGCTCTACTATGCCGAGAAATTCGTCCAATAAGTTCTTTGGGGCACGCGAGAAAACTAAGTTCTCGTAGATGAAGAATCTGTCTCTGGTTCGATTTAAGTCCGTGTACTACTTGCCACTGACCCGTGACCGGGGTTCGCGGTTGGGGCGTTTCCGTCCGGTCAATACGTCACTCTTACGAGATAATGAAAATCACCCAAAACGCTAACGTTCTTGTTCGTTCTCAGAAAGTCTTGACGCCGGTCGACCCGATGGTGCCGATCGAGGCCGAGAGGCCGATGCTAAAGCATGGGGATGGGCGGGTCCGACACTTCGCCACGCGCCGCGTTGTACTTTTCTACGAGCTCCTTCTCACACGACATCGCGAACGCTGCCTGCATGGGCGTGCTCAGCTCAGGCCGAGGGCTTGATGCGCATGTATCACTCGGGTGCAAATAAGCGAGCCCAGCGGTGCGCGCCCTGGAAGGAACGTCGGGCGCGCGCGTGGTGACGACCCACTCGCTATCCGCGCCCGTGCAAATCTTGATGAGCGAGATGAAGTACAGCGCGAGGTTCCAGCCAATATATACGGCGCCGGTCAATTGGAAGGCGATAATTGCCGGCCAGCGCTGCCGTGGCTCGTGGAGGATGGCGTTGATGGCCGCGACAGCGAAAAGCGTGGCGTACGTGGTGAACGAGAAGGCGTAGCAAGTCTCAATCGGACCACCAAGCTCGCCGCCGACACCATTCGCCCAAGCGGAGGCGACTATCGGCGCGACGAGTGCATTGGCCACACCGGACAAGAGAAGAGCCCATCGGAGCGGCAGCAGGTAATACATGCCAGCCTTTTCGGCGCAGTTGAGCTCGGTGCTGCTCCCAATGCTGCGCATGTGTTGCAGCGTCACCTGATCCCACCCTAGAGCCCAGCGCAGCCGTTGTCGGTAGAGGTCGTTGAAGGTACGTGGCGGCAGCTCACCCGAGCGACACTCGGGGCAAAAAGAGATCTTGACGCGCCCATCGAGCGAGGACCGGATCGACACGTCGATATCCTCAGTCTGCACGTCATGACGAAACTGGTACGCTTTGAGGATGGCGGTCCTCCAGAGCGCATTCGAGCCGCCAAAGATTCCGAAGGACGTGAGGAACTGCATGGCAGGAAAGAAGACAAAGTGGGTGACGAAGAACTCGGCGTTGATGTAGACGGCCATGAAGTTGGGCAACGATCGAAGGTACGTCGATCCTTGCACGCACGCGACGCCGCGCGCCGCCATGTGCGCACTTGCAATGAGCAGCGAGTGCGCGTCAGGGTGGTGGTCGGCGTCGTACAGGGCGACATACTCGGTGTCCACGGAGAGCAGCGCGCAGTTGAGATTCTCAGCCTTGGAAGAGGAGCCTTCCACCTTGAGAATCTGCACGGACCGGCCGTTGGCGTACACGTACCCGTCGAGCTCGCGCAGCTCGTCCTCGAAGGCGATCGGGTAGGGCGTGTTGTAGCAAACGATGAGGCGGAACGGGAAGCTGTACTCGAGGTTGTGGATCAGGTGTGCGATCGTGCTCTTCACGATCAGCTGCTCGTTGGGCAGGTAGCATGGCACCAGCACGGTTAGGGACGTCTTGCCGAGTACCTCGCGCTGCATATTGGCGAAAGCGTGTGCGCGCGGGTCACGAAGTGTGCGTGCGAATGCTGCCGCCGGATCCAAAAGCCTCGTGACAAAGCCGCCGACTACGGAGATGAGAACTAATAGTGCAAACACATTGGAAAACGCCAGTATGCAGAAGAAGACGACCCCACCCGGCTGGTCAAAGAGCTCTGGTTTCTTCCTGCACGAAACGTTGATGCTCACGCAAAGAGCATCGGAGACGTGTTGGGAGGACCAGGTCACTACGTGGGTGGCCTTCTCGGAGGACCAGGTCACTACGTGGGTGGCCTTCTCGGAGGACCAGGCCAGAACGTCCTTGACCTTCATGTTTTCGAAGCCTTGTGGGTGATGATGCCGTGTGAGGTCAGGCCACATGAAGCCCGTCTCCATCTTCGAAAATAGATTCACACGCGCACAAAAAATCTGCTAACATCCTGCGGTGGCCCTTTCCGTGGATGTGTGCAGTTTTGTCATGGGGTTTCGAGGTGTGAAATCGCCATCAATCCACCCCAATGGTGCTCGTGGGTCTCGTGCCGTCCCACCCGCAACAGCTCATCATATGGCTGATCAGCCTGGTCGTCATCATCACTGGCCGCTTCGTGATCCAAGCGGCGCTTGCCGTCGTGTACCGTGCTGTGCAACGGCTTTGGGCACGGATGAGCCGCACGGCACGCGTGGCGCTCACCATACTTTTCTTGGCGCCCGTGGTTGCGTGGCTGATCCCCGAGTCGAACCACAGCCAGCTAAAGGCGCACCTCAAAGACCACGTGCACAAACACGGCAAGCTATTCTTCGAGCATTATTTCGGGGCGCTGAAGCCCGAGGATCCAGCGTTGCCTCTCAAACGGCTGCTCATCGTTGGTGAGGTGGGTGACGGCAAGAGCACGATGATCAATGCGCTGCGCGACCCGACGCGCAGCGGCGAGGCCGAGGCCGGTCGCTCTGCTCGCGGCGTCACCAAGCAGATCATGTCATACGTAGGGCTGCCGATCAACGGCCACCCGGTCGAGCTGCTGGACACGCCGGGCGTCGGTGATAAGGACGTGACACCGACGAAGCTGATCTCAATGCTCGAGGCGCGGCTGCTGCCACCGATCGACGGCGTGCTCGTGACCAATCCGATCTCCGACGGGCGCGTCAAGCTCGGAGCGCAGGTCGTCGCCACGATCGTGGACAAGGGCTTCGTAGGTGAGGAGAAGTGGGCCAACGTGATCCTCGTCGGCACCAAGGACGACCGTGCCGAAGACGATGAGCAGCGACGCTTCTTTCGGGAGGACATTATGCGCGAGTTCTTTGCGCACGCGCCCAATGCGACAGGCACCGTGGTGCTCACGAGCCGCGACAAGTACGACGAGCTGCGGTCGGCGGTCGCGGCGCTTCCGCACATGGCGGTCCACTACCATCCACCAGACGCGACAATGATGGCGGTGGCGCTCGCAGAGAGCTTCGGGATGCGCATGGATGACTTCCAGCGCCAGCTGCGCGAGGAGCGCGAGCGCATGCGCACCGAGTACAATGAAGAGATCGATCGGCTTCGTCGCGAGTCCGAGGCGCGATGGAATGAGGCGCAGCTGAGGGAAGCGAGGCTCGAGGAAGCCCTTCGGGAGGCTGAGGCGCGCGCGCAGCGCGCGGTGGGCGCCGCCAAGGTGGTGGCTGAGACGAAGGCCGCTGAGGTGCGCGCCGAGTTTGCCTTGCAGCTGAGTGAGACGAAGAAGCTGCGGGAGGACTTTGATCAGAAGCAGGAGTTGTGGCACTCCATGCAGACTCGCCTTGCGGAGTTTGAGGAGCGAGAGCTGCGAAACAAGGAGCAGGAGCAACGTACCACCGAGCAGATGCGGCAGTTGCAGCAAAAAGTGGAGGTCTTACGCCAGCAGCTCGCCGCGCTCGAGGCGACCGAGGCAGCTAGGCGCGCCGGCAGCTCCGACGACGAGGGCGGGGGCGGTGGCGAGGGCGGCGAGGGCGGTGGCGAGGGCGGTGGCGAGGGCGGTGGCGAGGACGGCGCGGGCGGTGCGGGCGGCGGCAGGCTGCCATCGGATGACGAGAGGAAGTCGGCGCTGCAGCGTCAGCTCGAGGCTACAGAGGAGCAGCTCGGCTCACTCGTGCAGGAGACGCTTGGCGGCGAGGGCGGGCATTCAGTGACCCCGCCTTTTGCGACGGTGCAGGCTCAGGTGCAGGCGGAGGACGCACAGCCGAAGCCACAGGCGCCTGAACGGCCCCAGGCTGAACGGCCTGCGAATGAGGACGATGGAGACGAGCACGGAGCAGGCGAGGCAGCGGGGTATGATTTGCCCATGGATGTGCCGCAGCACGCTGCGGTGGTGACACCGACAGCAAGATTGAAAGAGGAGTTGTGACGCACACGCAGCAATTGCCCCCCACCGGGTGTCCTTTCCGACGAGCATGCATTGCCTTTTCAAAGTTAAAAAGACGTTACTCGAACGACGCCGCATGACAAGTCGTCACCAAAAATAACGTTCAAAACCGCGACCCGTGAGTGCGAGTCGAGCCGGCGACACGACTTGTAGCCCAGCCCACACGCAAAATCGTATGTGGTCCGTGGGCCAGCCGACCGTGCAGTCCCGCGTGGTGCCACGATCTCTACCCCTGCGTGAGGATCCCTTCTGGCCGCCATCGTCACCTTCTACGAGCCTTCGCTATCCGCCTTCCCCACGGAACCCGGCAGCTCGCCGCTCCTCAAAGACGTCGCTATCGGGTACAGGCGTTGCTTCCGAGCCGGACCGTGATTGGGAGCGCATAGCCCTGACGGCACGCCCACGGAAGGTGCAAATCAAGAAGCAAGACTCATTTGATTGGGAGGACCCCCTTGATGGTCGTTTCTTCGGAGGCACACGCGGATCCCTGGACGACGGATCCGTGTGTAGCCCACGGACCACACACGGATCCCCAGAAATGCTCAAGCCCTTCCTGCCTAGCGTGAAGCGTCAAAGCGAGGCGGCACGAGAGGCTGCCCTCGAGGCTGCACGTTGCAAGTGGCGGAGGATTGGTTTTCGACTGGGCTGTGCGAAGCAAGCCGCGACCGAACCTATTGACACCTTCTTGACGGGGACTCAAGCCAACGCCTTGCACCGCGTGCGGGGTCCTGGCTCCGAGTTGGACGAGCTCAAGGAAATCCTTGCTCGGAAGAGCAAGCACGTGACCAAGGTGTTGGCGCGTCCGCGGTTGGGTGAGGTTGCGATTGGTGGTCCAGTCAGGTTTGCAGATGCACACGAGCTCGACATACCCTCCGCGGACCTGCAGCGCCAAAGCAAGATACGCCAAAAGAGTTTGTCTGCACGAAAGATGTCACACGAAGACCGTGCAACTACCACATCGTCAAGCCATGCCTCGCCCTTGGCCCACAAGTGGCAGAAGGTCAAGAAGCTCGTGATTGGCACAGTCCAATTCAAACGACCGCCTGTAAGTGCCGCACTGATTGGCATGGATTACCATGGGTTGCCACCGAGATTGCCACCGAGATTGCCACCGAGATTACCACCGAGATTACCACCGAGATTGACCCGCGCGCCCTCCCATGTGGGCGCAGACGCCCCTGACGAGCAAGGCAGACGCGACGTGGCGCGGTCATGAGCATCCACAGCCCGTCTTCGACTCATCGCGTCTCTTCGACCGCTCACACCATCAGCTGCGTGCCAAGTGCCAGCTGGCTCTCAAGAGCGTACAGCAGGATGCAGAGTCGGACGTCTCAGTCCTCAACTTTCAGGTGCAACTGCAGGAGCTCTCGCGCTCGCGCTACTTCATGAACGGCACGCTCAAGGCCTCCGCGCGCGCACATCCGGACGGGGTGTGGGGCATCCGCCCCGATGTGATGGCGAGCTCGGCGCGGGCATCGTTTGCGGGAGGCCGGCCGGCGGCAAGCTTCAAGCTGCGCAACGACGAGGGCGAGCTGACGCGTGGGACTGGGCTCGAGTTCTCCGAAGGCATGCATGCGCTGCCCACAGTGCGCCGGCACAGTCCGAGGCACCATGATGGGCGCAATGAAGCGAGTCGATTACACTGCCTCCTGCCCGACTCGCATGTGGCGCTTGGTGCTTTCCACTCGAATGAGTCGCGCGATGACGACCAGAGCTGGCGCGCATATGCGCGGGAGACCCGCGCCCTCGATCGCAACGCTGCTGCCGCCTCGGCCGCCGCGGCCGCCAGTGAGGCGGAGCATGAGGCCATGCGTGGGAAGCTCTCGGGGGTGGCATCCAGCCGCGACGCCAACCGAATCCGGCGTCAGGGTGGCGACGGAGAAAGGAGCGGGAGCGCCGATGGCGCCCCCCCCGCGACTGCGCAATTACGATTCAGCGTCTCAGAGTTCAGTGCGGCTGTAGCCAGCAATGACGAGGAGGACGAGGATGAAGACGATGTTGACTTCAATTTGCTCTCCGGTGCCTTCGCGAGTGCTGGCAAGCGTGGCGGTGGCGGCGGCACTCGCGGAGGAGGAGGAGGTGATGGTGGTGGGGGCGACGGAGGAGGCGGTGCCGGGGGCGGTGGTGACAAGGGCGGCCGCAGGATCGGTGGCGGTGGCGAAGGCGGCGGTGGTACAAGTGGGGGAGGCGGTGGAGGCGGCGGCGTGGGGTGTGGAGGTGATGGTGGCGGTGGCAAGGGTGGCGGAGGCGAGGGAGGTGGGCTAGGCGGTGGCAAGGGCGGCGAAGGAACCGGCGGCAAGAGCGGCAGTGGACTCGGAAGCGGCGGGTGTGGTGGCGGAGGCGGCGGAGGTAGAGGGCTGGAAGAAGATGGTGGCAGAGCCGGCGGTATGGACAAGGCATCTGGAGGCGGCGGGGTCGGAGGCGGCGGCGGCAGCGGCGGAGGCGGCGGTCGAGGCGAAGATGAAGATTTGGGTGAGATGTTGGATCCCGCAGTCGAGGAGATGATGAGGAACATCGACAGCGGCGGCGAGCTTCCCAACTTCTGGGCCGCCTCGAGCGTCGGCGGCAGTGATCCCAACGCCGATCTGAGCTGGCTGGACGCTACGTGCTGGGCTCCGCGCAAGAGAGGCAAGTTCGCGTGCGATTCCAAGGACTACGTGAACACGCCAAGTGCCCTCAAGGCGGCGTTCGCGAGCGATTGGATGAATACATCGGGCGGCCAGGCGCTGGTCAACAACATGGAGCGGCGCTCCTTTGGCCTCAAGTCGATGAGCGCAACCACGTGTACGAAGATCCGCGACGCACTCGAGCACTGGTACCCGATGCTGCTGCGTATCCACGACTTCTACTCGTGCATCGAGGCGGAGGTGACGCAATTTGTGCAGGGCTTGACGCACGCCGGCTATTCGCTGATGCTCGAGGAGGCGGGCCTCATCATGCAAGAGAGTGGGCACGAAGAAGCTTTTTCGAAGGAGTTTCTCGTGCGTCGTTTTCACGACCAAGAGGATCACAACGAGCGCTTTTATGTGCCCACCGCACGCCACGCCAGGCCGCGCGGAGAGGACGGGTGGGATTTGCTTTGGATCTCGGTGAATGAGTCGCAGCTGTCGAAGTCACAGAAGGCGTGGAACTCGAAGACACGGTTGACGCGCTCCGAGTTGATCGAGGTCCTCGTGCGCGCCGCCATCGACAACCAGGAGATCGAGGACATGCCGCGCTGTGTGAATGAGATGTTTGAAGATATGCTCAACCTGGGGCGGCTCCCCCATGCGGGGAGTATCTTGCACGATGCGGACGCCTTCCGGCGTTCGAACTGCTACCGTCGCGAGGTGTGCGCCGTCCTCGACCACCACAAGGCCTCATTGCTCAACGTGTTCAATGTGTACGCCGCGTATGGCTCAGGGGCAGCAGACCAGTTTGGAGTGACCGACTTGCTCGGCGTACAAGAGTGGTCCTCGTTTATCCGCGACATAGGCATGACCAAGGAGCTTACGGTTCGAACCGTCTTCGTCATCTTCTCGCATAGCCGGATGGCCACGATTGACGAGACGTCGCGCAAGAGCCAGCTGGGGACGTTGATGCAGCTCTCATTCGAAGGTTTCCTCGAGGCGATTGTGCGCATTGCGTTCATCAAGGCGCTGCCCACCGATAAAGAGATGCGCCGGCACGGCTTCGAGTTCCCCGGCGAGTTCTTCGGCGCTCTTCTTGAGGTGGGGCCCGCTGCCTACCAAGCTTGGCTGGACGCGGCGCACCGGAAGCAGAGAAAGGGGCAAGCCGACCCGATCTGGCGGCGCGTCGATATGCTCGTGCTGCTCATCGTGGGCATCATGCAGTTTGGCGTCGAGAAGACGACACGCGGCGCGACGCTGCTCTTGCGCGGCTCGCCCAATCAAATGCTATCGGCCGAGGAGGTGCGTCGTTTCTTCAAGAAGCCGACGCCGTACGTGTTTGAGATGGCGGCCACGGGGTAGGTAGGCTCACAACGCAGTGCTTGTTCTGGGTGGATCGCTCTGTTCTTCAGGCTCTCTGGCTCGATCCGCACCTTCGTCGATCTCTGTCGTGTGAGAGTGCCTTCGCGCTTGTTCCACTAATTCGTGCCTCCCTAATTGACTTCATGCGTACCTCGTTAACTACCTCCCTTCAATATACCTAACTCGTATTAAATACTAAGAGTATAGAGTTTACAGGTCATCTCTCAGGATCACCGCCCGAGCTGCGAGCGGCGTATGACGCCGAGCAGGCGCCCGGCGTACGTGACGTAGGTGCGCTCGAGCCCGAGCACCGAGAACTGCATGTGCACCTGGCTGAGCGGAGCGCCCGCCGTGCAGATGTTCGGCGCGCACTGCACGAGACCACCGCTAGGAAGCGTGGGGACCCCGGGCGCGCCCTCAGCGCCGCCGCCGAGCCTGTCGGCGGCGCCGGCGCATGTGTCGCTGTCCGCGGCTTCCATTCCGAAGTCCACGGGTTGACGAAGCAAGGCGAGCTCGAGCTCTGAATACACCGAGCCCATGGGTACCTGTGGGGGGAGGGGAAGGAGCGCCGTAGTGAGCACATGCATGCTGGGCGAGGCTGAGGAGCCGATGGGTGCGCCCGTATCTGTGGGGGCGAGAGCGCTGTGGTGAGCATGTGCATGCTGGGCGAGGCCGATGGGTGCGCCCGACGTACCCCTGCCTGCCGCTGCCGCTCTCCGAGCGACTTTCCCGCGTGAGGTCCGCATAGCACGCCGCTGCCACGCGCGCAGCGCCACTCACGGTCGTCGTCGGCCTCGGCCTCGCCGGTGCCTCTGCTACCGTTACCGGTGCCGCCGCCGCTCGGACTGCCTCCGCTCGTGCGTCCGGCGACGGGATCGCCAGCCGCAGCCGCCGTCGGTGCCGGGCTTTGAGTGTCCGACAGCGTATCCTCGGAAACGGCTCCAGCGAGCGCCTCACGCAGCGCGCGGTCGGGCAGGTGCATGGTCGTCTGATGGTCTGCTGAGGGCTCCAAGGAGACGGCGTCGTGTGACGCACAGTCCGAAGCGCCATCGGAGGCGCCCGACGAGAGGCGTGCGCGCTCCGTCGCTTCGTAGGCGACTCCGATGGAGACACCAACTGACGAAACTCCCGCAGACGGGGAGAGAAAGCGACTCAGACCGTTGGCGAGGCTGCCGCGCAGCAGGCTGCCCATACTGCCGCACCGACTCCCCAGGCCGGGCATCCGACGAAACTGTTGACGAAATCGACTCCCTAGGACGGTCCCCAGGCCGGGCATCCGATGGCGGCGCGCGCGCTCGCCGCTCAGCATGTGCGCATCGAGCAGCCGCGCGAGCGTAGCGCGGGTCACCGTGCCCAGCAGCCGTTGGCTGTCCAGAGCATCCACGACTGCAAACTCGAAGTCACTGGACGTGGTGAGTAGGAGGTGGACATCGAGGTAGGTGCACACGCGCGCCAGCCCGACGAGGGACGTGTCCATCACATCCTGAGCCGCCTGCGAGGAGGGGACTGTCAGGTCCGGCGGCCTGAAGAACGGATAATTGTTGAGCTCGAGCATGGTGTCGTAGTACGACTTGTTGAACGCGTTGCCAGTCCCGTACGCGGCCAGCACCGCCACGAGCACCGGCAGCAGGTGGTTGAGTTGTCCAGTGAGCTCAAAGACCATCACGGCGCATGAGATGGTGCGGGTGACGCCGGCCGCCATGGCCGCGGAGCCAACCACCGCGTACGCCCCCGCGGTCACCTGGAAGCCGCGCAATGAGAGTGGCCATCAGTCAGTGGCCATCAGTGGTCATCAGCGGTCATCAGCGGTCATCAGCGGTCATCAGTGGTCATCGGCGGTCATCGGCGGTCATCAGCGGTCATCAGTGGTCATCAGCGGTCATCAGCGGTCATCAGCGGTCATCAGCGGTCATCAGTGGTCATCAGCGGTCTTCAGCGGTCACCTGGAAGGACGACGAGGTGAGGACCAGCAGCGCATTGAGAGCTTCACCGAAGGCCCGCCCAGTGGCGGCGCCTATGAGGAACGTGGGTGTGAAGATGCCGACGCCCAAGGGGCAGCCGGCGGCCACGGAGGTGAAGAAGAACTTGCACACGGTGTAGATGCAGAGGTTGACCAGGAGTGATGGATTGGACCAGCGTGCCTGATGAGGGAGGCAATCAGAGGGCATCAACTGGGGCCATCAGACGCAATCAAGACGCAATCAAGGAGTGATGGACCAGCGTGCCTTGAAGTCGAAGGGCGCCGCGCCAAAGAGCTCAGAGGTGACTTCCTCGGGCTCGGAGGAGAAGAAGTCGAACGGGAAGGAGAACATCGCGGTGACGAAGGCGACGACGTTGACGAACCCATAGCGCGAGATCAGCGCCGCGAAGACGCATCTCATACGGCCATCGGAGCAGCTGCACCCGCCGCACTCGGCTGCGCATCCGCCGCATCCGCCGCCACCGCCGCCGCCGCCGCCGCCGCCGCCGCCGCCGCCGCCGCCGCCGCTGCCGTTGACGGTTTCGTAGGACCATCGCTCCGAGAACGAGAGCACAGGCGGCGCGGCCGTTGACGCGCTGCCGTGGGCGCCAGCTGGCGATGCACTCGCAGGCGTGAGCGGCACGGGGCCGTGCGCGGTTCCCTTGCCGTTGGAACCTCCAGATGCACTGGCAACGCCGCCGCCGCTGCCGCTGCCGCTGCCGCCGCTGCCGCCGCTGCCGCTGCCGCTGCCGCCGCCGCCGCTGCCGCCGCCGCTGCAGCTGGCACCGGCGCGACCTTGCGGCTTGCTGAGCGAGACGCGCAGCTTGCGCACCAGCAGTATGGTCGAGGCCGTTGCATGCACGAATGCGGCGCCGAGCACCCCGCACAGTACTCCGAGCAGCAGGAAGGCGTAGATTTCCCCACTGAGGAGACTTGCCGAAAGGCCGGTGTCGGCGTCCTGCGAAGGCAGAGAAGCAAGCGCACCGTCAGCATGCGTACGATCAGCATGCATCCGAGGCCGAGCAGCACGTAACAGAAGCCAAGCCCAGGGACGGGCAGCGCACCTGCACCGAGAAGTCGGTGATACGGAAGTTCGCTAGCGATCCGTAGGCACGGACGAGGCGAACGAAGAGAGTGCCGCAAACGGCGGTGAAGAATGCCTTCCACAGGTGCGAGATCGAGTAGTACGTCGATGTGACCTCGATCGAGAAAAGCACACCACCTACAGGCGAGCCGAAGGCGGCGGAGACACCGGCGGCGCAGGCGGCGGCGAGCACCTGTCGATGCAGGTGCTCGTTCTGGGCGACGCGGCGGAAGATGGGCAGCTGGCACATCTGGTGCGCGACGCACGAGGCCATGTGCACAAACGGGCCCTCCTTGCCGACCGAGAGCCCGCCCGAATATGCGAAGGCGAGCGAGGTCGCTTTCGCCACGAGGGTGCGAAACGAGATGTAATCATCCATCTGGGCGCCCGAGAGCACGCACTTCATCAGCGGGATGCCCGAGCCCGCGGCGCAAGGCCCGATCAAATGGACGCAGGCAGCCGAGAGAGTGCACAGCAGCATCGACGAGCCTATCCACACGAGGTACTCTGGCAGGAAGCCGCCGGCGACGTGCCATGAGAGCCGCGTGTTCATGCGCCATTTGAGCATGACATCGATGGACTTGTCGACTGAGTAGACGACCGCGGTCGTCCCCATGCCGATAAGCAGCAGCAGTGTGAGCTCTTGCGCCGTGTTGAAGAGCACCGAGTGCCGCCACATGAGCCGCTGCAGCAGGGTCGGCATGGATAGCGGCTCGCTTGAAGACCTGTCCGACTTGTCCGAGTTCGAGAGTGAGCCCGGTTCGAGCGGCATCTCGCCGTCATCATCCTTGATGGACGACCGCGCGAGCGTGTACGGCGAGCTCTTGCGCGGCTCGGCCCACGAGATCGTGACCTCCGGAGGCATATTAGGCCGCTCGTCGGCTTCGCGTCCGCGGGGCTCCGGGCGTATGAAGACTGCGAACAAGTTAGAAGAAAGGTCAGCTCAACCAACTTACCCGAATACGCACCCCCGACCACGTAAACGCCTGGAACAGACGAATCGTGATCTGGGTCCTCACAGTCCGGTCGGATAGAAGGATATGAAGGATGCGCAAGACTGCAAATCCAAATGGAAATGCTCCGGCGACTGAGCAATAAATCCCCACTGCGTGTGGTCCTGACGAGTGACGTGCCGAGTGGTACGCGCAGCACGAAGACGACGAGTCCGTCGCGGCCGCGGCTCAACCCGTACAAATATCTGATTCATACCAGAAGAAGGAATTGAGAAACGAGACCACGAGGGGCTCGACGGCCGGGTTTGGGGGCACTGGATTGTGCGTGGGGATGCGTTTTGTGAGCCTACCGTGGTGCGAGAGAAGATCTCATCGGGCGGCACCCTTGGCCTGCGCATGCAACGCAACGGCCTTTGGGGGTGACGCCGTCATTTGTCCGAGGTCGCAGTACCCAAGCCCAACGAACTCGTTGAGCTTGTGAGCCGCGTCCCTCGGCTCTTCGCAATCGCCATCGAAGATCCACGAACGAGCAGCCTCGACGATGTCGGCAAGGCTGCGCTTAGCATCAGCCGCCCTTTGCCGCCGGCATGCAAGCTGGGAGAGGGTCCTTGTGCTTGTAATAACCTAGGCCGTGCGGACCGGACTTGAAGATCCATCCAGGGCGACCACCACCGAATTTCTCGGCCGGCTCGTACACACCCTCAATGGCCACGCCGCTGGGCGCCTGGCTCAGGATGGCGTCTGGCATCAGGCTCGCCTTGGCCCGGTCGTAATCGTTCTGGCTGGCGATGAGCGCTGCCCTGCACTCGTCCCGCGGCCTGCCCGTGTCCTTCGCCAGCGCCATCACGGAGCCCAGCTGCGGCTTGACATGCTCCGCTTTCGAGGGCTCCGCCTTCGTGGACTCCTTCCCAGGTACGCGCTCGAGGAATCCTTCCCAATTTGTCGCCAATTGGCGGGCATGAGCATCACGCATGCGTTTTGGCATCTCCGGCACCTCGTGGTGATCAGTACAAGCAGGTGCACAAGCCTTGTCACAACAGGCCTTGGGCGATTCGGTTGCACACCGTGGCTTGAACGCAGACTCGGTGGTCTCCCCCTTGCGAACGAGCGCCTCACGCATGCGTTTCGGCATCTCCGGCACCTCCTCCTCATTCGGTGCACAGCAAGCCGTTGGCGCTTCGGCTGTTGTGGGCATGGGCTTCCAAGACCTGCTGTGTGGGTCCAAGCGGACGTCCACGGACTTAGAAGACGAGAGCCTTTCCGACATAAAAACGCCGATGGCAAATGCCACGGCGCCAGCTGCGGCGCATGCAGCGAGGGCAATTGCATCGCCTCGGGCGGACATGACTTTCCGCGAAGACCCTTTCCGCGCATTCCGCCAACAGTGTTCATAAAGAACACATGTGTGAATACACACGAACTTTTCCGTCATAGACTGACGGCGACCGCAGATCTTTTTTTTGCCAATTTTCCCTCCAGATGCTGAAACTTGGGCGGATGCCCGAGCCGTCGGAGGGAGCGAGAGCTCCTCGGCAGCGCCCAGGTGTGGACGATGTCGTACGCTGAAGCAGCTATGTCGATCATGGACAAAATGGAGAAGATGGAACGGGACGTGCTCAGCTCCGCGGACCTCAAGAAGTTGTTTGATGATGCGCGCGGTGACTACATGGAGGCGATCAAACGCGGCAAGTCGCCAATGAGTTTAGCGGAGGCCATCAGGCTTGCAGAGACCGAGGCGGAGATGGCTCGCCGGGCCGTCGAGAATTCCCAGCAGCGTGCCGAGGATCGGCTCGCTACCGAGATCCTCCTTGAGGAATTCCCGGATCGGTCCGATGCCAGCGGCTCCGAATCGGTGCCGTCCCTCCTTGGCCATCTGCGCTATCCGTTCGATCAGCAGATCCCATGGTATCCCGAAGTGCGGCTGTACAGCCGTAGAGAGCTTCTCACCGACGCCATCGTCCATGGCGTTGGGCTGGCCCTCGGCGCTGTCGCCTTTGTTGCCACCGTGGTCGGTGCCGTCAAGCAGTGGCTCGCTGTCTGGCGGCACACCGATCTGAGCGAAGGCTTTCCCATCTTGGTCGCTGCAGTGATTTTCGTGTATGGGATGTCCCTGCTCACGATGCTCATCTGCTCCGCCGCCTTCAACGTGGGCCAGAGGCTCGCCCGATTGAAGCTCTGGTTGGATGTCGATCGCTTGGCGCTGCTCGATCACATTGGGATCTGTGTGTTGATTGCGGGCTCTGCGACGCCCGTCCTCGTCTTTTCGTGCGCGTGGCGATCGTCCGCGGTGCTCTGGATCCTCATGCTGGCTACGATCCTCGCGAAGGCCTCCGGCGGAGTGCTCGACAACATCGCCCTGCACGTCGTGTCGTTTGTCTTCGGTCCCTTACTCACGTACAACGCCTCAATCGCCATGGTGCGCGAGACGCTGCACACGTGGCAAATGGATCTCATCTGGATCTCGGGCGTCTTCTACATAGGTGGACTGCTGCCTTGGGCCATCCGCAGCCTCGAGTTTCATGTGGCCATTTGGCACGTGTGCGTCGTCCTCGGCTCTGCGAGCATCTTCGCGGCCGTGTACCCGATGGTAGACACGACCGATGAGGTCGCTGCTCTCGAAGCGCGCGTCCGAGCTTGCTCTGCGTAGAATTCCTAGACTTGAGCAGCAGCACTCGGAGGCTCACTCCGGTGCACGTGGGCAACAGTGCTCACGTGCATCGCATAGTCGAAGACGCAATCAGAGGCCAATTAGAGCCCGTCAAAGACACAATCAGCCAATGATCACATGTGATCAGGCCCCTCACACACCGACAAGAAACTTCCAGAATCGCCTGCGAAATTTGCGGATGCCGATGCTCGTGCTCCTTCTGAGTATTGGGGTCGCCGCATTGCATACACCGCAGCATGGCAACCAGCATTGCAGCCACGTCTCGCGCAGAGCACTTGCCGGCGCGTTCGCCGCCGCTGGCCTCTCTGGCGTCCTGCCTACCAGCGCAGCCACACTGCTTCTAACTGAAGATGGCGTCACACTACGTTCGGCCGAAATCTACAGTGTCGTGCCCGACTCGACAAAGACTCTTTCGCCGACAGTCAAGCCTCTTACCGCGGGTACCATCGTCAAGCAGCTGCAGCAGTGTCGCGCCGTATTCCTCGGAGAGCACCACAACAGCGCTGCCGACCACCTGCTACAGTCCGCAGTCATCCGTGAGTTGCACAAGGAACGCGGCAGCCTACCCATGGCCGTCGGGCTCGAGGCGGTGCAGCGCCGCTTCCAGCCGGCACTCGACAGCTTCGTGGCGGGCCGGATCGGCGAGGTGGAGCTCGAGGAGGCCACTGAGTGGCGAAAGCGCTGGTTCTGGCCGTTCGCCGCCTATGCTCCCGTCTTTCGTGCATGCCGCGAGCTCGGCATCCCGCTGCTCGCGCTCAACGTGGACTCGGAGGACCTGAGCCGTGTTGAGGTGGGCGGCCTGCCTGCGCTGCCGCCTGAGACGCTGCGCAGCTACGTGACCGACCCTGAGGGCTTCTCGGCATTCGCAGCGACGACTGCATTCAAGGAGTACGTGGCATACATCGTGAAGCCGAGTTACCAGATGCACCAGCGGATGGGCATCCTGCGCACGACGATCACCGGCCAGATGCTCGACGAGGACATGAGCTTTCGCAACTTCTTCTCGGGACGAGTCTTATGGGATGAGAGCATGGGCTCTGCGTCGGCCGCCTGGTGCCGCAACAACCCGGAGGGGCTTCTCGTCGGCCTCGTGGGCTCCGACCATGTGAAATTCGGCTGCGGCGTACCCGCGCGATGCGCGCGCCAGCTACCCGGCGGCCTCGCCTCCGTCGCGTCGGTCATGCTCAACCCGCTCCCATCGGATACGGTGAGCCATCCCTCGACTCGCACGCTGGTGTGATGACCGCTGATGACCGCTGATGACCGCTGATGACCGCCGTTCGACCGCCGTTCGACCGCCGATGACCGCTGATGACCTCTGATGACCGCTGATGACCGCCGTTTGACGCGGATGGTCACGAGTTGCGCTGCATGCAGGTGAGAGACCCGTCGATTGCTGCTCGCCTCTCTGATTGCATGCATGCCTCACTGATTGCATGCAGGTGAGAGACCCGTCGATTGCTGGTGGTCCCGGCGGGCGTCTCAACTTTGGCGAGTACATCTTGCAGCTGCGGTATGCGCCCGTGCCGGGCGACGGGGGCGCGCCTGTCATTGGTTCAAAGCCTGAAGATCGCGAGCGTGCCGCTGCGGTGAGCCAGGCACGCGTTGGTAGCGCCGTGCTCCCGCTGGCCGACTACCTGATGTTTACCACACCGCCGCCGCTCACCAAGTACACGTGGGTCGAGAGCAGCAGCATCCAGTCATAATCGGATGGTCTCAATCGCAGCCAGACGCGTCAGGATGCGTTTTGAATGGCACGAATGGGGGGCTAGTCACAGGAGCGCAGCACTTCTCCACTCACTACTCCGCTCCGGCCACCTACGACACGGCCCATCCAACCGGATGCAAGGGCCCCTAGGGCCGCGGTGGTGTGGGCGGCGCTCCGCCGTTGGTGGGATTCTCAGGTATGTGCGAGGCAGCCTTGGCTTTTGTCCCGTCCCAGGGCATCTTGTGCAAATCGAGTCCACCTGTTGATCACCTCACTCGACCGTATCTCGCCCTGCCATGCGGCTGGCAGCGAGTGTTCAATTTTCAAGAATTTCAATTTTCGAGAGCCTCAAAGCGTGATACTAATAGCATGTGATACTGATACTGATACTGATAGCACGTACACACCCATGTCCTGAACCAGTTCGGTTTCCAGTCGTCCTGAACCAGTTCGGTTTCCAGTGTCCAGAAGGACAGGAGCGCTGTGCGGTGTCCCCTCGGGGGCGCGGCGAAGGTGTCTGCATTATGGGCGCCATTCACTCATCCATCGCAAGTCGTAAAACACGGCAACCAGCCGCGTCTAAAAGCTGTACTCAACGTGATGGAGCACCCTCGAGCGCCTCGATCGCTGTCTTCACTGCGGACACGAGCTGCGACGCCTCCGCCTCGTTGCGTGGGCCGTCGCGGCGCCACCGATCGTCGTCGAGGTGGCTCGCGGCATTCCTCCAAATACGGAGCGAGTGCAACCGATCTTTCAGGTCGGTCCGCATGCCACACTCGCGATGCCAATAGTTGATGCGCTCCTCAAAGCCCTCGGGCGCCTTCGCCGCCCTTGCTGCATAGATGGCGTCGAGTCGAGACATCACGCTGCTAAACGCGAGCAGCATATTGTCCTTGATGCCCTTGTGCGCATCGGAGCCCTTGCGCATCTCACGCACCTGCATCGAGAGCGGCGTGGGCACGTAGCCAGCGGCCGTCGTGCTCGTAGGCTGGCTCGAGCCCAAAGTCGCCGCCGTGATGTGCCCACTGCCACCACTCCCATCCTCGCCATCCAGGCTCGAGAGGGTCGCCAGCGCAGCGGCCACCGTCAGCCTCTTCCTGTCTCTTGGGTGGCACAGACCTGAAGCGGCAGACTGGACAACGTCCTTGATCGCCCCCGCCACATGCGGCGGCCAGCCAGCCCCAGCATCGGCGAGCTTCACGGCATCGATGTCGGGGAAATCAAGCTCGAAGGCCTCCTCGCATTTGTCAATGATGCTCAGAGGCGAGCGGCCAGTGAATGCCACGAGCAGTGTGATGCCCAGCGCCCAGCCATCGGTCGCTGACGAATACTCGCGTCCCTGGACAATGCCCGGGTCGAGATAGCCGCGAGTGAGGTAGAGAGCATTCGACGCGCTCTTCATTTTCGACGCCTCGGGGTCGGCGTCCACCTTGGCGAAGCCCGTGTCCGCGAGGTAGGCGTTGAGCTCGTCGTCGAGCAGGATGTTCTCGGGCTTGAAGTCGCGATGGACGACGGCGCCCTTGCCGCCAGGCACTGGCGTGTGCAGGTAGAGCAGCGCGTCGGTCGCCTGGCGTAGAATGCGCAGGCGCTCGTGCCACATCAACGGGCTGAGCGACGCAGGTAGGCCGAGGCGGCGCAGGTGCTCGGAGTCGGCCTCTTGAGGCCACAGCCGATCGGCGAAGCTGCCGCCGCGCATCAGCGGGAAGACGAGGCACGGCGCCTCGTGCTCCAGATAGTAGCCAAGCAGCGGCAGCAGGTGCGGGTGGCTACACTGCTGCAGCACACTCACCTCGCGCTGCAGATCGCCGAGATTGTGCACGCCCAACTTGGCGCGTTTCACGGCTACTGGCTTGTGGCGCAGCCACGGCGGCAGAGCCTCGGGCGGCAGCGATGGCAGCGCATCCGCGATGAAGACGCGGCCGTAGCCACCGCTGCCGATGAGCCTCTGCTCACCAAAGCCGTCCGTCGCCGCCGTAAGCTCGGCGAGCGTGAGGGCGACGGCCGCCAGCCGTGCCACAACCGCCTCGGGGGGCGCGGATACTGGTGCCGCTGCCGCCGTTTCTGGGCATGCGGCATGCAGCAACTGTGCGCCCTCTTGCAGCGACAGCTTGGACAGGTCGTCTGCCTGGGCACTGCCCCTCACGGCTGCTGATGCATCCTCTGCTGGCGCTCTCGCCTCGCTCGATCTAACCTGCTTGGCCTTCGCACTTTTGCTCGCCTTCTTCTTCTGCGCCTGCTGCTTATACGCGCCCTCCGCCTCCTCCTCAGCCAGCAGAGCTGCAGCGGCAAGCTCGGCCGCCCGCTCGGCCGCGGCACGCTCCTCGATTGATACTGGAGCAGATGCGGGATTAGTCACAGGAAGGCGCACGTTGCGCAGGGATCTTGCAATGAAGGTGTGGCCTTTTGACTCTGCTATATCAAGGGCTGTGCCAGAAGCGGATCGCACGTCCGTGCGGGCGCCAGCCTGCACAAGCAGCTTGACGCAGTCGTAGTGGCCTTCGATGCAGGCGGCGATAAGAGGCGTGGCGCCGTTGCCGTCTGCCTGGTCGACGGCAGCGTGGGCGGCGAGAATCAACTTGACGCAGCCGTCGTCGCCTTTGTTGCAAGCGGCGTACAGAGGCGTGCGGCCGTCGAAGGCTGCCTGGTTGACGACGGCGTGGGCGGCGAGCAGCAGCTGCACGCAGTGGCCGTGGCCTTTGTAGCAGGCGACGAGCAGAGGCGTGCCTCCATTATCGTTTGCCTGGTCGACGACGGCGTGGGCGGTGAGAAGCCGCTTCACGCAGTCGTCGTGGCCTTTGCTGCAGGCGGCGGATAGAGGCGTGAAGCCCTCATTGTTTGCCTGGTCGACGGCGGCCTGGGCGTCGAGCAACAGCTGCACGCAGACGCCCTGGCCTGAGTGGCAGGCGACGATCAGAGGCGTGCCGCCCTGGCTGTCTGCGTGGTTGATGACGGCGTGGGCGTCGATCAGCAGCTGCGCGCAGTCTCTCCGGCCTCTGTCGCAGGCGGCGTATAGAGGCGTGCAGCCGCACTTGTTTGCCCGGTCGACGATGGCGTGAGCCGCGAGCAGCAGCCGCGCGCAGTCGCCGTGGCCTTGGAGGCAGGCGGCGTACAGAGGCGTGCAGCCGTCGCTCTCTGCGTGATCGACGGCGGCGTGGGCGGCGAGCAGCAGCCTCGTGCATCTAGGGTGACCAGTCTTACATGCAATCAGAAGGCATTCCCCGAGAAGCCCGACGATGTCAGACTCGGGGAGCCCGGGCGCTTTTTTGACGCTGTCGATGAGGCCCACGGCTTTGGCCTCGTTTCCGCGCCGGAGCGCTTCGATGAGCGCGTTGGCCGCCGGCTGCAGGAGCGGTGGGCGCGCGGGGTACTCAAACGCCGCCGTCGCTTACTTCGTAGCTCTCGCCTTCGGGTGGGCTGCCCTCGAAGAGCGCGTCTCACAAACAATTATATAATTGCGGAGTCGCAATCTGAAAACTTGAGCGTTGGTGGGTACAGTACGGATGGTTGTGAGGTTCGTCTGTGTGATCCGTGTGTCCGTGTGCGCCCGTGTGTCCCGTGTGTGTCCCGGCTCCCCCCGGTGTCTTTTTACCGGTACGTACCGGTACAGTACCGTAGACAGCGAAGAAACGACTTTTGACGCGCCCCGCGTCTGTTCGCGGTGGTGTTGCGCAACTCGGGCCGCAAGAGGGGATCGCGCGCGCAGCCGCCGATGGCTGCCCCACTGTCCGCGCGGGCCTACAGCGTTGGCCTCGGCATGCCGCCACCCGGACGTCGGGGCTTCGGCCCGCGTCGCTCCACGTCTCCTGAGCGCGCGGTGATCGGTTCACCGATGCAGCCTCACACCTCCAGTCCTTCTTACCGTGGTTCTGGAGGGTATCGGCCATGGACCACGCCCCAGCCTCCTGATGGGCTTCCGAAAGTCGAATCACCGCACCGCGAAGCATACGAGCGCGCCTTGACGATGAAGACAGAATACTTCGACATGCAAGGCCAAATGAGCAACGGAGCCCTCCAGCAGGCCGCTCTGCCGCTCCAATTGCAGCCCTTAGTGCTCCAGACGGCGCTCGAGTCGGCTCCATTCTCAAATCATCTAAAGGCGTCGCCGGTTGCCCATAGCGTCCTCTCGGATGTGCTGCGTGTGCTGCAGGAGATGCGGTTGACGGCTGAGGCACATGTGTACGACGAGGTGAACGAAATGCGTACACGTGAAATCGATTTTCGGGAGCAGTTCAGCAAGGCCGAGAAGGTGCTCATGCATTACGAGAGGCAGGCGATCAGAGAAGAGCAGAAGAAGGCCAGGGATGAACACACCGCGCAAATCGAGGCGCGTGAGGCAGCCATTGCGATGGAACTGACCAAGTGCAGAGCCGAATTGAAGGCAGAGCGCAAAAAGCGGGAGGCAGGCGACGAGGCGTCGATGACAGCCACTCAAAAGCTCGAAAAGGCACATAACAAGCTTGAAACGGCCGTTCAAAAGGCTAATGAAAAGCTCGAGACGGCCCTTTACGAATTGGCCCTCAAACTTCAAGCGCACGAATTGGCCTTTCAAGCTGCACATGAAAAGCACGAAGCGGACCTCCAGGCGCAGCGAGCGGCCATTGTCGAGCTGGACGCTCAAAGACAAGCGCACGAAGCGGCCCTCGAAGCGCAGCGAGCGGCCATTTCCGAGCTGGACGCTCAAAGACTAGCGACAGAAGCCCTCCAAGCGCAGAGAGATCAAGAGCAAGAAGCGGCCCTCGAAGCGCAGCGAGCGGCCATTGTCGAGCTGGACGCTCAAAGACAAGCGCACGAAGCGGCCCTCGAAGCGCAGCGAGCGGCCATTTCCGAGCTGGACGCTCAAAGACTGGCGCACGAAGCTGGCCTCCAAGCTCAGCGAGCGGCCATTTCCGAGCTGGACGCTCAAAGACTAGCGCAGCAGGCAGCCATCCAAGGGCACCAAACGACCATCCAGGCACAGCGAGCGGCCATAGCTGAATTGGATACGCAGAGGCAAGCACAGCATGCAGTCATTCAAAAGCACGAATCGGCCATCACCAGTTTGGACGTCAAAAGGCAAATGCAGGAAGCGGCCATCAAAGCGCAACAAGCGAACATCCAAGAGCACCAAACGACCATCCAAGTGCTCCAAACGACCATCCAAGCGCAGCAAGCGGCCATCTCCGAACTGGACTATCAAAGGCAAGTGCTGGACGCGGCCATCAAAGCGCAGGAAGGATGTAACGAAGCGCAGGAAATGGTCATCCAAGCGCTGGACGCGGACATGCGAAGGCAGGAAGCGGAGAATGCAACGCAAGAGGCGGAACTTCGAAGGCACGACAACGCCATTCGCGAGCAAGAAGCGGCTCATCACGCGCAAGAAGATGCCCATGCATCACTGCAATCAGAGGTTGCAGAGCTCAGAACCTCGGTGGAAGATGTGGTTCGAAATCAGATTGCAGAGCTCCGGAGTTCGCTGTCAGGTGAGGTGAGAGAGCTCAGGAGCTTGGTCACCGTCGTCGTGCACGAGCACGCAGGTCGTCTGGACTTCTTCGAGAAATCGCTGATGAAACTGCTGTCTGGAAGTGGCGATGGCTGGGCACCACCTCCGACGCCACCGAGCAAGGCGATGGCGGCTTTGGCTGAGGGCGTTGACAAGGCGGCATTGGCAGAGTCCCAGGGAGCAATTGTCAGGGCAGAAGCGGTCGGAAAGGCGATCGAAACCGATGTTGAGGCTAAGAAAGTTGCTGCAGTGGCTGCAACGAAGGCTGCTGTAGCATCTGAGGCGGCCGCGAAGAAACAGGAAGCTGAGGCAAGGGCGGCGGCACGGGAAGCAGCGGCTAAAGAGGCTGCAGCTAAGAGGCAGGCAGCAATGGAGGCAGCCGCTGCTGCACGGCAAGCTGTCGCAAATAGGTCGTCGATCAACAGGCCGCCATCATCGGTGACTCCATCAGCGCCCTTGCCATCGGCGGCGCCAGCAGGAGCGCCCTCAGCACTGGCGGCGCCAGCAGAGGCGTTGCCATCAGGAGCAGAGGCACCAGCGGCGGCACCAGCGGCGGCACCAGCAGCGGCGGCGCCAGCGGCGGCGTCGGAGGCGGCGTCGCGGCCGCCAACCGCTGAAGGCGTGCGGCCGCCGACCGCTGAAGGTTCGCGGCCGCCATCCGCAGAGAAGTCCGCGGAGCAGGCTAAAATGGATGCTCTCATGAAGGCACAGAATAAAAGGCGCATCAAAAAGCAGGCTACCAAGACGGACTTGACAGCGACGGCGGAGGCTGGGGACGCATGAGCGACTATTTCGACCATGGGCCGCCATCATGAAGTAGCGGCATGCCTCACCCTTGGAAGGGACGGGCATGGCGAGTTCAAAACGGCATGATGTTTTTGCGTCCTGATGCTGGGGGTCCAGCTCCACGCCAGGTCCGGTCATGGGCCGGGCCGATTTGAGGGTGCTTCTACGTGTTCTACTTCTAGCTTGGAGGGTCCATCCCTCTGTGGATATCTCTTGGATCTTGGAAGCTCCCAGTCCATATGATCGAAGCGGATTCGTATCTCGGTACGGACCTACGGTATCTGTATAGTGCGAGAATGGTGTTCGGTTGAACTATGTGTTTGCGTCGCCTAGTCACTCCGACGACGACGTCGGTTCGCGGTTTGGAACGTCGGATCACAATCGGCTCCGTAAACGTTCAATCGTACGCTCAATCGACCTGCAGAACCTACTGTAGGTCAGGTGGGACTGTTCGCGACACGGTAGGCGATCCCTATGCTGTGCCGTGCCGTGCGGTGCCGCGGCTGCGCCGCGCTCGGCTGGTCTGTCCACAAATCCGCGCTCGCTTGCTCCCGCGGCGAACCGGGCGGGGGAATTCTCGGTCGCGTCGCGCTCTCAGACTCAGTCCGGGTCGTGGCCCACCTCTACTGCGGGGTGTGCGGTCTTACCACTGCGTGCCCCGCACGATCGCGCCTAGTGCGGGATCAGACGGCACGTACACATAAGGATAGGTCGGCACGTGCAAGTCCCAGTGAGTGGGTTCATAGTACTGCTCGAATCGAGATCCGTCCATCAAGTCTTGAATGGAATCGAGGTAGTCCTCGAAGGAGGTATGGGGTAAAGGAGGCTCGTCTTCAGCTGGCTCGCCGAGCTCCTCGCGCAACACGGCGTTCCGCTGCTGAAGCTCCATCATCCTGTCCTGCAACTGATCACCCTCCATCGGTCCGGACCTGCGTGGAGGGTGCACGTCACCACCGCCCTCGCCACCGCCCATTGGTGCTTCGGCGCTCCCAGCCACCGTTTCGGCCATCATCCCTTCAACCTGCGCTTGCAGAGCGCTCGCTTCGGTGCTCAGGCTGGCTTGGAGCATGTCCCGCTCCGCTTCCCGGAGCTCGAGCAGCAGCGCCCGCAGCCGACTATTCTCCTGCTCGAGCACAGCCGCCTTGTGCATAGCCACCGTCGCCACCTCGAGCCTCGCGGCGGAGCTGGAGGAGGCCAGCCGCGCATTACCTGTGATGAGGGAGGCAATCAGAGCTGATGAGGGAGGCAGTCAGAGCTGATGAGGGAGGCCAGCCGCGCATTACCTGCCTCGAGCCGCGAGAGCTCTGCCGTCGTCTGCGCGATCGGCTGTGCTGTGCGGAGCCGCGCGGGTGCAGGCGCCGCAGCTGCTGGTCGGACAGGTCCGGAGGAAGTCATCGCAGTCACTGCTGAGCGCGCAGACGTGGGGCCCGGGCGGCGGACTCCTTTGATGGCCACCTCGGCACGTGCAGCCATCTCCGCACGGTTGAGCGGCAGGTCGGCTGCGCGCTTGGTCGGCCTCATATCGTAGGCCCCCAGCTTTGCTTCCGGCTTTAGGGGGCTCTTGCACGCTGCCGTGCCGCCGCTGCCGCCCTCGGCCTTGAGCCGCGCGAGCGTCTCGCATGGCGCCGTGTGCCACTGACGAGGAGTGATCGCGGCACGGTCGAGGGGCTCGTTGACGCCCAGCTCGACGCCAATAGGAGTGGCGGCGAGCTTCTCGGCGCGCTCGACCCACTCGCAAAACTCCTGCAGGTCGACATGGCCGCCGCCATTGACGTCCATCTCGTCAAAGTCGGCGGCGCTCGCCGCTCGCAGCGCGATGAAAGGCGCCCACGACAACGCGGCGACTCGGACTTTGGGCAGCGCTTGGAGCCATTCATCACGGCTGATGCGGTAGTCGCCCTCGGGCACCTCGACGTCGAGGTAGTTGAGCTTGCTCCCGCCGCGCGTGCGCGCGCAGTCGACCAGTCGGAAGACTTCGTGCCACGTCGCGTACACGCGCAGGTACACCAGCAGCAACCGAAACTCGGACTTGCACACGAACTGGGTGTCGTCCGGCCTCCCCGACGGCGGCGACGCGTCGCGAGCATCCATGAAGGCGCGGATGAACGAGCGGTAGTAGCGCTTGTAGAGGGGCATTGCCTCCTTGCCGTACAGATTCGAGAGCCGCTGAAGCACGCCACTACCCGTTTCATTGAGCGAGATGAGCCCGTTCGCATTGCCGTCAAAGCTCGCGTACAGCTCCTCGCGCTGCTTCTTGTGCTCCTCGTTGTCCTTCTCACAGCAGTCAAAGGCGGCCACGAGCATTCCCAGCTCGCGTGGCAAGGTCGGGTCGATCGTAGGTTTTGGCCTGGGCGTGCGCGGCGTGCGCGGCGAGCGCGGGGCGGCGGGCTTAGGAACAGGGCTTGGTACAGAAGCCTCTGTACCGGTGGTGGGTCGCTCGCTCTCTTCACTGGCTTTGGCGAGGGTGGCTTCCTCTTTGTTGTGTGGCAAGGACGGTCCCTCCTCGAGTACACGCGAGCGCTCTTGAGATCCACGGTCCTCGTCGCCATCGGACGCCTTGTCAATGTGATCACGCTCACGCCTCACGTCTGGACGGTGTGTGACCTCTTCATCGCCAGGCACGCCAGATTCTTCCTCGCTTGGCACGCCGAAGTCCGATCGAGCTCGGACCTGGTCACCCTGGCCATGGATGGTGCCAAGATCCGATCGAGGTTGCCGCCCCTTGGTTGCATGACGGACACCAAGGGGCGGCTGTGGTTCCCAGTCGCTCAGGTATCGTACCACACGTACCGGAGAATTTGGCAGCGGTCGGTGCTGCCAATCAATCGCTGGAGGCCTTCTCATCGGCTGCTCCAACCACTCAAATTGCTCCTCGTGTGCACGGATGACACCGGAGATGGGAACTCTCTGGAGTCCAAGCATCCAATTGTAGGATTCTTCAGGTTTTGGCCCTGGAAAGCCTTTTGCAGATCGTGCTCGGACCGTGTTACCCTGGCCAACGACGTCACCAAGAAGCTTTCGCCACCGAGATGGGACCTGCTCACCTCGGCTGTTGGCGGTTCCTCGTGGTGCCATACTCGAGACCAGCCCAGCTGGCGTTCCAGCAAGCATGGGTCGCAGACGGCCGTCCGTCCCAGGGCCTCTCCTTGGACGAACGTCTTGGTGTGTGCACTTCTTGGAGCTGTGAATGATAACTATTGGCTGTGAAACACACAAAGCGCACACTCTCCCCCCAAGCTCGAGAGCCTCTATCGCTATGGACGGAGGTGTGGCCGTCCTGCTATGCTGTTCAAAACAACGCCGGCACAACCTCCGGACCCCCAAGCACGAGGACGTCCGTGCTTTTGCTGTTCAACACAACACGCGCACACTCTCCGCGGAACCCCAAGCACGTCCATGAGAGCTCAGCACAGCGCTAATCTCACAGACGGACAATGCCCACCACATCCTTGTCTGCTTTCCATGGGCGCATGCGTCGCTTCGCGGCAGGGTGAGCTCACCTCAACGACGCGTATCAACCGCCTTCTGGGCGGGCGACTATCGGGCGGCTAGAATGACGCGAGCTGCCGCTCACCTCAGTGACGCGAGCTGCCGCTCCACGTTGGCGAGCTGCGCCACGAGGTTGTGCAGCAGCAGCGGCTCCTTGTCGTCGATCCTGCCGCTCGCCCGCGCGATGGCGGCGCGCTGCTCGACGAGCTGCTTTCGCTCCGCCTCGAGAGAGGCTGCCTCCGCCGCCTTGTCCTTCCCACGCGCCGGCGTCGCCGCTGCGGAGGTGCTGCCGTCGTCACCACCATCACTTGGCGTGCTCGTGAACACGCTGGGGGCATCGGTGGGCAACGCCGGCAGCGGGGGTGCTGGCGTGCTCGGCTTGGTGCCAAAGAAGGCGCCGAGCGACGTCTGTCCCTTTTGGGCGCCCGTGGCCATGCGCGCCTCCTTGGGCGCCTCCCTCAGCCCATAGAGCCGCCATGCGTCGGCGCACGTGAGCACGCCGTCACAGGAGACTCTCGCGGCTTCGGACCTGATGAGGGAGGCAATCAGCGGTCATCAGCGGTCATCAGCAGTCATCAGCAGTCATCAGCAGTCATCAGCAGTCATCAATCCTCGCGGCTTCGGACCGTAACAACGCCACGCGGTCTGCAGGGAGGAGCCGCCCAAGCAAGGCCGGCTTGTCGGCGGCGGCCGCCGCCTTGGTCGTCGTGCCGGTGCGCTCCTGAAACTGCCCAAACAGGGCCGGCAGCAGCCTGTTCGTGTAAAGGAGCTTGAGGCTGACGGGCGTCCGCCGTAGCACGACGTCGTCGGCCGTCGCCACGTTCTCAAATTGCTTTGAGCCGGACGCGCCGCCACTCTTGGAGACGAGCACAAACGGCACGTACTCGCCGAGCCGAAACACACGCGTCGGCGTGCCGCTCGCACTCGCGCTCGCTTTCAGCTGCTCGATCGCGCATGCGTATGAAGGCGAGCGCGCGAGGGACGCGTCCTGCTCGCGCGTGGTCTTGTCGACCTTCTCTCTCTCGCCGTCCTTGCCGACCAGCCCGGCCATCCGCATCAGGTCGCGCTGGTTCGCGCGCTTGAGGAAGCCGCCCTCGACCAGCTCGCTCACGGGCACCTTGCCGCCGAGGAGCTTCTTCGAGGCGGCCATGACGGAGCGCAGCGCGGCCTCGAGCGAGCGGTCGAGGAGGAGGTCGCGCATCGCCTGCAGGATGGTCGCTTGCACATGGCGACATTGCGTGCGCTCGAGGAGACCCTTTTGGTGCAGCGCTGGCCGTTCCTCCGTGCCATGGACCCACTCAGCACCCGCGTACCTGTGGGGAAGGGAGGGAACCGCGCCGCAGTGAGCACTTGCATGCAAGGCGAGGTCCTCGGTGTCGATCCCACTCGGCACCCGCGTACCGGTTGTGGCCGTCAAGGAGGCAAGGCATGAGGACACGCTCGTACTCGAGGGTGAGCGCCGTGGGCAGCGACGGGTGGTGCGAGACGAACGCAGCCATCTCGCGTCCAATCTGCGCTGCCTCGGCCGCGCTGCGCCCCGGTAGCTTGACAAAGACGCTGTCGGTGTTTGCATAGATTGCATGCGCGCCCGGCCAACGAGCCGTCGGCGACGCCACCGAGGGCACGTGCCCCAGCCCTTCGGACTCAAGTAGCTCTGAGGCTCGCTTGCAGTAGTAGTTACCGAAGCGAAGGCAAGCCTCTGCGAGGGGCTTGCAGCACAGGTGGGAGGTGTCGGCACCCGTGAAGCCGTAGCTTGCGTTCGCGAGCAGCTTGAGGGTGAGCTGGCGCGCCTCGAGCACCGCGCACAGGTCGCTGTGCCCCGCCTTGCCAAGAGCGCCGGGTGCGCCGCTGTCAGCAGCGCCGGCGTCGGCGGCGGTCTCTTGGGCGTGCTCCTTGACGCCGTGTTGAGCGGTCTCTTGGGCGTGCTCCTTGGCGCGCGCCGTGTTGAGCGCCTTGATACGCGCCTTGACTGCGCGGCGCTCGGCCAGAAGGCGCGTGAGGAGCCGGGGCATCAGGCCCGCATGCGTGCTCGAGGAAGCGAAGGCAATGGCGCTCCCTGGCCAACGGCGCACCTCGTTCGCGCCTTCGGCCGATTCCTCCCATGGGTACAGATCGAAGGGTTTCGTCACGCCGGGACGCCTCGAGTTGGGGCCGACCGTGCCTGGCGTCGCAATGAAGGCGCCGTCGTGGGCGCCCGTCTCGTGCGCGCCAGCAGGCAGCAGCGTCGAGTAGCAAATGTTGTTGGCGATGAAGCACGACGGATAGAGAGACGCATAGTCCAGTACAACGACCGGGTCCGTGTGCAGCCCCGCCGAGCCGTCAGCTTGTGCCGCGGTCCGCGAGCAGTGGGCGGCGACGCCGATGTCGATGGACCACCTCTGCTCGCGGTCGAGCTCTGACAGCGGCCATGGCCAGTGCTGGTAGGCACGGCCGTCGGAAGGCATCATGGAAGAGCTCCAGCGAAGGTGCGCGGGCACCGTGTTGAGGGGGAGTACGTACCCGAGCGTCCTTGCCGCCTTGAGCAGCAAATTCTCGGTGCGCACCATCTGGGCCTGATTAGCAATCGTGCGCAGCGGCAGCCCGGTGAGCCGCGCCATCTCCACCGTCTCCTCGATAGTCTTGAGCTTGCGGCACAGCGCAGAGAGCTGACGGCACTGCTGTGCTGCGTGGCGCGCGGCGCGCTCGATCGGCGCCGCCGCGAGCACCTGCATGCAAAGAGGGAGGCCATCAGCGGCCATCAGTGGCCATCAGTGGCACCACAGGCAACCAGAGGCCATCAGAGGCCACCATAGGCCACCAGAGGCCTTCAGAGGCCTTCAGACGCACCTCGGGCAGCACGAGCTCCGTCGGCTCGCCCAGCACCGCCTCGATGGCCTGCCCGAACGTGTACGTGGTCAGCTTATGTGACTGGTGGTTGACCATGGCGCGGAGCAGATCACACGAGAAGCGCCCGGTGAGACCCAACACCTCGGTAGTCTCCAAATTCTCCGAAGTCTGCTGCCGGCCGCCCTTGGCCTGCCACTGCTTGCCGTACGTGACGATGGGCACCACCTGGATCGGCTTGCCCAGCAAGGAGAGAGGCAATCAATGTCAATCAATGTCAATCAATGTCAATCAATGTCAATCAATGGTAATCAGTGGCAATCAGTGGCAAGCATAGGCACTACCTTGATCGGCTCGCCGCGCTGGCGGCCCAGCTGCAGCGGCGACGAAGTGCCGCCGCCCGCTGCCTTGACCTTCCCTTTGTGAGCGGCCGGCTTAGGCGGCTTTGGTCCAAGCCCGATGCCGAGGAGGAGCTCGGCATGACGCGTGGACACCAAGCCTAGGCAGCGGGCATCGTAGGTGAGCAGCAGGTCCGGGTCGACCTCAGCCACAAAGCGCTCGAAGGCAAGCAGCAGCTCCGCCTCACTCGTAAAGGAGCGGAGCTCAATTGGCTGTGCGCCGCACACGCCGTTGGCTGCGGGCAGTGTCGTTACGCCGCTAGAAGATGCGACTGCGAGCACCACCAGCGAGGGCGGCCCACCATCGGTCGTGCTCGACTCGCAAGAAATCAATCGGACGCCGTCGACGGTGGCACTGGTGCCCTCGCCCGCCTCCCACTGGGGCTCCGAGTGGCCCAGGGTGGACACCACGCGCACAGCGAGCGTGGAGAGGCGCGGTAGACGGGTCCAGCGCTCGTCGGTGTGAACGTCAGTGTGCACGTCAGTCCAGCGCTCCTCGGTGTGGTCTGCAGTGGCGAGAATGTCAGGAGCGTGCCCGGTGAGGTCGCCGTGGGTGCAAACGAACTCGTGCTGACAAGACGAGCCGAGCGGCTCCGGCGGCGGAGCAACGTTGCGGGCGGTGAGCCATGCTCCCCCGGCGAGGTCCTTTTCGATCGCAAAGCGGCGCGCGAGGGCCGAGGTGCCCGCAGGCGCCATCTGGCTCTCGAACGAGACGATCTGCTGCTGCTCGTCGATCTGCAGGTGCTGACGCAGCGGCGAATCGGCAGGTTGGATGGCACGACCGAGCGCCTCAAGCAGCCCCTTGGGCTTGAGTGGGGGCGCAAACTCGACGCGCAGCAGCCGGACGGTGAGCGCGGCCGCCGAGGTGGGCAGCGCCGCCGCCGACCGGCCAGTGCCTGCAACGGCGCCCACGACGTGCTGATAGCAAGCCAAGAGCGGCATCCGACGGACGGGGCGCACGGCAAGCTGTTCCGACGCGGCGCTCCGACCGAGCTTGAGCTGTCCGTCGGCCGCGAGTGCGTCGACGACCATGGCGGCGATGCGCTCGTCGTCGTTCTCAGCTGCCAGCACGCCAGCATCAGCGAGCGGATAGGTCGAGGCTGTGGCGGCGGGGTGTGCGGCAAGCTCCCGGAGCTCCAAGTAGAAAAAGTTGCGGAAGCCACTCACATTGAGAAGGACCGATCCTCCGCCCAGGAGCACGCCGTAGATGTGCATCGAGTGGTCCGCTGCCTCCTGCAAGTCGAGCACCATCATCGTGAGGGTGGAGGAGGAGGCAGTTGAACCGCCACGTGGCGCACTGGCAGCATCCGCAGCGGCAGCTTCCGCCTTCGCCGGCGCCATGGTGGCGGCGGACTCGCTTGTGGCAGCCGCGCCCACGGACGATTCAAGCTGCTCTTCACGCCTGTCCTCGACCAAGGCCCTGTCCTCTAACTCCATCCGCTCCTCAACGGCCACAGCCTCGGCATGCATGGAGCTACCCGTCGGTTGGGTCGGTGCGCACGGAGCTACCACGTCCATCCCGAGCCCGTCGTCCATTCCCAGAGGCGATTTGAGCCGTTGGATGCGCCGCTCCTCGTCTTGCAGCTGCTCCACGAGGCTCCGCACGCGCTTCATGCCCCCGGCAGGCGCTGGTGCAGGCGCTGTAGCGTGCGCTGAAGAAGCCGCTGCCAGCGATGTCTCCATCGGTGCCTGGGAGAAAGGAGCGTCGGATAACGAGGGGGGGGTCGCAGAGGCCTCCAACGCTGGGGCTGGGGCCAGATGAGCTGGTGCTGAAGTCGTGGACAGTGCTGTCGTCGGCATCGGCACGCTTGTCGGGGACAGTGCTGGCGCGCGCGCTGGAGCGTGCACCGGCGCCAGTGCAGGCAGGCCTCCCTCACGTTGCACGGCCCTCGTCTTCGTCGGATCCGACGCCTGTGTCTGCTTGCGTGGCTCGTGAAGATCCACGATGTACTCGACGCCACGCACCTGAATCCTCGTGCTCTGGTCACCAGCCAGGAAGGCGGCTTCGAGTGCATTTTGCACCGATTGGTCGTACGGGCGGAACGACTGACCTAAGCGGCATAGCCACTTTGCGGCTGCAGCGTGTGGGACTAACGTGGCCATCCGCGTTTGTGATGGCCGAGCGTGCGAGGATGCGTGTGCGAGCGCACGTGGCGGGAACGAGGGAGTTTCGTGAGTGAGTGAATGAGAGAGTGAGTATACCCGAGAGTGAGTGACGTCGTGTTAACGTTCACACATGAGATGAGACTCTAAAGAATCGGCGGGTGCCGAGACTGCGTCCCTCCTCCTTCCTGCCTTTCCCGGTGCACGTCGGTATTCCCCAACTCAATGGGAGAAGCCCATGGCGGTTATGAGCTGAGCGTGGTGCTGCTCGCGGCCATGCTCACGGTGACGATGGCCACCATCATCGGCGAGAAGGTCCATTTCTGGTGGATGACCGAGAGCGGCTTTGCCATCCTCGTTGGCATGGCGCTCGGTCTCGCGCTTTGGATCTACGCAGCCACGCAGGATGATCCTGTAAAGGAGGTGCGGACGCTCGAGGCGCTCCAATTTGACCCGGAGATCTTCACGCTCGTGCTGCTGCCGCCCATCATCTTCGATAGCGGTTACCACCTCAACCACCGCTTCTTCATCTCAAATATAGGCTCGATCTGCATCTTCGCCTTCCTCGGCACCGTCGTCGCCTTCGCCGTGCTCGCGCTCGGGCTTTACTACGGGCTCGGCGGCGCCAACGGCCTGCTCACGCCGCTCGAGGCCTGCGCCTTCGGCGCGCTCATCTCCGCCGTCGACCCGGTTGCGACCCTGTGCATCTTCTCTAGCACTGGCGCCGACCCGAAGCTGAACGCGCTCATCTTCGGCGAGTCGGTGCTCAACGATGCGGTGGCGATCGTGCGCGCACGCTCGAGGCTCGAACTGTGCTCGCGCCTGAGATGGCCTCTTCTCATGGCCTCACGGCCACTCATGGCTCCTATTTCGTCCGATGGCGTCCGATGGCGTCCGATGGCGTCCGATTGCGTCTGATTGCGTCTGATTGCGTCTGAGTGCGTCCGATTGCGTCCGATTGCGTCTGATTGCGTCTGAGTGCATCCGATGGCGTCCGATGACTGTCCGATTACGACCGATTACAGGTACTCTTCAAGACGGTGGTCCAGCTGGGCTTCGACGGCGCGCAATCCAGAGGCGTCGCCTTCGTGGACTTGCTGCACGCCGTGGGCAACTTTTGCCTCATCTTCATCGGCTCAACACTGATCGGCGTGATCGGCGGCGCGGCGATCGCGTTGTTTTTCAAGGTCGCGTCTGATTGCCACTGATGACGGCTGATGACGACTGATGGCCACTGATGGCCACTGATGGCCGCTGACTGCTACTGACTGCCACTGAGTGCCTCTGACTGCCACTGAGTGTCTCTTCTCATTGCTCTTGAAGGTCTCGCGACTGCAAACGCGCCCGCCCGACGTGGCTGCAACGGCCGAGCTCGTCTGCATCATCTGCCTATCTTACGCCACATTCCTGGTCGCCGAGTACGCACGTCTCTCGGGCATCGTGGCTGCCCTCTTCGCGGGCGCGGTGTGTGTCATGTATGTGAAGCGTAACATGACGGTCCAAGGGGCGGAGCTGTGCGGGACTGTCATCCACGCGCTCGCCAAGTTTGCAGACACGGCGGTCTTCATCCTGATTGGGTGAGGCGTCTGACTGCATCGCTGATTGTGTCTTCATACCGATCGGACGAGGGGCCTGGCGCTATCTGATCGCATCCCTGCTTGCATGCTGTTTGCATGCAGCTTGGATGCTGCTTGGCGCAGGGAGATCCTCTTTGCATCCCTGCTCGCATCACTGATGGCGTGACGATTGCATGCAGGTGCGGCTTCTGGCTCTATCTCGTGGGTGAGACTCGACATGGTGATGAGCCAGGCCGTAATGGAACAGTCTTCGAGCCTCCGTGCGTGCCGATCTACGAGGACGAGGTGGTTCCGAGTTTCATCATTCTCACACTCTGCCTCTGCCTACTCTCGCGCATCGTCTCGGTCTTTCCGTTGGCTTGGCTCGCCAACCGCTGCCGCAGCAAGGAGAACCAGATCTCGATGAATGAGCAGTGCGTCATCTGGTTCTCTGGGCTGCGCGGCGCCATCGCGCTTTGCCTCGCGGTCGAGTTCCCCACAGGTCCGTAATATCATCTGATGGCCTCTGATGGCCTCTGATGGCCTCTGATGGCCTCTGATGGCCTCTGATGGCCTCTGATGGCCTCTGATGGCCTTTGATGGCCTTTGATGGCTTCCGATGGCCTCCGATGGCCTCCAATGCCCTTTGATTGCCCACCGATGGTGTCTGTTTCATTCTAAGTCCACTATGCACACGTTTCCCCACAGCCGACAATGTGCGTGGTACCCCGGGCGAAGGCAGCTTCTGCTATCAGCGTGAGCACGTGGTTGCATGCACAATCATGGTCGTCCTCTGCACCGTCTTCACCATGGTGAGGCTTGCCTCGGATTGCCTCGGATGGCCACGGATTGCCTCGGTATGCCTCGGTATGCCTCTGTTTTGCCTCTGTTTTGCCTCTGTTTTGCCTCTGTTTGCCTCTGATTCCCTCGGATTGCCTCGGATTGCCTCTTCAGGGCGGGTTCACGAAACCGATGCTCGAGCTCTGTGGAATCCCGATGGGGGCGGCAGCGACGAAGACGCCGAAGTCCCCTACGCGCGAGCCGAAAAATTGGCTCAAGCGCGCCATCGTCCGCGCAGAGAGGAACGTGCTGCGTCCTGTGCTCATCAACAGCTCTGGGAACAGTGCACCGCCAACCCCTCACCTTGCCGCCACGCCGCCGACGGCCAATGCTGTGGTGCCGGCCTCAGCGCCTGCCGCAGCGCCAGCCGCAGCGCCGGCCGCAGCGTCGAGCGCGAGCGCAGCGCCGGCCGCAGCGGACGCCGATGTTTGAAGAAATGCGATTTCATGAATTTCGGCGTTCTAGCCACTGTACCGGCTGTACCGCCCTTCAGCTGTAATACGGTAGTACTCGCGCCGTGTTGAGTGAAGTGTGACGTGAGTGTGCGTGTAGAGACAGTGTAGTCTATACTAGACTCTAGAGAGTCTCTCTATGTACGGTCAGACTCGATCGCGTCGCGTCCGAGGGTGGAGCGCGGACAGCCTGAGTGTGAGTCACTGCTCACTCTCTCCGGACTCCGCTAGCGCTACGCTAAGCGGCGCGCGCTCGAGAGGGCCCATCGCATACTAGGCGGCGTACGCTTATTCGCTAGAGGGCCTCCGCGCACCGGTGCCCCGGTGCCTATACCCGCGGTCCGATCCCAGCATGCGCCTCGTCCGATCAACTGAGGAACTGTGTAATCATGTGCGCTCCGCGGGGGCCTCGTACCGGGGGTCGCGCTTTGTCGCGCTAACGTGGTCCGGAACCGCAGAACGAGTACGACGACGTACTGTAGTACGAGGCAGCGCGTCCGAAGACGCCTACGCTACGATGCAACGATGCTTGGTAGTTGGTACGAACCGGGCACTGGAACCGGGACGTGAGAACCATGCCCATGGTGAGAACGCGCGCACGCTTTTGAAGCGCACGCCTGACGGTGACGCTCACGCTGCGACATTTGTGAATCTTGTTTTTCTAAGGATTCGCAGTAGTATTTTGAGCGAGATTGAACTATACTCTATTGCTCAGTACTGTAGGATCTTCACAGTTCACACAACCCAAGCGGCAACCGACTGCAGCATGCCGTCGTCGCGGCCGGTGTGCGGCTCGAGCGTCTTCTTGGTTGCGACCTTGCCGCAGTAGAGGGCGCGCACGCCCTCGCAGCAGCACCAGTAGAGGAAACAGCCATACGCGCAACCCACCGCTGGCCCAGCATGGCGCCGGCAGCCATCATCCTCGTGCAGGTCGAGATAGAGATCTCGCACGCCGCGTGAGCGGTTGCAGATGTCGATCCCGTCGAAGTTTGAGACGAAATCTTCCCACAGCATCCAAAACGAGCCGTCGTTCTCATCGAAGGTCGGCCTGATGCACCTCCTAATCTTCGGGTGCCTCGTCCACTCAGGCGCGCCGTCACTCCAGGCGCCTTTCCATTCAAAGTCACCCCATGGGTTGCGAAGGCGCACGAGGTTGATCCCGCCCGCGAAGGCCTTGGCGTCCAAGAGGGAGTAGGCATGGCCGGCGACAAGGCCGGTCGCGCGCTTCTCCTCGCCCTTGCTCGAAATCGACGCCGTCATCAACGCCTCGGCGCGCAGGTAAGTGCGCACCAGGTGGAACGTGACGTCGTCCGCGTACTTCTCCTTCGTCTCTCGCAGCCCGATTGCGCGCTTCTTCCCCGCACGGCTCGGCATGTGAGCCAGTTCGTGGCGGACCCACGTGCCATGCTTGCGTAGAAGGCTGAAGACCGGGTCACCCGTGAGCGCCTCGAAGGCCCAGATCTCGTTGCCCCCGTTGAGGCCCTCATAGCTGCCGCAAAACTTGGCGAACGCCTTCTCGAGCAGCAGTACCCACAGCTCTCTCCCCTTAGGCTGAGCGAAGAGCAGCCGGCCTGTTGCCTTCTCGACGGGCAGCAGGTCATCGATCGTGACGGTCACCCACATGCCAGCGCGCCCGTCGAAGAGACGGATCGAGTACTTGCCTCGGTCCGAGTAGGCGTTCTGCACGAAGATCTTGTACAGCTGGCCTGGGTGCTCCGCCATGCAGCAGAGCGCCGACATGAGCCAGCAGTCTCCGACGGCACCCTGCGCGATGTCGCTCACACTAACGCCATCCTCGAAGAGCTTGACGCGCGGCTGCGGCTGGCCTGCGACGGGCCGCGGACCGAGCTCGTCCACGACTTCGGTCGCTCGCTTCCACTCAATCTCCCGAGCAATCTGCTCCAAGGACTTCTCTTTCCACGGGCCGATGGACGACGCGTTCGCCGGGAATGATTTGTCGACGTACTCGCAGCACCACCAGCAGCACAGTCTGAAGACGAAGCAGCCGACCGAATTTGCAAGCCGACTAATGTACTCGAACATGCAGCCGAAGCAATAGATTGCGCAGCTCTTGTAGACAAGCACAATTGGGCAGCAGAAAAGATTGACGTACCACGCGTCGCGACCATTGCAAACGCGCGCGCAGCGGCCGAGGTAGCCGCCCTGCAACATGAGCAACTCATCTTTGAGCGGCATTATGCGAGCGAAGGCGAGCGAGGCACACACAGCACAGGGGCGTCAAGTTCTCTCCTTTCGCGAAATCCCTAAACATTCGGAAACTAACGGCGCTGTTTCGGGCACCCTGTCTTGTATCGGCTCGTGTTGGAGTCTAGGCAAGAAACACAGTGTATTTGTGTATTTGAAACCGTTGTACAATCAAGAGCAGGACATGTACCGGGTATCTACTTGGTCCAGTCGAGAACGTGCTCTGCCTCTGGCGGGAACAACGGGCTCGCCACCAGCGGATTCGCCCATCCGGCGGCGCTGCCACCATTGTCCTGTTCGTCATCATACAAACTGCCCAGCCTCACGTGCTGCGTGCTCCCATGGGTCGCGGCAGGCGGCACTCGAGGCGGCAGCGGCGTGCCCAGGTGCACCATCGCTCTACTGCCGGGGCGGTAGGGAGAACGGTGCTGCTCGTCGAAATCATCCTCGTCGTCGGCAAGCGCGATCTTGCTGTAAGAAGGCGTGCCAAAGAGTCGCCGCATGCAACTGACGCCAAGGCAGAGGAGCACGGCAGTTACGGCGGCAAGGCCAAGGCGTAGCTCAGTCTTGATGAGTCGCTTCATCTGGGCGACGACTTCGGCGGGCGGTGCGGAGGGCGGCGAGGGTGGCGGCGGCGGGGCCGCCGGCGGTGAGGGCGGCGGCGGAGCTGGGGGGGGCGAAGGTGGCGGGGGGGAGGGTGGCTTGGTGGGCGGCAGCGCAGGCGGCCGAGCGGGCGGAGGCAGCGTCGGCGGACAGGCAGGGGGCCTTCTTGGGCCTGGGGGCGGCGGCATCGGCGAGGGCGGTGGGTCAGGGTAGGGAGCATGCGGAGGTTTCGAAGGAGGTGGCGGTCGAAGCGGAGGCGGGGGCACGGCGGGAGGTGGTGACGTCGGCGGCGGCTCGCTCGGCGGCGGCTGGCATGGCGGTGGAGGCGAAGGCTCGGGTGGGATCGGGATGGGCGGGGGCGGTGGCAGCGGCGGAGGACACGGCGGCGCCGACGGCGGCAGGCTCGGATTCGGTGATGGCGGCGACGGCGGCAGGCCAGGCGGATGTGGTGGCGGGCGTGGTGGCGTGATTGGCGGCGCTGCGGGTGGCGGTGGTGACGGCGGTATGGGCGGCGGCGCGGTTGGAGGCGCGCCTGGGCATGGTGGCGACGTTGGAAGAGGCGCCAACGGTGGCGGCGACGGCGGCGAGGGTGAGGGTGGCGGCGGCGAGGGCAAGGGCGGCGGCGGCGACGGAGAAGGCGGCGGCTGCAGCGGCGGCGGCGGCGGCGGCGGTGGCGGCGGCGGCTGCAGTGGCGGCGGCAGCGGCGGCAGCAGCGGCGGCGGCGGCAGTGGCGGTGCCGGCGCCGGCGCCGGCGGCGACCTTGGCATGATTGCGTCGCAAGTCACTGTTGGGCGCAAGTCGATGCCGCCATCGCACGTGGTGTCGACGTGAAAGGTGACGATGAGGACGCCTCGGCGAGCGGGCGCTGTCTCGAGCTGCAGGTGCAGGCGGCCAGGCTGACAGTAGCATGGGCAACAGAGCGAGAGGCGAAGCAGCGGTCAGTCCGCTGCAAAGAAGAAGGCAGGAAGTTGCACACGTGTGTGGAAAGTGTGTGTTGAGAGATGGTAGTGGCGACTCACGTGAGGGAAGCCCTTGGACCACCAACTTTGCGGTAGGTCAAGAATCTGCGCGCTCTTTGCGTTGCTCACTGCCTCGAGCATGCACGCATCGCCGTAGTCCACGTCAATTGGCAGCTGCGCGTGCCAACTACCGAACGTCAGCTCGGCGTTGAAGTGGCGCGTGGGATGAGCGCCACGATCGGGCATGCTGGTGATGCGGTAGCCAAGAACATGAGGGCAAACAAGCGTGGACTCCGACATTGTCTCCGATGTGTCCACCAACCTGCAGAAACGCAATCGAGCTCTCTCGCCTCGTCCTGGCCCGCGGATCCGGATGTGCGCTGCGTTCACCAACTTCTCGGATGCTTTCGGGTGCTTTGCATGCAAAGGCGGTTGGAAACCCACTGAAGAACCTGACGAAGATACTCGGCCGTGACCGGGCGCATGGCCGCTAGACGGTCTCTACCGCGTCATGTGTTGTGTGTGCCCCCTGTGTGTAGCCTTGGCCCCGGCTTGTGGCCCCCGGTGCTGCAGGGCATCTCTTGATTCAGATGAGTTGGGTTGAGTTAAGAGTTGCTGAGTGATCTTGAGTCGTGAGTTAAGAGGTGCTGTGTGATCTTGAGTTTGAGTTACGAGGTCCTTTGTGATCTTGAGTTTTGAGTCGCAACTCAATTCCCCACACAACGAAATTTCTCCGGAAAGTTCGCATTGACGTGTCGGATCCGGCATGCCGCTCCTGCGAGGACCATTAGTCCAGAGCGTGCGTGCGATCTTAACACATGCCGCCACGAAAGCTTCCGAAAGCTAAGAGCCCCCTGTCAAAACATGTCCGCAAAATTTCCGAAATAGGATCCTTGAAAAGGAGTGTCTATAACGAACGCAATGGCGCATTTATCTCTTGAAATCGCGCACGACTTCGCCTGCCCCGTTGCTCACGTAGCGCCTGCCCCCTGCGAATCCGCTCCGACCGTCTCCCGCTCTCAGACATGGCTTCCCGCGCCTGCTCAAAGCCGGTAGGCGCGATGTACGCACGCGGCGCTGGTCCATCAACCCCCTCTCTTGATCAGAGAGAGAGGGTCGGCCATTACCGTGAGCAAGCGGTCGCGTCGCCACGCCTACATTCACGCCGATGGCATCAGAGAGGCATCAGGTCAATCATCGGCATGCGCCCAGTGAGCACCCTCGCAATCGTATTTGTACACCAGCATTCACTCCGATGCTCGGCCGAGTGGCGGCGCACTTCGTGGATGTTGAACTCGATATGGGCATGATGCCCTCTGTCCGTCGGGCGAAGAGGGACACTCCGGATCAGACCGCTCTTCGTAGGCCAACGTGGAGCAGATCTTCTCACGCGCTGGGGGGCTCACTGACCCGAACATCGACCACGAGGACTACCTTGCCACCCTCGTCGTGGTCGGCTGCAATAAGAAGGCATTCAAGCCGAGCTGTGATGCCATTAAGGTCAAGTACTACCAGCTCTTTCGTGGCAAGGGAGGGGAGGGATTTGAGGAGGATTGCGAGGAGGACAAGGAAGAGGCAGACGAAGCCCCGCGGCCCGGCGCCGGGGAGAGCTCGTGACTCCGCAAGATATTGAGTTAAGATCTTGAGTTTTGAGTCACAAGGTGTTGAGTGATCTTGAGTTTGAGTTACGAGGTCCTTTGTGATCTTTGAGTTGAGTAACTCATACAAGTGCCTGTGTGATCTTAACTCATGAGTTATTCCTGAATCAAGAGATGCCCTGCGGTGCTGGCACCGCCGGGGCCCCGATTTCCTAAGGCTAAGCGGGCGCGCTTCGCCTGGGGAATAGCGATCGCTTCCCGCAAGCGCGCTTTCTTTCCTCAGACATGAGTCGGGTGTGCTCGCTTGTTGCAGCTCCTTGCGCATTCCGTGTGCGACGACTAAATTGTAACATCTCACTACTATATACGGTTACCGGTACTACGCACTTTCTCAGTTTCTCAATCTCATCAAGTAATCACTCTCGTTGGAAACCGAGTCAAAACGCGTTGGAACTCAACATCAACCGTTCCTGCCACTCACCTTGATTAAACACCCTTTCGCCAGCTACCCCGAGTCACAAGAACAGACGTACGTATGACATCTTACCGCGTGCAGAAGGATCCAAAACGGATTCGGACTACCGGATTACCAGGTAGGGCGTCGACCCCCTTCGCCGCGAGCATGCACTCGACATCGGCGAGTATTCGTGGTACCTTGCCGCTGATTCGCAGTTCTCTGTTGTGCGCGAGCCCTCCAACTTAGCCCGGGCCGATCCGATGCGGAACCTCGGTGCCCGTCGGCTGGCAGGTGAGGCCACGACCGAATAGGACCACGCGACAAGATCATTGAGTATGGGCACGGCCGCACCGAGGTTGCAATCGTTCGTCATGCCGAAGCAGCCGACATGGTCTAGCCATGTCAGGACGGCTCCCGGACTGGCGTCTGAAAGCCGCTGAAGAAGGGTAAGATGGCCGAAGATGGCACGTAGCTGATGTCCTGGATCAGCGCATTGCTGTCGTCCTCGAGAACTATTGAGGAAAGCATCATAGGCATACACAGCAGAAGCAGCAGTAGAAGCATCATGGACGTGTTGTCGGGGCTGATGTCGTGGATCCTCCGAGCGCGAGAGGAACTAGCGCGTGCTTGCGTGAGGACCGAGCGCACGGCGACAGAAAACGCGAGCGCTCGCGTCCGAAGCGCGAGCTCGAAACCCAAAGTGACGAAATCCCAAGCACGTTCGCATGTGCCTGTCCTTCGAAGCCCTAGAACCACCGGGTTTTGGCAGTGTTTTGGCTGTGAATTCCTAATGAACGGAACCTTTTTCGCGCGCACAGGGGTGAGCAAGAGAAGCCACAGCATTGGAAGCGCACGTGCACACGGCTCACAGCCAGCAAAAATGTACGAGCCGGAGGCCGCCACACTCATCAACGCGAGGCCGCCGCCGCTCATGCCCGATGCGGCGGCGCCGGCGACGCCGGCGGCGCCGGCGGCGCCGGCCTCGGGCGAGCCGCCGCCGTGGCCGGCGCCGCCGCTGTGGCCGCCGCTGCGCGCCGCCCCCGGGATCAGCGAGATGCCCACGAGCGACACCGCGACGATGAGCCGCAACCACATGACCTCCTCAATCGACGCCAAGACAGACTTGCCGGCGCCGGCGCCGCCACCTCCCCATCACATGGCGACTGTGACGAGAGACGCCTACCACCAGTGGGAAGCGCAGGTGTTAGCAAGCTTCCCGGATCGCGTCGTGCGATCAACAGCCCTTGTGCCGTCTGACGGCGCGCCCTCGGTGCTCCGGAAGCACAAGTGGATTTTGGTGGCTGACTCGCACCTCAAGGATCGAGACATGATGGCGGCATCAAGTTGTGTGCAGGAGGGTGCGACCGCCAACTTGCCAGCCAAGAAAAGCATCCGGATGTGGCACATTGGCAACGGGTGCCTAGATAGCGTTAGCTACGGACACTCTGACAGCATGTTCAAGCATCCAGCTTGCGATGTGGGCGGCCTCACAAATCTGCCACAGGAGTTAGGCACCGCCGCGACGTTTGTGGATGGCGAGGAAGGTGGCGTTGACTGGCCTAGCCCATCCATGTCCGCCGCAACCCTTGCTACTATGCTGCACGCGTGGTGGTGCCAGCTCACGAGCAAGAAGCTGCCGGCATCGCTGCGAGAGGGCCTGACGGCTTGGCTCGATTCTCTACGGAACGCTATGCCCGACGGAGCGAGGCTTCGATTCCACGAGCTGCAGCCCGAACATCGGATTGTCGCCACCGCCTCAGACGTCAAGGCCAGCACCGGCAGGTACTTTGTGCGTATCTATGACGGCAGCACGTCCGACAACTACGCGCGAGAGTCAGACGGTGAGGGTCTCTTTTGCGCACTTGCTGACAAGTACATCACGCCCAACATCAATCTACAAAACCTACATATCGAGTACGAGCGATACGACGACACGGAACATCTGCAGGCCGAGCACCACGAGATCGAGAGCAAGCGTCGTCGCCACGAGATCGAGAAATCGAGTGTACGAGTTTAGCTTCTTTTCATTTTAAATTACGAGTCAGAGTGCTATCGTCTCGTCTCCGTCTCCAGAATGTTTCCGTGGGCATCGCACTGGCGGCCCAACTTCTTTTGGGCATGGGGGAAACTCCCTTGGCCTTGCTCGATTCGCACTGCTTCTTCGAGATAAGGCGCTTCCATTCTAACTGGAAGAGGTGGCGAAAGAAGCTGCGCACCACACCCGAGCTTTTGGTGCCCGTCAGCAAGAAGAAAATGAGATGCAGCACAATCCAGACGAAGAGGAGGCCGCCCGTGGTGAAGCCTGCCGAGCGAGAGAGACGACGGTTAACGAAGGTCAGCTTGGGACGCACTGAGCGGGGCAGGGCCGGCTCCCTAATTAGGGCAGGCTCGCCAGGACCGGGTCTCCTTAATTAGGGCTGGCTCGCCAGGGTCCCAGCCGCGGCGTCCCCGCCATACGGCCGGGTCTCCCAAAGAGGGCGTGCTGTGCTCACCGTCGAGGCTGGTGAAGCCGCCATTCTCTATGCCGAGCAGCCCGGCCTGGCTGCACAGCAGGACAAACACAAGCTTGAGGGCTGCCGCAAGGTGGAAGACGTACGTGGTGATGAAGTACCAGTCGGCGTAGGTGAGGTAGCTCACCTCTGGCATCTTCTCGCGCACGGCCTGCTCGTACGTGGTGACTGCGACGGAAGAGGACAAGAGGGCGGCCATACGCAGGGCCGTGGTGTCGTCGGATTTGACGAGGAACGTGACCATAGCAAGCAGCACCAAGAGGCAGATGGGAAGGGCCGAACCGAAGACAAATGGGCTCGGATCGCGCGCGACCAGCAGGCAGAATATGGGCTTCCGCCTCTCGCCTTGCCAGATCACCAAAGGCCGCTCGTGCACGAAGGGTGATGAGATCAAGGGCTCCTCCGACACCAAAAAGGGATCCTCTGGGTACTTCATGCCGCCGCGCAGCAGCGCCCACTCCGGACGTGCCGTGGGCAGCATCCAGGCCTCCACGCGCAAGGCCAGGCGAAAGGGCACCACATGCCGATCGAAGGGGTACTGCCCAACACGGAAGTCCACATCCAGGGTGTTTCTAAAAACGAGTTGCGCGGATACGACCCCGTCCTTGCATCGCAGCCAGCTCATTTGATGGATGAACTCGTGCGCAGCGCCCTTGTTCACTTTCGAGCTCTCGTTCAGAAAGATACTGCCCGGGTTGAGTGGGAAATCTCGCTGAAGAGCGGCCTTGAACTTCACCCCATGGACATACTGACCTGTGCTGAGTTTGCTCGCCATTTCGGTAGTGCAGCTCTCTATGAGCAGATCCGCGATTGTGGCAGGAGAGCGCTCATCTTCGAATGCGAGCTTCAGGAAAAAGCTCGCAGTTGCGACCTGCCTCTGAGGGTCGAGGTGGCAGTTCTTGATGAGCAGGTGCATCCAAAATTCCCGCAAGGGCAGAATTGCTGCCGGACTACTGAGGGTTGGTGAACCGCTGGGGTCCATGCTGGTCTGCCGATCCATGCTGGGCTGCCGAGCTGGGGTGCCGAGATGGGATGCCGAGGTCTCCGCGTAGCCAGGCTCCACCGCTGTGGTGCCGCGCTTGCGACGCGGAGATCTTGCGTCACGCCGAGACATGATGGCGATGTCCTCCACTCCCTCCCTCTTCTTGAGGCCGCGCTCGTTTGGCGCCTGCAGGGGTGGAACGTGAACGTGAACGTGAACGTGAACAGCATTGGAAAAAAACGCGCGTGGCCTAACGGCGCTGACCGTACCGAGTCGTCTGAGGATTTTGCTGGTCGATTTCAGTCGCCGTTTGGCGCTACATGGAGTCGAGCCATCATAGTCGAGCCAAGGTTCGGTAAAATCGCGCACGCCAACGCGACACGCGTCGCGTCAACCCCCCCTCACTCAACTTTTTGCCCACCCAGCTGGAGCTCGGATGACCTCCTTTCTTATTCCAAGTCAGGGTAAACAGTAGTCAGTACCGTTAACCGGTACCTGCGACCAGAGGCGTCGGGGAGTGGTCTCTCTACTATTTTTCATGTTTATAAGGCCCCAACCCTACACCTGTTTGGGAATTGAATGGCGAGAGGGGTGTTACTGCTTACTCAAAGGTAGCACACCTCTTACGGCGGGAACAATGCCCACAGCCCAATGGTTTTGTCGGCCGACGCCGTTGCCAGCCAGCGCGAGCAATGAGAGAAGTGCACAGAGTGGACGGTGCCGGTGTGGTGCTTCAGGACAGCGAGTGGTTTGAAATTGCGCCACTGCCAGAGGCGCACGCGCCGGTCCCAGCCGCCCGCGGCGAAGATACGCCCGTCGGGCCGAGAACTTACCGAACTCAGCCCACCACTTCCAGTGGCCTCGTTGGTCACTGGCACGCTGAGCTGCGCGATCGGCTCGCCGAAGCCGCCCACTACAGCGCTGAGCGGCACGATGCACAGCACGCAGTCGGCTGCGCCCGTGAGTGCGTGCTCGGCCTTTGGGCCCACGTCGATGCACAGCAGCGGCTCCGAATGCAGCCGGCGACTCGCGACCGGCGCCGCACCGCGCAAATCGAAGCGCTGTAGGGAGCCGTCCTCCCAACCGGAGAGTAAGGTTTCGTCATCGACGAAGCGGCAGCACATGCACATGCCTGCCCTGCCGAGCGCCTCGGAGGGTGCCAGCGTGCGCGCCGCGGTCCGCTGGCGCACATCCCAGAGCTGCACTTGCTGCGCATCCTCGGTGGCCACGGCCAGCAGCGACGCGGACGGGCCTGCTGAGGAGCTGACGCCGCCAGCCGCTGCAGTCGGCGACAGTGACGTCGCTTCCGGCTTCGCATCAAGCTGTGCGGGGAATGGCGCCTGCGTGGCGATTGCATCGTCGAAATCCCAGAGCTGCTCATCGTGCTGCAGTGTCGGGCTGACTGCGCACTGACAAAAGTTGTACGAGCGCGAAGGCAGCGCAAAGAGCGGGCCGCGCAGCGCCCCGTTACCTGCATCCCACAACCGCACCGCCCCATCGCGGCCTTGGCTAAGTACGCGAGAACGTGCGAGCGCGTGAACCGAAAGGACAGATGCGTCCGAGTGCGCAGCCACAGTTGCAATAGGCCTCCGCGTGTACAGCGACCACAGCTTCACCTCGCCATCCGCCGAGCCCGAAAGCAGATGTGGCAGACCAGACGTGGAATCATACCATGCAGTGAACGAGACGGACATCACTTCGGCTGTGTGCCCACGGAATACCGTCTCCGGAGCCGGAGGCTCTCGACCTTCGTCGGGCATGCTGACCCTGATGAATTCTGCCATTCGATGTTCCCGCGACACCAGTTTGAAGCGACACGCGCCGCCGCCGGCCGCTGACAAAACAGGTGACGGGCCATGGAGTTTGCGCCTGCTCGGTCCCCGCTGACCGGATCGCTCGAGTCTCCTCGGCTGTCGCAGCAATCACCATGTCGATGACTCCCCGTGGCGCGCACAACGGCTCGTCCATCCAGGGCGGTACGATGCTGCGCCTCCGCCCGTAGCCCTGATTGGCGGCGCACTCACTCCTCCTCTTTGCCGCTGCGGCGCGCAGGCATCTTCGGCACGGGCCCCGTCGCCCCGCCGCAGGCCGGTCGCGCCTCCGCGGCCCACATGACCAAGAGCACCGTCTTCGATGCCCCCGTGCAGCAGGCTCCGCCGCCACGCCCCACGACCGGCATGCGCTCCGACCAGGTCGGCGGCATCTTCGGCGCCGCCCTTGCGGCGCCGCCGGCACCGCGCGGTAACATGACCAAGAGCTCCATCGTGGGCGGCATCTTTTCGTCCGAGTCGGCGTACGGCCAGCAGGGCGCCTACCCCGAGCCGCCGCGCTCGGCCCGCGGCCCGAAGCCCGTGATCGACCAGAGCCGTTCGGCGGGCCAGGCGTCGAAGGCGCCCAAGGAGAACGACATCTTCAACTCCGCACCGCTCGCCGAGGTCGGCTCGGCCAACTTCCGCAGCAACCCGAACAAGCCGTCCATCGAGGGCGGCATCTTCGGCGCGCCTCCCCCTATGTCCAAGCCGAGCATCGCCCGGGGCAACCCGAACGCCTCGTCGATCGAGGGAGGCATCTTCGGCAACTGAACGGCACGCACTCCTTGCGGGGCTGCTCGCGCTCCCTCCGGAACGGAAGATGGCTTCGTGCGCGCTCCCTGAGCTGAGCGGCCGCCGCCCTTTGTGCGCGTGGGCAGCAGCGTGTGGAGGCCAGTAGTGAGGAGAACAAGAGCCGTGGGGGGAGGTGTGGAGACACGCCGGCATTGCGTCTGCACTGCGCCTGTACATTGCGCGTCTGCGCGAGCCTCGCCCCGTACTCGCCGATGCTGTGACGGCAACGGCGCGTGCGTGCAAGTGTGGAACTGCGCGCGCGCTACGGGGGTCGTCGCTGAGTCTTCTCGCCGCTTCCCGTTCCCTGAGCGGAGTGTTCCTGTGACGTGATCGTAACCCTCTTACACTCTACCCCAGGGCACTCCCCCAATAGCGCCTGCGTGCAGCATGTTGTATGAAAACGTGTTGTGTGACAGCGTAGGTGTGTTGGTGGAGAACAATGTTACTTGAGAATGCGTCGAATTACGGAATAGTTAGTTATAACGTTATTAAATTAACTATAACCGTTATAGTACGGACGCGATCGGAACGTCGCCTGAACGGCCTCTCGCGGCACTCGGGGCCCCACGCCCCACGCGGGGTAGACGGGCCACGCAACAAGGCTCAACGGGGGGAGGAGCAGGAGGGACCAGCGCACAGTCCCCACGCGCCACGCACTCTCCATGCCACGGGCCGCGGCGCCGTTCGGATACCCAAGACCGTAGAGCTCCGTACTCTGACTATTTCCCGTACATCTCCTTGAAGAACCACTGAGCGTCGGCGTCCATTGCGGCTGCACGGCGCGTGCGCTGGCCCATAGCGCCCAGCCGCAGCAGGCCCTCGCTCTGGCTCGACGCCAAGCGTTGCCGCGCTCGAGGCGGCATCGGCGGCATCGGCGGCATCCGCGGTCGGCTCCATGCCGTGTCCTCAGCCTCAGCATCCAGCGCTACACGCTGCCGGAGGTCTTCCGACGACAGGAGCATAGCGGGACGTCGCATCGAAGGCGGCGGCCGAGTGGCGGCGAGGGCTGCCTGCCCGGCGGGTGATGGCACACGTACTTTAGCTGGTGGTAACCTCGGCAACGCCGGGGCGGCGCAGGCAACCTGGGCGGCGGGCGCGGCGGGCGCGGCGGCTGGCGGCGGCGTGACGCTAGCGGCGAGGGCAGGCAAACTGCGGGCGCTGTTTCGGGCGCCGCGATATGAGGCGACGAAACTTTCGACAGGCACGGAGGCGAAGGGCACGCGAGTGGCATTCGAGGTGCCACTTGTGGGACCGTGCACGGGAAAGAGCTCTGCCGGCATCTTGCCCTCAGGCTGACCTTCTTTGAGGGTACGCTGCAGCGGCGACTTGTGGAGCAGATTGGCCACCGCCGGCTTGTGCTTGAGCGCCTCGTGCAGCTCCGTGTAGTCCACGTAGCCCGAGCAGTCTTCATCGAAGGAGACGAAGAGGCCATCGATAGCTCGATCGGAGGCTTTGAGCCCTACCTCACGCAGCGCTAGGGCAAACTCGTTCCGTGAGATGCGCCCGTCGCCGTTTTGGTCCCACGCGACGAAGAGGTCCTTGACGCGCGCCAAATTCTTCAGGAGAGCACGCCGCAGCAGCCGTTGGACGGAGACGCCATTGAGGCCCCCCTCGTCTTCCCCGTTGACAGGCGAGGTCCCAGGCGCCGTCGTGGGCGAGGAGTCGTCATCCACGGTCTCGGTCAGCCCCCCGAGCAAGCCTCCACCGAGCGATCGACTCGCGCCAATGCTGCGCAGTTTGCCCACTTCGGGCGCGACCGGCGGCGCGCGGCCCGTCCCGCCCGCGCCCGGTGTCCACGGGGCGGTGCCGGCCTTACCGGCCTCGGCCTCTGGCGCATCCTCCAACGAAGTGGCGGACGCAGTAGCGGCGGCGGGCGATGGCGCGGGCGCCTTGTCGGCGGCACGGGTGAGCGACTGCTGCAGCTCAGCGTACTGTATCTCGCCTTCGCCATCCGCATCGATCTTCTTGAAGAGCGCATCCACCATCGGCGCCGGTGCATCCAAGCCCAGCAGACCCATCGCCGCACGGAATTCAAGGCGATCTAACCGACCGTTCTTGTCCACATCCATCTCCCGGAAGAGCGTGATGGCCTGCACCTTCTTGCGCGACATGAGAGCGCTCAGCTGCGCGAGCACGCCGTCCAGACCGCCCTCCCCGAGCACCAGCGCCTGCTCGTTGCCGAGCTTTTGAAGCTTCTCGCCCACCGCCTCCTTCCGCCCAACGCGAACCGGCCCTGTATCGGACTGCGTGCGGCGCAGTTTGCGCGCGGGCGCACCGTCAGGGCCCCCGCCGCCGAGCGTCGTCTCCATCCCCGGGATGGCGCTCTCCGCCGCAATGGCGTCGTCTGCCGCGCTCCCCGCGCCCTCGCGCAGCGCGCGGTTCAGCTCCGCATACTTGAGCTTGCCCGAGCCCTCGGTATCGAGCAGCCCAAAGAGACGAGCCGACTCTTCCTTCGTGAGGTTGAAGCCGAGCAGCGACGTGAGCGCGCGGTGCACCTCCTTTTGAGAGAGCTCGCCGGACCGGTCCTCATCCCACTGCTTGAACATGTCATAGACGCGTTCCGAAGAGCGGCGCAGGCCATCACGCAGCGTGAAGAGCGCCCACTCATGCACCTCGATGCGGCCGCTCTTGTCAGCGTCCACGAGGTCGAAGCGCTTTCGCAGCTCCTCTTCCGTGTGCTCGCCCACCTCGCGTCTGCGTATGAGCTTGCAGAAGGCGTCGAAGTTGAGCGTGCGCTTGCCGCTGGCTTCGGCTGCCAGCTCAAAATCTATCGCAGATAGATGCGTGCCGACTGCAAGCTTCTCCTCCTCGAGATCGACGAACTTTCCGTCCTCAGTCCGCTTCTTGGTCGCGTACGAGCGCACGTCACTCTGCTCGATGTGAACTTTTGTTCCAACGAAGGTGACCATGTGCACCCTCGAAAGACGAAAGGGAAGCCTGACAAGCTCACACCCCCACCAACCACGGGCGGCCCGGACAATGAAACGGCGCGCACAAAAGTTTCACGATTCTTCCACGAAGTTACTACGTGTAGTGTGCGGAGACGGATTGGCGGGTGTGGCGTGAAGCTGCAACGCCTGAAGGGCGAAGTGGATGACCCAATCCCCCCTTCGTAACATGGGCGATGTCACACAGTGTGAATTCACAGTGCACAGAGCGG
>Ga0210242_100185_pt1 | contig 51962 bp, 23 predicted proteins | sample ChrtobMeP5a_16mM_FD_155445 | JGI IMG/M metagenome (GOLD analysis project Ga0210242, IMG submission 155445) | Chrysochromulina tobin associated microbial communities from unialgal haptophyte culture, Seattle, Washington, United States - P5a_16mM | ecosystem: Host-associated > Algae > Haptophytes >... | reverse complement strand
TTCATTCACAACACACCAACACGCACAAACCAAACTCACACCAAGCGTGAAGGTCGAACACCTCGCACACGTCACAGCCGCTTCATTCTCATGCTCGCGACATGCAACGTGTACCGCGCTCACAGACACGGTTCAGAGTCGCCATACCCCGGGTCAACCCCGGGTCTGAACCCGTGCAACCACCTCGCCTGGCGGGCGTGTGGACCGTGGCGGACACACAGACACAACACATACTATCACGTCGCCTGGCTGGCGAGTGAAGGGAGGGACCATCTCCATCTCCGCCAAACATGGAATGATATGGTATGGCATGGCATGACATGAGGGGCGGGGGCTGCACCCAAGGGTCCTGACCCGGGGGAGGCGAGGGCGGAGGCGAGCACGCGTGGTGTGGCTGGGGGCTCAGAGCCGCCTCCTCGGCCGGGGAAAGGTCGTCGTCGAGCTGGGGGCGCCGAGGCGGTGGCGGCGGTGGCGGTGGCTGAGGGCGCCGAGGCGGTGGCGGCGGTGGCGGCTGCAGCAGAGGCGGCGGCGGGGGCGGAGGCGGCGTCGGGGGTCGCTGGCCAAGAGCAGGGAAGCGTCGCCACCAGTGATAGACAGCTGCCGCGAGGCCTCGCCTGACGGCGAAGCCGAGGGCCATTCTGATCATAGGAGCCAGTCTGGGTGCAGCCCAAGAAGCTTGGTGGAGGAGGGCAGGCGGAATGGAATTATCGGTGCGCCTGGCGAGATGGGAGATGAAATCGATGCCCTCAGGGTTGATGGCGCCGCACGTGCTGATCGCGATGATGATGAGGCGCATATTGGGCCCGATGTCGCCATACTGGTTGCGCCGCGAGTGAGCAGCGATGGCAAGGTGGGCAGACATGCGCGCGCGGTCAGTGTGGTGGGCTGCGATATGGGCTGCGCCAGCCGCGTCAAGAGTTTTGATGTCGATGAGGAGAAAGGAGTTGGGCCTATCGTAGTCGTGGAGGATGATGTCGGGGACGTGAGAGATAGAATGATTCTGCATCCACTGGTCAACAGCTCGTTGGCCTCCTTGGCCGCCGCGCTCGGCTGTGACTCGTGAGGCACCAAGGATTGCATCGAGAAAGGGGACGAGGGCTTGCACAGCGGGATCATGGCAAGTGGAATGGAGTCGCATGCCGTGGGGGCATGGCACAAAGTGCCGATCGCCTGGGCCAACAAGAGGGTGGCCTAAAGGTTGGGCTACGGTGGCACAGGCGGTACAGCGGAGGATGGTGCCTTCCCCTTGCGTGGGCGGAGATGTTCACACCTCTCTTTCATTGCAAGTACTGTGCCGATGGTGGTGTGAGACTTCGAGAGGTGTGCGCCCTTGGTATCGTGATGAAGAGTCCAAGATACACGTATCCTGATGTATCCTGATATGTATCCAGTGTGACACCAAGGAAGCGTCCAAGATACGTGTATCTTGATGTATCTGATATGTATCCCAAAATGTATCTTGGACTCGTTTGGGATACGTGTAAAATACATGCAAAATATCAAGATACATGTATTCTCTTGGAATGTAACAGGGCATTCAAGATACATTTGAGATACATCAGGATACATGAAGGATACATGTATCCTTCAGGATACACGCAGGATACATCACGATACATCAGGATACGTATCCTGATAACAACCCCCCCCAAACTCGATAACAAACCCCCCCGCAGCCGGTTACAAGGGTTAGGCCCCAGGTGAGCCACGTGAGCCACGTGAGCGGGGGGGTCAGATGTCTGGAGGGGTCAGCCTAGGTCCAGGTGAGCCAGCCGTCGAAAGCTTCACGTGAGCCATGTCGAAACGAGGCAATTCTGAGCCAGAAGCTCGTGAGCCAGCTGTAGAATCGACACATACAACACAACACGTGAGCCACAACCAGGCGAGCGCACGTGCGCCCACGTGTCTAGGCGCGCGTCAAAGTGGCCCATGTCTCAGTTGCATCTCACAGTCGCACCTCCGACCTCGACGAGAAGATTAATCTAGTTAATAGTCGTATTACACCGCGCATCTGCCCGAGAGCCTCTCGGAACACTTTCGACTTTGGTGGTGAGGTGTAAGAGGTGGTTGCCTCGCCATATCCACCACCGACAGTTGAGGCGGCTCGTACCACCCATGGACCTCGCGGGCATCATGACCGCTACCTAGCGCATGTTGTTTCTTGGCCTCTCCAGGTTCCGGACAATCGGCATTCGGTCGCAAAGACGCCCATCGTGGCGCTTCGACCCTCCCCGCACAGACCCCCTATCCGGGAAACGCCCGACCCGCCTGCTGTTGTAAAGGCTTCGCTTTGTGGGTCCGCTGATCTCTTGGCCTTTTGCCGCCCAGCTGCTGTCGCGGACCTGCACCCCTGCAAGCTGACCGCTCACCTGTTCCTTCCCTCTCTCTGCAGGCAGCTGACTCGACCGGAGCCTTATCTGAGCCAGCTCAGCAGCCACCCAGCCGCCGCCTATAGTATCAGCGCGAGCGCCATGCCGCCTGCACCAGACTACCTCATCCTCAAGCGCCGGGCGCAGGAGGCGGACCGGATTGTGATGGAGGGCGTCGTCAAAGCCAACTGGATTGCCGGAGCCAACGCTGAGTGGGAGATCAAGACGACGGGATACGTTGAGGAGACCCAAGCGCAGCGCCGTTACGACTCCATTCGCGCTGCGGACGAGGCGGCGCTCAACGCGCGACGGCTGCGGCTGTCGCAGATGCTCCAGGCGGAGCAGGCGATGCACCAGCAGCAGCTCGAGGATCTGGAGCCGAACCCGGCCGAGCGGAAGGCGCGCATGGAGGCGCGCGCCGCCGAGCTCAAGGAGAAGCGTGAGAGCGAGCGCCTCGCGTTCGTGCGGCAGCAGTACGAGCGGCAGTGGCGCATGGCGTGCGATCCGTTGCGAGAGCAGGAGTCCAAGGAGATCCTGAAGGCGACCAGTGCGGCGCGTGCCTACCAGATCGGCGAGAAGATGAAGTCGCTCGAGCTCGAGGAGCAGGAGAACCGCGCCTTTGACGAGATGTGGGAGCAGGACCGGCTCGCCAAGCTCGGGCGCGAGGAGGCGGAGGATGAGGCGCGAAAGCAGATGGACTTGCAGCACAAGCTCGTGCTCGACCAGCAGGTCAACGAGCTTGCGAGCTACCGCGACCAGGAGCGCCGCCTTGCCATGGAGGAGGCAGCGCTCATGCAGGAGTCCTGGCAGATGGAGCGTGAGGAGGAGCGACGCGTGGCCGCGGCGCGGCAGGCGGTCATCGACAGCGCGCAGAAGGAGCTCAACGGCTTCAACAAGCAGCGCAAGACCGCGCTCGCCAACGCCATCGACCAGGAGCGCAAGGAAGACGCCGAGCGGCTCGCGGCCGTGCTCGCCAAGGAGAAGGCCGAGGACGAGCGCGAGGCGAGGGCGCATGCCTCCATGCAGGAGGAGACGCGTAAGTTCGGCGCGGCCATGATGGCCCAGAAGCGCGCGATCGCGTCGGCGGAGGGGGAGATGGAGGCGGCGCGCAAGCAGGAGCTCAACAAGGCCTGGGACAAGCGGCTGGCCGTGTGGCAAAAGGAGCAGGAGGCGCGCGAGAACCTGCTCGCGCAAGTGTTGGCGGAGCGCAGAGACCAGGTGCAGTGGAAGCTCAAGCAGGTCAAAATCGACAAGGAGAAGGCGGCGGCGGCGCGCGCGAAGCTCGAGCTCGAGCTCTCCAAGGTCAACCAGATCGAGAAGCACAAAACAGAAGAGGCGCACCAGACGCGCATGATGCACCGTGCGATCCTCGAGAACCAGATCAAGGCCAAGGCATTCGACCGCGCGGCGGGCATGTTCAACAAGGCGCAGGAGCGTTCGATGGCCGAGCGCGCCGAGGCCGCCTACCAGATGATGCTCAACGACCAGATGGCGAAGACATCCATGACGATGAACAAGTTCTCCGAGGCAACACTGATGAAGCACTGATGAAGCGCTCCTGCAACTCATTCCCTCTTCGAGTTTGTCTCGACGAGCGAGGGTTCTGCGGCGGCGCAGCGACGCGGCACAGTTCATCATGGACGGTGCCGCCGTCCTGCTATGTGCGCGGGGGCGTCGCGGCACGCTTCGCTTTCGGTGCCTCGGCGTGTATGTGTGACTGTGGACATGCGAGGTCGATGTGCACATGACTCTGTCAACCGGGGTAAATCCGGGCGCGAATCGACGCTGCTTGCGTGGTGCGATGCGAAAGGTCCTTGTTAACAAAACTGAGCGTATTTACGCACGTTCCGCCGCTGCGGACTGTCGACCGTTGGGCGTTCTTGCACGAAGGTCGAAGCCGCCCAAAAGGCAAAACGACGTCCCCCGCGGATATGGCGCGATATGGACGTTCTCTCCATGCGAATGTTCGAATCGGCGCGGACGGCGGACCCCGTCGGGGACTGCGACTCGGACGCGGCGCCCCGGCGGGACGAGGTAGCTACGTTCACCGACTCGCGTCACCAATGTACCCGGTGGCCCGTACAGCCCGGCCGTATGCCGGCACAATCATCAAGTTGTTCCGTCGCCCGGTCCGCCACGCCATAGTCCATTCGAGCAAGGTCCAGTCCTGCCCTCCCCCGTCCCCGACGTCGATACCCACACTGGAGTCCTACTCGCGGCGGCCCTCCTCGGCGGCCCTCCTCTGACTCTCCCCATTCAGATCACTAGGCCGCAGGAGCGGCTGACACCCCGTCGCTCTCGGCACCGGCCGGCGCTTGGGCCTCCATCGGCATCCCTTGTCGGCTGCCCCACGGCCCGGGCGCCGTCACGGCGCTTGGGCCTCCATCGGCGTCGCTCCCGTCGGCTGCCCCATAGCCTCCACGGGCGCCGTCACGGGCGCCGGCAGACTGAGGTAAGGGCCAGCCAGTCGGAGGGCCTCGTGAGTGAGCGAGAGGACCCGCGCACCGACGATGGTCGCCTCGCCGGGGTACTGCACGACCAGAGCAACGAGCAGCACGAGCACGCTCAGCCAGAACAAGGGCGAGCCGAGAAGGCCGCCGCCACCCTTGAGCTTGGTGCTCGGTACGGTGGTGAAGACACATGTGTTGTCGCCGCCGAGCGTGACGGCCGTATACGCGCGCGGCTCGGTTGCCTTGGCAAGCGTCGCGAGGCCGGAGGGCGGCGCCGCACGCAGCAGCAGGCCAGTGATCCAGATCTCATGCGGCACCACTTTGAGCAATTTCGTCAGCGTGCGGCCATCGACCAGGTGAAGCGCGCCGTCGTTGTCGCCCGCGGCGACCATGCGCCCGTCGGAAGAGCACGCGAGCGTCGTGAGTGGCGCCGAACCGATCTTGACGTAGCTCGTGCTTCGGCCGGAGCGCACGTCGCAGCGGACGACCCAACCAGCTCCAAAGTTGACCGCGCCAAAGAGAGGTGCGGGCGCTCGCTTTGTGCCGCCCTCGAGAGGGATGGCGAGGCTGCGCCATTGCGGCACGGGCTTGCGCCGCTTGCCGCCGCCGCCACCGCCGCCGCACAGTTTGAAGAGGCTAAATTTGGGTGGCACGATCTCCCGCGGCGCTGGCGCCGCCACGACGCCAGCGGCGGCGGCGGCGGCGGACGCGGCGGCAACGGCAGCAGCGCACGCGGCGGCGGCGGCGGTGACGGCGGCAGGAACGCCGTCGAGCGCCCACGCGAGGCATTTGCCGTCGGGCGCGGCTGTGAGGAGGAGAGAGCCGTCGGGCGCGAAGGCGGCGGCCTTGAGCTCCTTGCTGTGTTGTCGGCTGCGCCAGAGCAGGGTCCACGGGCGCGCATCACGCGCCGCGCTCGCCTCGGCAGTCACATCGACGACCGCGCTGTCAGCGGCTGCCTCCTTGCCAGCGATCGCTGCCGCGACGATGAGAGAGGAGGCGCCAAAGAGGAGAAGGGCGCCATCCTCCATCCCGACCGCGAGCAACTTCCCGTCGGGTGAGAAGCACGCGTGGTACGGCTTGAAGGCGTTGGGTAGATTCTGCGGGTCGGGCGTGCTCTCACGCAGCCCGGGGGGCGCGTCGGGAGGGTCGAGGCTCAGCCGCTGCACGGCCGTGAGCCTGTGGGAAGCGTCCACTGCGTACACGACCACGTCGACACCCTGGACTGTCGCGACGTGCGTGCCGGCCGCGTCGATGGCGAGGTGAGCGACTGCCTCGATGCCCGTGCCGTGCAGCGCCGTGCGCACGCACGCCCCTTCGTCCGTGATTTGCGAGAGGAGGAGCGCGTTTGAGAGGCCGTTGCGCGCCGCGCCGCCGCCGCCTCCCATGACGAGCAGTCCCTGTGCCGAGCTGCCCACTGTAAAGAGCGGGAACTTGGACTTGAACTGCACAGTCGGTGCGGCGTCCGACTCGTCGACGGCCTGGAAGCCAACCCATCGATTGCGACCCCACGTCGTCGTCGGCACAATGTCCGGAGGTGGCTCCTCCTTCGCCCCCTCCGCTACCGGCGCCGCTTCGGGTGCGGCCGCCTCAGCCTCCACTACACTCACCGCTGCACTCTCCGCCCCTCTCGCCGCCGAAATTGGCACGATCATCGCCTGCATCACCGGCGATGCCTCCGGTGCCGCCGCGGTCGCCTCTGCCGCGGCCGCCTGCTCGGGCGCAGGGGGTGCGGCAGCGGCGGCGACGGACGACTCCTCTGCCTCTTCAGAGCTAGGTGCGCTGCCCTCGTTCCAGTCATCGCCCGACGCTCGCTCGGCCGCCTCCTCCCCCTGTACCTCGTGCCACCCATCACCCGCCACCACCGCCGATGCCTCCGCCTCCGCCTCGGCCTCGGCCTCGAACATCTCGCGCGGCGAAGGCGGCGGATCAGAGGCCCCACTCGAGGCCGCCCCACCCGAGGCCGCCCCACCGGAGGCCGCCCCACCCGAGGCCGCCGCACCCGAGGCCGCCGCACCGCCACCGCGGCAGCGAAGCATCTCGACCTCACATCGCAGCTGCTCGAACTCGGCCGAGCGCTCCTCGTAGGCGGCGCGGATGACCGCCGTAGTGTACCGCTCCTCATTGAGCCGTGCGCGCTCGAGCTCAAGCTGCTCGGCGAGCTCGCGCGCCTCGGCCTCGAGCTCTTCGGCGGCCGACATCGCACGCAACCGCTCCTCCTCGAGCTCGAGCTGCAGCGTCGCCACCTCATCTCGCAGCCGCTCCGTCTCGGCCGCGGCCGCCTCCGCGGTGGCCTCGGCCGCCCGCAGCGCGTCGAGCAGCTCCTCACGCTCGTGGCCGAGCCCCGCAGCGCTGTCGAGCGCCTCAAGCAGCTGCGCCTCCAGATGGCTCTTGGCGTGGCGCCGGCGCTCCGTCTCCGACTCGAGCGGCGTCTGCAGCGAGGCGGGTGTCCTCATCGCCGCCGGCATCGAATGCGCGTCCAGAGCGGCGGCACCGCCGCCGCCCTGGACCAGGCGGAGCTGACGGATGGTGCTCGCGAGCTCGCGCTCGGCAAGCTGGCGTGGCGATGCGAAGGTAGTCATGGTGTGGCGGCCGCGGTTTGGCGTCATCGCCGAGCGGGCCGTGGGCTCTACCGGCGTGGCGTCCTGCGCGCTAAGCTCGCGGGCGCGGCGGTAGACCTGCGCGGCCGATTGCAACGCGCGCAGCCGGGTCACGGCCTGTGGGAAGGGCCCGTCTTCTTCCATTGCGGAGAAAAGAGACTGATTACGCCGTTCATCAAGATCGATTCGTAAAGCCGTCTGTCAGGGGCCACCTCTCGCTCATGTGAGTGTCTTCAGAGAATTTCTGTGAAACTAGTTCACACGTTAAATTTTGCGATTTCACGGACCTACTAAAAAAGGGCGGGACCGTAGTTTGGTCATGATCGGCTCGTCAAGGGGCGGCGGCCGCGGACTGCAAGGGGGTGGCCGCGGCGGTCGAGGATTGCAGATTCCTCAGCACGTGCTCACTCAGATCGACGAGCTTTCCAATCAGCGCGATGAGGCCCGAGCGCAGATCGCTGAGCTCGTTCGGATGCGCGACGATGCCCGAGCAGGATCAGGAGCTCTCCAAGCAGATTATGACCTGCTACGAGACTCGTACGCTGAGACACGTAGGGCCAAAGACCAGGCAGTGGCTGATAAAGAGAGGGCCGAGGCACTGCTTGAACTTGAATGCCAATCTGCCAATCTAGAACGATTGGAATGCAAAGTTCTCAAGGCCACTCTGGAACAGGAGCGCTGTTGCACTTCCAAAACCATCAAGGAACTCGAGAGCCTCGTCCTCACAGCCAGCAAATTAAAGGATGCGGTCACGCTCGCCTCGGGATTTGGCCCCCCGGCGAGCCCCGCATCGGCCTTCGCCTCCAGCGCGCCCGCCCCTGCTGCCTCGGTGTCACCCATCTTCGCCTTTGGCGGTGGCGGGAGCACGGCCCCCCCTTCGGGCGGACTGTTCACCTTTGGAGCTGGCGCTCCGGCCGCACCCGCGTTCGGTGAGGGTGCAGCGCCGGCCTTAGGCGGCTTTGGTGGAGGCGCATCGCCGGCATTCGGTGGGGTTGGTGCGAGCGACGCGAACCCCTTTGATGTCGGTTCTGGAGCCGGTGGGAAGCAGCGCGTAATGAAGAAGTTCAAGCGCCCAGCTACGACCAGCTCGCTCGCCCGCCCCCCCGCCCAGTCCGCCCGCCCGGAGGGTGACGAGGACGACGACGAGGACGACGACGACGACGAGGAGGAGGAGGGCGACGAGGGCGACGAGGGCGACGAGGGCGAGGGCCAAGTGACCTCGGGCGGGAGATCGATGCGCCCAGGAGAGCGTGCGTCGGCCGTGGAGGACAATGAAGTCAGCATAGCGGAGCACCAGTCAGCTGCCTGCCTACACGCTCTCCACCGGTGTGACCAGCATCCTCTTCCGTTCCGTAGCTACGAGTGCCCCGTCTGCCTCGACACTGAGGATGACACGTGGAAGCAAGGGCGGCGGTGGCTCGGGCTGCCAGGATGCGGGCACGTGGTGTGCTCGGCATGCTGCCTGACCCTCGCCCATGCGGGCTCCAACCAGTGCCCCTTGTGCCGCCAGTGCTGGCACCTGCCGCGGCTGGAAGTGGGCAGCCACGTCCGCATCGTGCACAAGGGCGTTGTGGACGCCGCCGATGACGACGAGGCCCGCGCTGGCGGCAAGGATGCAGTGGCTGTGGCCACCAAGGGCGGGCCTGTGCCTACGTCAGGGAGCAACGGCCCACGTGGCGAGCGGCCTCGTTTCTGGAGGACAGCCGCGCAACTCTTGAACGGTCGGACGGGGCACGTCGAGGCGCTCGTCGACGCATCCAGCTCCAAAGTCGCCGTTCGGCTCGCTGAGGCAGTGGCCGACCCGAGCGAGAGTGGAGCCGAGGGAACTGGGCTCGAGGTGGCGATTGTCGGCGTCGAGAAGCAGCACTTGGTCTGCCTCAGCCCTTGGGGAGGCGGTGCCGCAGAGGGCGTTGACGAAACCGACGCCTGGTCGAGCGAGATTGTGAATCTCTCGAGCTCGATGAAGGAGGCACTCGCCAACCCCCTCGCGTACAGCATTGAGCAGCTCGAGGCGCTGGGACTTTTTCCACCCGCCCTGATACGGTGCGTGGGCTGCGAGCGTCACCTCCAACCGGCGAGCTTCTCGAGGAACCAGCTCAAGAACAAGAAAGTTGGGGGCAGCAAGTGTATGGAATGCGTGGAGCCGCTGCGGCGACCGGCCGCCCCATCAAGCATACTGCAAGCAAGCCCGGGGCACTGGATCATCCACGGCCTCGTCGGGCGCGCCGACCTCAACGGCGCGACGGCGCTGCTGCTCGGCACGTTCGATGCCCGCGCCTCGCGCCTCGCGGTTCAGCTTGTGGCGAGCATCACTCAGACGTGGGGTGGAGAGCGCGTGTCGATCCGCCCTGCAAATCTCGTGTGGACTGCTGCCGGCGCTTCGAAGCCGCCCAAGCGCACACCGCCGCCGCCCGTCGTAGGACAGCGACAGCGCTCGCCGCCTCAGGCTGCTGCCAGCAGCACTCCCGCTCGCAACGCTCCAGCCACGAGCGCTCCTATCCCTGTGGGTGAGGCTCCAGTGGCAACCCAAGCCTCGAGGGGGGCATCCCCGATGCCGACGCCGTCGACTGTGAACCAAGCTGGTGCAACAGCCTCGCTCCCGACCTGTGCAACCGCCTCGGCTGCCTCGGTGTCGCCGTATGCTCTCGCCATGATGGCACGCACCCTCTATGATGGCCAAGCCTACGAGCTCGCTTTGCAGCTCGCACATCGTGCCCTCGAAGAGGCGGCCGCAGAGGTCGGCGGCAAGTCAGAGAACGAGGCGTCAGCGCGGCAGCGCGGCGTCACGCTGGCCCGCAACGTGCTCGCGGTCGCGGCAGACGAGCTTGCGCAGCAGGGTTGGGCGATCACCTTAGCCCTCAACGAGGCGCTTGAACGGCGAGTGCCCAACGTGCTCGCAGCCGCTCAGGCTGCTAAGCGCGCAGCGATGGATGCGGCCGGCGCCTGCGATGCGCAGCTCGGCGATGCCGATCTGCGCTCGAAGCATAGCGTAGAGGAGCTCGGCAAGCTCGAGACCAAACGCGCGCAGTCGACGGCGTTGCTCGAGCGCATCCTCGAGCTACTGCGCTCGCTCGAACGCGAGGAGACAGAGCAGCTGACCGGCGCGCAGGTGGCGCAGAAGACAGTCGATGAGGCCAGGGAGCAGCAGCGCGCGAGCGATGCGATGCGGGCGATGGGCATGCAGGTGCAGGCATTGTGCGAGGAGAATGAGCGACTACGTGCGGAGAGGGATGAGGCGCGCGAGATGCGAGATGATCTGCTCGGCGCTACGGAGCATGCAAATCCTTTCGGCGAGCTCGTGGCTGCCTTGCCCGCTTCCGCCGAGCTCCCTTGGGACGAAATGGCGGCCGTACCACTCGCCTCGCCCTCAGCGGCACTCGCATCGAGCCCGTTGACGAACCCTGACAAGCTTTTGAAGGCCAATTTGCATGAGGGGCACTGGAAGCTGGTGCGCCAGAGCGGTGGCCACCCCGTCTACAAGCGTACCGTCCTCTACGAGGGCGAGGATCGCGCCAAGGAGCAGACGTTCTCGCATGCGGCCACTCCATCTGACTGGCGCTCGATCCTCAACTCCATCTCTGACTTGCGTGCGCAAGACAGCAACGTGTCTGTCGCGATGCCGCCTGGCGGAGACGGGCAGCTGGGCCTGTTTCTGCGCCTCAACGAGTGCCATCGCAAGCGCAAGGAAAAGGAGGGCGAGCTGAGCCAGGTTCAGGAGGAGATTTGCATGCTCGAGAGCGAATGGGGCTACGATTACGAGTACAGCCCCGTCCCTTGAAAACGAGCAATGTGGCGTGGCGGGAGCCGTTCTCCCCCGGGGCAGGCGGGGCAAAAAAGGCGGGTGAGTACGTGATCCTTCACTCCGCGATTGTGAATTGCGTTCTTCATGTTGGTGTGTGAATGCATCTCGCTCCTGCTGTTTACGTGTGGTTGGTAACCGCATCCGTACGTACGCCGGTCCGGTGTGTTTAACCTCTTCTGCCATGTCTGCTGTGAATTCTGTTTCTCAGCTCTCTGCCTGCATGTGTCTCAGTTGAGGCCTGGCCTGTATTGTATTGTTTTGCCTTCACGGCTGTGCTGCTTACGTGTTGTGTGTATTAACATGAATTCATAGATGAAGGCTAAGTTTTTAGGCTCCGCACAGTGCACAGGCCATGCAGCACTGGCGACAGCTTACTTCCCCGACGTCGTACTCCAGCGTAAGGCCATCATGAGCATGTCCTCATCGACTATTCGCAACCTCGGGCAGAAGGAGTACGAGAAGCGTAAGCAGGCTGCGCTCGAGGTCGAGCACCTCGTGCGAGACCTGCGCGAAAAGCGCGAGTTTGATAGCATCAACGTGCTCATCGCGCAGCTAACCAATGACCTGGCTGACTCGCCGCAGCCGAACGCGCGCAAGGGCGCGCTGCATGCACTCGCGGGCACCGCCATCGGGCTGCGCCAGGACGTCGCGCAGTGCCTCTCTTTTCTCCTCCGGCCGGTCCTTGCGTCCTTCTCAGACCAGGACGCGCGAGTGCGCTACTATGGCTGTGAGGCTCTGTACAATATTTCCAAGGTGGCGCGCTCGGCATGCGTGGCGCACTTCAACGACATCTTCGACGGCCTTTTCAAGCTCTCCGCGGACACAGACACGCAGGTGCAGAACGGCATGCAACTGCTCGACAGGCTGATGAAGGACATTGTGACGGAGTCGGAGGACTTTGGCATCGACGCGTTCATGCCGCTGCTGGGCGAGCGCATCTACGTCGTCAACCCGTTCTCGCGCCAGTTCCTGTGCGGCTGGATCGCCACGCTCGACTCTGTACCCGACGTCGACATGCTCTCGCACTTGCCCGTCTTCTTCGACGGCCTCTTCTACATGCTCGCCGACCCAAACAAGGAGATCCGCTCGCAGACCTTCTCGGTGCTCCAGGAGTTCCTGCGCGAGATCCGCGATGCGGAGACGATCGCGTACGCTCCGATTGTGCACGTGCTCGTGCAGCACTCGGCCTCTCAGGACAAGTTCTCGCGCCTCACCGCGATCACGTGGCTGCACACCCTCGTCTCGCACGGGCGCGAGCAGCTGCTGCCCTTCTGCGCGCAGATCTTGAATGCGGTCCTCGCGTCGCTCTCGCACACGGAGGAGGAGATCCGCGAGGCGGCGTCGCGCTCGAACGACACGCTGCGCGCGCTGCTCCAGGCCTCGCACGACGCGCAGTTCGAGATGCACACCATCATGCACGCGCTCACGGCCCACCTGGCCTCATCGCACGTGGCGACGCTCGTGGCGTCGCTGGGGTGGGTGCATATGCTGCTACGCAAGTCGGCGCCGCGAGTGATGCAGCTCTCGATGCAGATCTGGCCGGCGCTCTTCAAGTGCCTCGCGAACCCGTCGGAGGAGGTCGTGCGCCTAGACATCGAGGCCCTCGCGTACATGGCCTCCTCGACCCAACAGCACTTTGGGCCGTTCATCGACCACTTGCTCTCGCTCTTCCGCGAGGAACGGCCCCTGCTCGAGGCCCGCGGCACACTGATCGTGCGCCAGCTGTGCGACCTGCTCGACGCGCGGAACGTCTTTGTCACGCTCGCCTCGAGCCTGCAGCACGAGGAGGATCTCGAGTTTGCCGGCCAGATGGTCAAGGCACTCAACCTCATCCTGCTCACCGCACCTGAGACATGGGAGCTGCGTGTGGTGCTCAAGAAGCCCGGGAGCGAGGGCACCGAGCTCTTCGTGACGCTCTACCCCGCGTGGGCGCACAACCCGGTCTCGCTGCTCGCCGTCTGCCTGCTGGCTCAGGCGTACGAGCATGCTGCCGAACTCATTGCCACGTTTGGACGCTTCGAGATGCCGATGGCCTTCCTCGTGCAGATCGACAAGCTCGTGCAGCTCTTCGAATCGCCGATCCTGACGCACGTGCGGCTGCAGCTGCTCGAGCCTGAGGCGCATCCCTTCCTGCTCAAGGCGCTTTGGGGCATCCTCATGCTGCTGCCACAGTCACCTGCCTACCACACACTCAAGAATCGGCTCTCAGCCGTGCCTGAGCTCGGGCTGCTCCGACTGCAGCTCAACGCGCAAGCGCAAATTGCGTCTAGCGGCCGGGCCAGCAAGCCTGTTGCCGACACACCGGCGGCGGCAGGGGTGGACTACAAGGCGCTGCTCAAAACGTACGAGGACGTGCAGGCCAAGCACCGCCGGCTGCAACTGCAGCAAAAGAAGGCCGAAGCAAAGAGGATGGAGCGCAAGTGAGGACGCCTGTTCAATCCACTGGGGAGATACGCTGAACCCTAGGGTGCGTGCGTGTATAGATATGGTCCGGTGGACCAAAAGCAACAACAGGATACGATTATAGTTGTGTGGCTCAAAAGTTAAGCAAAACGGCAAAATAGTATCGCCGAGACGCGATCGAAGGCCTACTGGCCTAGCGAAGGCCTTCCCTTCAAGCTCTCTCCCCTCGTCCCTGCCGACTTCCTGCCGACCGCGCGACCGGCCAATCCCCGGCCCGCACGCGTCTGTGCTGCTGCTCAGGTGGTCTGATCCTGGCACACTCTCTGTCCCGCCGAGTATAGTAGCCAGTACTCAGTAGCGCCCACACACATTGGAGAGCTGCACTCACTGGTCCTCTTCGTCGGCGCCGTTCGTCCGCATCAGGCGCCTCCCTTAAATGGGCGCTTGAACTTCTTCATTACGCGCTGCTTCCCACCGGCTCCAGAACCGACATCAAAGGGGTTCGCGTCGCTCGCACCAACCCCACCGAATGCCGGCGACGCGCCTCCACCAAAGCCGCCTAAGGCCGGCGCAGCACCCTCACCGAACGCGGGTGCGGCCGGAACGCCAGCTCCAAAGGTGAACAGTCCGCCCGAAGGGGGGGCCGTGCTCCCGCCACCGCCAAAGGCGAATATGGGTGCCGTCGAGGCCGTCGCCGCACCTCCGGTGGCGCCGAAGGCGAAGGAAGGGGCCGCGGGAGCAGCGCTGGCGCTCTGCTCGGCGAGAGGCGTGTTGCCAAACGTGCGAGCAGCCGCGGACCCGAAGGTAGGCGCGGCCCCACTACCAAAGCCGAAGGACGGAGTTGGGGCGGCAGCAGTAGGGGCGGGTGCGCCGAAGGCGAAGGCCGATGCGGAGGGGGGGGCGGCAGCAGGGGCGGGCGCGCCGAAGGCGAAGGCCGATGCGACGGGGGGCGCGGCAGCAGGGGCGGCGGCACCAAAGGCAAAAGTCGATGCGGCTGGGGGGGGCGCGCCCGCGCCAAAGCCAAAGGCGGGCGTGGCAGCCGCCGGCGCCCCGAATCTCGGCGCACCGAAAGTTGCTTCGGATGACGGCTTGAACGCAGGCGCATCGGCGTTGAAGGCGAAGTCCTTGCTTGCCGCTGCGCCAGGCGCCGGCGCCGGTGTCGGTGCGAGAGTGCTGCTGGCAGCACCGAAGGCACTTGTGCTGCTTGCGGCGGTTGGTGCCCCGAAGGCGAGGCCCCCGAAAGCAGCCCCGCTCGCTGATGCAGGCGCCGCGACCGCGGGGGCCGAGGCGGCAGGTGCCGCTGCGCTGCTCCCACCGCCGAAGCTGAAGCCGCCCGTGGCAGCGGCCGGAGCTCCAAAAGAGAGATTTGGCGCTGGGGCAGCGGCCGGAGCTCCAAAAGAGAGATTTGGCGCTGGGGCAGCGGCCGGTGCTCCAAAAGAGAGATTTGGCGCTGGAGCCTTGGTGGCGGTGCCGAAGCTGAAGACGCCACCCAAGGCCGGCGCTGCTGGCGCGGGCGCGGATGCGCTGAAGGCCGCTGCGGACGTTGGTGCGGGTGTGGGCGGCATGGGCGCCGTCGTGGGCGGCTCTGCTGCGCTCAGCTTGGCGCTCTTCTTGCTGAAGGAGTAGATGATGGGCGAGGGTGCAAGGCCGGGATCCTCGGGCGGACCCTTGCTCGGCGTGAACGAGAAGCGCTTGCTCCCGCCCAGGCTGGGGCGCCCCGCCGGAGCCGCGGGCGCCGGGGCGCTCAGTATTGCGGCGGTGGCCGCGCCCGCTCCGAAGCTGCTACCACCGCCAAAGGTGCTGCTGTAACTGCTTCCTGTGCCAAAAGTGGGGGCGCTGCAGCCAAAGCTCAGGCTCCCACTCGGCGCCGGCGCGCCATCGCCGGGCGCCTTGGGCGAGGGCAGGTCGCTCGGCTCGTGGCCCGTTGCGGCGCTGGACACGTGGCTTCGGTGGGAAGTCGCCTTTGGCGCCTTGAGTGAAGGCTGGCGCGGAGCTGGCGCTGGCATGCTGAGCGTGTCCGTGTCCGGAACCACAGCAGCCACCTGCCCAAGCGTCGCGACGGCGGCGCCGTTGGTCGTCGACGGCAGGTTGAAGCCCCCAAAAGAGGGAGCAGGCGATGCGGCTGCGGGGGCGCTGCTGCCAAAGCCAAAGACAGGCCTGGCGGCAGCAGGGGCGGCGGCAGCAGGGGCGGCAGCTGGAGTTGGAGCTGGAGCTGGAACTGGAGGGGCGGCGGGCGCGGGGGCGGCAGGCGCGGGCGCGGGCGCGGCGGAGGCCCCAAAGGAAAAGCCAGAGCTCGCTTTGGCCGCAGCCGGAGCAGCAGCGGCGGGCGCGGGCGCGGCGGAGGCCCCAAAGGAGAAGCCGGAGGACGAGGCCGCTGGCGCGTGGGTGGGCGCGGGCGCCGGAGTGAAGCCAAAACCAAAGCCGGGGCTCGGCGCCGCCGCGGGAGGCAGGACCAGATTCGCTGGCGTCGCGGCCGCACCCCCGAGCCCGCAGGCGAAAGGAGAGGTCCCAGCACAGCGCCGAGCGCCGAACGGAGAGGGCACCGCGCTCAACGGCGCGGTGGACGGCGCACCCGCGACTCGCCGCGACTCGCCGGTGCCGAACAGGGCGGTCGACGATCCGTTGGGTGCGCCCATAGGCGACTGGTCCATGGCCGAACGCGTAGGCGGCAGGCCTGCCGCGGAGCGTGCCGCCGTAGCCGGCACACCGAGCTCGCCCAGCACGGCACGTTCGGTCGCACCAGGCGGTACCAGCCGGGCGGCGGCGCCCTCGAAGGCAGGCAGACCGGCGGCGGCGGCGAGCGGATTGGCTGGGAGCGAGACGGGCGGCACGTCGAGCATCTCGAGCGTGCGGAGGATCCGCTGCGCTGCCTGGCACGAGGCGGTGCTCGTGGCGAGCGGCGCGGCGCCGTATCGAGCGGCGGCCGACGAGCGCCGCGCCGCCTTCAGGGCTGGCATCTCGCTCCCCGCCGTACCCGAAGACAGCTGCGGCAGCTCTCCCGACGGCGAGCCGGCCGGAGCAGCGGCCGCCGCCTTGTCGGCCGGGGCGTAGGCGGGGGCCACGGCAGCCCAGCCACGTTTGGAAGCGCCCGATACGGCGCTCGTTACGGGTGGGAAAGAGGCGAAGGCTGAGCTACGCGCGCCGCCAAGCGTCGTCGCCGCCGGACGGACGCTGAGGCTGGCCCCGGAGATGGCTCCGTAGCTTGACGATGGCGCGGGCGCATCGCAGAGCCGAAAGAAGGCGGGCGGCGCGGGCGCCTCGAGGCCACGCGACGTAAGACCGTACGCGGCGCCGGGCAGCGCGAGCGTGTCGTCGGCACGAGGCGGCGGCGCCAACGGCGCTGGCGCGCGCGGCGGCTTTCGGAATGCGGAGAGGCTGCCGCCGCTGTCGCTCGTGGCAGCAAGCCACGCCGCCGCGCTGCCAGCGCCGGAGCCGCCGGCGGCTTCCGGGCCCAAACTGCCGTAGGCGTTCGGCAGGAGCGATGACTGCCTCTTCTGCCGACGCTTGTCTGGACGCGTGAGGTACTTGATGACGTCAATACTTGTCGCTCTGGATGAGTCAGCCCAGGGCAAGTTCGCCTGGGCCGGCTTAATTGGGGTGGGCCTCAATACATTGGGCGTCTCGACGGCGGCCGGCGCCGGCAAGGGCGGTGGCGCTGGTGACATGCACGAGGAGGCCAAGGCTGGCTGCATCGCAAAGGCGCCAGCCGAGGCGGCAGAGTCATTTCCCGAGCGCCCGCCACCACTGGCGGCACCGGCTTCCGGAAACGAGGCAGCGCTCGGGAAATGGCCGAGCGCCGGCGGCTGCGCGGCCATGTGTGGCGGCGCGACCATGTGTGGCGGCGGGCCGAGAATTTGCGAGGTCTCTCCGCGTAGTGGCACCGCTCCGAGTCCAGAGGGCGCAGGATCTACGACTCCCGCAGCGGCATGATCGGACATTCCCACCGCAATAGAGGGTTCGCGTGCGGGAGCGGGCGGCGGCAGATCGTCTTCCGGGTCGTCGTAGCCAAACAACGACTTGAGGTAGGACAGGCTGCTGCTTATTATGCCTGTCTCGTTCCGCGCCGCAGCCGCAGGAGCAGCGGCGCCACGTGAGTATGGGGTGGTGCGCGTACGGCCATTGTCCCGACGCCGCGCCGCGCCAATGGCATCCGTGCCAGACATCAGGCAGCAGGCTCGTCAGGCAAGCTCCGGCCTCCGGCGGCAGCCGCGTCGCACATTGACTGCCGCGGCGGCGAAACCTGCATTCACGTGAATCAAACGAACGTACAAACTCCTCGTGAACCGCCTTGACTTGACTTGACTCGACTTGCTTCCGACACTTCCGCCGAGGCGGGACGGAGAAGTCGGGCCGGAATCGAGCGCCGATATGGCCACACTTGACGACCCGGACAGCGCGGAGCGCTGGGCGGACGTGTCGCTGCTCACGACGCGCTCGGGCCCGCTCGCCAATGAGGGCAACTATGGCACGCTCTTCAACCCGCCAGTTATCTTCGAGCCGATGCCCGAGATCGTGCAGTTCATCCGTAACATGGCGCGAGTGCTCGTGGTTGGCGCGGGCGGCCTGGGCTGCGAGCTGCTCAAGGACCTTGCGCTGATGGGTTTCGGCCAGATCGACGTCATCGATATGGACACCATCGATGTATCCAACCTCAATCGGCAGTTCCTCTTCCGCAACGCGGACGTTGGCCGGCCGAAGGCAACAGTAGCGGCCGAGTTTGTGATGAAGCGAGTCAAGGGCGTGACGGTCACGCCGCACTACTGCCCAATCCAGGAGAAAGACGCCGAATGGTACCGTGGCTTCCAGGTCATCGTCATGGGGCTCGACTCGATCGAGGCGAGGCGGTGGCTCAATGCCATGATGTGCTCGCTCGTGCGGTACGAGACCAGCGAGGCGGGTGAGCGTGTGCCCGACCTGACGTCGGTGATCCCGCTCGTGGACGGTGGCACCGAGGGCTTCCAGGGCCACGTGCGCACCATCTACCCGTGCGTGTCCGCCTGCTTCGAGTGCACGCTCGACCTCTTTCCGCCGCAGCAGGCGGTGCCGCTGTGCACGATTGCCGAGACGCCGCGCAGCGCGGCGCACTGCATCCTGTACGCGCACCTGATCGAGTACCCCAAGGAGTTCCCCGAGGGCAAGCCCGATAAGGACGATCCCGCGTACCAGAACTGGGTGTACACGCACGCGCTCGAGCGAGCCAAGAGGTTCAACATCCCGGGCGTCACGCTGATGCACACGCAGGGGGTGATTAAGAACATCATTCCCGCGATCGCGTCGACGAATGCGATCGTGGCGGCCGCGTGCGCGAGCGAGGCGTTCAAGATTGTGACCAACTGCGCCGCCTTCCTCGACAACAACCTCATGTACATGGGTGGACAGGGCCTTTACGCGCCCACGTTCAAGTACGAGCGCAACGCGCAGTGCGTCGTGTGCGGCGACGGCGTGGTCATGACCGCCGCGCCGCAGACGAGCCTGACGCTGCTGATGGAGAAGATGGCCGAGGATCCGCGGCTGCGACTCAAGGCGCCCTCGCTCTCCGTCGTGGGCGGCAAAAAGGGCGACACTCTCTACATGCGTGGCATCCTCGAGACAGAGTACGTGGCCTATCTCGACCTGCCGATCAGCGAGCTCTTCGACTCGGGCGCCACGCTGCATGTTACCGACCCCGGCGTGCCGGGCTCCATCAGGCTGATCGTCGAGTTTGCCTGCGAGGACATCGTGCTCGAGTGAGTGGGCGCAGCGCGTCCATGTCCGAAGTACCTCGTACCTACCGGGCATCACGCGGCTTTCCCCCGGTCCGGCCCGGTGGCGGGGGATCCGGACGTGGCTGCGTATGCGAGCGGTCCCGGGTCGGCGGGGGGCCCGGGCAGACTCGGTGACGGGGGATCCTGACGCACGCTACTCGCTAGATTTAAGATATATTCATAAATTTTCATCGATGAACTTTCTCGCAAACTTTCATTCCCAGATTATGTTTAATTCCCTATCGCACCAACACGGCGCTTGCTACGTGACAACCAGGGTGACCGTGGATACAGTGGCTCTTGTCAGATGCAGGTGCAGCGCTGGCGCGGTGTCTGACGGCAGTAACACACGCCCCTGGCGCGGGCTCTGGCGAGCACGGCATGTCGTATCGACGTGCAGCGGCGTGCGCATCAAGGCGCAGCAGCGTCACCAGGTCCTTACCAACCCTACCCTCACACGCGCTGGCGCATGGCGTTCTCGTCACGTCCTTGAGGAAGAAAACCATCGTAGTCGGAACTTGAGCACGCCTGTGCGCTGTGAGCGAGCTTAGCGGGCCATCTCGATGGCCGCGGGGGGGGCGCCACCGCCCGGCGGGGGCTTCATGCAGCCCTGCTCCGGCATGATGGAGAAGGCGCAGATGGCGCACACCGGCTTGCCGACTGCGGACGCACGGGGGGCGCGTGCACGCAGTCCCTCAAATGAGCAATTGTGACGCAAGGAAATGAGAGGGGGGGGGGGCAAAAGCACCCTTGTCGCCGAAGGGGAACTGCGCAACGGACTTGAAGCAGAGCATGTGGCTGACACCCGAGATCAGGTTCTTCGTGTCGGGCTTCTTCAAGCCCGCGGTGCAGCAGTACAGGCCAAGCTTGCAGATGAAGCCATCCTCCTTGACCATGCCGACAGGCAACGGGGTGTCGTTCGCGGCGCAGCAGAACTTCTCCTCAATGCAGATGAAGGTGCTCTCGCCACGGCCGAGGATGAGGATCTTCTCCAGGTCGACGGAGCTGTAGCAGCAAATGGTGGCGGAGAAGAGGAACTCAGGGGGCGCCATGTTATCCTTTGGCCAAATCAGCAAATTGCAACTAACTACTGAGCGCCAGATCCACGTCGAGAATCCAACGTCGGCGATTTTGGTCGGGAGAAAATCTCAACTGGAAAGTAGAATTCGTCATTATAATATGGTGATGAAAGGGAAATGAATGACATTGGAGTCCAGCGTGCCCTGAACCCCTGATGTTGGGCTGTGTGGGTAGATCCTTAAAGGCACTAACTCTAACAATGGACATGCTCTATTATACCGGACCGGAGAAAGTAATCCACATGGTCATGCTCCTCATGCATGGTACCCGTTACGCAACGCGACCGCACTGGCGCAATGGCAATCACCTTTTCACACATGCTTCCTCACTCGCGCATGTTCACACTCGCGCCATGGAACCACTTTGGGCTTCATGTTTGGATGGAAGGAAGACCGTTCCCCACAGGTGCTGTCCAGCCTCATGCAGGTTGGCTCCATCTGCAGCTCATCCCTGTGCGTCGTCGCCAGTGGACCACTTAAGGCGCGGCGAACGGCACCGACGAGTGGTGCAGGAAGATGCGCACCTTGCCGTCGTTGCAGCGCCCGTAGCCGAAGGTGTACTCGACCTTGGCCTTGCTGCCGTCGGTGGCGTCGGTGAAGTAGTAGTTGCCCATGGCGATGCCGATGCCGCCCTTGAGCTCGATTTGGTGGTTGTCGTACACGACGTCCGCCCAGCCCTTGCCGCCGTTGATGGCAAAGCCGAGGTCCTCCTCGTAGCCGTCCTCGACCACCTTGCCGCCGACAAAGTAGGACATCGCGGAAGCGCCGGTCGGGCGGAACTGATACTCGGCCGCCTTGGTCGGCTTGAAGAGGACGTTACCGTGGCCATAGTAGTATAGGTCAGCCGCGGCGTCAGCAGCAGTCTGGATGTAGTCGCCCTTCTCCTTGTAGGTCTTGGTGATCTTCTTGATCGCGGCTGCCCAGTTGGCCTGCACCTCGCGCACCTCCTCCTCGGTCACGGGCTTGGGGCCGTCGCTGGCCACGAACGGCACCGACGAGTGGTGCAGGAAGATGCGCACCTTGCCGTCCGTGCACTTCTTGTAGCCAAAGGTGTACTCGACCTTGGTCTTCTCGCCCGTGGTCGCGCAGGTGAACCAGTAGATGCCCATCGCGACCGCGGTCGGGCCGTTGAGGTCGATCTGGTGGTTGAGGAACTCGACGTCCGCCCAGCCCTTGCCGCCGTTGATGGCGAAGCCGGCATCCTCCGCGATGCCGTTCTCGACCGCGTTCTTGCCGACAAAGTAGGACATCGCGGAAGCGCCGGTCGGGCGGAAGGGTACTTCGGCCGCCTTGGTCGGCTTGAAGAGGACCTTCGAGTGGCCGTAGCCGTACAGCTCGGCGGCCGCGCTGCTCGCTGCTCCGACGAAGTCGCCGCCATTCTTGTACACCTTCGAGATCGTCTTGATGGAGCTGGCCCACGACTTCTGCGCCGCGATCACCTCGGCCTCGGTCACATCGGCCACGCTCTGCTTAGAAGGCTTCGTGCCGGCCACGAACGGCACCGACGAGTGGTGCAGGAAGATACGCACCTTGCCGTCCGTGCACTTCTTGTAGCCAAAGGTGTACTCGACCTTGGTCTTCTCGCCCGTGGTCGCGCAGGTGAAGTAGTAGTTGCCCATCGCGATGGCATTGTTGCCCTCGACCTGGATCTGGTGGTTGTCGAAGACGACAGACTTCCAGCCCATGCCGCCGTTGATGGCAAAGCCAGCGTCCTCCTCGATGCCATTGGCCACTGCATTCTTGCCGACAAAGTAGGACATCGCCATGGAAGCCGTCGGGCGGAACTGAGCCTGAACAGCCTTGGTCGGCTTGAAGAGGACGTTCGAGTGTCCATCTGTGAGAGGTGCACGGAGCCAAGGTGTGAGCATTGAGTGGAGGCGTAAGCTGAGAGCGATCGATGTGCGTTTGGGGACGGCTAGCTTCCTGCCGCGAGCTTCCGTCTGAACTTGCGTCTGAGTTTGAGAGGCTCGAACGCGCTTACAGGCGTACAGCTCGCCCGCGGCCTTGCCCGCGACGCCAACGTAGTCACCGCCCTCCAGGTACGTCTTCGAGATGGTCGCGATCGCGTTCGCCCACGAGTTCTGCGCCGCACGCACCTCCTTCTCGGTCACAGTAAAGGCGGCGGTGGGCACAACCATACCCTTTCCGGTCAAGACGGTGGCCACTTTCGAGCCAATCCCGAAGATCATTTCGGGCGTCGAGGTGCGCACGTTCACATTGCGAACGCCGGCATGCGGTTGAACAAAGAGGGAGAGGACTGAGACGTAGAAGAGCATTCTGTGTCCTTCGAGTTCGCAAGAAGGTATCTAAATCTGGAAATCTGGAATCTCGCGGTTTCCAAAAGACGACGGGAATCAGAATCATCAACGATGCGGCTGAGACCGGGAACAGAGCCGGAAAAACGTTTTTCCGGCGTATTTCCGACCCAGAGACCTACACACGCTCGGAGTCTGGAGTGCCGGGCGAACCAATGAGCAAAATTCACGCAAAATTCAACAAACTGAATGTGAATGGTGTATTCACCGTTCAACATTCAACATTCAACATTCACCTATGACTTGTATTTCGCCCATCCTTGCGCCCATCAGATCTATCTTCTTTTCGCGAGAAATACGCGAGACCCCTTTGTTTCTTTTATAAGAGCCCTTCCATGCCCTTCACACACACACATGCACCACCACGTACATTTGTGGTCCTGTTAACTTCACTCGTTCACACAAAACCGCACACACGTTCACGAACCATGCTGAGAAAACGCGGCCGCTCTGCCGCCGCTATCGGCACGCTGCTCCACCCGCGCCTAAAATTGCTACACCATTGTCACTGCAGCACCGTGGCCGGCAAGCGCTCACCCGACAAACGCCCACCCGATGAATTCCGGCGCCACCTTCTCCGCCTCGCTTGGCCCGAGCGTCAGCGCTTCGCTGGCGGACTGGTGCTGCTGGTGGGATCCTCGTCCATCTCGGTGGTGTTCCCAAAGGTCATGGGCGCCGTGATGGACTCTTGCCTAGCGGGCGGCGGCGACAGTTGGACACCAGCCGCCGCTGCGACTGCCCTCTTTGGTCTCTTTAGCGCACAATCTATCATGGTTGCTGTACGCGGGCGGCTCATGGCCGTGGCCGGTGAACGAGTTGCGGCTCGCCTGCGAGCGGAAACGTTCACCTCGCTGCTGCTTCGGCACGACGTAGCCTTCTTTGACCGCGTGCGATCAGGCGACCTGCAGTCGCGCCTGACTGCCGACTGTTCGAGTCTGCAGAAGCTTGTCGTCAGTGACGCTATTAGTGCGCTGCGTGCGGGTTTGATGGCCACAGGCGCGGGGGTCGCGATGCTCAGTATCTCGCCATCGCTCTTCTGCATCTCGTTGCTCAGCTTCCCACCCGCCGTGGTCCTTGCGCGCCGTATGGGCGAAACCATGCGCGAGCGTCAGCGGCAGGTGCAGGAAGCGCTCGGAGAGGCAGGTGCAGAGGCGGAGCGCGCTCTCGGCAACGTACACACGCTCAAGCTATTCGCCGCCGAAGGCGAGGCGCTCGAGAGGTACGGGGCCAAGGTGACGACGGCGCGCCGGAGGGCTGAGGAGGTTGGTGCTGCTCAGGCGCTGAGCGAGGCTGGAGTGGGACTCGCCCTCCAGTCGTCCGCCCTTCTAGTGCTAGCTGTAGGAGGCCAACAGATCCTCGATGGCACGCTCACGTACGGCGACCTGTCCGCCTTCCTGCTGTACTCGATGATGACCGGCTTCGGCGCGGGCAACGTCGCGACGGCCTACTCCGAGTTTCGCCGCGCGAGTGGCGCCTCGGAGCGCGTGATGCAGCTGCTCGAGCCTCGGCCCGCGGACCTGGAGCGTGAGAGGAGCGTGACTCTCCAGCTGCCCACCTCGACGCCCATCGGGCCCAACACAACGCCAATCATGCCCATCACAACGCCAATGGGGACCAACACAACGCCAAGGGTGACCATCACGACGCCCATGAGGCCCAGCACAACGCCAACTGTGCCCATCACCACGCCGCCAGGTTTTTCGAGTATGGCCACGGCGACGCGTCAATCGCCCGCGACGGCGCTCCCTCGCATCGACGCTGTGGGTGCGGCCGGGGCGGTCGGCGCGATGGCCGTTGGCCAGATTGAGTTTGAGGGCGTGAGCTTCGCTTACCCGAGCGCGCCGCACCGGCCTGTGCTCTCGGGGCTTGATCTGCACGTGGCTGCAGGCGAGCGAGTCGCCCTCGTGGGGGCGTCGGGCTCAGGCAAGTCGACGATTGCCGCGCTGCTCGCCGGGCTGTATGCGCCGCAGCGGGGACGCGTGCTGCTGGGCGGGGTGGACGTGGACACCATTGAGCGTGTGCACTTGCGCACGCGGCTGCTCTCGGTGGTTCCGCAGGAGCCCGCCCTCTTTTCAGGAAGCCTGCGTGAAAACCTACTCGTCGGTCGGCCGGGTGCTACCGAGGCAGAGCTGCGCGCGGCGGCCGACGCCGCCGGCTGCGCCGACTTCGCCGACTTGCATTGGACGCGAGACGTTGGCGAGCGAGGGCTTCAGCTCTCCGGCGGTCAGAAGCAGCGAGTCGCCCTCGCGCGAGTGCTGCTGCGCGACACGCCCATTGTCATCCTTGATGAGTTCTCATCCGCGCTGGACGGCAAGATGGAGGCGAGCCTCGTCAACGGGCTCCAGCGCGCGCTCGCCGGCCGTACGCTGCTCCTCATCACGCACAGAACCTCGCCGCTCGGGCTGGTCGAGAGGGTCATCAACTTGCCGAGCTTCGCAAACACCGATGTGGGGGGGAGGTAAATTACCGCTACCTCGCACAACACGACGCGGTGCGGGGGGCGCTGAAATTTCGTTGTCATGTCGATGTCCGATGTCGATTGGCTCCAGTAGGGGCACCGCTGCGCGTCCGGCGCACGCTGAAACTGACGAAAAGCGTCACTTTACCGGACAGGGACACACTCAGCACACACACGCCGGTGTCCGGCGTACAGCGGCTCGCGCGACGGAGCGCGACGGACCATAATACGCGGTCCCGCCCTCCCGCCACTCTTGCCGCGGCCGTGAGAGTCAGAGGAGTGGGTCCCGGCTCGGCTCTGAGGACAGGGGTCCGACGAGACAGGCAGTAACTAGGAGCACATCGTTGACCTGCCGCACGGACCTGGCTGGGTCCGGCCACACTTCTGTGGCGCGGCTCTCCTAGCAGCCTGACCCATTCGTCTGTCGACAGAACGGCAAACGCCAATCGCAAGTGCCTCCGCGATCTGTGTGGAGCACAGAGCCAAGAGGCAGCAGCACAACGAACCTGAGCGTTCCAGCCGCTGTCATCGTGTCAAATGCATCTGCGTCGCACGACTCCACACATTACGTGCAGACGCGTCGTTGCACAACCTAGCACATCATCTCCCTAATGTGTCATCCTCCAGACGAAAATGAACACAAAGAACACAAAGAGTGCGAGCATGGGCATCGAGCAGTCGCCCCCCATCTTACTGAATGCCCCCAGCCGTTTCCGCGTACCGTCCAGCAAGCTACCCGCACTGTCAAAGCTATTGCTGATATTGTCCAGCATGTTGTTCTGATCGCGAACATCGGCGCCGATCGCTATGGTCAGTTCTTTGAGCTGACTGACCTTGCCAGCAAGGCCGTTGATAAGCGCATCGTTCTCTCCCTCCATGAACCGATCGTACTCAGCGCCGCCACTGCCATGATGAGCCGCGCCGCTGCGGTTACGAGGGTGCATGACCCACCGCGGAATGGAAAGATAGGTGTTAATCGGCGTGCCACGTGTTCAGACCTTCCGAATTTTAATCATTTCACAAGGTCAAAAGGAACCTCGCCGGTACCGGGACAACATATGTGTGACCACACATGGCGTGTGGTGCATCGAGTGGTGCTTGGATGCCGACACGGCCGGCGGCCGCGATCCGCACAGCCGCGATTCGCCGAATTCAGAATGGAATCGACCGACGTGAGGTCCAATTTGGCAGTGCTGGTGTAGCGGAAACCAATCGGAAAACGTTCACCCGCAAGCCTGCCGGCAGCGAACGCCCCATCCACCCACATGCAACGCCCCAGCTCGTGCAATCCGAGCGGCTGCAGGTCGACTGGTCGAGAGGTCTCCAGGATCGACGATCGACATCACACACCTTCACACCACAGAAGAATGGAGACATTGACGTCGACAATTGAGCGTCGATGGAGCGAGATGTGCGTTCAGCTGAAGCAGGCAGCTGCTCTACCGCCACGCCACCATTCGTTCATTCACAACGGTCGTTGTCAATAAATGTGACCTTGAAGCCGTCACGGACGACCTGCCGCACCTTTCCAGGAGGGTGTAGCGAAGAGACAGAGACGCAGGCGATACATGTGGTGTGAGAGTCTGGCGGCGAAGGTTTGGCAGTAATTGCTGAAGAGAGAGAGAGAGGTCAGAGTCTGGTGGTGATGGCTCTCCACGGTCGAGGGCATCATATGTCCAGGCTTTCTTGTCAACATGGGGGGTGGTAAAATCCAAGAGCGCCTCTGCAATTTCACCACTCCACTGGGCAGACTTGAAAGGCGAAGGCGTAGTGGAAGACAAGACTACGCGAGCGAGGGGCCAGGCAGCAGCCGTGCCGTCGGCAATGCAGCGCACAGCGACCTGCGAGCCTGTCTCAGTTGATGAAAAGATGATGCCACCAACTATACCCTCCGGCTCGCCAGGCAGTGGTCCGATCGCATTTGAGTCGGGGTCTGAAAGGAGCCGGACCCGCATGCTGGGTTCTGGATCTCTGCAGAGCTCCGCGATGTGCTTGAGTTCGCTCTCGCAAAGGCGCACAGTATCCGCTCGCCACCACCCCATGGGAAGTTCACGATCACCATAAACTGGACGCACGCGCAGCAGAAGGCCATAGGGCTTGCTGCGATAGTAGTCATACACATCGCCGTCCACAAAGGGATGCACAAGCAAGGTCACACGCAATGGGTTGCCATCTTTGCAGGTTGGAAGCAAGGCACGCAGGCGACGATGGGTGTAGTCCTCCATTTGCCGACGAGGACGAAGAGAGCACGTTCGGCCTGCTATTGCGCCAGCCCTTTCCTATTCTTTTTCCAGACCCTGTCCCAATTAAGGAAGGTGCCACTTCACAAAGGAGAGAAACCATTTTTCAAAGCTCTTAACTAAGGAGTGATGCGTGTTGGACCCAGCATTAACAGATTCTCGATTCTCGTTGGTAGACGAGCGCGGGAAATCGCCCACACATCGCATCCGGAATGGAAGGATCCTCGTGTAGTGAACACGAGGCCCTTACGCGTTCTACTTTTGTTCCCAAGCCTCCTTGAGCGCCGCAGACGCGGGAGTGCCCAGCTTTGCCAGCTGACCGAAGACTGTCTTGACCACGGCCTTCTGCTTCGCGTCGAGGAACATGAGCAGCATCCCGAAGCGGCGAGTGCTCGCCAAGCCTTCCAGGACCTGCGTCGCCGTCGAGCACGCAGCCTCCACCTCGGCTGCGCCGCTCGACCCCATGAGCGCCGTTTCGAGCGCATTGAGCAGCGAGAGGAGCGTAGCCTCCGTGAGGCTCTCCTTGAAGAGAGGAGCGTAGTGTGCCGAAGGCAACCGCGCCAGCCACGCCTGCTGTGCCGCCAAAGACCCTGCGGCCACCAGTGCCTTCCACTCACGCTCAAAGGCCTGAGCGCTGCTCGGCAGAGGGGCGTACGACGCTGCCGCGGCGGCCGACGCGGCAGCCGCGTCGGCCACCTTGGTCGCCACAGCGGCCACCTTTTCGTAGTCGATGGCAGGCTTCTTCGTTGGAGTCTCCGCAACTTTCGCGCCAGCGCCAGCGCCGCCAGCGGCGGCGGCGGCCGCGGCGGCCTCTTGACCATCCGCGACGGCTGGTGGTGGTGGCGTGGGTGCCGGCGCAGTCGGGCTCGGCGCCACGGTCGCCACAGCGAAGGCGGGTGCCTCCTTTGCGGCCATCTCCTTGGCTGTCTTCAGTGCGCCGCGTCGCGATGTCTCCTGCGCCACTCGAGCATTGCGCAGCGCCGCGCGCAACTCGTCGTTCTGCGGCGCGCGGCCGAGCCCAGCCTCGAGAGCCGCCACCGCCTCCGCCGGCTGGTTCGCCTCGAGGAGAGCGAGCCCGAGCCGGTAGTGCCCTTTGATGTACTCGGGATGCATGCGCACACACCGTCGCGCGTCCTCGAGTGCGCGAGCGATCAGCGCCGCTGCCGCTCCATCGGCGGTCACCTGTGCCGCCTCTGATTGTGCGCGTAGTGTGCGGAGGTACTCGGAGGTGCTACGGGAGGACGCGTAGTATGCGTCTGCCGGCAGGGCGGGCGCCGCGCCGCTGCGGACGGCCGACGCGAGCTTGAGCGCCGCGGCGGTTCGATTGGAGAAGATGAGGTGCACCTCCGCGGGCGCTGCCGCTTCAAGCGCCTGACTGTAAGCTCGCAGAGCCTCGGCCCATGCGCCACGTCCGAAGGCGTCGTTTCCCTCCTTTTTGAGCGCTGCGGCGCGAGCGGCGTCGGGCTGCCCCGGCGCCGGGGCATCGCCATGCGCCGACTCGCCCACCGAAAGGATGAGGGACTCGTCTAAAGGGCCCGAAACGGCGCCGTCGTCCTCATCCTCTTGGCTCGCGGAGTTGCCAGCCGCGGCGGGTGGGCTGACCTCCGCGGGCGTGGCGGCTGCCGCGGCAGGCGTGCTTGCAGCGGGCCCGGCCGGCGCCGGCTTGGGCGCCCCCCCGGAGCGTCCCGCATACGGCGCCATCACGATGCGCTCCGCCTCGACTGCCGTCGTCGGCCGCTCGGCCACCGCCCCGGCACCTGGAGCGCCCTCCACTTCCAGGAGCTCAGCAATCTGAGGTTCGTCAAGCTCGGCAGCCGCCGGCACCGGCGGCGTGCCCGCACCGCACTCTGCCCCCGCGAGCGCGCGCGACGTGTCCGCCGCCTGCGCCTCGAACTTCGCGAGCATTTCCTCCGGGCTCATGCCGGTGCCCGTGCCGGCAGCTCCGATGACGAACTGGCCCGACATGACTTCGACCGTTGGGAAGCGTCCAAAGTCGTCGCGCAGCTTCGCGGCGAGCTCGAGCTCCTCCTCGGGCAGCCCCGGGGTCGTCGCCCACTCCTCGAGAATCGACATCAGCCCGGCGCCCAGCCGCAGCACCTTTTGCTCACAGTAAAAGTAGCGCACGAGCGAGAGCCAGAAGGCGAGGATTTGCAGGCAGAAGTAAGAGCCACCCGGGAACGGGCTCTTCTCGCCCAGGTTGGCTGCGAGCGCCTGCACGAAGCGCGTGCCTGGGCTCGCGAGGTCGACGAACCGCTTGTGCACTGCCGGCTCGAGCACCGGCTCGTGGAACCAATCGTGCAGCTCGCAGCTTGTGAGCTGCATGAACGTGTCGACATACTGCGCGCGCAGCGGTGGGCTGTCGTCCTCGAGGCCCATCGCGAGCGCGATCAGGCCGCCCTCGCGGATGAATTCGCGCATGAGTCGCCACGAGCGCGCGTGGTGCATGTAGAGCATCGCGAGGAATGGCTTGCGCAGCTTGTTCTGCGGGTGGTTGCTCGGCGTGCCTTTTCCGCCGCCGTTGATAAACGCGACGTACGCTAGCATGTCGACCGGCTCGGGGAAGAAGAGCAGCAGCCGCGCTTCGCGCAGGTTGTACGTACGCCGCGAAATGAGCTCGAGCTCCTCCAGCGGCGGCTTCTCCCAGTGCCTTCGTAAGCCCTGCTTGAGCTGCTCGGCAGACTCGACGTCGGGCATCCCCGCCACCATCTCTTTGATGAGCTTCTCAAACTTTTGTTCGAGGGCGTCGGCCATGGTTGATGCGGCCGTTGTCCCCGGTAGGAATCTCCTCTCGGCCGTCTGCGAGGCCCGTGGCGTTTCTTCTTGAAGTCCACAGTTTCGTGCTTTCGTCGCGGTCCTTCCGCGCTCAAGGGCGCAACACACGTCTCAAGTGACGGCTCCGCTCCCCTCGGTCAACACAAGTACTGAGTCCTAGTACTCGCTCGCTCGGGCTACTCAATTTCGCAAAAGTTTCAATCTCCGATTTTCGCCACGGCCGGCGCCGTTCCGGCTTCCGGCTTCCTAGATAAACTGAGGCTAGCGAGTAGCGTCATGGGCTAGCGTGCAGCGAGATCAGTCGAGAACCGAAGATCGTAACATGCGACGTAGCGACGAGAACATGGACGAAAGAACTGCCATGTTACTGCGGCTGCTGTATTATTACTCTCTGAGAACTCTCTCGGTCTTCTCACTAACAGAAGGCAAGGCCCGCATCGAGCAGCTGCAGCCGCAGCAGCACCTGGTGCGCCGAGTCGGACTGCGCGGGCGGGTTCTCCTTCGATTCCTTTTCCTTATCGGCCTTCTCCTTGTCGGCCCTCTCCTTCTCCGCGGCCGCTGCCGCGGCGCCCTTGCTCTTCTTGTCGGCGCCGCCTGCGTCCAGCTTGCGAAGCTCCTTCTCGAGCTTGACCTTCGTGTCCTCGAGCCCCCCATCGGCGAGCCACCAGCGCCGGAAGCCCTTGCGGAACGCCGTCTTGGGCAGCGCCTTGGCGTACTGCAGCAGCAGCTCGCCGAGCGAGCCCGCATCCTCACAAGTCGACAGGAGGTCGGCCCACCGTCGGCGGCACTCGTCGGCGCCGGGTCGAACTGACGAGTGCGACACATCGTCCGCGGCCGTGCCGACGCGAGCATCCTCGGGTGGCGGTGCGGGCAGCGCCGCGAATAAGTCGAGCATCTCGAGCTGCAGACGCTCGATGAGCGTCGCAGGGCGCACGGGCACTCCGCGCTCGATCTCGGCCTCGATCTCGTCCTCGGAGCGGCCGATGGCCCCGAGGCACATGCGTCGGTGTGCTTCGCGCCTGTCCTTGCCCCAAGAGACGCGGAGGGCGCGCGCCGCGTAGCTCTGCCGGCCGGCGTACGTCCAGCGCTGTGCCGTTGGATCGCCATTCTCATCGAGCTCCTCGTCCTCGTCCTCGTCCTCGTCCTCGTCCTCCTCCCCCTCCGCCTCGTCGTCGGCGCCGCCCTGCGCACCCGTCGCGCCGTCCTCGACCTTGCTTGCCGCGCGGCTCGCCCCCGTGCTTGCCGCCTCCACCAGCGCCTCCGCCTCGGCCGCCTCGGCCGCTTCCCGGATGGCCGCTTGCGCCTGTTCCGCCGCCGTCATCGCCTCCTTGATGTGGGGCGCCGTCTCGAGCAGCGCGCGCGCGAGCTTGTGCTCGCGCTCGCCTGCGGGCCTGAGCGACTCGATGAGCGCCTGCAGCTCCTCCGCGCTGCCCACCAGCCGCCACTCCTCCATGTCCTCCAGAGGCCGGCCGCGCGCCGTCTTGCCCGCCGGCTTGCGGATGCGCACGAGCAGGCGCGCCTGGTCGGAGAGGCATGAGGGCTCGAGCTTTCCGGGCTCGGCTGGCATGTCCGCGAGCAGCAGCCCACCCAGTAGATAGTACTCGCGAAAGTCGCGATCGAAGCCGAGCGGCTCCGAGCGGAAGCGCCCGATACGGCGCTGGAGCACCGCGAACGAGTCGTCCAGCCGCTTGCGCAGCTCGTCCTTGCGCAGCCGCATGTTGTCGAGGTCGCCACGCCGCACGGAAGGGTTCTTGCTCGAAGGCATGTGAGGCTCGCGACGAGGCTTACCAGCCACGCTGCGCCCGCGCCCGCGCCCGCGCCCACGCCCGCGCCCGCGCCCGTCGCCATCGGCGCCATCAGCGCCGTCGGTGCCCTCCGCGCCTTCCACGCGATCAGCGCCATCAGCGCCGTCAGCGCCGTCGGCGCCAGTCTCGTGAATCGCGTCGTGCTCAGCGTCGTGCAAGCCATTGGCCGAGCCGATGGTGTTTCGCGGGGATATGAGCGGGTCGACGGCGGGGATCTGGAGCGGGCCAACGCCATCGCCTTCGGCACTCGTGGCGCTCTTCTGCGCCATGGAGGGTGCCCCGACGGCCGCGCTGCCGTCGACCTCCATCTTGACGCCAACTTCCGACTGCAGCACGCTCTCGTCGCCCTCGTCGCCCTCGTCGCCCTCGTCGCCCTCGTCGCCCTCCTCCTCACCGTCGCCTTCTTCGCCCGCACCTGCCTCCTCCCCAGCCTCGCCACCGCCCTCATCGAGGTCGTCCTCGTCCTCACCCTCGCCGCCGCCCTCGTCGCCCTCGCCGTCGCCCTTGCCCGCCTCACCTTCGCCCTCCTCGCCCTCGCCGCCCTCCTCGTCGCGCCGACGCTTGCTGCGCTCGAGTCGCTCACGTTCGGTGCGGTCATGCGAGAGGCGCGAGGGACGGCTGATGTTATACTTGGCCGCGAGCTTCGCCTGCTCTTCGCTCTCGATCAGAGCGTTGCGCACCTTGTACTCGTGCCGCTTGAGGTCCTGCAACTTTTCCGAGGCGCGGCCCGTCGACTCAAAGAATTTGGCCGCGAGCGAGGTCTCCATGAGCAGGTGCGCGAGGCACTCGAGGATCGCACATCGCATCGGCAGCGGCAGGTCATCGTACTCGACCGTACCGCCGAGCGCGTCGGCGACGGCCGCCCAGTCGCCCGTGCTGATCGTCCCCGTCTCTTCCTCCTCACCGCCGCCCTCGCCGCCCTCGCCGCCCTCGACGTCGCCCTCATCGTCTGCGCCGCCCTCCGCGCCGCCCACGCCGCTCGCGCCCGGCCTCGAGGGGCCCGACGTGCCCGCAGACCAGACAGAGACAGAATGGCCGCCCCCGAGCGCGGCGGCGGCCGCGGTCGCCGCGGCCGCGTTGCCCCAGCCCTGCGCGAGCATCGCGTTGATCGCGACCGAGCGCTTCTTTGGCGCGTGCGCCACGGCGCGTGCGAGCAGCACCATGCGCAGCAGCTCGGGCCACGTGCTCGCGTTGAACGGGCAGCCGGGCAGCAGCCGCACAGTCGCCTCGGACAGGGAGGCGCAAAAGCCCGCCCCTGCACTGACGGAGCTCGGCGTGAGCAGGTCCGCCCAGAGGAGCTGCGTCGAAAGCACGTGAATGGCGAAGAGCAGCTCGGCCTGCGGCGCCTCGGACACTCGTGCCGTCTCGGGCGCGCCCTCGGGCGCGAGCATCGCCTCCCAAGCGGCAAAGTCGGCGCCCTGGATCTTCTTGAGCATCTGGCGTAGGGGATGCGATCGGTCCCAATACTCCTCGACGAGCAGCGCCTTGCGCAGCTTCTTACCGCGCCCCTGCGGGCGCGCCGGCTTGGCGCAGCGCGTCTGCTCCACGAGAGGAGGCGGCGGGCAGAGGAGGACGTGCTCCGCATGCCCCTCGATGAGCTCGTCGCCCTTCACCTCGAGCAGCGTCGCCTTGGGCACGATCGCCGTGTAAAAGTAGCGGATGAAGTCGTACGCCGCCAGCGCGCCCGCGACTGTCGGCGGCGGCAGACGGCTAGCCGGTCGATCGGGCACCGCCACCTGTGCCGCGCCCACGTCACAATCCTCAACGAGCGCGTCGTCGACCAGGTCGGGCTTGCGCGGCACCGCCGCCGCCGAGAGCTGCTGGCAGAAGCGCCGGTGGCCTCCGAGCGCACCCATCGAGCCGAACGAACGCTGGCACGAGTCGCACAGGAAGTTGCCCTGCTCGTCGCGCAGCGGCGCGGCTGTGTGGCCGGCGCGGAAGCGCGCCGAACACGCTGAGCAGAGCGTCTTTGGCCCCTCGGGGCCCGGGCCCTTGCCCGCGCACTGGTCGACACGGCACTCGCACCACTGGCAGCGCCACTCGCCCTTGTCGCAAAAGCGCCGGTGCCCACCGAGCGCCCCGATCGTGTCGAACTGGCGTGTGCAGCTCTCGCACACGAACTTGCCCTCGGCGTTGGTGACAGGCGCGGCGGCCGCTGCGCCGTGCTTCTTGAACCGCACCGAGCACGCATGGCAGAGCGTCTTCGCGCCATCTGGCCCGCCGCCTGTCTTGCCCGCACAGTCCTCCAGGGTGCAGTCACACCAACCGCACCGCCACGCGCCGCGCTCGCCGTCGCAGAAGCGACGGTGCGCGCCGAGCGCAGCGAGCTTGTCGAAACCCTTTTCGCACCGCTCGCACACGTACAGGCCGTGCTCGTTCGGCTCGGGGGGGCCTGTTTGCCCCTCCTTGAACCGACCCGAGCATGCGCAGCACAGCGTCTTCGGCCCCTTGGGGCCGGGCCCTTTGCCTGCGGCCACGTCCGCCTTGACCTCACACCAGCCGCAACGCCAGGAGCCGTGCTCGCAGAAGCGCCGGTGGCCACCGAGCGCGCCGATGGTGTCGAAGGGGCGCTTGCAGTCGGGGCACACGAACTTGCCTTCCTCGTCCTTGATGGGCATCGACGTGTGCCCGGCGCGAAAGCGCGAGCCGCACGCATTGCACAGCGACTTGGCGCCGTTGGGGCCGTTGGCCTTGGAGGGCGTGTCGATCTCCTTGCATGCGCACCAGTCGCACTGCCACTTGCCGCCGGTGCAGTGGCGCAGGTGCTGTGCCATGAGCTCGAGCGATGCAAGCCCCTGCTGGCACGTCGGGCACGGGTAGCTGCCGTCCTCGGAGGGCTCGATAGCTTTGGCGATCGCCATCGCCGACGCCGTCGTGAGCTTGCCGCTCCCGCCGCCCTCTTTCGCGCTCGAGCTGCGCGAGCGCTTGGCCGCTGGCGGCTTCGGCGCCGCCGTGCTGCCGTCGGCCGCCTCGGTGCTGCCATCGGCCGGCGTGCCGCCCTCGCCCTCGGCCGCCGCGGCCGCCTCGGCCGCCGGCGCGGCGGCGGCCTTGCGCTTGACTGGCTTCTTCGGCGCCTTGCCGGGCACTCGAGGCTGCTGCTGCTGCTCCGGCGGTGGCGGCATCGGCTGCTGCTGCTGCTGCTGCTGCTGCTCCTTCTGCGGCTGCGGCTGCTGCTGCTGCTGGTAATCCTGCTGGTACTGCTGCTGGTACTGCTGCTGGTACTGCTGCTGCTGCGGCTGCAGCGGCGGCTGCGGCGGCGGCTGCTGGTACGCCACCTGGCCACCCGCCATTGCATGCAGCTGCGGATGCAGCTGCGGATGCAGCTGCGGATGCAGCTGCGGGTATGACTGCGGCGCCGGCGCGCCAGGAGGGCGCAGCACGGACGCGGCTGGGGCGCCAGCAGCGGCCACAGACGACAGTAGGCCCAGAGGACGCGACTGTAGCACCGTCGGCGGACCGATGGGGCTGGCGTTTGCGCTCGTCTGGTGGGTCAGAATCGTAGGCGGCTTGTGCGCGGCGGCGGCGGCCTGTGCGGCCGCGGCGGCCTGGTGCGCCGCCGCAAGCGCCGCGTGCTGGGCCGACTGCGCTGTGAAGTTCACAGCGCCGTGCTGGGCCGTCTGTGCTGCCGCGATGTGCTGGCCAGGCCAGGCAGGAACGGGCGGCGGCGCAACCTGGTAGACCCCTGTGACCTGCGCGAGCGGCGCTCCTGAGGGCGGCTGCGGCTGCCCCAGTGGCCGGTGCGATGCCTTCTGCCGCTGCTGCTGCTGCTGCTGCTGCTGCTGCTGCTGCTGCTGCTGCTGCTGCTGCTGCTGCTGCTGCTGCTGCTGCTGCTGCTGCTGCTGCTGCTGCGGCTGCGGCTGCGGCTGCTGGTGCTGGTGCTGGTGCTGGTGCTGGTGCTGCTGGTGCGCCCGCACCTGGGCTTGCGCCTGCGCAGCAGCTGCTGTGGCTGCGGCCGCAGCAGCGGCGGCAGCGGCTGCAGCGGTTGGCAGGAGCGGGACGCGCGTGCTGGGCGGCGTTGCATGCGAGGGCGCAAGCACCTGCAGCGCTCCAGGCGCTGCGGCCGTCGGCGCGCTCGCAGGCACTCCAGCTGCTGCAGTGCCTGGGAGGATTTGGGCGAGCGGCGCGCAGGAGCTGGTTGCACTGCTGCTGCTCTGGCTGTTGGTCGCGAGGGACATGCTCGCGGCGGCCTGCGTGGGAAGCATCGACACCCCGGGCGCGACTGCGGCTTGTGGCGGCGGACCAGGTTGGGTGGGGGGGAGGGGTGGCGCGGCAGCAACTGCCTCCAACATCGCGCCAGTCCGCTTCTCTTCTGCTGAGCCTGTGCCTGGAGGCTGTGGCTCTGACATTGCCGTGCGCCGCTCGCGGATGCGTCGGATCCGTGCGTCCGAGCGGTGCGATCGGGCGGGCGCAAAGGCGGGCGCACAAGAACTTTCACTTTGCACGGTTCGTGCCTGCGCCTCGGTCGAAGGCTCCGCAGTAAGAACATCGAGCGCTCTTTGGTGAGTACTCTTGTTTGCTGACCTTACTCGTGTGAGCCCCCAATTTGACGTTGACTAAACTTGATCACATGAAGGGAACGGTCCAAGAATCAAGATGCGGCACTACGGCCACGCCCTGCTCCTCGATTCATTCGCCGCATTACTGTCCACTCCCAGCGGTGCCAATAGAGCGGTGCTTCGGCAGCCCAATTGCGGCAGCCGACGTGTGCGTCAGCTACATGTACTCACACGCAATGACGCACAGCAATGGCCGCGCTGACGAGGCCCATCTCGCTCGAGCGCTTAAACTCCGCACTTTGTGCACCGTGGGTGCTGGGTGAAACTTTGCTTTTCATGTTTCATGCTTTCATCTTGCAATCCGCACGTCTGTTTGCAAAGGTTCATGCGAAACTGGTCCAACGAAAAAGTCAAATTTATGTTGCGAGGGACGCCCCGAAACGGGAGTGCTTTCACACTCAACGCTTTACCGCGTTCGCGGCACAACTGCAGGAGGGAGCGCATTGCCGGAGCGCTTAAAACCCAATGAGTGACGAAGAAGAGCCCGAGGAGGAGTCTGAGGAAGAGGAGGAGGAAGAGTCTGAGGAATCCGAAGAGGAAGAGGAAAGTGGCAGCAGCAGCGGCTCCGCCAAGAGTTCCGGAGACGACTCGTCCTCGGAAGAAGAGTCGTCCTCTGAAGAGGAGTCGTCCTCGGAGGAGGAGGAGCCGAAGAAGCGCAGAAAGAAAAAGAAGAGGCCGGCGGCCGCCGAATCGGGCACGGGCCTCAAGATTGAGGACATCGTCAAGCTCGTGGAGGTGCTGGGAGCTGCTGTCAAGCCGCCGCCGCCGCCGCCGCCGCCGCCGCTGCCGCCGCCCGCTCCCGCGCCGCCGCCGGCCGAGCCACCTCGGCGGAGGCGGCGGCCTCCGCCGCCTGCGGCTGGCGACGCAGGCCCGTCCGGCGGTGCCGACGAAGACGCGCTCAGCGACTTTGACAGCGACGAGTACGAGGCGAACCTGCGCGAGGAGGCGGAGCGCACGCGGCGGCAGGCGCAGGAGGAGCGCACGCGGCTGCAGCGGCAGGCGGCGCAGGAGCGCGAGCGGCAGCGGCGCGAGCGGCGGCGTATCGCGCTCCAACGCAAGTACGCCAAGGCCGAGGAGGACGAGCGCGCCGAGACGCTCCGGCTGCAGCAAGAGCTCGCGGCGCAGGCGGCGGCCTTTGAGGCGGAGCGCGAGGCCGAGGAGGCTGAGGCGGGCGATCAGGAGCAGCACGAGCGCACGCGCAAGGAGGCGCGCGACGCCCTGCGCACCATACAGGCGGAGGTCGTCCAGCTCAAGCAGCAGCTCTCTCCTTCGAAGAAGCCGCGGCCGCGCTCGGCGCCGCAGCCCGAGTCGGACGCGGCAGTCCAGGCCGAGCTCGACGCGACGATGCGCCACATCGCCGAGCTGCGCGATGCCAACGCGGTCGAGGCGGCCGAGGCGGCCGGGCGCGGGCGCGCTGCCCTCGCGGCGCAGCTGCGCTCGCGCGGCGCGCAGCTGCGCGCGGCGGCGGAGCTCGTCGACGCGGGACACGTCGAGAGCGCGCGCGACCTGCTCGCGACCCTCGAGGAGGCGCCCGGGACGGCGCCGAGCCCGCGTCGCCCCGCGAGTGCGCCGTCGGCGTCGACGCAGACCGCGCCGCCCCCGCTGCCCTCGCGCGCGACGGACGAGGAGGAGCAGATGCTCAACGAGGCGGACAGGCGGCGCGAGGGCGCCCGCCAGCTGCGCGCCGCGCTGCGCACGCTGCGCACCGCCAAGGCAGACGCGCCCGCGCTGCTCGCGGCGCTTGGGCCGCAGTTGCGCCGCGTCGCCGAAGCGGCCGACCCCGGCGCCGCCGCGGGCGCCGACGCGGGCGCCGACGCGGGCGCCGACGACGACGCGCTCGTTGACGAAGCTTCGGTTTCGTCAAGGCCGAGCTCGGCGGACGCGGCGCGGCGCGAGCAGCGCGGGCGGCAGACGGCGGTGCGTGTGCAGCGCGTGCTCCAGCTGCTCGAAGCGGGCGCACGCGACGAAGCCGTCGCCCGGCTCGAGGCGGTCATCGAGCTCGAGGAGCAGGCCGCCGACCGCCTCGAAGCAGAAGCCTTCCACCGGCCTTTGCCACCCGCCGCCGCGACGCCGCCCGCGGTCACGCCGCCGCCGCAGCCCGAGCCGGCGCTCGCGAAGCCCTTCACACGCCGGCTGACACACGCCGAGACGCTCGTCTCGGATCGGCCCTCGGACGTGTCGGCGATCGAGCAGGGCATGCAGAGCCTCGCGGCGCTCGCGACGACGCTCGAGCCCCAAGCGTCCCAAGCGCTCGTTGCGGATTTGGCATCGTTTGGGCGGCAGCTGATGCAGACGATCGCGCAGCCGACGGTGCCGCCGCCCGTGCACCGAGCGCGTGGGCCGTACCTGCCCGACGTGCGCGACACAGCCGCCCTCGAGCGCGAGGCCATCGCAGCGAGCGACCCGAGCGTCGAGGTACTGCGCACGGGCACGCCCTCGTCCGCAGGCGCGGTGCCTTCGGCGCCGACGGTGCCGCTCGAGGCGCACGTGTCGCGCAAGGCGGCGGCACGCGAGGCGGAGCAGCAGCAGGCGGCGGCGCGGGCGGCCGAACTGGTGGCCGTGACCGAGGGCGCCAAGGCCGAGGCTCGTAGGGAGATCCGTGCGGAGCTCGAGGCGGCCAAGGAAGCCGAGGCGGCGGCGGCGGCGGCGGCGGCGGCCGAGGCGGCGGCGCAGGAGGCGGCGGACCGCGCGCTGCAGGAGCGGCTCCTCGGCGCGAAGGCGAGCGAGGCCGCCGAACAGCTCCGGCACCTGCGGCAGGGCCTAGGCTTTCGGCAGTGGCGGCGCGGCGTGGAGGCGAAGCGCCGTCTCGAGCGCATCGCGACCAAAGTGGGCGGCTTGCTCTCGAGCGTGGGCGGTGAAGCGTTCCGCGCCCAGCTCGGCGCGTACCGCACGTGGTGCGCGCACGCGAACGAGGAGCGGAGCCGGCGCGAGAGGATGGCGCAAGTGGCGCGTCGGCTGCTGCCGCGCGCGGCGGCTTTCGAAGCGTGGCGACGCGCCGTCGAGCCGCCGCCGCCGCCGCCGCCGCCGCCCAGCTTCCGCCTATTGCCGGGCGGCTCGGCCGTCGCGGAGCGACCGTCGGACGCGGCGACGGTGCAGTCGGGCATGCGGCGCGTAGCGGAGCTCGGCGCCCAGCTCGACCCGCAGGGCACGCAGGCGCTCGTGCGCGATCTTGCCGGGTTCGGACAGGCGCTCCTGGAGGCCATGGCGCAGCCGGAGGCGCTGCCGAACCGATGGGGTACTCAACTGCCATTGCGCCGCACCGCCGCCGAGGCTCTGGCTCAGCTACCCGACACGATGGGCGCGCACGAGGCCGCACAGGTGGGCGACACGAGCGACAAGAGCGACGAGATGCGCACCGCGCCGCCGCCGCTGGCCAAACCCTCTCTCGTGAGCCTCTCAGAGCACCAGTCAGCCCGAGCGGCCGAGGCAGCCTTGGAGGCCGCGACGGCCGCGCAGCAGGAGCAGCGAGTGGCGGCGGCTCTCGCTGCGTGCGAGGCGGCCGCCGCGGCTGAGCAGCGCGTGCTGCTCGACGAGTTGCACACAAGCGAGGAGGCGATCGCACGCAACTTTGCGACTAGGGAGGCGCAGGTGAACCAACGGCTCTCGCGGCTGCAGCTGCTACGCCTGATGCGCCAGTGGGCCGAGGGCGCGCGCACCCAACGCGCGCGCATTCAAGCGGCGGCGCGCCTCGTTGTCAAGGAAGCGCTCCGGCCAGTCGGCCGTGCTTTGGTGACGTGGCGGGACCGGTGCGAACAGCGCCGTCTCGAGCGCCGGGTGCTCGCCCGGATGCGCGGCGCTGTGCCTCGTGCGTGGGCGACGTGGCGCGAGCTCGCCGAGCAGCGGCGCCTCGAGCGAGCGGTGCTCGCCCGAATGCGCGCGCCCAAGGTGGCGGCGGCCTTTGGCGAGTGGCGCAAGCTCGCAAGCGACGAGGCACAGCGCAAGCGTGAGGACGTCCTTCAGCGGCAGTACGAGGAGCGGCTGGCGAGCGAGCTCGCGCAGGCCCGCAGCGCCTACGCGGCGGCGGCGGACGAGATGGACGGGCGCGCGGCGGCGATCACGCGCGAGCTCGAGCGGCAGCTCACCGAGAAGGAGGCGGAGGCGGAGGCCGCGCGGCGCGAGCTCGAGCTCGCCGGCCGGCTGCAGCAGGAGCGCTCGATCCTCCGGCTGCTCCGCCTCGAGCTCGCGCGCGGCTTCCACAGCTGGATCGAGTGGCTCGACGAACGGCGGCGGCTCTCGGCGGCCGCGAGCCGTCTGCGCAGCCCCGAAAAGTCGCGCGGGATGCGTAGCTGGAGCGCGGCCGCCGACGAGCAGCGCCAGCTGCGCTCCGTGCTGACCCAGTGGCACAAGCCCGCGATGCGCCGCCTCGTGCACCGGTGGCGGCGCCTGTCGGCCGAGGCGCGGCGCGAAAAGGAGCAGCGGCAGCTCGAGGAGGAGTACGAGCGACGGCTGCGCGAGCGCCTTGAGCAGGAGCGCTCGGAGGCGGGGGAGGCCCTCGCGAGCAGCCTCGACGCGGCCGCGCGCGAGCGGCTCTCGCTCTCGCTGCAGGCCGAAGAGGCAGCGGCCGATGCGGCGCGTCTCGCGCACGAGCATGCGCGGCTGGTCCGACGGCTTGCCGAGCAAGGCGCGCGCCACCTGCTCCAACGCGGCCTCTCGCGCGCCCTCAACACGTGGCACGCGCTCGCGTACCAGAGGCGCATGATGCTCCAGTCGCTCGGGTTCATCCGCAACCCGGCGCTCGGGAAGGCGTTCCGGGAGTGGAGGCGCTGGAGTGAAAAGGCGCGCGAAGACGCGGACGAGGCAGCGCGCGCGGCGCTCGCGGCGGACCGGCTGAGCGAGCAGGAGCAGCAGCTGATGGCGGAGGCGGCGAGGCGCGAGGCAGAGATGGCCCGGCAAGCGCGGGAGTCGGAGGTGGAGCGGCTGGTGATGCGGGGAGAGCTCGAGGAGCGCGAGATTGAGGAGATGCAGCGGCGGCGGCTCGCGCTTCGGCAGCAGGCGATCGACGCCATGCGCCATCTCTTTCGGTACGGCTACTCGAAGGCCTTCCAGCGCTGGCAGGAGTACCGCGAGGCGCGTGCCAAGGCCCTCGGGCGGCCCACGCCCGAGGAGACGGTGGCGCTCGAGCTCTTGAAGGGCGAGATGCACGAGATCGAGGCCGAGATCGCGCGGGGAACGAAGAGCCAAAGGGAGCGCGACGCGGCAGCCGCCGAGAGAGAAGCGATGGGCACCCGCCTCGCCGAGCTCAAGCGTCTGCAGCGGCAGCGCGCCCTGCGGGTGCTCGCGCGACGCGTGCGGCTGCCGGCCGTCTTCCGCCGGCTCCGGCGTGACTTGGAGCAGAGACAGCGCCAGGCGGCGCTCGAGAAGCAGCGCGAGGCCGAGCGCGCGGAGCTGCGTGCGCTCGAGGAGCGGCTGCGCGAGGAAGACGCGAACCGGCAGCGGGCGCTCGAGGAGCAGATGGCCGAGCGCGAGCGCCTCGTCACTGTGGAACGCGAGGCGGAGAGTCGGGAGGCGCGCGAGCGTGAAGCCCAGCTGCGCGAGCGGCTCGACGAGCGCCAACAAAAGGAGCGTGAGGCGCGCCGCCTTGCCCAGCGGATGACCCTAGCGCGCCTGATGCGCTGGGGCTACGCCAAGGCATTTCAAAGGTGGAAGCTCCATGCGTACGAGCGGCGGCGGCGCGGCGGCGCGAGCGACGAGCAGCGCGAGGCGCTCACGCGGCGCGTGCGGCTGCCGGGCGCCTTCCGCCGGCTGCGGCGCGAGTTTGAGCAGTGGCAGCGGCGCGACTCGGAGGCGCAGCGGCGCGCGAGCGAGGCGGAGCATCTACGCGAGCTCGAGGAGACGTTACGCGACGACGTGGAGGAGAAGGAGCGCGCGCTGCAGGCGCAGCTCGCGCTGCAGGAGGAGGAGGCGGAGGAGGACCGCGCGGCGTACGAGGCCAAGCTCCTCGCGATGCGCGAGCAGCTCGTGCAGGCACGGCGGGCGGCCGAAGCCTCGCGACAGGCTCTGATGGACAAGATGGGTCGCGTCATCGCCAAGCTGCGCGCCATCCTTCCCTCGCGGCTACACAGTGGCTGGTCGCGCTGGCGCGACTGGATGCGCGGCCGCGTGCGCGGCGGCGCCGCCGGCCGTGGGTATCTCTCACGGCGTGTACGCATGCCGGGCGTCTTTCGCCATATGCGCCGCGCCGCGGAGCTGCGCCATGAGCGCGAGGGTCTCGCGAGGAGCCTCGAGGCAGAGCGCGGGAAGCGCGACGAGCTGCGCCAGCAGCACGCGACCACGATCGAGCACCTGCGGCGCGAGCAGCAGCAGGCGCTCGAGGCGGCACGCGAGGCGGCCAACGAGAAGCAGCGCCAGCTCGCGTCGACGCTCGAGGACGTAAGGAAGCAGGAGGGCGAGGCGCACCAAAAGTCGGCGGCCGCCCTGCAGGAGAAAATGATCCGCCTCTTCTTTGTCAAGCGGCTCGCGTGCGGCTGGGCGAGGTTCATCCACCAGTTGGGGGCGAGGCGCCGGCGCGGCGGCGCGAGCGCCGAGCAGCGCGAGGCGCTCACGCGGCGCGTGCGGCTGCCGGGCGCCTTCCGCCGGCTGCGCCTCGAGTTCCAAAAGGCGCAGCGGCGCGCGGCCGAGTCGCGCCGCGTCTCCGATCGGATCGAGGGTCTGCAGGACCTTGAGGCGGGGCTGCGCGCGGAGGCGGAGGAGAAGGGGAGGGAGCTCGAGGCGCGGATGCATGCGCGCGAGCAGCAGCTGGCCGAGGAGCGCGAGGCAGTCGAGGACGCGCAGCGCGAGCGCGAGCGCCAGCTGCGCGAGAGGGTCGACGACGAGGCGCGGCGCAGGAAGGAGATGGCCAAGCAGGCGCAGGCTCTCGCGCCGTACAAGGCGATGCGCTGGGGCTATGCGAAGGCGGCGCTCGCCTTCCAGCAGTGGCGCCAGAAGGCTGCGGCGCGGCGCCGACGCACGCCCGAGAAGGCGCGCGCGCTCGCGCGCCGTGCGCGGCTGCCCGGCGTCTTCCGCCGGCTGCGGCACGAGGTGGAGCAGCGTTCACAGCGCGCGGCACTCCTGCGGCGCCTGAACCAAGAGCGGCAGGAGCACGAGCAGCTCGCGACCAAGAAGCGCTCCGAGGCGGATGAGAAGGAGCGCTCCCTCGAGCGGCGCATGCACGAGCAGAGCGAGACGCTCGCCAAGGCACGCGAGGCGGAGGCGGAGGCGCATCTGGTGGAGACCCAGCGGTTGCATGCAGCCCTCGCCGAGCAGACGGAGGCGAAGAAGACGATCGCCAAGCGGCTCTTGGAGCGCTCGCTCCGCCACGTGGGCCTCGCTAAGCTCGACGTGCCCGAGGCCTTCCGCCGCTGGCACCACGCCGCTGCCGAGGCGCGCCGCTTCAACGGCGCGGCAGTCCTGCGCCGCGTGCTGCTTCCGAGCGCGTGGCGTCGGCTGCGCCGCCATCTGCTCGAGGAGGCACAGGAAGCGGAGCGCAAGGCGCAAGCGGCGCAGGCGGCGGCGCTCGAGGGAGAGCGCAACGCGCTGCTCGACGATCTGCAGCGTGCGCGCGAGCAGGAGCGGGCGGCGGCCGATGCGGCGCGCGCGGCGCGGGACGAGCTGTTTCGCCTCGGGAAGAAGACGCTCGATGACGCCGTCGCCGAGGCCGAGCGGAACGAGAAGCGGCTGCACCAGCTGCGCCAGATGGTCATCATGCGCTGGCAGAAGCAGACGCTCGCTCGCGCCTTCAACAAGATGCGAGCCCTCCAGCTCGCGCTACAGAAGATTCGTCACTCCGCGGGGCGCATCCGGAACCGCGCGCTCGCCAACGGCTTCAACTCGTGGCACACGGCCGTCGCGGAGGCGAAGCGGCTCGAGCGCGAGCGGCTCGAGGCGCGTGTGAAGGCCGAGCTGGAGGCGGCCGTCGCCGCGACGCAGGCGGAGGCCAAGTCGGCGCTCGAGGCGGCGCTCCGACGCGCGTCGAATGCGGAAAAGGCGCGCGCCGAGCTTGAGGAGGAGCTCAACCAGCAGCGGCTGCGACATCGGGAGCACGAGCAGCAGCAGCAGCGCCGGCTTGCCGGCTTGCCGCCGCGCGCGTCGCGCCCCTCGGGTGGCGGCGGCGGCGGCGGCGACGACGACGACGACGACGACGACGGCGGCCCGGACGCGCCGCGGCGGCGCATCGCCGCGCTCGAGCGCAAGCTGCGAGTGGCGACCGAACGGAGCGAGGATGCCCTGAGTGCGCTCGAGGAGCAGATGTACCTGCAGAACGGCGGCGGCGCGCGCGGCGGCGGCGCCATGGACGCGGTCGCGGCCGAGCGCATGGCCCGCATGGAGGAGCACCAGCAACGGCTGACGCAGCAGATGCACGAGGCTGAGGAGCGGGACGTGGCCCGGCGGCTCGAGGGTCTCGAGAGCACCCTCGTCGCCGCCATCGAGCGCGCGCCGCCCTCGCCACCACGCCTGCCCTCGCCGCGTCGACCCTCGGCCCTCGAGGCGCAGCTCGAGAATCTCGAGCGTCAGCTGAGCGACATCCTGCGCGTGCAGACCGCCGGGCTTCCGCGGGTGCTCTCGTTGCCTAATATGGGAGCGACGGCCATCCCGGAGCCTCCGGCCAGCCCACAGCCGCGTGTGCTCACGCAGCCGCCCTCCTCGCCACCCACGCGGCCGCGCGCGCCGCTGCCGCCGCCTCTCGAGATCGCCGAAGATGCCGATCTCGACCTTCGGCTCGCTGCTCTCGCACACCAGGTCGACGGGCTCCGTGCGGCGCTGCACGAGGGCGAGGCGGACAGTGGCGGCCTCGGACGCGGGCCGTATCCCGACGCCGAGACGGACGAGCTCGCCTTCCGGCTGGCCTCGCTCTCCGACGGCCTGAACGCTGCGCTCGACGTGCAGCGGCATCGGGCTGAGCGGGAGGCGGCGGAGCGCGAGCAATGGCAAATGCACATGGAAGAGCAGATGCAGGAGCGTCTGCGGCTGGCCAAGTCCGAATCGGAGGCGACGCTGGCCGAGATGGCCGAAGTGCTCAAGCGCTCGCGCGACGACGAGGTGCGCTCGCTCGAGCAGCAGCTGCGCGAACGAGACGTGGAGCTGCAGCAGCTTCGAGCACACACGCGCCAGGGGGTCATGGAGCAGGTGATGCGCCGGACGCTGCGCCGCGACCTGCACCGTGGCTTCCAGTCGTGGCGGGCTATGTGGATCGATCGGCTCGAGCAGCTGCGTCTGCTTCGGCGTGCGGCGAGCGGCTTCCGCTCGCCCGTCAAAGTGGCCGCGCTGCGCGAGTGGCGTCAGACGGCGGCGGACGAGCGTCGTGAGCGCGAGCGGCGAGAGATCGAAGAGTTCCACGAGGCGCGGCTGCAAGAGCAGCTCGCACTCGCGCATTCCGAGTCGGAGCGCCAGATGGCCATCGGGCAGGCGGCGGCCGCGGCCAAGCAGCGCGAGCTCGAGCGAGCTCTCGACGAGCTCGACCGCGAGAAGCTCGCCGAGCTCGAGCAGCAGCGCCAGCGCGCCGAGGCCCAGCATCGCAAGTCCATCCTGCGCATGCGCAACCTCGAGATCGCGCGCATGTTCCGCAACTGGGTCGAGGTGGACCACGCGGTCCGAGCGATGCGCTCGACGGCCAACCGCATCAGTTCGCCCTCGGGCCGTGCTCTCAACTCATGGACCCAATGGGCCGAGGACCTGCGCCAGTTGCGCCAGGCCGCCTCGAGCTGGCACAAGCCGCGGCTCACGGCGAGCCTGCGCCACTGGCGCCAGGTAACGTCCGATCTGCGCCAGGCGCAGTACGCTGCCGAGGTGGAGGAGCGCTCGCGCGCGCTCCTCGATGATCGCGTGCTGCAGGAGCGGCGCCGCGCCGAGCAGGTTCTCGCCGAGCAGCGCGCGGAGCACGAGCGTGCGTTGCGCCTGCTCGAGCAGCGGCTGGCCCACAAGGAGGCCGAGTCGCAGTCGGAGAAGCAGGCGCGGGAGCTCGCGGACAGGCGCGCGCAGGAGCACGCGATGCGTCGCATCCTCAACCTCGAGCTCGCGCGCAGCTTCCGCAGCTGGGCAGAGTGGCTCGACAATCTCAGGCGGCTCAATCGTGCCGCGAGCCAGCTGCGCAGCCCCGAGCAGACGCGCGGGATCCGCAAGTGGACCGAAAGTGTGTACGAGCAGCGCCAGCTGCGCGCCGCCATGGGCCAGTGGCGCCGACCCGCGATGCGCGCCGCGATGCTCCAGTGGCGCCGTCTCGCCGCTGAGGAGCGACGCGCGCGCGAGCACAAGGCGCTCGAGGACGAGTTTGAACGGCGATTGCAGGAGCGACTGGCTCTCGCGCGCTCCGACACGGAGGGGCTGCTCGCCACGCGGGACGCTGCGCATCACGCGGCGCGCCAGGACCTTGAGCGGCGACTCGCCGCCGCACAGGCGGCGCTCAGCAGGAGCCTCACCGATCAGGACCGACGCACACGCGAGCTGCAGGAGCGAGGGATGCGTCGCATCTTGAACCTCGGCCTCGCGCGCGCGCTCAGCGCCTGGGCCGAGCAGGGCGAGCAGCGCCGCCGCCTCAAGCAGGCCGCGGGCCGGCTGCGCCATCCGGGCTTGGCCCCGGCGTTTGCCACGTGGCGTGCTGAGAGGGAGAGGGAGCGGCGCGAGCGCGAGGCGCGCGAGCTCGAGCTGTCCTTTGAGGCACGGATGCAGGAGCGGCTCGCGCTCGCCCGCTCCGACTCCGAGAAGGAGCTCGCACTCAAGGAGATCGAGGAGGCGCTCCGCCGTCAAGAGGCCGAGGCGCGGCTCAATGACCTCGAGCGCGGGATGCTCGCGGAGAAGGCGAAGCACGACGCCAAGGTCAAGCTCGCCCAGGAGCAGGGGCTGCGGCGCCTGATGAACCTGCCGCTCGCGCACGGCTTCGGCGCGTGGCGGGCGATGGTCGAAGAGCGGCGCCGGCTGCGACAGGCCGTCGCGCGCATGCTGGTCCCGGGGCTGGCCGCTGCGTTTGTGGAGTGGAAGACCATTTCGCTCGCGATGGCGCGTGCGGCGCGCGAGGCAGCCCTCGAGGCGCGCTATCGTGAGCAGATGGAGCTGCGGCTAGGCCTGATCCGCTCCGACAGCGAGGGCGAGCTGCTCTCGCGCGAGGCGCGGGCGGCCGTCGAGCGCGACGCGCTGCAGGAGCGCGTGCGCGCGCTGCAGGAGGAGCTCGACGCGCATCGCACCGAGGCGCAGCGCGCATTGGCGCGGCTGCAGGAGCAGGCGATGCGCCGGCTCATGCAGCTGCCGGTCGCGCGCGCCCTCGGCGCATGGAAGGCCGCCGTGGACGAGCGGCGGCAGCTGCTGCGCGCGACGCAGCGCCTGAGGCAGCCGGGGCTCGCGAGTGCGTTTGGCGCATGGCTGGCGGTCGCGGCGGAGGCGCGCGAGGCCCGAGAGGCGGCCGAGCGTGAGGCGCTCGAGGAGGCGCGCCGTCAGGCTGAAGCCGCGCGGCTCGAGGACGCGTATGAACGGGCGCGCGCCGTGGCGGCGCGTGAGCGTGAGGGCCTCGAGGGCGCGCTCGAGGCGGCGAGGCGCGAGGCGGAGCTCGCGAAGCTCGAGCGCGAGGCTCGAGCGCGGGAGTTGTTCGAGCAGGGCTGCCGCCGCCTCCTCAATGCGCGCCTCGCGCAAGCCTTCTCGACGTGGACCGACGCCACCGAGGAGCACAGGCGGCTCCGGCGCGCGGCGGCTCACTTCCTCGCGCCGGGGCTCGCGAGCGCCTTTGGGTTCTGGCGCCAGTTTGCGTACGCGGCGGTGCGCCAGAGGTTGCTCATGGAGCAGCAGGCGATGCAGGTAGGGTACGAGCAGCAGGCGCAGCTCGTGCAGGCGCAGGCGCAACGAGCGCTCGCGCGGCAAGAGGCGGAGGCCGCGGCCGAACGCCGACGGCTCGAAGACGAGCTGTCCGAGACGCAACGCGAGGCGGACGAGGCGCGCGCGGACTTGGATCGCGCCGTCTCGGAGCACGAGCAGCGGCTGCAGCTCGCGCGCACAGAGACGGCGCGTGAGCTAGCGATCCGAGATGAGACGGCAGCCAATGCGCGCCGTCAGCTCGAGGAGAAGCTCGAGAAGAGTGAGCGTGCGGCGCGGGAGGCCCACGAGGCCCTCGAGCGCTCGGCAAAGCAGCTCGAGGAGCAGCTCGCGACCCAACGGGCGATCAATGAGCGTTCGCTCGCTGCCAAGGCCGACGGCGAGGCGGCCGAGCGTCGGTTGCTGCAGCGCCGGCTCGAGGCGGCCGAGCGCGCGGCCGCCGAGCAACGGGAGGCGGCCGAGCGCGCGCGCTCCCTCTTCGAGCAGCGGCTCGAGCTCGCGCGCTCCGATGTGGAACGCGACCTCGTCGCGCGCGACGTGGTGGCGGCGGCCGAGCGGCGGACGCTACAGCTGCAACTCGACGAGGCCGAGCAAGACGCCGCGGCCGCGCGCGAGGCGTACGAGAGCCAGCTGCGGCGCGAGGTGGCGGCACGCGAGGCGGCGGTGGCGGCGAGCGAGCTCGTCGCGCGCGCCGCGAGGCTGCAGATGGCCGACGCGCATGGGGTGGCGCTGGCGAACGCCCTCTCGCCCGTGCGCAGCCGTCGCGGCCCCCCCTCGGCGCCGCCCACGCCCTATGCTGGCGGTGGCGCGCGCTTCGTCGACGAGATCGCGACCTCGCCGCGACCTCGCACGCTCGCCAGCGTGGCCCGGGGCGACGCTGACGGCGCGGTCGCGGTGCAGCTGCACCTGCTCGCCGAGCAGCTGAGCGCCCTCGAGCAGCAACGGCACGCGCCCGAGGAGATGGCCGCCTCGACGGAGCGCCTCGGTGAGCACCTGGACGAGGTGCGCAAGCAGAGCGAGGAGGCCGCCACACGCCGTCTCGACACGCTCAGCGAGAAGCTCGACGCGGCCGTCCGCGAGGCGTCCGCAGCCGAGGAGCGCGCGGCGTCCGTCGAAGCGCAGCTCGTGGATCGGCTCGCGGCGGCGGAGGAGAGCCGCCGGCTGCGCGAGCGCATCGTCGTCGAAGAGTCCGAGACGATCCTGATGATGAAGGAGGAGGCGCGGCGGCAGGCCGAGCGGCAGCGCGAGCTCGAGCGCCAGATTGCCAAGCTCGAGGCGATGGAGGAGGAGCGCCGTGCCGAGCGCGTCGCCGACAAGGCGGTCGACAAGGTGGCGGGCAGGGTGGGCGCGGGCGCGTCGAGCATCGACCCGGCGACCCTCAAGGAGCTCGCCGAGCTCAAGGCGGAGCAGGCGCAGACGGGCAAGCGCGTCGAGGAGCTCAAGGAGCTGCTGCTCAAGATGAGCCTCGGCGGCGGCGGCGACAAGAAGGCGGACAAGCCGCCGCCTCCCAAAGCGCCTCCCGAGCCCCCTCCCGAGCCCGAGGAGCCACCGGAGCCACCCGAGCCGCCCGAGCCGCCCGAGCCACCGGAGCCACCGGAGCCACCGGAGCCACCGGAGCCCAAGCCACCGTCGCCACAGCGCAAGCCGCCGCCACAGCGACCCACGCCGCAGGCGCCGCAGCCAACCAAGTTTGAGCAGATGCTCAAGCAGCCGGGCGCATACTCAGAGGATGACATGCTCAACGAGGCGCTGGGGCTGTTCACCGACAAGGCGTGGTAGCGCGCCGAACCGTCGACCTTAGTTCAGAAATTCGCATACCGCGTTAGAACTTAGATTCGATACCCATTACTCCTGGCCCGGCCTACCTCGTGCCGAAACGTGTATATGGTTCCCTTCTGCCTAATCCCTAAAAGGACCTACGTAATTTAAAGGACGCCCACACCTTTCCGTTCCGCTGCTCGCAGTTCGCAACTCAGTTCCCTTGATTCCCTACTTGTACTTATCAATGATTCGATCCCACCGATACATGGCGTGGGGTTCGTACGACTTCTGCGAGAAAGAGTGCAAAGAGTCCCTCCGCGCCGCGGCCGCCCGACGCATACGGCGCGTGCGTGTTTGCACCGTTCGGTGGGGACACCTCGACGACCTCGACGTCTGCTCGTACGAGACGACCGTCACGGGTGATCATCTGACAGCTCCTGGCGGTACCCGGGAGCGTCTCACAACACACAGGCGCGAGGCGCCCTATCGAAGACTCTCCAGAATTTTCTCCGGCATCAGTTCTGCGAGTTGATGAGGAGACATGTAGTAATGTCGAAGCAACTCCAACGGTGTCGTGCGGGCGAGCTCGAGGAAGTCGAGTTCTGGTTTGGGCCATTCCTTCGGTTTCGTCTCCTTAATAGCCGCCCAATCCGGATCCTTGGGAGCGATCTCCTTGACGTGCTCGACGAACTTCTCCATGGGCGCACGGAAGGGCATGTACTCGAGAAGGAAGTCACGGACCTCGCCCTGAGGCACTTCCTTTTCCTTCGCGTACTCATAATAGGCTCGGATGTACGAGCATTGGATGTTCATGAGCATGCGGACGACGTCAGTCGTCGGGTTGTATTGGTACGCACCTTTCATGCCTGCGGTGACCTGCCGTGCAAAAGGCGTAAGCGTGCGCGGTGAATGGTGCAGCAGCGCACGGTGTTCATGCATGCATGCGCAGCCTTCGCCATCGTGGGCTCGGCGAAGGCTCGGCGCGCACCTGCTCGCCGTCGATGAGTGCCATCGACTTTCCAAAGTCAATCATCCAGACATCGATGTCCTCTGGGTCCTTGACGACGGCGTCGCGAGCGGTGTCCTTGACGTCGATCATCACGTTGCCGTCGTTGAGATCGCGGTGAGAGAACTCTGAATCTCGGCCGAGCAGCAGCAACTTGCATATCTTTTGGACCACCACATGGCATACGGAGCGAAGGTGTGCCGCGAAAGCGACGTCTTCGATGCTGCGCAGTCTCTTGGGGTTTTCGTCGTAGCCTGGACCGCGGATGTACTTCTCGAGCTTATCGCCCTGGACAAACTGCATGATCGCGGTGCCACCTGTGTAGCTGTGCACGCGCGGCACTCGGGCACAGCCCAAGGATGACATCGAAGGCTTGGAGAGCTCATGAGCAAACTGATTGAGGCGACACTCCTTTTCCATCTCGGCGAGCTGTGTGCTCGCATCCTGCTTCTCCTTGCCTTCCTTGTCCGTCTTGTCCAGCTTCTTGATTGCTACCTGCTCCTCCTCGCCGGCAGCATTCAGCCGGGACCCGTGGTAGACAGTGCCCCATACTCCTTCGCCAAGAGGTTTGTCGCGGAGTGTGTATGAAGCAACCTCCGCCTTCACGGTTTCGGCTTGGTTGGCGGGCTTCTTCTCCTCAACCTTGACGGGCTTCTTCCCCCCCTTGTTGGCCTTCTCGAGCATCTCGATAGCCTTCACGCCCATGAGGTCGGTCAGCTCGCACGCGTCGAAGTAGTCCTCGTCGGGCACGTCGGCGAGCGTCTTCTCGCCGCCGCACACGGCCTGGAACTTGGAGATGCCGACGCACGAGCAGTTGAACTCGCCCACGGTGT
>Ga0210242_100184_pt1 | contig 52111 bp, 27 predicted proteins | sample ChrtobMeP5a_16mM_FD_155445 | JGI IMG/M metagenome (GOLD analysis project Ga0210242, IMG submission 155445) | Chrysochromulina tobin associated microbial communities from unialgal haptophyte culture, Seattle, Washington, United States - P5a_16mM | ecosystem: Host-associated > Algae > Haptophytes >... | reverse complement strand
AGCCTGCCGCAGAGCCGGTTCATTTTGCGTTTGGTTTGATCTACTTGTGAACTACAATGTACGCTCCACCGCACATTCAGACGATACACAAGCACGCCCATCTCCGCCCCCTCCTTCGCCTCCAACTCTGCCACCTCCACCTAGCACGCCGCAATCGCTCCCGCCGCCAACCCCGCCGCCAGCGCCGACTCTACTGATGCCGCCGTCGTCGTCGCCGCCGCCGCCCTCGACACCACCACCACTGCCGCCACCTCTCCCGCCCTCACCGCCGCCCACGCCTCCGCCACCCTCACCGCCACCCGCTGTACCGCCACCGTCGCCTCCACCATCACCACCGCCGCATCCCCCACCGCCACCGCCCTTGCGCCATGCGTGGTTCGATCGCGGCGGCGGACGTCGACGGCGACGACAACCTCGACGTGCTGCTTGGGAACGATGGCAGTCCCAGCCGAGAGTTGCTCAACGCGGGCGACGGCACCTTCCCGACGAGCACCATACTGCCCCGCGGCAGCGTGATCACGGGTTCGATCGCGGTGGCGGACTTGGACGGCGACCTCGACGTGCTGCTTGCGAACAGTAGCAGTCCTTTGTTCGCCCGAGGCAGCCGGCTTCGACGTATGAGACGGCAGCGTGTGCAGCTGGCTCGTACACGAGCATCGCATTGACGCCGGCCTCGCCGCTCGCGTTGCGCGCCTTGTGGTGGCCGCGAGGGTGGATTCGCAGCCAGTGCAATCGATGGGCGTGCTTGTGTATCGTCTGAATGTGCGGTGGAGCGTACATTGTAGTTCACAAGTAGATCAAACCAAACGCAAAATGAACCGGCTCTGCGGCAGGCTCGCAAGACCAACCCTACCCTGTTTGGTTCGGTTGATCTTTTGATGTGTCGTGACCCACGCCATCGATTCCATTTTCGCACTTTTCTCGGCCCCTTTCACGGCCCCTTTACATTGGGTTGCTTCCTGTACAGAGAGTACGGTACAGCCACGTGACGGCGGCACAGACTTTACTTATGTGCTACAAGGCCACTCAACGCAGCGGTCGTGCTATACTAGGCACATGTAGCAGTGAGACCGCACGAAGCGGCGTCCTCAATGTGCACGTGCATCGTGCATGGCGTGATCGAGCCCATACTGTGCACGTACAGCAAGCAAAGGAGACCGTCACCGTCGGAACGCAATAACTGTGTTCGAGATCCGTCGGTGCATAGCCGTTCAGCGTCACAGATCTCTCGACGTGAAGCACGCAGGATCAACTTCTAAGCATGAGCACCATTACGTGCACACATGATGCGCTCGAAGACGCCATGCACATGCACATCGAGGACGCCGTTGCATGGGTAATTGCATGGGTAAGGAACGGCTTGGGGATTGGATCTCAGCCAGTGGAGGGAGGAGAGGGCTCGAGACGCCCTCTGTGCTAGTCAGAACATATTTCAGAGCTCTGTACGCTTGCATTGTGTCGGTAACGGTGCTCTGGAGTCCAAGGTGGCGACTTCAATGCTGCATTGCTGCTCATGCTTGGTCTTGTGAGGCGGCTGTCCTTGTGAGCCTGGGGTGGATCTAACACGCTGAACAGCTATACACAGACGCAGCGCTCGTGCTCGACGCATCTACACGTGTAGCAGCGGTCGCACGAAGCGGCCTGGTCGATCTGCACTTGCATTGCGGAGTCGACCATGCAGACGAGACGGGTTGGGTTGCAGGTTGCATCAACCATGCTCATGACCATGTGTGCATCATGTCGATCTGTCACACTGAGCAGCTATACACAGACGCAGCGCTCGTGCTCGACGCATCTACACGTGTAGCAGCGGTCGCACGAAGCGGCCTGATCGATCTGCACTTGCATTGCGGAGTCGACCATGCAGACGAGACGGGTTGGGTTGCAGGTTGCATCAACCATGCTCATGACCATGTGTGCATCATGTCGATCTGTCACACTGAGCAGCTATACACAGACGCAGCGCTCGTGCTCGACGCATCTACACGTGTAGCAGCGGTCGCACGAAGCGGCCTGATCGATCTGCACTTGCATTGCGGAGTCGACCATGCAGACGAGACGGGTTGGGTTGCAGGTTGCATCAACCATGCTCATGACCTTGCGTGCATCATGTCGATTTGTCACACTGAGCAGCTATACACAGACGCAGCGCTCGTGCTAGACGCGTCTACGCGTGTTGCAGCAGCCGCAGGAAAACGGCCTCATCGATCTGTGCACTGAATTGTGTCGTCGACCATGCAGATGGGTTTCAGGTCTCAACAACCGTGCTCAGAATGCTCGGTCTTGCTAGAAAGCTGGCCTTGCGAGCCTCACGTGGATCTCATTCCGCCGCTTCCTGCTGATGCGAGACCACGCGTAGCTGCGTCTCGGACGGGCGCTGCGCCTGTGGAGCGACGCTTGGTGGCCCAGAGCGACGGCGCTGACGCAAGATCAGTCCTCGCCTCGCACCTGCTTGCATCAGCACAGATGCTGCTGCCTGACCTGACACAGCAAGCCGAGGCCTTGCCGAGGCCCATCGCGGCGGTGAGCGTGTGGGGCAAGGCCACGGGCACTCGGCCCCTTTCTCGGCCCCTTCCTATATTTGACTATATTCTTCGGAGGTTTACTATTTCAGTACAGTAATATTTCAGTACAGTCAGGCGACGGCGGCACAGACTTTGCTTCTGTGCAAGGAGCCCACTCAACGCAGAGCCCACTCAACGCAGCGGTCGGGTCGTGCTGTACGCATCTTGGCATGGGGCAGTGAGCGCAGGATGCGGCGTCCTCGATGAGCACGTGCATCGCGCGGCGTCGTCTTTACGTCGTCGTCGACAACGCCAAGCTCGCCAGCCTGTTTCATAGCTTGATGGAGCGATATGAGTGCAGGCAGGCGTTCCGATGCTAGGCGATGTTAGGCGTTCCGATGCTAGGCAGGCGAGCTAGGCGATGTCTCCTCGCCACGTGTACGCTGCCTGTTGGCATGTTTTCTTGCACATGTTTTACTTAACCGGAGTACTGCATACTCGCATGACGAGCCCACGAGGGGGTGCTTACGTACTGCTTACTCGCACAAGTGGTGCGCTGACCCATCTCCTCGCTCAGAGGCGATGGCGGCGGTGGAGAAGGCGCTGGAGATGGTGGTTGTGATGATGGCGGAGAAGACGACGGCGGCAGCGGCTATGGTGGTGGAGATGATGGAGCGACGGCGGTGGAGCGACGGCGGAGGAGGCGGTAGTGGTGGTGAAGGCGGCGGTGGTCATGGCGGAGGCGGCAACGGTGGCGGTGGCGCAGGAGTTGGCGGGGAAGGCGGAGGTGACGGCGGGTGAGGTGGTGGCCGAAAAGGTGGAGGCGTGCAACCGTTGTTGTCTGTCTGGCGGCGAGAAGCGGTGAAGGCGGCGGAGGCGATGGCAGCAGCGGAGATGGCGGCGGCGGCAGGGGCGGCTGCATTGCTGCGTTGCACCGACATAGGCCAGTAAAAATCTTTCGAGAGGCAAGTCCTAGTCGTCTTGGTGGCAGCAGCAGTGGTGACGGTGCGAGGGAGACGGCAGGGAGCATCAGGGTGGCGATGGCGTTGGAGAAGGCGGAGGAGATGGTGGTGGAGATGGCGGATCCACATTCGGCTCACGCATTGCGTAGCATCTGCAAGAACGCCTGGCGCTCGTTGGATCGCAGCGTTCGCGCCTCGCGATGATCACGACGAAAGCGTCGAAAGGACACGAGACATGACATGTACCCCTGCAGGAGACGTCCTACGGACTGTTTCATTCCTGTTTCAAAGCTGTTTCGTCAATATTTATGGAAGTGAACACCCGATCGACCCCAGGTGCTTCCCAGACTGTTCTGTGGCCGAATTGACAGACGAAACACGCTGTAGAGCCTCGTCCTTCGCGGAAGGACCGGGTCCTTCGCGGAAGGACGACAGTTCAGGTGTGAGACCGCAAAGGTCGCAATCCGCGCACTTCGTCCTCAAACCGCGCACTTCTTCCTCAATCCGAGCGCTTCGGATGAGCGCATTCATTGCTGCCATGGACCTCGTCGACTCGCGCACCGTCACTTCCAACGGCGACGCGTGCCTGAAGGAGACCAGCTCGGGCCTGCTCGACCTCTTCTTCAAGCTCGTTCGCGGGCTCGACGCCGAAGGCTTGGCAAGCCTCTTTGCTGCCGCGGTCACCGAGGCGACCAAGCCGGAGGCAAAGGCGGACCTGATCGTGCTCGCGTTCCAGACCCGCGCCACTCGTGGCCAAGGCAAGGGTGAGAAGGAGCTCACGTACAAGCTCCTGAAGCTCTGCGCCAAGGAGTTCGGCGAGGAATCCGTGGCCGCAGTGCTGGGCCTGCTCCCGCATTACGGATACTGGAAGGACCTCGTTCACCTGCTCGCGTCGGACGACTGCCCTCGGGCGCTAGCCGACAAGAGTGAGGAGCTCATCTGTCAGCAACTCCTGGCGGACGAGGCGGAGAGCTCAGCTGCCACGGCGGAGAAGCGAACCCCTAGCCTCTCGCTGGTGGCGAAGTACGCACCCCGAGAGGGCACGAAATTTGACAAGGGTCCGCTGCGCTTGGCCCAGCGCCTTGCGCATCGGCTCTTCGGCTCCGCCAACCCGGCCGCCTCAGCTCGCAAGTACCGCAAGCTGTGCTCGTCCCTGAACAGCCAGCTCTGCACGACTGAGGTGCTGATGGCTGCGGGCCGGTGGGAGGAGATTCGCTTCGATCGTGTCGCGTCGCTTTGCCTGCAGCGCCACCGCAAGGCGTTCCTCAATGAGGAGCTTAAGGGTGTGCTCACGCCGGCACAGGATGCCACGGGCAACCGGCACCCGGACGACCCCGCCCGCGTCGCCGCCCGCCTGCATCTGCGCGAGGCGATCGTGAGCAAGAAGGGCGTGCAGGGCAAGGCGCTGATGCCGCACGAGATCGTGCAGCATTGCATGGGGGGCTCGCTCTCGACGCTCGAGGCGGACCTGATGAACGCGCAGTGGACATCGCTTCGCGCAGGCACGCTCGAGGTGATGCGCAAGGCTGCGGAGCAGCGCGATCTCCAAGTCCTCGAGGCGGCGGCACCCGCGACGGCTGGCTTCGGCTCGCTTGCGGCGCTCGAGCGGGCTCTGCCCAAGCACGTGGACCTGGGCAAGCTCGTGGCGTTGGTCGACGTTTCGGGCTCAATGAGCGGCACGCCAATGGAGGCTGCTATCGCGCTCGGGATCCTCGTGTCCGAGCTCGCGGCGCCAACCTTCCGCGATCGCGTGCTGACCTTCGAGTCGGTGCCCAACTGGGTCGACCTGTCGTCGCACACGAGCATCTGTGACAAGGTGCGCGCGTGCCAGAAGGCGCCCTGGGGGGGCTCGACCGACTTCGAGGCCGCGTGTGAGCGCATCCTCGGGGCGGCCGAGGCGGCCAAGCTGCCGCCCGACGAGGTACCCGACCTGATCGTCTTCAGCGACATGCAGTTCGATGAGGCGCACGGCGGCCACGGCGGCGGCCACGGCGGCGGCAAAGGCGGTGGCTTCGGCGGCGGCAAGGGCTGCGGCGGACGCGGGCGTCGATTGTCTGCGTGGGAGACCGCCTTCGAGCGCCTCCAGCGTCGGTTCGCCGAAGTGGGCCAGCGGGTGTGCGGTGCGCCGTACGCGGCCCCGCGCATTATCTTCTGGAACCTGCGCGCGAACACGGTAGGCTTCCCGGTTGCCAAGGACACGCCCAACGTGCAGCTACTGTCAGGCTACTCGCCTGCGTTGCTCAAGCTGGTCGTGTCGGGCGCCGATCTGGTCGGCGACGAGGAGGAAGTCACCGAGACGGCGGTGATGCCCGACGGCTCGATCCAGACCACGACCAAGGTCGTGCGCTCCGGCCCGACGCCCGAGCAGACCCTCCGGACGGCGCTCGATGATGCCGTGTTCGACGCGGTGCGCCTGCAACTTGCGGCCCTCGAGGCGGGTCCCTTCAAGGACTACGCGTTCGCGCCGAAGGAGGGCGCGTTCGAGATGGTCGCGAAGCAGGCCCCCGCCCCGCCCGCGGTAGGAGCGGCCTCGACGGCGGCCATGCCAGCGGCCCCCGCCCCGCCGGCAGAGGACGACTTCGAGGTCGTTGACGCGAACTGAGGCTTCAGGTTTACAGTGAGCAGCGTGTACTGTGGTGTCGTGTCGTCATTTATGTGACTTGTGTGTGGAAGTGTCTGCCGCTGCGAAAAGTTAGCACTCCATTCAGTGAGAAATAAGCCAATGATGCGGCCACTGTGGCATGATCTCATAAAACACCCTCAAAGTGCGAGGAATTCACACATGATTCACAGTCTCTGTCGAATTCACAGCGTGACAGCGATAGACGTGAGCGGCGACGCACGCCATCGCGAAGGCACGAAAGAATGGCGGCCAAGGTGACCTCCATGCCTACCGTGATCGGCGCGCTCAAAGCCATCTGCACGGCGGCCCAAACCTCAGCATTCCCGGATATCGCATCCAAAGTGGACGTGGCGAGTTCGGCCATGGGCGCCGACTACCAGAACAATTCGGCGCTCTCGCTCTTCGGGCGTCTCAAGGCCGCGGGCCTGCCCGATGGCATCAAATCGCCAAAGGACGTGGCGCAGCGACTCGCGGACGCGATGCAGCTGTGCGACTCCGAGGCCATGATGGCCAAGGTGGAGGTGGCGGGCGCAGGCTTCATCAACATCACCATCTCTGGCCCGTGGTTCGCCGACAGGCTGAACACGATCGCACAGAACGGCGCGCTGCCGCCGCCCGTGCAAACGCAGAAAGTGGTCGTCGATTTCTCATCGCCGAACGTGGCCAAGGAGATGCACGCGGGCCACCTTCGCTCGACGATCATCGGCGACTCCATCTGCCGCGTGCTCGAGTTCTGCGGCCATGAGGTGCTGCGCGTCAACCATGTGGGCGATTGGGGCACGCAGTTTGGCATGCTCATCGGCCACCTCAAGCAGGTCTTCCCGGACTTTGCGAGCAACCCACCGCCCATTGGCGACCTGCAGGCCTTCTACAAGGAGTCCAAGAAGCACTTCGATGAGGATAAGGACTTTGCCAAGCTCGCTCACGAGGAGGTGGTGCGGCTGCAGAGCGGCGACGGCGCCTCGCGCTACGCGTGGCAGCAAATCTGCGACGTCTCGCGTGCCGCCTTCGAGGAGGTCTACTCGCGGCTGGGCGTCAAGCTGACGGAGGTGGGCGAGTCGTTCTACAATGAGTACATCCACGCGGTCGTCTCACACCTCAACGAGATCGGGCTTGTCTCCGACTCGGTCGATCCCGCGGACCCGAGCCGTGTCGCCAAGGTCGTCTTCCCGCCGAACACGAAGCACGAGCAGCCGCTCATGGTCGTCAAGAGCGACGGCGGCTTCGGCTACGACTCGACAGACATGGCGGCAGTCTGGTACCGCATCTTCGAGCACCAGGCTAATTGGATCATCTACGTAACCGACGCGGGCCAGGCGCCCCACTTTGAGCTCGTCTTCGAGGCGGCGAGGGCGGCGGGATGGGCGACGGAGGCCACGCGGCTCGACCACGTGCCCTTCGGGCTCGTGTGCGGCGACGACGGCAAGAAGTTCAAGACGCGCTCGGGCGAGACCGTCCGTTTGGTCGACTTGCTCGACGAGGCAAAGATCCGAATGGGCAAGACGTTACACGAGCGCCAGCTCGAGCAACTCAAGCAGAAGGAGGAGGGCGCGACTGGCGGGCGTGTCTCGCTGACGGAGATGGACGACGCGACGCTCGAGACATATGCGGCCGTCATCGGCTACTCCGCCGTCAAGTACGCCGACCTCAAGGCGAACAGGATCTCCAACTACATCTTCAACTATGATCGCATGCTCGACGAGAAGGGCAACACGGCCGTGTACCTGCTGTACGCGGGCGCGCGCATCGCCTCGATCGTGCGCAATTCGGGGGTGGACATGAATGCGCTGCTCGCCAGCGGTGCGCGCATCGTGCTCGTTGAGCCGGCCGAGTTCAAGCTGGGCAAGGAGCTGCTGCGCTTCCAGGAAATCATCGAGCTGATGCTCAGCACGCTCCAGCCTAACTTCATCTGCGAGTACCTCTATGAGTTGTGCAATCTCTTCACCAAGTTCTACCAGGAGTGCAAGGTCATTGGCGACCCGGCGCAGGACTCGCGCCTGCTACTCCTCATCGCGCTCGAGAAGACGCTCAGGAAGGGCTTCGCCCTCGTCGGGCTGGGCTATCTCGAGCGCATTTGAGGGAGCAGATCGACGTTCGGTATCGCCAAACATTTATGATAATGCGAGAGAGAGACCAGAGGCCTGAGAGGCTCGAGAGGTAAGGGCGAGCTCAGATGGCCACAGGGACCTGCGAGGTGGGCGCACGGCGGGGACCTGATGCCCGCATCTTTAAAGGGAGAACCACCTGCTTGTGCAGGCGGGATTTTTCTTTGTGAATGGTTCACATCGTCCTCCTCTAGAACACCTAAACATCCTGGTGCGTGCCCTACCGAGCCAACTGACGGTTATTAACAGCCAATTCACACCTCTTCTTCTCGCACGAGAAGGCTCCTTGTTCCAACTTCTCCTCGCTCGCCGGGGAGCCTCCTCTCCGATGTCCGCCCTGCGGCTCATCACGAGAGCCTTCTCGTCGCAGACACCGACCACGAAGCGGCCCGCCAGAGCCCTCGACCTTTGCTTCTTCGTCGGTGATGACTCGCTGAGGCGAATGTGGGATGCGTGCCCTCTGCAGCCCGAGGACAGTGGCCTCGAGCCCATGTGCGGCGTGCTGCTCCGATGCTCGGAGCTGCCACCGGTACTGTCGATCACGCACAGCACCGGGGAGCGTGAGCAGCAGGTGCTCCCACGCATGCTGGCTTACGTGCAGCACGCGTGCGACGTCCTCTCGGCAAATGTGGACCAAGCGGAGATGGCCGACGACTTCACACCAGGCGGGCGCGCGTTGGCGTGGCGCGAGTGCGCGGCAGGCGTGGCGCTGATCAGTGCGGCCGCTCGGCTCTTTGTGCAGCTCGCGCAGACGCCGCAATACCGGCTTCTCCTCCTGCAGCACGAGCTGCCAAGCCACGTGAGGCACACCGTCTCGCGCCTGGCCGATTGCATCCAAGTGCTCCAGCGCTCTGCCGACGCCAGCGGCATCGTGAGCGGAGGCTGCAGCGACGGCGACGGCGTCAGCGTCGGCAATGGCAATGCCAGCAGCGGACCCTTGAGTGCCAACACGAGCGCGCAGCAGCTCATGCTCCTGGGCACGTTGCAGCGGTGCGTGGTGCTTCTCGGCTCGCTCTGGCAGGCCGGCTTCGCGGCGGTTCACGCGCCAGAGGGCCAACTAAGGCCGTCGCTGCCGCGGCTCGCCGACTCGGTCGAGGAGCTGCTGCGTGCGCCCACGACAGCGCTCGGCCTCGGGCTCGACACCGCCTCCGACAGCGGAGGCGGCGGAGTGGGCGGCGCAGCGCTGCAGCACATCCAGCAGTTGCTGCGCGTGCTGCGCCTGTGCCAGCAGCTGCAGGCGTCACTCGTGCTCGGCACGACGCTCTGGGGCGCGACGCTGCGCGTGCAGCGCTTCGGCGTGGCTGCGCTCGGCGTGCTGCTCCAATCGTCGCCCTCCTTCGACGAGCCCTTTCTGCAACAGGAAGGGGTACGCGTGCTGCTGGGCTTGATGAGGCTCCAAGCGCCGCCGCTCGTCGTCGCCGACGCAGAGACGCTCCGATCGTCGCAGCGGCATCTCCTCCAGCTGCAGCTGCAGAGCATGCTGGTGCTCACGCAGGAGAGCGCGCCGGTCGAGACGGGCGCGTGGCGCTTGCAGTGGGCACAGGCGCAGGGCACCTTGCAGCTGCAGCGGCTGATCAGCTACGTGCACAACGTCTTCCGAGTGCCCAGCAGCACCCAAAACATGGCGCCGACCGCGGGCACTGCGGTGGCGGCGCCACCGGAGGCGCACGCGAGAGGGGATGTGTCCGCATCTACGCGGCTGCTGCTGGCTGTGGAGGCGGAGGCGACTCTCCTAGCGCGCGGCCTCAGCAGCGCACAGCTCGTCGAGTGGGCGCAAGGCGTGGTGCAGCCGCCCGGAACGGCGCGCATCTCACCGCACCCCGAAGGCAGCGTGGCCGTTGAGTCGCCAGTGGTGCAGGCGGCGGTTGCGGCCGAGCGCGCGGCGGTGCCCTTGAGCTCCGCCGAGCTGCTGCTCGTCCTCCGCTTCGTACGCGCTGCGTGTGCGAGCTGCTACTCCGATGGACTCGCGCTGTCCCGGGCGCCGTCCTTGGGCGCGCAAAGCCACCTGAGCGCTGTCCCGGGCACTCCAGCCTCCTTGCGCAGCAGCATCTCGCCCCTGAGCTCGCCGCGCTCGCCCGTCGCGCGCGCTTCGCTCAGTGGAGCACGCCTCTCAGCCATCGCCGCGCGCGGCGGCAGCATCGTCGTCGGCAAGGGGCTCGTGGCCAAGTCAAGTCAAGTCAAGTCACCGTCGTACGAGGTAGATCGCGGGCCGGTTGATCACGACGATGAGGGCGCTGTACGCACGCCGGCTGAGTCGACCGTCACTGCCACGAGCGACTCGCTCCCACGGGTGATGGGGACGCCGATGCCGCCCATACATGAAGCCCTCCTGGCAGCACTGCTCGGCGCCTTCCTCCCCGCCAGCAGCCTGGACGAGATGGGTATCGCTCCCAACACTGCCGGCGTCACCCCATCCAAGCCGTGGAAAATGGCCGGACCAGCGGCGGCGGACGGGAAGGAGGGCGAGGCGGCGCCGTTGTGGGCCCTCATGCTCCTCGACGTGCTGCGCGAATACGGTCCGTCCATCATTCTGCCCTCGCCCAGTTTGTGCGTGCTCGCAATCCGGCTGCTCTCTTCGGACGCTTTTCTGATGTGCGATGGCCCCGGTGACGGCTGGTGGCCTGCGCAGCTCCCATCGCTGCCGCCAATTATCGCCCCAGTGGCGTACCTGCAGTCGACAGGCGAGTTGAGCACGGAGCCGCTGACGCTCGCGCGCCCTCCGCTGGCGCAACTCGGTCTGTTTCACCTGAGGGCGCTCGTGCGGAGCATTGGGCTCACAACTCCCGACGGCGCCGCCGACTGCGCCCTCACGCTGCTCCGTACGTTGCAAGCCTGCCTCTCGCCCAGGCGCAGGGTCGCGTCGGCGCACGGCGTCTTGTCGCTCTGGCTCTGTCTCTGTGAAATGCTCGACACCTTGAACGCGACAGTCCCACCGCTCGCGCGGCCGTACGCGGCACCGGCGGGCATGGTGCCGGACGCATGGGCGGCGTACCTGGTGACGCTCGCGCAGATGATCCGTAGCGTGCGCTCGCTGGCCGACGCCGACGTGGCGTCCGAAGGCAGGCATGCGCAGCGCGGCGGACTCATGCCGATCGCCGAGCCGAGCGTGGACCACGCTGCGCACACGATGCCTCAATCTTCGGCCCTCTTGTCTAAGCTACCGGTCGATGGGCTCATCTGCTCCATTTGCGAGCGCACGCTGCGGCTCTCTTCGCTGCCTCGCTGGGCGCTGCAGCCGTCAGCGGCCCATCCCTCGAAGCCTGTGCTCTTTTATGCGCTCATCGAGCTCATGCTGTCTCCTCTGAGCGACCAGGTGCTCCCAGCGCCCACGCCACTGAACGGTGTGGCGGCCATGTTGCCCGCCAGCGGCACGACGGACGGCACTGATGGCTCTGCCGCCGCCCCGACGACGCGCTCGCCTTTCGACGAGTGCGCGAGCGAGCCGAACTCGAATCCGCGCAGCAGCATCGGCGACCGCGCCGCGCGCTTTGCGGCAAGCCAGCTGGTCTCGTTGCTGTGCGTGGCGGCGTTTGAATGCCGCCTCGAGGGCGACTTGCAAGGACAGATGAGCTTCACTGACTCGATGGGCTCGTCGACCATCTCGCCGTGGGTCACGGCCGTCGAGCTCATAAATGCGTACCTTGGCGTGCTGGGGCCCATCATAGAACCCGGCGACACACTCAGCGATGCCGAGCTGATGGCGGTGTACTCAACGTCGTTCGCGTCGATGGCGGCGGCGGCGGCGGCGGCGGCGGCGGCGGCGGCCAGCCGGGACACCAGCGCGGGCGCCTGCGACTACGAGGCGCGCCGATACGCATGGGTGGTGCCGCGACGCGCTCCTCCAAAGGCAGCAGCAACGCCAGAGCTCATCACGCCTGCAGAGTCCCTCGAGGCGGCGGAGGCGGAGAGGCGGCATCGGCAGGGTCACGTTCTCTGGGGGATGGTGGTTGAGGGCGTTGACAAGCTTGTACGGCTCGAGGCAGCGCTCCTCTCGCCGTGCGCCATCCACCCGCAGCAGTGTCTGAGCGAGGCTCTCACCCCAAAGCTGCTCAACGAGTGCGACATCTACGCGACCCTCCTACTGGGGCTCGAGGCCGAGGCAGGCACCCCACGGTACCGTGCCGCGCTGCTACGCGTGCTCGACACGCTTCCAATGCTCACGTGGGGCGCTGCGCAGGCGCAGGCCTCCTTTAGCGCGAGCGTGGCTCAAGAGCGTCTCGTCGAGCTTGTGCTGCGTGCGGGGACGCCAGTCGACCTTGCAACGATCATTCGTCTCTTCAATTGGTTTGCCGCGATGCCCGCGCAATTGACCTTTGGAGAGGACGACGGTTCGCCACCACCGGCTGCCGCGATAGGGGCGGCGATAGGGGCGGCGATGGGGGCGGCGATAGGGACGTCGATGGGGGGGGCGGCTGGCGCGCGCGCTCCTCCCCCTCCCCCGGCGACGCTACCGTCCCCAGCGACGCTACCGTCCCCAGCGACGCTGCCGTCCCCGGCGCCGCCGCCGCTTCAGAAGCCGCGCATCGGGCGGCGCGCGTGGGCTTCCCCACGCCAAGCAACGGTGCAGATGGGCGAGGTGGCCAAGGTCCTGATCGCCCTCCTGCCACACTGCGCGGAGGAGGTGCAGCTGCAGCTCCTCGAGCGTATGGGGAAGCTGCTCGAAGGATCGATCCTGAACCGCTCTCGCTGCTCCGAGCTGCGCTTGCTGCGCCATATGCTGCAGCTGCTCGCCACGCCGCTGAGCGAATCTGTGCAGAAGGCGTTGCTGCATGCTCTCACGCCGCTCGCCTCGCATTCGGTCTCCGTGTCGGAGCTCAAGCTGCTCTTCTCGCTCCTTGCGCAGCCACCGCCGACAGAGGGCGCGCCCAACACGGCGCATCGGCTGCACTCCGAGCTGCTCTCGACGATCTCGTCGATGCTCAAGCAGCACGGCCCGGCGGCTTCGTTCATCTTCGACGGGCACCACTCGGGCCTACTGCTGCCGCCGATCCCCCGTCTCTCGCAGACTGGCTACACCTTCTACGCGTGGGTACGAGTCGATTCCTTCTCCCCACCCGCCGCCCACGGCAGCGCCTCGAGAGCCGCCCGGGCGGGAGCCTCTCCTCTTCTACTGGGCGCAGCCGACGCGGCGGCGCCAGCATTGTGGTCGCCTCGGCTGCTCTCCCTGCATGATGAGCAGGGGCGTGGCCTCGAGATCGTCTTTGCGCGCGAGCGCACGCCGGACGGGCAGCCGACGGCCAGTGCCGATATGAACGCGTGCGCGTACTTGCAGCTGCGTACGACGAGCGCAGGCAGCTCAGCCGGTGCGCCGCCTTCGGTGCAGGTGCTCGACTTCCGCTTCCCCTTCAAGCCCGGCCGTTGGTACCACATCGGCGTGACTCATGAGGTGTCCAGGCTCTTCACCAAGTCGCTCGCGAAGCTCTTTGTCGACGGTCAGCTGCAACAGAGCGGCCAACTCAAGTTCCCACAAGCGGAGCGCCTCACGCGCGGCTTTATTGGAACCAACGCGCTCGAGACGGCGCTCGACGCCACCGACGCCGACGCGCTCGACGCGGCGCGCGAGCGGCCGCAGCCGCTGTGCGGCCAGGTGGGCGCCGTGTACCTCCTCTCCGAGCCCATGGACCCCGAGCACGTGCACCAGATCTGGTCTCTCGGCGCGGGCTTCGATTGGGTGCCCGATCGCGAGGAGGCCTTGGCTGCAAGCAGCGGCGAGCTGCCGAATATGGGCTCGCTCATCCTCGCCCTGAATCCCAAGTCGCGAGATGGCGACGAGTTCCCCAACAATGCGGCGCTCGTGGGCACCGAGGCCGGGCTCGCGGCGCAGCAAGCGGCGGCCGCAGGAGGGATTGGTCCGGGTCGATCCGCTACGGCCGCCACTCTCTCCGTCGGAAGCCACGCGTGTGTCACGCAGACGGTGCGCGAGTCGGCGCGCTGCCTCGGCGGCGTGCAGCTCCTCTTCCCGCTCCTGGCGCGGGACTGGATGCCCGATGCCGGTGCGAGCAGCGATGCCGGTGCGAGCGGCAGCAGCAGTGCTGACGGTGGCGCGAGTGGAGGTGCGAGCGGTGGCGCCGTCGTGAGCGCCACCGGAGCCAAGCTGGACAGGAGTCAGAAGGAGAAGCTCCTCGTGCAGCTGCTTGGGCTGATGAGCCAGATGCTGTGGGACTCCGCCGCGGACCAGCACTTCATGCTCCGCCGGCACGGCTTCGCTATTCTCGTCTTCCTCTTGCGCCAGCTGCCGCCGATCATCTGGACAGTCCAGGCGGTCACCGCATGCGTGCAGCTCACTTCCTGCTTCGCCTCGTCCGAGGCACTTCACCATGAGGCTGTGTGGCTCCTATTCGGAGCACCGCGCCTCTGGATCTTCACGCAGCTCGAGGTGCAGCTCGAGGTGTATGATGTCCTCCACTCGTTCATCGAGCGCGAGCCAAGCGCCTTTCTGCAGCCGTCGGCGACCTCCGGCGAGCCCCTTCTCAGCCTGCAGAGGCTGCTCGACGACCTCGAGGTATACTACTGGCGCCAGCCTTCGGCGACCTCCTTTGCTCGGCAGCCCCTTCGGCACGCGGTGAGTGGTGAGGTCATTGGCGAGCGACCCAACCACGAAGGGCTGAAACGGCTGCGGCGCAAGGTGTTCAACCTGCTCCAAGTGCTTGCGGAGGCGGAGCTCACACGAGCAGACGCCAAGTGCCTCGTGGCCGTGCTGCGCTCGTGCCGCGATGCGTGGGTCTTGATCGACGTGCTCAAGCTACTAATTGACTGGCTCACGCCTCTCAGCGAGGCCATCCCGAGCGCCATCCCGAGCGCCATCCCGAGCGCCATCCCGAGCGCCATCCCGAGCGCCATCCCGAGCGCCATCCCGAGCGCCCTCAGCCCATGCGGGATGGCGCTCGTGGCGCGACTGACGGAGCTCGCTCAGCTGGGAGAGGAGACCATGTACGACACCCTCGTCGATCTGATGCACGGTGACGCTGAGCTGCTGCGCTTGGCGGCGCTTCGGCTGCTTGGGCTGCTTCTGGGCGCCTCAGCTGCCTTGTTCCCTCCCCCGGCCGCGATCTGGTCACGGGTCACGTTCGCCCTGGGCGGCGCGGCGCTCTCGAAGACCACGTACTCGGCGCTGATGGATACACTCATCGGGAAGGCTGCGAAGGTCACGCCCGACCTGACCACACTGTCGGAGAATCTGTCGGGGGCCCGCGTCGTTTTCCCACAGCTGCTCGGCACCGTGCTGCAGCTGCTGCCGACGGCGGCGGTCAGCTTACAGCGCCAGGCCCTGCTACACCTCACGCAGCTCTGCTGCGTGCACCCCGCCAACTGCGACGCGATGCTCGATGTGCCCGCGTGGCAGCGCTCGCTGCTGCAGCTGCTGGTGCCCTCGTCCAGAGCCCACGACAGCGCGAGCCGAGAAGGCACCGCGGATGGAGGCAGCAGTAGCGTGCCCGGATCCGGAGGGATTGGCAGTGGCGGCACTGGCGGCACCTCCCGGCTGCCGCCGGCAGTTGCGCTCCGCGACGATCCCAATACGCAGCCGAGCAAGGCAGCTGATCAGCTGCTCCCGATGCTGCAAGACCTTCTGCTGGTGGTCCACTTGCATGCACTCCTCCATCGCGAGGCGGGATGGCGCACGCTCCAGCAGAGCTTTGGATACGTGCGCATCGTGCTCACTGACGCCGCCACCGCCGCCGCCGCCACCACTGCCGCTCCCCTTGCCGCCGAGCCGGCCGGTGCGTCTACCACGGCGGCGCACGTGCGATCGGTGTCGCGGGGGATGCTAGAAGGGGTGATCACTGCACTCATGTCGAAGCTGCCCGCGCACTGCGCCGCCGCCTCGCCCGCCCCCTCGCGCTACAGCGGCTCGGGCGCGGCAGGCAAGCCACCTGTGTGGGGAGACAACCTCGAACAGCTCCTCACTTTTGCGAAGCGTTTCATCTTTGACGAGAATGGCGGGGGCGGTGTCAGTGGCGGGGGCGGCGGTGGCGGGAGCGGTGGCAGTGGAGAGCCCCAGGCAGCGGAGCTCGAGAGTGTTCCAGATTGGAGTTGGATCCTGCCGCTGAGCCCGCGGCTCGATGTGGCCGATCTCTCCGTGGTGATGGTGTGCCTCGAGCTGCTGCTCCACCTGCTCGGCGTCCTCGTGAGCACCACGGCGCCCGCGAAGGACTGGGAGCCGGTGCGCAAACTTTGGACGGTCTACACCTTGGCTCAGGTGGGGAGGGAGGTGCGGCAGCCCACACGCCCTCGGAAGCCGGCTGGTGGCGCCGCGCCGCCGCTCGTCCACGGGCAGTCGATCGTCCAAGGGCAGTCTGGCGGCGCCGGCGCGGGCGCCGGCACCCCAGCGTGGTCGGATCTGGCTGGCCTCGCAGGAGCCATCGAGACGCCGGTAGGCTCGATTAGCCCGCCGCCACTCGGCCTCGGCTTGACAGCACGGAGTAGCGGCGAGATCATAGGTACTCAGATCTCCTCCTCGAGCTCTCGCTTGACAGTAGGGAGCATCGGCGCGCTGCTGCCCACGCCCACACCGCTGGCGCCCACGCCGATGGATGGCGGCGTCGAGGCGGCCGATCTCGCCGATCTCGAGGACGAGCCCAGATCGGAGCTCGAGGGAGGGCTGTACTGGTTGGCGCTCGTGTTGCTTCTCCGTTCGCTGGCCTCGCATGAGCTGCCGCAGCCGGCGTGGCTCGCCAACCTGGCGCGGCTCGGGCAGCTCCTGCGGCTCCTGCAGCCTGCGACACACGTGCAGCCCCATCGCGTCCAAAAGGTCACGAACCTCACGATGCGCCGGCAGCGGCTCCAATATATGTGCGGCCAGTGGCAAGCGGACGTCCTCGAACGCCAGTGCAGCCGGCTGCTCCCCGGCACCGCCGCCGCCAACGCCTCGTGCTGCCAAGGCGCACTGCTTTTCGCGCTCACGTGGCTGCACGCCATCCTCGCCGACATTGTGCCCGCCGCCGCCGGCAGCAGCCTCCCCACCACCGCTGCTTCAGCTGCGACAGCGCGCTTGAATGGCATCAGCCTGACCGACAGCACCGCCCTTGCCGAGCGCCAGAGAGAGCTCGAGCAGCTGATGATGATGCTGATGACCCTCTTCGAGCCCTACCCCTTCGCGCGCCAGCAGCGCGTCTCGGCAGCACGCGATCTCCACTCGATCTCATGGCAAGCCGCGTGCATGCCGCTGCTGCAGCAGGTGATGCGAGCCCATCACCAGACCCAGTGCCACGACGCGGGCTTGGCGATGGCGACCAACGGCGGCGTGCTGCAGCGGCTTCGCGCCTCCCACGAGCTTCAGCGGCAACGCGAAGCGCAGGAGCTTGAGCGCGGCTCCGACGTGTGGCAGAACCGCATGGTGCTGCTGCATGAGGAGGAGACGGCGCGCCGTGATGAGCTCGTGCGCTCGCACGGGCATCAGGAGCGGCTGGTGGCGCGCCTCTGGCTCAAGCTGCAGCGCTACTTGACGCATCAGCGCGCCCCTTGGGCGGCGCCGCAGTCTCGGCTCAAGGCAGAGGCGTTCGTGCGCCTGAGCCGCTCTGAGAACGCGCTGCGCCAGCGCTGCCGACTCAAGAGGCTCGAGCATGGCACGCGCCACGAGAGCGCGTCCAAGGCGCGTCGCTCCGTCGCTGAAGCGGACGAGGCGCAGCAGGGAGCGCAGGGAGCGTCTCTCGATGAGAGGGCGGGTCTGCTGCTGCTGCCGAGTGGGGTGGCGCTGCGCAAGCTCTGCGAGGGCTCGGACGGCGAGGAGTGGGACGAGACGAAGGCCAAGGCGGCGGAGGGCCTCGAGGGTGATCCCCTCGCACGCGCGCTCTCGCTCACGCCCCAGGATGTCGCACAGCCAGCTGCCGAGGAGTCGCGCCGTCCCGTGCAGTACGAGTTCGCCTGCGATCTGGTGACGCCGCAGCGCGTCATCGCCGGTACGCTCGAGCTCGGGACGACGCGCCTCACGTTTGTGCCGGATTTGGCCGAAGCCGAGCGCCAGCTGAGCGAGGAGCTCGCCAAATGGGAAGTGCGCCAGCGCGGCGAGAAGCCAGAGACCAAGCCGCCGCGGGAGAAGGACTGGCAGCTGAGCTCGATGAGCGAGGTGCACCGACGGCGCTACCTGCTACGCGCGAGCGCGATCGAGCTCTTCTTCCGCGACGCCCCGCCCGTGTTCCTCAACCTGCGCAACAAGCCCGGGCGCCGCCGGCTGCTCTCGAAGCTGCGCTACGCGTGCCCGAGCGCCAACGTCATCTCGCCGTCCGACACGAAATGGGTCAAGGAGCTCAGTGCCCGCTGGCAGTCGCGCCAGATCTCCAACTTTGAGTTCTTGATGCGCCTCAACACGCTCGCCGGGCGCACGTACAACGACCCGAACCAGTACCCGGTCTTCCCCTGGGTGCTGCAGGACTATAGCAGCGAGACGCTCGACCTCGACAACCCGGCGACCTTCCGGGACCTCTCGAAGCCGATGGGCGCGCTCCGGCCAGCGCGCGCCGAAGAGGTGAAGGTGAGGTACGAGCAGCTCAAGGAGATGCATGGGGAGGGCGTCGAGGGGCAGCCCCCGCCGTTCCATTACGGCTCGCACTACTCGTCCGCCTCGATCATGCTGTTCTACATGATCCGATTGGAGCCGATGACGACCCTCGCCATACGGCTACAGGGCGGCTTCTTCGACCATGCGGACCGGCTCTTCCACAGCATCGGCGCCACCTTCGAGGCCGCGTGCACCAACACCGCCGACGTGAAGGAGCTGATCCCCGAGTTCTACTACCTGCCCGAGTTCCTGCGCAACTCGAACGGCATCCACCTCGGGGTGCGCCAGGATGGCGTGCATCTCGACGATGTGCTGCTCCCGCGTTGGGCCAACGGACCGCACGACTTCGTGCGGAAGCATCGGATGGCTCTCGAGAGTGAGCACGTGAGCGCGCACCTGCACGAGTGGGTCGACCTCGTCTTTGGCTATAAGCAGCGTGGGGTCGAGGCGGAGAAGAGCCTGAACGTCTTCTACTACCTCACGTACGAGGGGGCGGTCGACCTCGATGCGATGGACGATCCGCGCGAGCGGGCAGCCACCGAAGCACAGATCTCCAATTTCGGCAACACGCCCGCACAGCTGCTCACCAAGGCGCACCCGCCACGAGCGCCGCCACGAGCGCCCCTCGACCCCGCAACGCTCGCGACGACGCTCGCGACGGTCACGAGTGCGCCCACGTGTGCCGTCATGCTGCACGAGCGACCGCTCTCGCGCGCGCCGCTGCTCGCCGTCGCGCTCACGCCGGAGCGTATCGTCGGCGTGGGCGCCGATCGGCGCACCAGCACTGTCAAGTGGCAGCCGGGCGTCAGCCCGCTCGAGCCGCCGGGCAGGATTGCTGCCGACGTCCTCATCGGCTCCGCAGCCAACGAGCGCCGTCCCATATTTGGTGTTCCCTTCGTCGAAGGGCTGCTCGAGCACCCGGCGACCCGCTTCGCCGTCTCGGCAGACGGGCGACACCTCTTCTCGTGCGGCTATTGGGACCGGTCCGTACGATGCTCGAATGGGCTCTGATGGCCTCTGATTGCCTCTGATGGGCTCTGATGACCTCCCTCATCAGGTCCTTACGATGCTCGAATGGGCTCTGATGGCCTCTGATTGCCTCTGATGGGCTCTGATGACCTCCCTCATCAGGTCCTTACGATGCTCGAATGGGCTCTGATGGCCTCTGATTGCCTCTGATTGCCTCTGATGACCTCCCTCATCAGGTCCGTACGGTGCTCCCACCTCTCCGACGGACGGTCGCTGCAATCGCTGCGCGCGCACACCGACGTGGTGACCTGCCTGGCGCTCACGCGCGACGGCGCCACGCTCGTCACGGGCGCGCGCGACACGACGCTAATGGTCTGGCCGCTCATCCCCGCGGCCTCGCGCTCCTCGTCAGCGAATCTTCTGCCCGAGAAGCCGCGCCACGTCCTCCACGGGCATGATGACGAGGTGACGTGTGTCGTGGCGAGCTCTGACGTGAACATTGTGCTGAGTGGCTCGAGCGACGGCACGGCCATCGTGTACACCCTGCGCTCGGGCAACTACATGCGCAGCCTGCCGCATCCGGCGAGTGCGCCCGTCGACCTGCTCGCCCTGAGCGCTGTGGGGACCTTGGTGCTCTACTCTCGCACCGATCACATCCTGCATGCGCTCACGATCAACCATCGGGGGCAGCAGCCGCCACTCGCTTCAACGGGCGCCGGCGAGCGGCTGCATGCAATCGCCTTCGACTCGACGAATGATGTGCTCATCTCTGCGGGCGAGCGTGGCGTCGTCGTGCTGCGCCGTGCTCATGACCTGAGCGTGCTGCACGAGCTGCGAGCGCTGAGCGAGGAGAGCCCCGCAGGCCCTGGGCCCCTGCGTTGCCTCGCGCTCAGCGCGGGCGATGAGTACGTGCTCGCGGGCTCGCAGCGCGGCACGCTGTTCGTCTGGGCGGTCCCTAGCGTGCCAGCGGAGCGCGACAACTCCGTGGACGCCGCCTTTCTCGCGGCGGCGTGGGATGAGCGCGTGTTTTGAGATGTATTATTCGATGCGACTCACGAGGATCAAGAGGTGCGGTTCAGGGTACGCCGCTGCTCCGTGGGAGCCCGGCCAGCCGGCTCTTCGCATGGCCGTACCGTACGTGCAGTCGGCACAGCAGAAAAGACCCCGTGATGGTCGACGCGCCACCATTTAGTAGGCGGGATCCGATCGTGCGACGTGCCGCACACGACACTGTGTCTCTTTTTCGTCTGTGACGCGGAGAGCTCTCTCGGAGCGTGTGTCTCCGAAATCGGAGTGCACATTGGTCATTTCTAAAATCGGTGTATCAGTTCGGTTGCGTGAACGTGCGCCTACTGCGTAGATTTCGTGGAGCTTCTCAGATGTGCGTGACGACGCTCGTTAACGGACTACCCGGCTTTGACGGACTCGACACGTTACACGGACGACGCGACGGGCTGGGTGTCCGACTGCGTGAGAGGCTGCACGTGCAGAGCAGGCTCTCTGGGGTGGGGGTGATCAACACGAATCTACGCGCTTTCTACTCCTTCTTCGCGCCAACCGGCGGCTCGGGAATGCCGGTGATGAGTCCTGTTCGAGCCACTGAGGCGACGCCGACAAGCACCAGAGCGATGCGCATGTAGGGCGAGCTGATGGTGGCCGCACCGGCGGCGAGCGCAGCTCCAATGGCAATTTGTTACCGTGGAGGACGGCATGTGAGTCACAACGGGAACGGCGAGGTCCGAGGAGATCAAACGTGTGTACAGTGCGCCCGGTACAACGGTCATCCTGCAGCCGGCTGCTGAATTTGATGTATGGAACGAAGCATAATAAACCCACAGAACACCTCTCCCGTCCCTGCCCGACCTCATTTTGGTGGTTTCAAAACAACGTACTGGTAAAAAGACACCGGGCTAACGCCTAACCCTAACCCTAACCCTAACCCTAACCCTAACAACGTACCGGTACATGTACTGTTCTGTGCCGCATGCCGCCTTACTCCCACGCCGACATCCCCTTCAAATTCCCCCACCGCAATTCAGGGGGTCCTGCCAATGTGTAGGTAGCTTGGTAAGTTTCAAAGTTCTCTTTCTGTACTGTTCTGTACCGGTAAGAGATGGCGGCAGCTGTGCTACCGACGCCGCTCAGCGTGTCGCGTGTCAGCAGCTGCACGTGCTCTCGCTGGCGCATCCGCAAGCATGCTGGTCGCCCGATACCCAGGCGCTACAAACCGTGTGCCGCTGGCTGCGGGTTGGCAGTCACATGGCATCCGACGCATTGCTGCGGGCTGTGCACGATCGGCCAAGGCCACGGCCCTCGCTGCGACCGAAATTATGTGTCGGTTGGTCGGGTCACCAAGTCTGAGGCGCAGATGCTGTGCAGTGGTGCCGTCGACTTGTTGCAGTGGCAGCGACAGATCGATGAGGCGCTCGTGGCTGCACGCGCTGCCGCACGTAACGAAGCTGACGACGACCAAAGGCCCCGGCTCTGCGTCGCCGACGATTACCCCGGGCTCACGAGCCTTATTGAAGTGCCGCCCATCTGCACGATCGATGGCTTCCTCACGGCGGTCGAGTGCGAGGCACTGATGCGTTTGGCGCCGCCGCTGCTGCAGCCGTCGAAGACGTCGGACAAGGTGACCAAGATCCGTACGAGCTCGACGGGCTTCCTGCCGCGCGACGCGCCTCTCAGCTTGGTGGTCTTCGAGCGAGCGGCTCGCCTGCTCCCAAGGTGCAACAGCGGCTCGATGCACCGCGGCTTTCCTGAGTTCGAAGACTTGCAAGTGGCTCGGTACGAACCCGGGCAGCGATACGAAGGCCACTTTGATGGCGCCGACCCGCATGAGCCGGACGCCCCCAATTTTTTCGGCGGTGGCGGTCAGCGTGTCGCCACGCTGCTCATCTACCTCAACAGTCTGCCGCAGGAGGACGGCGGTGCCACCAACTTTCAGCACGTGGGCGTGCGCGTGCAGCCGCGGCGTGGACGCGCGATTCTCTTCTCGCCTGGGCTGCTCGATGGCACCCTTGACAAGAGGCTGTGGCACGAGGCGCAGCCCGCGCGTACCACCAAATGGGTCGCACAGCTCTGGGTGCGCCAACTGGGTGATCCCATGCGAAGCCTGCCGCGCGAGTGGCTCGACGCGTTGAATGATGCATGAACTGGGCGAACCATTTACGCATTCAGGAACGATGCACCGCGCAGATAACGGTGTTGGTGTATACACGTGCACTTGTCGCTCAGCTGTTCGGGGTAGATCGAACCGCGATCGGCGCGCCCCTTTTCGCCCTCCTTCTTGTACTTGCCGCACTGATGCACAATGGTCGCTCGGCAGCACAATCATGGGCGCTTTGTTGGATCTGTTCCATCAAAGCTGCCAACGAGACCGTCGGACCCGGTGACGCACACGCACCTCACCCATGACCTCACCCGACCGCAGCCTCGCGCCGCCACCGTACCGTCGCCACAGCCGTTGGCATCGGCAACACGATCGTCGGCACGGGGTGCGTGCTGCAATTAGACTAATGCATTAGATACCAATCGATCAAGAGCGGCGATAGACATACCCACGGTCGATACCCACGGGTCGCCTGCATGGGGTCGCGGCCGTCCTCTTGAACCCCCACACTTACTTTTTCCATTTTCAGCTAGACTGCCCGTCATGAGCGCCTTCAGATCGTCATTGTTCGTGCGCATAAAGTTGTTCCTCAGAAAAGCAGCTCAAATCCAGCCTTTCCTTGCAGTTCCTTACGAATCAAGGCCTCCCCTTCCTCACCAATGAAGTTAATTGACAGCCTGTACAGGATGCAGACAGGAAGGTTGTGGAAGTATCCTTCCTTCCGCATTGGCCATCAACAAGGCAAGTGGCAGTGACAATTCAAGTTTGGTTTGGGGGGGACAAACTTACTTGATTTTCGTCAGCACGCCATTAGCAGCGAGTGCTGGAGCTAGAGCTGCTGCCCCCTCTGCACCAAGCCAGTTGTGGCTGAGACTGCGCAACAAACGAGAGCAAATGAGAGCATTCAACTGGCAATCAGCAAGTTAGTGGCTGCTACGAATCAAGTTTGTCAGATTTTGAGCGTCAAACTTACTCGATGTTCGTCAGCGCGCCATTGACGCGCAGAGCGTCAGCAATTGCTGTGATCCCTTCTGCAGTGTAAGTTCCACGCCCATAACGATCCAGGCCGCAAAGCTGGTTGCTGGAGAGGTCCAGGCTTGTCAGCCCGCCGTTGACGCCAAGCATCTTGGCCACGTGCTTGACTCCTGCTGACCCTCCAATGTTGCTGCCATACACATTGCCGCTGATGTCAAGCTCCTTGAGCGTTTTGTTCTGTTCTAGTGCCTCGCAGATGGCCTTGGTGCCCTCCTCCTCCAACTTGTTTTGGGCGAGTGATATTTTGGTCAGCCCGCCCATGACGGGTATGAGTCCCGCCACGACCATGACTCCCTCGACTCCGACGTCCTTCCCCTTCAGGTCCAGCTCCGTGAGCGAGTTGGCGCGCATTTCCTTGATCGGGATCTCGTTGAACATCTCGATCTTGAGGTTGCCAAGGACAGCGGCTGCGAGCTGCGCAGCGCCGTCGCCCGCGATGTTGTTACGGCGGACGTCGACGCGTGTCAGCCCGCCGTTGACGCCAAGCATGTCTGCCACATGCTTAGCGCCTGCTTCCCCGCCAATAGCTCTACCAGACAGATCGAGCTCCTTGAGCGTCTTGTTCTGTTTGAGAGCCTCGCAGATGGCCTTGGTGCCCTCCTTCTCCAACCTGTTATGGGCGAGCGACAGCTTCGTCAGCGCGCCGTTGACGCCTACCATCTTGGCCACGTGCTTGGCTCCTGCTGAACCACCAATGTTGCTGCCACGCAAATCGAGCTCCTTAAGCGTCGTGTTCTGTTCTAGTGCCTCGCAGATGGCTTTGGTGCCATCCTCCTCCAACATGTTTTGGGCGAGCGACAGCATTGTCAGCGCGCCTGTGACAGCTACCATAGCCGCCACAGCGTTTGCTCCAACTGGACCGATGCCGTTGTTCCTGAAGTTGAGCGACGCGAGCTTGGTCTCCTTGTTTCTCTGGATGGCCTCGCAGACTGCGCATACGCCCTCATCCTTGAGGTCATTGGACGACAAATCCAGGGCCATCAGCGCGCCATTAACGCGCAGGGCGTCGGCGATTGCAGTGATGCCCTCTGTGGTATAGGTGCCATATTGGCCTTCCCAGGTTTGGGCCACTCCGCAGAGTGCGTTGTTGGAGAGGTCCAGGCTCGTCAGACCGCCGTTGACGCGCAGAGCGTCGGCAATTGCTGTGATGCCCTCTGCAGTGAAAGTTCCTCTTCCAAGATCATCATCATCGAGGCCGCACAGCTGGTTTCCGGAGAGGTTGAGGCTCGTCAACCTGCCCATGATAGGCACGAGATGCGCAAGAAGCATGCCGCCCTGAACGCCGATGTTTTGCTCACTCAGGATGAGCTCAGAGACGGAGTCGTCGCGCATCATCTGCACCGGTATGCCGCGCACCTCGCCAGAGCCGGCGCAGGCAACAGCTGCAAGCAGTAGCTTGAGCGTCGCCTCGCCCTCTCCCTCAATGCAGCTGAGGAGAGCGGTTTTGGCAGGGCCTCTAAGGAACGGCCTCTCGTCCTCGTCCTCGTCCTCATCCTCGTCCTCGTCCTCATCCTCGTCCTCGTCCTCGTCAAGATCTACCTCGCGGACCGCGGCCACATTCACTGTGAAGCCCTCCCAGCGCAATCGGGCCAGGCTGGGCAGCATCCTCCCCGCCGCCGCCGCCTCCCATGGCCGGCCCGCGTCGACGAGGACCTTGATGTTGAGATCGGTGATCTCAGCCAGCTGAGTGGGCGCGGACTGACCCTCGCAGCGGCTGAGGCGGGAGCAGAGCACGCGCCGCGCGAGCACCAACCACAATCGGCTCACGCCCTTGAGCTCGGCCAGCGTGCCCACGTCGACCATGCCCAGCGCCTCCTCCATGGCATCGTCTGTGACTGCCATCCCCGACAGCGAGGGCTGCGGCTGCAGCGCGGGTGGCCCCGCCGCAGAGCCCACCGTGGCTACTGATAGCTGCCCCCCCGGCGAGAACGCCGGCTCGGCGAGTGCCGCCACGCGATTCTCCGCACTGCCAAAGTCATCCGTTGCGCCGAGCAGCTCTCTCAGCTCATCGGCGCGTTTGCCGTTGAGGCGTGTGGCGAGGGCGCGCTGCGCGTGATTGAGCGCCCCGGGGGCATCGAGGAAGCTGGCGCCCTCGACGAGCCTGAAGAGCTCCGAGATCGAGCACTGCTCGAGTCTCACCGGCATGGAGTCGGCCTCGCACATCTCCCGGAGCACTGCCAGCTCTGCCGCCGCAATCATCGGCACCGGGTAGACGCCATCTTCCGTTGGAGCGTCGTCCATCATGTCTTTGAGCGTGCCAGCTCGCTGGGCCACCCGGCGCGTCCACTCGACAGCCTCGCCCTCGCGCGCCCGCAAGCGCACGCGCTCCTGGCCATCAGTCATTTTGTTGGGGGAGAAAAGTTACAGCACTGAACTGTGAATTTAAATTATGTCTGCAAACGGTAACCTAAGAGAGGACCTTGTGGTAGGACCGTTGCCGCCTGTTGTGTGAACGCCTACAGGTTGGTGTGAAATGCACTGCTTGGTGTTTCGTCGCACGATCGCCGAAAAATGGCGTCCTGAGTCTCGCGAATATGATCGCCCACCTGGACGTCGATTGCTTCTTCGCGCAAGTCGAAGAGGTGCGGCTTTCAGTGCGTGGCCGTCCGCTTGGCGTCCAACAGAATATGGAGATCGCAGCAGTCAACTACGAGGCGCGCGCATTTGGGTTGTACAACAGGATCTCGGTGGCGGAGGGAAAGCGCCTTTGCCCTGACCTGGTCCTAGTTCGCGGGGACAATGGCGTCAATGCCATGCAGCGGTACCGAAGCGCTGGGCAGGCGGTGCTCACGTGCGTCATGCATTCACTCGACCCGCCCGGCCTGCCAGCCACCAGCTGGCTGGGCCGTCAAGTCGAGCGTTCTTCCTTTGATGATTTTTTCGTCCAGCTACCGGAGCGGTTGGCCTCAGTGGAGGCTGCCACGGCGTGGGCTCACGAGCTTCGAGCAGCGGTGCTGCAAGCGACTGGGCTGCGCTGCTCTGTCGGCCTCGCTCGGACAAAGCTGCTCTCTATGCTCGCGACGAAGCACGCCAAGCCCAACGGCATGTACTGCTGCGTGGGCGCCGCACCGGAGAGGGCACTGCTCGACGCGGCAAGAGTCGACAAGATCTGCGGTGCCGGGCTGCACGGGCTCCGTCCTTCGACGCGCCTCGGCTTGCAGCACGTCCTCGGCGAGGCGGCGACGCTCGCTCAGGCGCGCGCATGGCTTGAGGAGGAGGCGCACGGCGCTGCCGCCGCTCTCGGCGCGCCCGAGGCGGAGGCGCTCGGCTCGTTGCTCAGCACGGCGTGCGACGGCAGCACCGTAAGTCGATTCCAGCTGCCGCGTAGCCTCTCTGTGGAGTGCTCCGTACGGCCGACTGATCACGAGCCCGCCACCAGGCTGGAGCACGTGCATCATGGATTCGTGCATCTTGCGCCCATGCTCCTCTCCCGCGCGGAGGATGACGTGGCCACGTACGGCCCGCGCCGGCCCGCGCAGCTCGTGGTCAAATGGAAACTCTTCCCGAGCGCGAAGGAAGTCCGTCAGGCTCAGGTGGCTTGGCCGCCCGCGAAGAATGAGGATGCGCACGCCATCGCGGCGCTCGCCACGCGCACTTTCGAGGCTGCAGTCGGCACCCAGCCCTTTCGGGTGAGCCGTCTGGTGCTCGTGCTCGTGTATGCCGACAGCGGGGCATCGGGTTCGGCGACGGGTGCGGCCGCAAAGCGCAAGCGCGCTGAGCCAGGCCAGCCCTCACTTCTACAGTTCGTGCGCAAGGCGGCCCCTTTGGGTTTCGTCACTCCCACGCCCCCTTTGGGTTTCGTCACTCCCACGCCCCCTTTGGGTTTCGTCACTCCCACGCCCCCTTTGGGTTTCGTCACTCCCACGGCGGGATCAGATCGAGCTGCAGCCGCGCCGTCGCCACCACGGGTGGAAGCGCAGCAGCGCGCCGCGGAACGCTCCTGCTCCCTGGCGACCTGCCCCGTGTGTGGCGCAAGCATCCCTCTGAGTGCGATCAATTCGCATCTCGACGTATGCCTCGCCGTCGCGCAGAGAGAATGAAGGACATCGTCATTGGAAAGCTCTTAGCTCATAGCTGTGGTGGGTTCGTGTGCGCGATGTGGGTGTCAACATGGTGGGTGCGTGCGCGCCTTAAGAGCTTAAGTCTAAGTATCCTCGACGATCTGACATCTTGGGACTCTCGGACTTGTCTTCTCACGTTCAACGCGGTCTTTTCAGTAAGTTTATACGCGATACGCGGCATATTATCTATTATGTCATTCACCATTCATAATGTCATTCACATAACAGAACATAAGTCATAACAGACTCACCGGGTCCGCAGACACACTTAGTCGTCTTTGTATATTTTACATGCACTCGACGCATGCCATGCCGCCATGAGCGCTGTCTGGGCAGACAGCCGCCGCCGTTTCACTACCTGCTCTGCCTCAGTGGCCGCGTGGTGCTCCTGCTGCGCTTGCAGCAGCGCGCGTTTGATGCCGTCGCGCCGCTCGAGCTCCTCTCGGACCTTTTGGAGCGCGCTCTCCATCTCTGGGATCATCAGTGCCACCGCCGAGGCGAGCGGGCCATCGCGCACAGCATCGATCTGCGCACGGCCTTGGCTGAACTTAGCCTGCTCCTTGCTCACTGCGTCGTCCAGCTGCGTCAGCCTGGCCACCATGGCGGACGCATTCGGCGCCTCATCCTCCACGTCAGCCTCCACCTCGGCCTCCGCTGGCCGTCGTGGCTGGTGCTTGGAGCCGACGGCCGCGGTGGTCGCCTCCGAAGAGGTGGTCGCCTGCTCCGATGCCCCCTTGAGGGCCTTGGCCTCGGCCTTTGCTGCTGCCGCCTCGGCCTTGGCATTCGCCGCCTCTGCTTTGGCGTTCGCCGCCTCGGCCTTGGCGTTTGCTGCCTCTGCTTTGGCCACCTCCATCTCACGATGGGCGTCGCCCACCCTTGCCTCAGCCTCGGTCTCTGCCTTGGCTACCCTGGCGTCGGCCAGGTAGTAGGCGCAGCTCAGTGTTGGCAACCGGACCTCGCACCCGGTCCTGAACTTGGACTTGCTCGTCAGACATGGGAGGTTCTTCGCGTTGAATTCGATGAGCTCCTCGGGCGAGCACCCGCGGTCGAGCTCCTTGGCCATTTGACCGATTGTCTCATTCTCCTTGGCGACCAGCACATAGTAATCGCCCATATCGTCGAGCTGCGCCGCATGAGTTCATTCAGCGGGCGTATGAGCTCCGAGAAAGGACATGTGTGCACGGGAGGGTGTTCGGGCTTTTGGGGCGTACCCTGCCGACAAATTTGTACTCCCTCTTCTTTGAGGCAGGCTTCGGCGGCGGGTTGTACTCTCTGCCGTCCTTCCAGTCACCCTCGCGGACGAGCGCACCGTGCGGGTCGTAAAGCTTGCCCCATCCGTGGCGGCGATCGTTGAGGAATTGGCCGACGTACTTGGTGCCGTCGCATTCCTCCTTGGTGCCTTGCCCGTTCGGATAGCCGTGCACCCACTCGCCTTTGTAGGACCCACCAGCACCGAAGTTGAGCGTGCCGGCCCCAGTCACCTCATCCTCGCGCCAATCGCCTTCGTAGACATCGCCATCGTCCGTGGCCCACCTTCCGTAGCCGTGCCTCTGGCCCCGCTGAAACGAGCCCTCGTACTTGCTGCCGTTGCTGAGCGTGAGAATACCCTTGCCGTGTGCCAGTGGCCGTGCCTTGCTCCCCTTCCGAGGAAGTCCGCACCAAGCTAATTCGCCGTGGTAGATGGAGCTCGCAGTGTCTATTTCCGGATCAATGAAGTCTGTCACCTCGGCTCCATCTTTCGGTTCACGGGTTGCTAGACACGGCTGCGGTGCCGGTAGCATCGGAGGTAGCGCTGGCACTGGCTGCTCCGCTTGATGCGCCAGAGAAGAAACCTCGGCATCCTCATCATCGTCCGAAAATGTCTTCAGGATGCTAGACATGAAAGGAATTGGAAAAGGGCGCGAAAAGCTGTGGGGAATTTCATGACTTCAAACCACGCTAAATGTACTTTGACTTTTCGACACCTTTACAGCCACACCTTTACAGCCACCCCTATAAAGGTGTGCTCCTTCCCATTTTCCAGGGGTCCCCTTCGTGGGGCCATTCACAGTACCGTGTGTGAGGTTCGTCTGTGCGGTCCGTGTGCCTTTGTGCGTCCGCGTGTCCCGTGTGTGTCCCGGCTCCCCCCGGTGTCTTTTTACCGATCACGGTGTCTTTTTACATGTGTATCCGTACCGATCACAGAATAGGAGGCAGGCCCCTACAATAGTAAAAAGTCCCCGGGAGCGAGCCAGCCGGGTTGCCCCTCCGCGGATGGCATACGTGGCACGCGTCTGCGTCTCGCCCTCCTCGTGGACATTGTCCGGAGGCTCTGGTATATATCCATCCTTTGGCTGGTCAGAATGGACTTGGCAAAGTCAATTGACCGGGCAAGGTATGGACGCAGCTATGAGGACGATTCGACCTACCGGTACCGACATGTGGACCACCTGGGCCAACTTGACCAGAGCGACGCCGTTCAGTGCTACTACAAGATACGATACGCAAATTACGACTTATTTTGTGACGCCTCAGTCGAACTGTTCTCATGTAATTGAGCAATGTCATGGGAGGCCCTGCGGCGGCACGACTGCGCCGCCTTACTGTCAGCAATCAGACACGCTCTGTGTGGGGACAGGTCGAATTTCGACTCGCCTAGATGAGCATCATTGTGAATGTGGCAATCACACGGCATTCTGCGTTCCCTCATGCACGGCGCTCCCTGGAGATGCATTGGGCGTCGTCGCGGGAAACAGTTGGTCCGGCCAAAATGGGCAGTGCAGTGGGCCCTACGGCTGGTATCGGGACAGGTGCGCCTGCGAGGGCAACTGGGATCCGACCGACAAGTGCAACACGTGCGCAGCAGATTGGGGCGGTCCGAATTGCGACGAAAGAATCGACCCTGACATCGAACAAGGTTTGCATCTGCTGTACGCCTCAGGATTCGCGGGAGGCTCGAATTCGCTGGCTCGAATGCTTCTGCTGGCTCGAGCGCGCGCCCTGCAGGAAGCGCACGCCCCGATCTCAAAGTACGTGCCCTCGTATCTGGCTAGTCACAGCAAGGAAACCGATCTGGAAAAGCGACGTGCCTTTGCCGTGCAATTGCAGCACGACATTGCGTACTACGCAAGTCGGTTCTCAGTCATCGCTTGCTTCCTCAAGGACCCAGTTTTTCAAGAATGTCGCGGACCAAGTTGGGGAAGGAGCTGTTACTATGTAGTGCCGAAGGATAACATCGAAGGCGCCAACAGATGTATAAACTTTTGCAGGTTGTCTGGCCATGGGAATTTTTACTGTCTAGGTGGATACCAAGATCGGACGAATGCATTGCTCGGTAAGTACGGGCTGTGGTGGGCGCCCTCGCCTCCGCCACGTCCGCCACCTCCGCCCTCACCCTCACCGCCGTCGCCACCGTCACCACCGCCACCACCGCCCGTCTGGTATTCAGCCCAATCACCCGCATTCGGAGCTGTGGTACTTCTGTTGATGATCTCCAATCTTTGCGCAATTCTCATCCTCCTCGTGTATTGTTCGCGCAAGGGACGTTCAGCTCAGACCGGTTGGACTCCGGTTGGAACCAATCTGGCCATTAGCGAGAGCGTGGAAATGGCACGGCCCCCATTAGTCGTCACGGGCACGGCTGTTGCCATCATCACCGGCACGGCTGCTAAAGAAGCCGATGGGGCTCGTGCGAGTGGGAAAAAAAAGTTGTTAGGCTACCCCTTCGGACCTGAACCGCTGTCGTGGCCGTCCGGGTGAGCGGCACGCCCTTGGCGTGCACTGCTTAGGACGACCCTCGCCGTCCTGCGTCTCCTGCCGTGTGTGTGTCCCCCTTCGGGCCCCAGCGCGTGCTCAGTGGGCCCCGGTGCGCGAGCCGCGACACAGCGCCACGTGCGCTCGGGGGCTCGGCGTCGTGCCTCGGCTGCTCGGCTCGCTCACGCTCAGTGACTGTGTACCGTGTGGGCGGTTCGTAGGTAAAACGTCCCGAGGGGTCCGCCGCGAGTCGAAAGCCGCCGCGTCGAACGGCACTAAGTATGGTTTGCAGAATTGAGAATGCGCGGTGTCTCTCCATACTTAGCTCCAATCTCCCGAACCGGCTCCGGTCCCGGGACCTGCTTCGACCTCGCGTATTTGGGCCGTAAAGGAACCAAAATTATGGTTATAAAAGATGACACAGCGGTCTGTCCTCGTCACCAGCTTGGCGGCAGCCGGCGCACCTCACTCAGGTGAACCTGTTGCACCTCGGCCGGCGGCTCGCTCGATGCACCGCCACCGCCAGTGTGCAGTGTCTGAGCAGATCCGAGATCGAGCTGTGCCTGCTTGCGCCGCGCGAGGACGGCCTGCTGCTCGATGTGGCCGTCTGGTCGAAGTCTGGTCGGGCACGACCACGTGCGCAACAAAGTCCGCGCCCATGGCGCCTTCGCCCTCTACCTCGACAAGCCCCTCCACGTCGCGTTGCGCCGCGGCTAGGCCGCCAGGGTCGACCTCCTCGCGCCTCGCCTAGTTAGCTTTCCCTTCGCGGTCCTCGCGCGCGCTCACCCTCACGGACACGGTCACGCTTCACGGCAGGAGACCAGCTGTACACGCATAACCGCACAGTCCCGACGGTCGCAGCTACTGCATCCGCGCCCCCATCCCGCAAATCCACATGTGTTGGTCACCGATGTGGGGTCTGGGGACCGTCACCGACATGCGTCATGCACACCCCAGGGCCAGGCACATCCGGAAGCGTCAGTTTAGGGACGTGAGGCGTGTGACGCCGCTCCACGTGCCCCGCAGCATGCCCCGGCTATCCCACGCGCCGGACCCTTGGTCAACCGACACAGCTCCCACCGCATCGAATCGCGGAGGACGCCAGATGAGGTCCACCCCCATTGGCCATCCAGTCACCCTAATGCACCACACATCTCGCCACACATCTCGCGTCCCTCGGGCTGCGAGCGACCGCAGCTTGACGAAGCTTGACGAGCCCCCGCCCGTGAGCTCCCAATCTGTCCACCAGGACGGCGCTCAAGCGCTCGTGACGGCGCTCAGGCGCTCGTGACGGCGCTCAGGCGCCAACTCCGCCGCCCCCGATCCCCCCGCCGAGCGCTCCTCGAGCGCCGTCACGAGCGCCGTCACGAGGCCACCTGTCATCACGAGGCCACCTGCCCCGCCTGCGCCGCCTGAAGCACCGAGGCCCAATACGAGCACGTCGAGATCAGCTGCTGGATCTTCGCGTCATTTCCCTGCCCGCTCGTACCGCCCGAACCGCCCGCACCGCCCGCGCTGCCCGTCGTTGGCGCTGGTGCCGCCGGAGCCCGCCGCGTACTCGCACCCAGTATGGAGCCTATGTCGGTGGACACCTCGGGGATGGTGCCGAGGGTGCTGTCGGAGAGGGGCGCGTTGGTATAGGTCAGCCTGGAGGGTGAGGCAGGCGGCGGGCGCTCGCGCATAGTCGCATCGTCCGCCGCCGTCGCCGCCACCGCCGTCGCCGCCACTGCCACCGCCGTCGCCGCCGTCGCCACCATCGCCGGGGCTGCCACCGCCGTCGCCATCGCCCTCGTCGCTCCCGCCCTCCCCACCGCCCTCGCCTCCGCCTCCTTCTCCGCCGCACAGAGCGCGCTGGTGCCTTGAGATGTCGAGCCTTGAGATGTCGCCACGACACCCTTGCGCGGAGTCCCCCTAGCGCCCGGAGCCGCAGCGGCGGCGTCGTTGGCAAACGAAACGGAGAGAGAGGAGAGAGGCATACGCGTGCCAGCCGCAGCCGTTGCAGCCGCCGCAGCAGGCGCGCCAGTGCGCTTGGGTGCGGATTTGCTGCGTCGCGCTGTGGTGAGCGCTTGCATGCAAGGCAGCTTGGGTGCGGATTTGCTGACGAAGGTTTCGTCAGGTGCAGTTTCGTCAGGTGCGGATTTGCTGCGCTGGGTGCTCGGCTGTGCGAGCTTCGGACGCGGTGGCAGTGGCAGCATGTGAGCCGTGGCGTGCAGCGGCGGCGGCTGCGGTGGCTGCTGCGGCTGCGGCTGCGGCTGCGGCTGCGGCTGCTGCGTCTGTGGCTGCGGCTGTGATTGCGTCCGGCCGGGGGGCGCTGTGGAGGGCTGCCCGGCGGGGGCGTAGGGGGGAGGGGGTGCCTGCCGGCCGGGGGCCGCTGAGGGCTGCCGGCGGCTCTGCTGGCGCGCGAGGCGCTCGGAACGCTGCTGGCGCTGTTGCTGCGCCTGGAGGTCCGAGCGCTGACGAAACTGCTGCAGCCATTGCTGCTGCGACTGGGCAGGCTGCGGAGGCGACTGGGCCGGCTGCGAAGAAGGTGCCTGGGCCGGCGGCGGCGGCGGCGGCGGCGTGTGCGTGTGCATGTGCTGCTGCATGTGCTGCATCTGCTGCATTTGCTGCATTTGCTGGTGCTGCTGCTGCTGGAGCTGCTGGAGGTGCTGCAGCTGCTGGAGCTGCTGGAGCAGAAGATGCTGCTGCGCCGCCGTCAACTGCTGCTGGAGCTGCTGCGGCGCGGCGGTTGGCGTCGGTGCGCTCGTGACGACGCTCGCTTGGGGCAGCGCCGGCGCCGGGGCCACCTCGCGTCGGAGCGGGGATGTCCGGGGCGACAGCGGCGGCGGCGGCGGCGGCAGCAGCTGGTGGTAGCGCTCCACCGGCAGGCTCTGCTGGCCAAGGTAGCGCTCACGCTCGGCTGCGTGCTCGCGAGGCGCCGTATCGAGCGTCGGTGCGGGGCGAGGCACATCCTGGACGGCGGTGGGGGGGGCGGCGGTGGGGGGGGCGGTGGTGGCGGCGACGGCCGCCCTGCGGCCGATGGAGCCGCACCAGACCGCCGGCTCCGAAGTCGAAACCAAGCACGCGGCTGCACAACTGCTGCTGCTGCTGCCGCTGCTGCTCGATAGGGGGACGCCACTGCTCGCGCTCGGTGGGGCGCTGTACTGGGCGCCCGTCTCGGCGCTCACGGCAGCCCAGTGGAGGGCGCTCTGCCCATCGGCACCGTTGTGGGCGTGCATGCTGGTGGCGGAGGCGGGCACCGACGCCACCGCAGCTCCCGCGGCGACGGCAGCTGCGCTTGTCGTTGGCGGCGCGGGCGGCGCGGGCGGCGCGGGCGGCGCGGACAGTGCACCCGAGAGAGCACCCGAGTGTGACGGCAGCGGATGCTGCACGTGGTGCTGCATGTGGTGGTGGTGGTGGTGGTGGGCGTGCCGGTGGCCCGTCTGCTGCGCAAAGCGACTCTCGGCCAGTCGCACGTTCTCGCGCTCAAGGAAGATTGCATTCTCGCGCTCGAGCTCACGAATGCGATCGGCACACTCAAGCACCTGAGGGGGGAGGCACTCAGATGGCACTCAGATGGCACTCAGAGGGCACTCAGATGGCACTCAGATGGCACTCAGATGGCACTCAGAGGGCACTCAGATGGCACTCAGATGGCACTCAGCCGATGGGCGCTCGGCACGCTCGAGCACCTGCTGCGCTTGCTCGGCATGCAGACCCTTGAGCTGCGCCACGTGTGCACGGTGCGCCTTGAGGCCTGACGCCATCTCGACCAGGCAGCTGTGCAGCTCGGCAGCGCGACGCTCAGCGAGGGTGGCGCGCTGCTGCTGCGCGCCCACGCTCGCCTGCAGCCGCTGCATCTGCTCGCCCGGCTCGGCCGCGTGGCTCTCGAGCGCCCTCTCGAGCGCCTCGTGCTGGCGCAGCGCCGCGGTAAGGAGTGCCTCGGCCTTCTCGGCAGCGAGGCGTGCCTGGGCGGCACTCTCCTCGTGCCTCGCGCTGCGCTCGGCGAGCACTTGCTCGCGGGCTGAGGCCGCGGCCGCGGCCGCGTCCGCCTCGTATGCCTTCGCCTGGGCCTGCTGCAGCTCGCGCTCGAGGCTGAAGCCGTGCGCGGACGCGGCGTGTGTGGCGGCGCGCGCGTCTTGAAGCGCCTCGGCCGCTGCCTCGAGGCGCGAGCGGAGGCTGGCGCACTCGTCGTCCGCTGTCTGCGCGATGCGCCGGTGCTCGTCTGCCTCGGCGCGCGCGGCGGCCGCCTCGGTGCGCGCCGCGTGCGCCTCGCGCATCGCCTCTTCCTTATCCGCCGAGACGAGCTGCAGCGCCGCCTGCGCCTTGGCAAGGGCGGCGACGGTGCCCGAGGTGTCGTGGCGTAGCCGTTGATCCTCGGCCTCATGCGCGTCCAGCTGGGCCTGCCGCAGACGCGCCACGCGCTCAGCCATCGCGAGCGCCGCCTTGGCCGCCTCGCCCTCGGCCAGCGCTGTGCCGCGCAGCGCCGCGGCCTCGGCCGCCTCCATGCGCGCTGTCGTGAGCTCGGCGAGGAGGCCTTTCCGATCTTCGGCCGCTGCGGCGTTGGCTCGCTCGAGGGCGTTCACACGCGCTGTCGTGAGCTCGAGGGCGTTCACACGCGTGCGCAGCGCGTCATGCTCCTGTTGCAGCGCGCGCGCGTGCGCCTCGGCCTCGCGCAGCCGCCGTGTGGCCTCCTCCTCAGCGAGAGTTAATCTCCGAGAGGCCTCCTCCTCCGCGAGAGTTAATCTCCGAGCCGTCTCCGCCTCCGCGAGAGTTAATCTCCGAGCGGCCTCCTCCTCCGCGAGAGTTAATCTCCGAGTGGCCTCCTCCTCGCGCTTGGCCGCCGCCTCCTCGCGCATCAGCGACGCCTCGGCCTTCGCCGCCGCCTCAGCCAGCTTGGCGCCTTGCAAGTCGGCGCGGGCGCCGGAGAGCTCCGCAGCGGCCGCGAAGCTGGCGACGCGCGCCTCGAGCTCACGACAGCGCGCCTCGAGCTCACGACAGCGCGCCTCGAGCTCACGACAGCGCGCATCGAGCTCCACCACCTTCGCCTCCGCCTCCGCCGCCGCCGTCTCTGCGGCAGCGGTCTGCTGAGCCGCCGCCAAACCGGCCGCCTGGGCTGCGGCCGCTGCCCGCTCGCTCGCAGCCGCCTCCATGGCCGCCGCGGCCGCCGCCGCGGCCGACTCGGCCGCCTGCGTCGCCTCCGTGATCGCCGGTGAGAGAGGCGAGGCCGACGCCGTCGCGGGCGTTCGCACCTCGGCCTCCGCGGGCCCGTGGCGCTCGGTACGGCGCTCGATGAGGCGGCTGGCCACCCGGCGGTACGTGCCGGGGGACACGGCGACCTCCGCCGCGGCGGCCTCCAAGAGATGAGACATCTGGAGCTCCTTTTGCGCCTCGCTGATGACGATCTTTGCGAGCTCGTTGCCTGCCAACGACTCGCGACGCGCCACCTCCGCGGCCGCCACCGCAAGTTCATTCGCCTGCACGACCGCCGCCCGCGCCGCCGCCGTCGCCTCCTCAGCCGCCGCCTGGGCGCGTGCCGAGGCGAGCGCGTCGGCGCGTGCGGCCGCGGCCTCGGCACGCGCCGCCGCCGCAATGGAGCGTGCGTCAGCCACCGCACGAGCGCTATGCTCACTCGCGCTTTGCTCCGAAGCCGCCGCCGCGCGCGCCGCCTCGAGCGCATCGGCCGCGCGTGCCTCGGCCCTGCTCAGCTCGGCGCGCAGAGCGCTCAGCTCCTCGGACAGCGCCGTCTCGAGCGCATCCGCGGCGGCGGCGGCGTTGGAGCACCGCGCCGTCTCGAGCGCGCGCTCGTGCTCGGCGCACAGCTCGAGGATGGCGGCCTCGCGCGCCTCGTCCGCCGCGCGCGCCGCCTTCCGGATCGCCTCGAGCTCGGCCTGCAGCAGATGGCTGCAGCTCCGCTCAACCTCGGCGGCTTCCTCGGCCGTGCGCCGCGCGCCCATCTCGGCAGCGAGATCGGCCTTGAGCGTGACCAGCGCTGCCTCGCGCTCGCGCAGCTGGCTGGCGCTCGCCTCGCGCTCGTCGGCTGCCTGATGAAGCACCGCATCCGCTTCGGCCCGCGCGCGCTCGAACTGCCCTTTGGCCGCCTGGGCCTCGGCGCGCGCGTCCGCCTGCGCCTGCGTCGCCGCCTGCCACGCCTCGCGCACCTCGCGCCGCGCACCCTCGAGCTCCTCGTGCGCGCGCTGCAGCTTCGCCTCACTCTCCCGGAGGGTGCTCGCGAGCTGCTGCGCTCGCGCGCGCTCCGCCGCCGCGCACCTGATGAGGGACGCAATCAGTGGCAATCAGTTGCAATCAGTTGCAATCAGTGGCAATCAGTGGCAATCACGAGAGCGTCCAAGCGCGCGCGTGCGCGCTCCGCCGCCGCGCACTCGAGGGCGCTCTGTCGTTCGCCTTCGGCCTCCTCAAGCTTGCAGCGCGCCTCGGCCGCTGCCTTATCCGCCTCGGCGTGCGCCGCCTCGAGCTCGGCGTGCGCCACCTGCTCGCTCGCCCAGCGGGCCGCGGCGGCCGCGCGCTCCGCAGCGCCCTCGCTCACACTCGCGGTAGTCTGGCGCATCGCCGCAGCATCCGCCTCCGCCCTTGTCGCGCGGGCGAGAGCCTCGACGATGCGCGCCTCCGCCTCGTGCAAGGCCTTCTGCGCCTCGGCGCGCGAGCACTCAGCGTGGCGCTCGGCGTCGGCCTTGGCAGCCGCCGCCTCGGCGCGCGCGCTTCCCATCTCCGCGCGCGCCGCCATCGTCGCCACCATCGCCTCCCCTGCCTCCGCGCGCGCGCGTTCCGCCTCCTCGCGTGCCGCCTGGGCCTCGGCTCGCGCCATCTCAACCGCCTCGTTATTGGCGGCGGCGGCAGCCCTCGCCGCCTCCGCCGCAGTCAGGGCCGCTGGCGGCGCCTCGACGGCAGCGGGCGCGGCGGCAGGGCGCCGGGCCATCTCCCGCTGCAACTGCTCGAGGTTGCGCTCGGCGGCGGCGATGCGCTTGCGCTTGACTTGCAGCTTGGTGAGCAGCGACGTCTCAGACTCCTGCAGCGTGCACGCGCGCGCGCGGTAGTGCTCCACCTCCGCCGCCATCGCTGTAAGATCCGACGTCGCCATGCTCAGCTGCTCGGTCAGCTGCTGCTGCACCTCGCGGTGCTCGTCGCGGGCGAGCTCGAGCAGCCCCTCGGCGCGCATGCGCTCCTCCTCGGCGTGCGCGCGCGCCGCCTCTGCCCGGCGCAGCGCGCTGAGCGTGGCGTTGAGCGCGTTGAGCGCGTCGGCGTGGTTGGTGGGGATTGGCTTGACGAGTGGCTTCGAGGCCGACGCCGACCCCGCCGGCGAGGCGGTTGGAGCCGCTGTGATCCTGGCAAACTCGAGGTCGACATCGTCGCCGCTCTCGTCGTCGTCCTCCACGTCTGACGGAGGGAGCGAACCACCCTGCGAGGACGACTCGCCTTCGTCAAAGGTTGGCACGAGCAGAGATTGAACCGTCTCCGCGTCCGCGAGGGCGTCATCCGCGAGGTCCTCGCGCATGCGCTGGATGCGCTGGCGCTTGAGCTCCTCGAAGCGCTGGCGGCCAGATATGATCCGCCGCTGGCGTGTCCTCGGCGTAAGCGGCGAGCGTGGCATTGGGCCTCGCCTCAAGCGGGTACCAGTAGCGGGACCGCGGGGGCCAGTCAAACTTGTAAATGAGAAATTCCACACGCGATTGCGTGAATCTTGATTGTGAGTCGATGATGGGGAAGCCCATTACTTTACCATTACAGGTCAGAAATGAAGAACTTTCTGAAGAACTTTCTTGCGTGAAAGAGCACCTTTGCAAGTCATGCCGAGCAACGCGCTCGGTGGCGCCACCGACGGTGGCGCCACGGTCCAGAAGGCGCAATGTCCCGGGTGATCATCGAACGCTCGGACCTTATCGAGGTGGCCACAGGGGGCGTGCAGAAGGCGACGCTGCTCTGCATCGACAAGTCTTCAGGCCGCGTCATATCGTTGTCTCAGCAGGTGGATGACTTTGTGCTGGAGCAGCTGCGCGAGACGACCAACATTTACAAAGGCGAGGACAACCGCGGCAACATCGTGCGTGCCGCCGGTCGCGGCTGCCGCATCGTCGCGCACGCCGAGCTCCTGCATCAGGGACGCCAGCTCATCCTCGCTGAAGCGCACAGCCTGGTGGAGGTGCCGGCGGCCGCCATGGACGTGACCACCGACACCGCGCCAACTATCACGCTTCCCACCATCGAGCTGCCAAAGCTCGCCCTGCCGGATGCCTGCTCGCCTGCCGATCTGGCCACTGTCGCCGCGACGGTGGCCTCAACGGCGGCGGCGGCCTCGGCAGCGGCTGCCTACGCTTCCGCATGCGCGGGTGCAACGACCGCGTCCGCCGCGCGCCGCCCACGGCGCCCGGGGTACGGCCCAGCGGAAGCTGCGATGGGCGTAGCCTACGCCACCTCGCGCAAGCGATCCTTGCAGGCGCCGCCGGGGCTCGGCCCGATCGGTGAAGCATTGGCGCCGGGCCCGGAGCGGCAGCAGATGCAGCGCACGAGCACCGGCGCTGCGGCGATGGGCGGTGCGGCCATGGACAGGGCGCTCTCCCTGCCAGCGCAGCCGCTTCCAAGCTCGAGCACGCTGCCACCGCCGCCGCCGCCGCATCAGCAGCAGCACCCGTTGCTGCCGTCGCCGCAGCACCCTCAGCTGGTCCAGCAGCCGCCCACGACGACGCATCTTGCGCCCCTCTCGCCGATACCTTCACCGATGCAGTTCTCGCCGATGCAATACTCGCCGGGCTCGCCCGACGAGATCCTCGCCAGTATGCCCCGCGCGAGCTCCCTCGGGCTCACCAGTGGGCTTGGCAGCGGCCTCCATCTCCCCGAGATCTCCAGAGATCTCTTCCATCTCCCCGCGAGCTTTCTCCTCCCACGGATGCCTGCGTACAGCCTCCCCGCGGCCCCCTTCCCCCTCCCCCCTTCCCCCTTCCCCCTCAGCCTCCCTTCCAGCCCATTCGGCACACTTTTGCCGCCCACCCTGGCAGCCGCGCCAGCCTGGCATCCAGCCTGGCATCTCTCGGAGCTACCGGTCACCCCGAGCGCCTCCCCCTACAAGACCTTGCGCACCACCTACTACATGGAAGCGGGCGACCCGAAGCCGGTTCTGCTCGCGCAGCCCGACGGGCCGCCGGGCGCACCCTTTGTCTCCAAGCAGAGTGCCATGGCGCGCGCCATCCTTGCGGCTCTACCACCGCCGCCGCCGCTGCCCGGCGGCGCAGGCGTGCAGCTCGGCATCGTGATGATGACGAAGAAGCCCTTCGACTTGCCGACGTGGCTCACGTACCACTACGTCGGGCTGGGCATCCGGCGCTTCTATCTCAAGGTCGAGGACACCCCAGAGCTCGCGCCGCTCCTCGCGACGCCCCCTTGGGACCGATGCGTCGTCACTTCTTTTGACGACCACACACAGCGCGACTACTTCGCGCAGATGGACAGGCAGGCCGCGCACATAGCCGCCGTGCTGCCGCGCGCGCGGGCCGATGGGCTCACGCACCTGCTGCACATTGATGACGACGAGCTGCTCTTCTGCCCAGCCGGCATTGGAGTGCTCCTCGGTGAGCTTGCTGTTGCGCCCCCAAGCCGACCCGACTGTCACCTGTGCAACATCGAAGCCCTCATGCCGCACGATAGCTGCAGCTCGCCCTTTAGCGAAGCGACCGTCTTTCGCCACTTCCCGACACGCTACGTCTCGTACACCAACGGCAAGTCGATTGGCCGGCTCGACGAACCGACGCTCCGATCGCATGGGCCGCACCACTTTCGCAACGAGCTCGCCGCCGGCGGCAACACGTCGCCAATTACATATCCCATCGGCCCTGAGACGGCGTGCGTGCTCCACTATGAGAGTGCGACCTACGCCAAGTGGCACCACAAGTTCCTCGAGCTCGCCTCGCGCCACGGCGACGATCCGGAGGTGTACGCGCGCGTGCCTTTTGCTTTCTACCGCAAGTCGATGGTCGCCGCCTCCGCCATCCTCGCCGCGCGAGCTACTGCCGACACCGCCGCTGAGGCCATCGCCATTGCCGCGGCGCACGAGCACTGGTGCGAGCACAAGCTCGCGCCACTCGGCCTGCCGCCGCCCGAGCCGCGCCCGCGCGTGCTCTCGAATGGTCTGAGCATCTTGAGCCCTTTCCTCACCATCGGTCTCGCGCATGAGCGCGCGAGCTGAGGGGCGAGAGCACAGGGTCGGCGAGACCGGGACATGAGCGGCACAGGACCCGGCTGCCAAGGGCTAGAGCGACAGCGAGCGGGCGTAGCTCAGCGCCGGCAACGCAAACGGGTGGGAGCGCGCAGTAGGCAGGCAAGCTATGGAGCAAGTAGCGGCGACGACCCCGGCGCGAGTGTGTGTACCGCGCGTGAAACGGCCGCGACTACAGGGGTCCGCCCGCGCACGTACACGCGACAACTGGTGGTACCCGGAACGTCCCGGTACCCGCCGGGTCTCGGCGGGTCGCGCGAGCTAGGCCGATATAAGGCCGATACAACAATCATGTAGATTGCGGGCCAGTACACCGTACGACGAGATCGATAGAAACTGTTCTGAACTCTTTGGGCTACGTTTGCAAAACAACCAAGCTGAAGCTCACCTCCAATGTTCTCTACCTACTACATTTGAATGGCTTACTGGACACTCTGCAGCGTGCAGGGCACGACCAGCGGCGCGGCGGGGCGCGACGCTGACGAATCCCCGCAGATTCAAGAAACAGTACGACCCCGCGCGCCGCCGGCAAAGAAGCGCTGCGAAGGTCCTCGACACCCATAATGAACCGCATTCTTGTGTCCCTCATGCGTCTCTTCCAGCTGGCTTAGCCGAGCATCACGCTGCCGCGGTTGCGCGCGCGCGTGCGCTCGAAAGCCGCATTGGCCTCGTCCAAGTTGACCTGCGCGGACTCCTCCTTCGACAGGCCGCGGTGCGCCGGCTGAATCATATGCATCGGCTTGCGGTAGTCGGCCTCCATGTAGTTCTTGACGTTCATGGCGAGCGTGCCGTCGCCGCCAAAGTAGCCCTTGTCGTCCGCACTACCAAAGTCAGCGGGCGCGCCAAAGTTCTGCGGCGTGAGAACCTTGCCGAAGGCGGAGGCGCACATGGAGATCTGCACGTCCATGATGTAGGCGATCAGGCCCTCCTCGCTGTTAACGTTCAGCGGAGGCAGCGCCTCCGCACCGATCTTGTCGACGAGGTTGCGCGCCTTGTTCTTGAGCGTTGGCTGGTTGAAAGCCTGGAGCTGCTGGTACGTGAAGACGGGGAGGGTGGCCGCCATGCCCGTTGGCAGCTGGTTGGCCTGGAACTTGATCTCCGACGGAATGCCCAATTCGTAGTTGAAATTCGGACGCACACAATTCGCCATGACGTCTGATGTGTCGGGATGGTTTTCAATTTTCGGCGCGTTGAATTCGAGCACACCCAAATCAGGAAAGCCGAGCGCTTGTGATTTGTCGTCCTCAACGGACGCATTGAATCTCGGGAAGCCGGCGAGCGGTTTGTCTTGACTTGACTTGACTTGACTGCAACTCTTGACTTCACAGCTTGCTCGCGCGAGTCTGTTGTCTCTCTCCTCGCATGCTTGCCGTCTTGCTCTCCACGTCGTCGTTGGTCAACGTGGCGAATCACCTGCGCCGCCGCCACACGGTCGCTCGGTGGGCATGCTACACACTCGCTGGCCATGCTTTTGTAACGTGCCAGACCGCATCAGCCTCAACCGCTCCGCCTGGCTTCGAGCCCAGACGTGTCGAGGGCATCGGTGGCGGATTCGACATGCTGAGCGACCAGCCCATCGCCAACATTGACGTCCTCTACCCGCCATCGCTCAACGGCTCGTGGGTGTGCGAGCGCCGTGTAGCAGGTGTTGAGGGTGATGTTGGGCAGGCGCAGGGCGCGTGGAAGCTGCTGGGCGGCACTGGCGACCTGCAGAGCACAGAGAGGTACCAGGTGCGCTTCATCGACCTGAGGCGTGCGAGCGATGCCATGACCGGTTTGGACGGCCAGAGGTACTACGGTGACGTTTTTGACCGAGGGTTCGAGATTGAGTCGCGCACCGGCGGAGCGACGGTCCGCTGGGATGCTCGCGCGCCCAACCTGCTCCAGTATGCGAGGACTAGCGGAGGGCCGGGCTCCGCGGCGGAACTCAAGGTGGTGCAGAGAAACGTCGAGCTGCCGAACGAAAAGGGCTGGGGCTCGAACGAGCTGATCCGTGTCACGACGACGACGAGCGCCTTCGGCTCGAGCTTCGACGTGACGTACGCCACGCGAGTGCAGCGCCGATGGCGGCGGGCCACCACCGAAGAGGGCGACCGTGTTGTCGAGGGACTCGAGATCATGAAGACGTACCGCGTGCTAGATGGCGTGGCCGGAGTCGAAATGCCCACGTCGACTCTCAAGTCTACCATCCGACTCACGCGGCCTTACGAGACGAGACCGACGCGGCGTTAACGCCAGAAGTGCCGACGCCCGTCCCCGTCCCGCCCCGGTCGCCATCATCTCATGTCAGACATGTCCAATCGGATAGCCGGTCAGCGACGAAACAGCATTGCTGACCGGAAAGCCGGTAAGAAGAGACTTTGTGCACTTTCCTAAAACGTTTCAAGTTCCAAGTTCAGAATGTTTGTTGCGACGCGACGCTCCTCGCCCTGTGTGACGGCGGCACGGCGTTAGCCGGGAATGAGCAACATCGGCGGGCACGGATACCCCTACGATGCGCGCCGGCTCAACTTTATGAATGAGATGAGAAGCTCTGAGCGGCGTGCGAACATCTTCAACCAGCTCTCGCCACGCCAGAATCCGCCGCCGGCACTCGCCAGGACCTTTCGCCAGCAGTACACAAGCCCTGGGATCGCGCCCGGGCTATCCAACTACAGCGGAGCGGTGCAGCCATCTTCGTTTTGGGACCTAGGCCCTTCGCCAGACACACTGCGGCCAGCCACTGCTCTCATCCCCCGGATGCAATTCTCAGTGTCAGCACCCAATGGGGATCAAATGCCTTCGTACATCCCGGAACAAACGAGCCTGATTGCGTCCGAGCGTCGGCTCGATCTTGGCACTCGCGTGGCCACGCGAAAGCTGATCGAGGAGGCGACGGCCGCACGCGGGCTGCCGGTGCTCTCGACTGAGGCCCAGCGGGCGTTCCCATCGTCTGATCCCGAGTGGGTGAGCCGCATGCAGGTGGGATCGCCGCACAGAAAGCCCAAGAATGAGACGACCGAATTCCGCGAGAGGATCTTCAACATTTGGAACAGCTATGGCGTCAAACAGCCCGCCAGCTTCCGCTGACGCGCTTTGAAAACGCATCCGCCGCTCGCCGTCGCCGCGCCTCGTTGGCTTTTCCCTAGGAGACGAGAGAGGCATTGCAACGAGGTCCCATCTCCGCTGGCACGATCCTACTTCCGCATTGACAGCGCAACAGCGTAACAGCGTAACAGCGTACATCTAACAGCGTGTAGGAACCTCTACCGACTACCGTAGCGCGGTGCATGTTCCATGTATTTAACTTATAACTAATAACATGTACGGTTCGGGAACCGGGACTCACACCGGACACAGGGGGCACACGGATCACACGGACGAACCTCACAACCAACCCGACCCACGAACGCACACGCCAAGCCAAGGCGCCGTGGTGGCGGACGAAGTTGTCCAAGCCCCTCCCTCTCGTGTGGAGTTGGCGAACAGACCGGCCAGCTCGGGACGAGATGGACGAGAGGGACGCCAAGGCGGAGGAGGAGATAGTGCACAAGCAGGCGGCGGCGGGCATCCAAGCACGGCGCCGATATCACCGCGAGGGCAAAAAGAAGCTAGAAGAGAGACGGCAGCGCTCTGCATCTCCGGAGCCCGACGGGCGGCACGACGTTGTCAGTGGCTTGACACGAACAGCGTCGGGCTTTGGTTTGACAATAACAGACGCTGGTCGCGCGGCCCTTTTGAAAAAGGCAGCCGATGCGGCGGAGGAGGTGGCTATCGCCGCTGTTAGAGCGGCGAGCCCCCCCAAACCCAGAGCAGCAGCAACTGCGGCCGACGACGACGGTGAGGACGCAATAGATAAAGCAGCGGTGGCTCGCCGGGCTTTGGAGCGCCGAGGCATCCGCGCTACCATTAGCTCGACGAGCTCGCCAAAGCTCGGCCCGCGCAAATCGGCGGCAATGATGCAAAGGGAGCTGCGCGCGCGCCCGGAGAAGCTGCGCTTGACGGATCCGCCGAAGAGCACGGAGGAAGAGCTCGGGCCTGAGGAGGACGAAGAGGAGGAGGAAGAGAGCTCGGGTCCCGACCTGAAGACGAGGTTCTGGGCTGCAAGGTACATCCAGACCCGCTGGCGCGCCGTGCTGGCGCGCCGGCGTGTCTCCGAGGCGCGACGTCGCAAAGTGGAGGTGAAGGAGGAGACGGAGGAGCACAAGAAGGCGAGGGAGCAGCGCAAACGTGAAAGGGAGGAGGGCCAAAAGGCGGCGAAGGCGGAGAGGGAGGAGCGTGAACGGAAGGCGAAGGCGGAGAGGGAGGAGCGTGATCGGGCGGCCAAGGCAAAGATGAAGGAGGACAAGGACAAGGCGATGGCGAGGAAGAAGGAGGCCGACAAGACGTTCACTCTCACCGTCTCCAAGCTGGAAGCGCACGGTCTTACACCTACGGACGCCCAGGACGGCGCAGATCCGTACGTCGTGTTTCGTTACGGGAGCGTGGAGCTCGCGCGCACCGAGGACCTCAAAGCGGCACTCGATGGACGCGTTCCGATGGTGCGCTGGCCGTTGACGTACTCTGTTCGGGCCTCGTCGTGGCAGTCGGCCTATCCCATGATCGACATCACCGTGTATGATAGCAAGTCCACGACTGGCGGGGACGCCCATTCCGGGCTGCTTGGGCGCTGCTCCTTTGAGCTCGAGCTCGTCGCCGGCGCCGACGACCACGAGCAGCAGTTCAGCGTACCTCTGTGCGAGGTGCCCCAGGGGACGCTAAGGCACCCAGAGGAGCAGCCTCCTACTCCAGCGAGCATCAGCTTCACGCTCAGCATGACGCACGTGAAGGCTCCGCCGCCGATGTCAAAGGAGGAGCTCGAAGAGGCCAATCGGGCGGCGGAGGCGGAGGCGGCAGCGGAGAAGGCGGCGGCGGAGGCATCTGCGGCCGTTCAAATCCAGTCGGCACAGCGCGGGAAGGTCGGCCGGAGGGCGGCGGCTGAGAGGCGCCGATTGCGAGCTCCGCCTGCGATTGAGATGTCGACGTCGACTGCGACGAAGGAGGTTGACCTTCCGGTGACAATCAAGTCGCCCCCGACGCCGCCACAACTGCCCCAATCCCCGCCCCCACAGCCGTCCCAGCCTCCGCCCCAGAAGGAGATCGAGAAGCCGACAGCCCCAAAGTCAGTTGGCTTCGGGGAGATTGGCAAGCCACCGAGCAACAAGGGGGAGGCAGCGGCGGCGGCAGCGGCGGCGGCGGCGGCGGCGGCGGCGGCGGCAGCGGCGGCGGCCAAGGGGGGTCGTGAGAAGCCGAGGACTCCCGGTGAGGGCGATGGCCCTCATCGAGCCATGAGCGTGCAGGAGGAGTGGCGGAAGGATGGTGAGATCTACAACCCGAAGATGAGCAAGAAGGAGGTGAAGAAGGCCCAAGAGGCCGAGGCCAAGCGTGATCTCGCTCAGATGGAGATCCAGGCGGAGGCACGTATCGCCGCTGAGAGAGACAAACAGAGGCAACGCAAGGCCGCGGCTGAGATGGTAAGAAAGGGGCTCGTCAACGTACCCAGCGTGTACGCCTCGCTGTCGGGAGAGCAGAAACTGACTGCGCTGACGGATCTCCTCGAGCGCTCGGCGCGCGTGATGGTGCACGCGTTCCGGCGCCTGAGCCGCAAGCGCAAGGCGCGCGAGTGGGTGCAGGAGGAGAAGCGCCGCCAGCTCAAGGCGGCGAACGTGCTGCAGGCGTGCGCACGTAGGCGGCGGCTGCGCAGATTCGTGGGCTACCGTGGCGACGTGGACGAGGAGAATCGTCCTCACGGGCGCGGGCGCATGGTCTTCTGGAATGCGTCGACATACGAGGGCGAATGGCGCGCGGGCGTCTTCGAAGGTCACGGCGAGATTGTGTGGGCTGATGGCTCGAGCTACGTTGGCGAGTGGAGGCAGGGACTGCAGCACGGGCGCGGTGTGCTCGAGGATGTAGAGGGCTGCACGCACGATGGCGAGTGGCGGGAGAATCGGCTGCACGGGCAGGCGACGCGTACGCTGGCCGATGGCTCCGTGATGGAGGGGAGCTGGGAGGCCGGCGTGCTGAATGGGCAGGGATCGCACCGGCAGCGCGACCTGCTCAAGCGGTACGGGCTGCTCGAATGGCACGAGACTTACCGAGGCGAGTACCGTAAGGGCCGGCGGCACGGCCATGGCGTCGAGACGACCAACCACGGCACGTATAGCGGCCAGTGGGAGGACGGGCTACGCCACGGCATCGGGAAGTACGATCAGACGGAGCGGCAGACGATGGGCTGGTCGTACCGCGGCCGGTATCGCGAGGGGCAGCGGCACGGGCACGGCGTACTCTCGTCCACGCAGGGCCACTACTTTAGCGGCGAGTGGCAGTCCGACCACCTGCCGTACGGCGAGCTTACCGGTCGGTGGGTGGGCCACTACGTCGGCGAGTTCGCTCCGACGAACGAATGCCCCGAGTGGCCTCTCAATCGCGAAGGGCGCGGTGTGTGGGACGGCGTGAGCGGCGAGCACTACGAGGGGCAGTGGAAAGAGGATTATTACCACGGCGTCGGCACGCTCAAGACGAGAGCCAATGTGTACGACGGTGCCTTTGAGCGCGGCATGCGCCATGGCTTCGGCGTTCTCGTGAGCACCAACGGCGAGTGGTACGAAGGCGAGTTTGCGTTCGACAAGTTCGACGGCGAGGGGCAGCGCTCCGACGCGACGGGCGTGTACACGGGCGAGTTTTACGAGGGCAAGCGCCACGGCATGGGTGCATTCACCTCGCACGGTGGCGTGCGCCAGGTGGGAGAGTGGCGGCATGGCGTACGCGAGGGTGAGGCCGAGCAGAAGTACCCGGACGGTTCGAATTTCAAAGGGACCTTCAGTCACGACTTCAAGGCGGGAAACGGTGCATTCAAGGACGGTCTCTCGCGAAAGGAGGCGCCCATCGCATACAACGGCGGCTACCGCGACGGCGTGCGCCACGGCGATACGGCTGAGTGGGACGGCGTCTACGGCGACCACTACCACGGCGGCTTCGCAGATGGTGAGATGCGCGGCGTGGGCCAATTCCACTTTGGTGACGGCGAGGAGTACTTGGGCATGTGGCTCGTGCCCGGCGCGCCTGGCCAGATGCCGCGTCGCATGTCCGCTATGAAGCGGCACGCCGTCGCCGGCGGGCAGGGCGCCGATAAGCTCGTGCAACCTCCGCGGCCAAGCGTGCGTGAGCCCAGCTCGGCGCGTGTCCCGCTGACCGAAATGCCCGCGGCCATCGAGGCGCTCAAGAAGGAGCTCGTCGCGTGCGGCCTCGAGCTCGCTGGCCGACCCGCCGATGCCAAGGCCAAGGCTGGGACGAGCATGCGCATCGTCGCGGGCCTCCAGGGGCTTCAGGCGCGTGCGCGGCGCAAGGGCCAGTACGTGGAGCCGGGCTTGAAGAAGCAATTAGACGCGGCCGAGGATGTTCACCGCCAGATGGCCGTGGTGCCCCAGCAAAACCCGTTTGCGGCGGAGGCGACCGGGTCGGGCGTGGTTCTCATGAGCAGCTATGCCGGAGGCACAGGCGTCGTTGAGCACGGGCCGCCATCACGCGTGCCGCAGAATCAGCCAGAGACCGCGACCGCGCACGCGCTGCGCGGCGCGAGCCAAATCGGATCGCTCAGCCAGCCGCAGGCCGCTTCACAATCCTACCAGCCGGTGCCGCCGCCGGCCGCCAAGGCCGGAGGAACGCCATCGCCGCGAGGCCGGCAGAATAAGTGGCAGAAAGCGGCAGTGTTGGCCAAAAACGTGAACGTGTTCGCGATGCTATAGGGGACTACGAGCCATTCATTTCCCAAAGAGGTGTAGGGGTGGGGCCTTATAAACATGAAAAATAGTAGACCACTCCCCCTTGGGTCAACCATTCATTTCCCAAACAGGTGTAGGGGTGGGGCCTTATAAACATGAAAAATAGTAAGACCACTCCCCCGCCTTGGGTCAAGCAGTCCACTTCTGAGTCGCATACGATGTAACCGAACGAGTTTGATATAAGAAAGTAGAGGGTGTCTATACGACGCGCAGCACCACGCACATGATTTACACACTCATGACGTAAGATGATTGGGAGGTGTTGGGAGGTTGATCCCGCCACCCTACAGGCCTACACGGCCTCGCCACGTGACTCGATGCCGCAAGGCGTGTGTTACTATCAATCAGAATTACGAGGGGTCTCAGTGCACCTTCCGTGCACCGCTCACACTCGTCCGATTACGCTCGCATGCACACTTGATAGCCTCTGAGCTGCCAGTGTAGTGGCTGCCGTGCAGGTTGTTCTGGCATCGGGCGAAGTCAAACTCCTCGGCCTCGCGGCTGCTTGCGCCGAGGATGCATTCGTAGACTATTCGCACGCGTAGCGGCGGCGGCCCATGCCAGCTCGTGATCTGCAGCGCGGGGAAGCGGCGGCGGCGGCCGGAGGCGACCTCGGCGGAATCCGCGAGTTCGAACGCAACGCCGCGGGAGACACGCTCCCGAAGATTATCGGCAGTAGGCTGGTGAGGCTCGAGCGTGTAGTGTGACTGGTTGCCTTCGCCCCACACATAGTACATTGCGCCACCCATCAGCTCAAAGTCGATGAAGTGCTTCTGCCCACGATTCATTGGGCTCATCAGCCGTGCCGCATACTGGTACAGATCAGTCTCGCCAGTGGAGCCCAAGAGGACGCGATGGAGGTGTGCGCGGAGCGGCTCGTAGATCCACAGCGGGAACGTGAGACCGCCCACGCGCGTCATGAAACTGTGGGCAGTCTCGTCGACAGTCAGGTTCAGCAGCCGCGCGGTCACAGATCGCCACGCATTCTCATGCTGGGATCCTGGGACGTACTTGTACGCCAGCATGCGCAGCACAGGCGCTTGACGAGGCCTCACGACCCCATTGCCGATGAACAGATCAGACATGCGCAGCGTGCGAGTGAATAGGTTGTCGGAGTCGCAGAACATCACATAGTCATAGTTGGAGCCGATGAGCACATCGGCATTCAGCTTGTCAATCATAGCTGCATGGTACCCCACGCCGGGCACCATGAAGCTATGGCCAGCCCGGTTTATGTCCGCCTGCCTCCCCGTCAGGTTCAAGAACTGGGCGGCGATCCGCACCTCGGTATCTGTTGGACGTACAGTCACCCAAGGAAATGCGCCGCGCAACAGCGGCTCGAGCTGCGATCGTTCATGCTCAGGGAAGACAACGGTCACACTCGAAAGCAGAGGAAAGGCGAATTTGCAAATGGAGCGCAGCGCGAAGACAAGGAAATCGACGTCCTTTGCGCAGGTGCGTATGAAGCCGGCGATGCGTGGGTCGCTGTCACTACGAGCACCTTCGTCTCGGCCGCAGTGGCTTGGTAGGCGATCCATGTGGATCGAATGGATAGTCGATAAGTCTGCGCTGCTGGACGCGTGAGAAGCACGATTCAGCTGACCTTTTCATATGCAGTCCTCAACGTCCTCATCGCTGGGAATGCATGCATCTATTCTTGAATGCATGCAAAATATAAGAAGATTTGATCCACCACAAATGTGAATACGCCGCCAGTAAATGAGAGACACACTTGTACAACTGCAACGCACAGAATGACCCACGCACTGATCATGTGTCCAACGCCGCGTCGGGGTGGTGGCTGGAGGCTTTTCGAGGGCGACGCTCGTTTCGTCACGGCTGAAGTTTCTTGAAGCCCAGTTCCCGGGCAAAATTCAAGCGTCGAATGCCGTGCCTACTTCGAACCCCACAAGTGTCTGCGCTGACTCCGAGGTGGAGCTGCGCGAGGTAGAGGAACTCAAGGTGGTGGAGCGCGAGGTGGAGCCACTGGGGCGACCCAAGGCGTGTTCGGAGGCGACGGGCCGATTGCCTGAGTACGGACGACCATAGCTACGGTCACTCGACATGACCTCAGTACCGTGTGCCATTTTTTCCTTGGCCTTGCCTTTCTTGGCCTGCAACGACCTGCCTTGGCTACTCCGGAAAGAGCGTTGCCCGTCGTTGTCCATGCGCTCGTCTAAGCGATCGTCGATGCGCTTCTCTGTAGCGTTGATGCCCAACTCCTTCTGGACTTTCGGCTTTGGACTCACAGTGTTCAGCATTGCCTGCACGGTGCTCCCCCCAGCTGGGGTCGTCGGGCGCCAACGACGCCCATCGAGGGCGCCAGTGGTGTGTGTACCGGCCTTCCTGGCACACTTGGTATCTGGAAATGTGGGGCGAAGCCTGGCGCGCCGGTTGGGGCGTTCCTATTGCGAGAGATGACGGCGACGCCCGGCGGCAGGCTGGCTGCTCGCGGCGTCGTGAGCGGCGAGGGCGTGGCGACGGGCCAGTTGCGCCGGAACCACTCAAGT
>Ga0210242_100181_pt1 | contig 52517 bp, 32 predicted proteins | sample ChrtobMeP5a_16mM_FD_155445 | JGI IMG/M metagenome (GOLD analysis project Ga0210242, IMG submission 155445) | Chrysochromulina tobin associated microbial communities from unialgal haptophyte culture, Seattle, Washington, United States - P5a_16mM | ecosystem: Host-associated > Algae > Haptophytes >... | reverse complement strand
TCTATGAGCTGCGGCTCGACCACGAGTCTATTTTATCGAGATCTGGGCGTGCGCTGACTCACGCAAGGAGCCCATTGACATTCAAACGGCACGCCGTGAAGACAAGGGAACTCTTTTTTCTTGTTCGATAATAATTCAACTTCCCCGCATTGTGTCTAAAGTACCCGGTAAGAGCTCCTCACCACCGAAACGAGAAACGACAAACGGGGGTGGGGAAGCCGGCGGTAGCACTCTAAACATAATGCTCGATGGAATCTTGTACCTCCAATGCCGGTAAAGCGCCGTCTCGTGCTCGAAATTTCGATTGAATACACAGGCGGTGAGCCACCCTGCTGAAGGAGGCGACGCCTCCGCGGAAGCTCCTCGCTTCGAGCCCATTCAGCGCGGTGTGATGTCGTCAGTGCCGCAAACCCCGCGCGAGCGCGAGCTCGAGGCGCGGCTCGCAGAGGCACAGCAGCGTGAGCAGGCGCTCATGGAAAAGATTGAGAAGCTCGCGGACACCGTTGCGGCGCTCACGCCGCGCTCGTCGTCTCCGGCCGCCTTCTCGGGCTTGAGGCCGGGCATTCCTACGGGTGCCCCGAGTGGCGCGACGCCGCGCGCCGGCAGCCGGCCTGTGAGCCCGCGGCCGAGCCGGCCGCTCAGCCCCGGCCGCGGAGGCGCCGCCGCAGTGGGCCTTCCGACGCCGCGTCCGCCGTCGCCCGGTCGCAGCGTGGCGTTCGGCTCGACATCGCGCGCGAGCGTGACCCCGCGAAAGAATGCGATTGGCCAGCCAGCCTTCTTCCACGCGTCCATGCGCGGCGGGCCGCTCTCGGAGCCCCTGCCTCAGCGCGGGCCGACGCCGCTGACCGCCATCAAGGGTCCATCGCTGCTCACGCGCGAAAAGCATGGCGCGAAGAAGTCCGAATGGGAGCGCTTCAAAACTGTGGGCGGCGAGGAGGGCGGCAACTTCTTCGAGGACGACAACCCGTTCAACGACCCGTTCAAGTACGCGCCGTACAAGGGTCTAGTGTACCCGCCGTCGGATTACATTGGGCCGGACGACGCGCGCGAGAACGACGACCTGAGCTCTCTCAAGCCGAACAAGTTGAGCCTCGAGTTCGTGTACGGGTACACGAGCCGGCGCGTGCGCGCCAACCTCTTCTACAACAAGGAGGGCAAGATCGTGTACCACTCTGCCGCGCTGGGGATCGTGTATGATAAGGAGGCGAGCGGCTGATGACCTCTGATGACCTCTGATGACCTCTGATGACGCTGGGGATCGTGTATGATAAGGAGGCGAGCGGCTGATGACCTCTGATGACCTCTGATGACCTCTGATGACGCTGGGGATCGTGTATGATAAGGAGGCGAGCGGCTGATTGGCTCTGATGGCCTCTGATGACCTCTGATGGCCTCTGATGGCCTCTGATGACCTCTGATGGCCTCTGATGACCTCTGATGGCCTCTGATGACCTCTGATGGCCTCTGATGGCCTCTGATGGCCTCTGATGGCCTCCGAGTACCTCTGAGTGCCTCTGCGGACCCCTGCTGACCTCTGCTGACCTGTGCTTGCCTGTGCACTGCTCGTGGATGCTCAGACTCACCAGCAGCTTCAGTTCATGGGGCACGACGACGACATTACGGCGCTCGACATGCACCCGCAGAAGGTTCTCGTGTGCACCGGCCAGATGGGCAAAGACCCGAAGGTGCTCGTCTGGTCGTCGGTGCCCGATCGCAAGGGCTCGCGCAACCTGCCATGTTTGTGCAAAATCTCGGGCGACCACAGGCGCGCTGTCATCGGCGTCTCCTTCTCGTCGTCGGGCGAGTACCTCGCGACCATGGGAAAGGACAACAACCGGACCGTCTTCATCTACAAGTGGGGCAAGGACAAGAAGCTCGAGGACATGCGTGTGGGCTTCGACAAGGGGCACAACGATGACGTGTACCAAATCGCGTACAACCCGGTGACGGACCACATCGTCGCCGTCGGACGCAAGTTCATCCGCTTCTTTGGGATCAAGGAGGGCGTGGAGGAGGCGCCTGGGGACTCTAAAGATGCGAAGATCTCGGCACACGAGAGCAAGATCTGGGCCAAGAAGGGCGTCTTTGGCAAGGTGGGCGCGTGCGATCTGATGGCCGTCGCCTTCGGCACCGACGGCGTCACGTACTGCGGCTCGGCGACGGGGTACATATTCCGCTTCGCGGAGCAGGCGATGGACGTGGCGGTCCTCGCGCATCCTGTGATGGCCGAGCACTCGCGCGAGCAGTGTAAGGTGACTGCTTTGTGGTACGATCCGTGGAAGCACGTGCTCGTCTCGTCCGGCGACGACGGCTGGCTGCACCTGTGGGAGCCTCATACTTGGGACCCACACGCACCCAAGCAGTGGCCCAACTACAAGCCGCTCAAGTCGTACGACCTGAACCAGTGGGTGACGCCCGAGCTGCAGGGGCCGCCGCTCAAGAATGACGACGGCGAGCTCGAGAAGGCGCACCCCAAACGCGGCAGGCCCGCGGCGGCGCACTCGCTCTGCGGCGACGAGAAGGGGAATCTCCTCGTCGGGACCGTGTGCAACGAGATCTACGAGGTGACGTTTGACTCTGCTGAGGCGCCCTTCTGCTACGTGCAGGGCCACTATGAGGAGACGTGGGGGCTCGCGACGCATCCGCGCAAGCAGGAGTTCTGCACGGCCGCTGAGGACATGACCCTGCGCGTATGGGACCTCGACAACCGCTCGCTGCGCGCGATGGCCAAGATAGACGGCCCGATCCGCTGTGTGTGCTACTCGCCGGACGGCCAGTACATAGCGGTCGGGCTCGGCTCGTCCAAGGGCAAGGCGAAGGGCACGACCGAGGGCAAGTGGCTCGTTCTCGAGAGCGAAGACCTCGGGCTCGCCTTTGAGCCCGACCACACGCGCCACGAGCGCGTCGCCGACCTCAAGTTCTCGCCCGACGGGCGCTGGATCGCTGTGGGGAACGCGGACAACTTCATAGACGTCTATGAGGCGCCGCAGGGGGGTAAGGCCGAGGGGGCCAAGTTCCGCAAGGTCGCCGAGCTGCGCGGCCACTCCTCCTTTGTGACGCATCTCGATTGGTCGACGGACTCGCGCAGCCTGCAGTCCAACTGCGGCGCGCACGAGCTCCTGTACTGGCAACTGTGGGACACGGTCCCTGGGACGAAGCCGCCGCAGTACCGGTGGCGACCTCATCAAGAGAAGACGAGCTCGACCATGCGCAACGCGAAGTGGGCCACCCAGTCGTGCACTTTTGGCTGGGCGTTGCGCGGCATCTGGCCCGAAGGTGCGGACGGCACCGACATCAACGCGTGCGCGCGCACCAATCGGAAACCGGGCGATGAGGCGGTCACAGAGCCATGCCTGGTGGCCACCGCCGACGACTACGGCAAGGTGAAACTCTTCCGTTATCCGTGCATAGTGCCACGCGCCGCGTGCCGCGTCTACGGCGGTCACTCGTCCCACGTGACCAACATCTCCTTCACCTGGAGTAACGACCGCGTGATCACGACCGGCGGCAGCGACTGCGCCGTGTTCCAGTGGAAGGTCGAGACTGAGGGCGCGCTCGGCAAGTGATGACCGACGCGCCGCCGACACCGCTGAGCCCGCTTCCGTCGCTGCGAGGATCTCGCGCAGGGGGCTGGGCAAGGGCGCGTGCGTACTGCGCGTGCGCCCTTCACAAATCAGAATGCGATTGCACCACACAAGGCAAGGCGCATGAAACGCCATTGGCTCTACATGATTGTCATGACGTAGTCGTGTAGTCCGTACGTGTGGTGCAGCACTCGGTGTTTCACACATGTGATGTGGAGACTGTGGATCGTCTCCGCTCCGGTTGCGTTGCGTTCAAGACGTTGTCCGGTGTGACGCTGCACCAGTATGGATCGCATGCATGCACAAATGCAAGCCTTGTCTACAATGTATGAAAGAGGGTAAGAGCGGCCGGCAACGTTACTTTTTCTTGGTCCGCTTATTTCACGCTGCACGTCGTGCCTGCATGCAATGCCTGCATGCACCTTCGACCCGTTGTACGCATCCGGGAACGCCGGGAGCACCAACATCCATGTCGGGCGGAGAGCTTGGCCTGCTCGTCCTTCCAACATGCAAGAGCTATGCCATCAAACATGAAACATCTCACCTGCCGTTGCGTTGTATCTCGTTGTACAGTACTCCCGCCTCCGCCTCCGCCTCTCGCTGTGCCTGCAGCCGCTGTGCCTGCTCCCCGCGCCGATGTGCATGCCATCACACATCTCCTGCCGTTGTATCTCGTCGTACAGTACTCCCGCCTCCGCCTCTCGCTGTGCCTGCAGCCGCTGTGCCTGCTCCCCGCGCCGATGCCCATGCCGTGCTACTCGGTTTTCATCGACTGAATTTCCGTCTCCTCGGCCGTGGAGATACTTCCCCGGGGAGTGACAGGGACGACGGTCTCTGGCTTCGAATAGCGGCGGCTAGAGGGTCCTCCATTTTTCGTCGCTACGGTGTCGGTGTCACCCCCGCGGATCGAGCCCCCAGGTTTGGTCACCCCAAGCTTTGCGAAAAGGTCTTCGCATGCTTCGATGGAGAGCTTGCCGCCCGTGGCGGTGGCGACTTTGCGCGCCTCGTCCATCGAGTTCGAAAAGAGCTCGAAACCCGTGACCTGACCATCGCCGTCATAGTCCCGATTCATCGCCGCCTTGAAGAGCTCGCGCGCCACGTCGATATGGAGCACGCCCGCGCCGAGTTCGTCGAAGGCCTCGAAGGCTGCAGTGAAGTGGTGCATGAAATCTTCAGGGTCTCGGGTGTCGGCATCAAACAGTCTCTTGAGTGCCTGCTTCCGCCGCACGCGCCCGATTCTAATCCGATAGTAACCCACGCACAGAGCGATGAAGAAGCAGATACCCATGAGGATCCAGCAGGCGAGGGCCCCTTCCGGTAGGTCGGCACCGCCGAGGATGATGGCCGCCGTCATCAGCGGGTAGAAGCCCACCAGCAGGAGCCACGACCAGACGGATTGGAGGATAAGGCACTCCAACTCCCTGCCCGCGATGTGGAGCCTATACTCGATGAGGCCCTCGATCACCGCGATCACGATAATGATGATCTGCGAGAGGTTGAACGTGTCGAACCACACCGAGTACGCGAGCTTGCCGATCCCATTGTCGCGCTCGATGTTGACCATGTTGATGAGCAGCGACACGCCGAGGAGCGCGGCGCGGTCGCCCGAGTGGTCTTCCGCTCGGAGCAGCACAGCGAGTAGACCCACGTACACCACGATGATCGTCGGGATGATCACCTTCAAGAAGATGATCGAGGTGTCACGCTTCACCTTGAACGTGATGTCGCACTTGCCCTTGTCGACGGCGCCACCGTCGCCCTTCGGATGATGCGCGCTGAGGGGCTCTGGGGCACCAGTGTTCCAAAAGTACTCGTTGGTGGTGGGGAGCAACGAGTCTAAGTTTCCCTCCGCCTTGAGCGTTGCGAAAAGGGAGCTGGTGTCGCTCAGCAAGTGCTCGCAGGAGAAGGCGTCGACCTGCTCGCCCAGGTCAAAGCGGATCGTGAACTGCTGATGATCGAAGGGGTAGAAGTCGAACTTGAGGAGGGGCTCGACGCCGATGGCCCACGTGAAGCTCAAGGTCTGTTGCGCGCAGTCCACACAATGCGTCGAGCCGGCCGGCCCGCCGCCAATCCAAGGCGTCGTCACGCCTGGGGTGAACGTGAAGGTCGCCGCCGAGACCTCATTCTTGATCGAGCCGGGCGCCACGTTAGACGGATCAGCCCGATAGGTGATGGCCGAGTCGTTGATTTTCGGCGTCGGCATCCAAATGATCGACCGGTCGGACTCTTGCGCTTCACGTACCGCGGCCGCCGTGCCCGGCGCGAGCGACAGCATGTCGCCCAACTTGAGCCGACACGGCACGCTGACCAGGCGCGAGTCGGCCCAGCGCAGGGAGATCGTCATCTCGAGCTCGAGCTTCCACTGGTTGTTCCCCGTGTCCAGAGTCGGGCGGAAGGGCGCCATCTTGGACACGCTGAACTCAACGGGCGCGCGTGCAGTCGCTGAGTTAGGTGGGATCGTCTTGAGCAGATTGGCTCGTCTCTTCTGGAGGGGTCGGCACACGTCGAGTGCCTGGGCGAGTGTGCAGTCGCCCCCGTCGTGGAGGCACTGCCAGTTGTTGCACTGCCGGTGGCACGTGGGCTGCACCGCATCCGGGTTCTCCGATGCCTCTCTTGCCATCTCGTTGTACATGCCCTCGAGGCACCAATCTCGAGGGAATCGGCTGGCGTTGCCAAGTTGGTTACATTCGATGGGGCACGAGGTGCACAGCCGGAGGGCATCGCTCTCACGCGGGCCGCAGTCTTCGCAATCGGAGCCGAGTCCAGCTCCGCAATCGGAATAATCCGAACCCGGGCCGCCGTCGTCGCAAAATCCATCGCTCGCCCAATCATTGCCAAACTCACCCACGCAGATGTTTTCGCACACCGTAATCGACGATGACGCGTAGCCTGGCGCCAACGGTGGCCTCGAGGGTGCAGGGGACGGGTTGGGCGCAAAAGGGGGTTCAGGCGGTTCATTCATGTACGAGGTCGACGAGGTCGGTGGCGGCTCCGGCGGCTCCGGCGGCTGCCCATACGAGAGCCCGATGTACGAGAGCCCAATCCACAAGAGGACTCCTCGCGCCGGCAGCATTGCTGTTGGAAGCTGTTGGTAGTGGAAAAACTGGAAGCCTGTGGAAACTCTGTTCGGAATATAGATTCCGCTCGCCCAATATGAATTACTCCGAAGAGTTATCCTGAATAGCTATGCACCCGACAGATTCTCCAAACAGGATGAATACAAAACAGTTCGAGACATTTGTCATGCATGCTTTGTCCTAGAGTCCAGCAAGCTTTGCCTATCCGGATAGCTTCGTCTGGCAAGAGCAGAAGACAGCTCTTCAAAGTCCAGCAAGCTTTGTCCGGCAAGCATGCATGAGATTTCGGCAGTTCGGATTCACGAGCTGACTGACCGCTGAAGAAGCGGCGACCGTATCGTGGCTCGATCAGTCGGGCGGGCGATAGGCGGGCGACCTCAGTGTCGCCATGCCCATATGCGAGGCCAAGAACTTTTTGCAAGAGGGACGCTGGGTGAGCCATCCTCAGCAACGAATCTCAAAGGCGGTATTCAGCGAAGCCCATTTTTGCTCCAACCCGGCGGAGTGGACGTATGCGTGCAGCCCCCAGCAGCTGTCCGCGCACGGCGTCGCATGGACGCCAGCCGCTAGCAATTGTACGGTGCCAGAGCTCAGCCGCGCACTCTTGCCTCGCGACAACGCTTCCGAGACCAACAAGCTACGCACCCTCTGGCTGATTGGCGATTCCGTGACGGCGCAGATGGGAGCCGAGGCCTTCTGTCGAATCGCGCAGGAGCTGAGCCGAGGCCAGGGCCACCTGTTCCGTACCTGTTCCGCACCCTGGGTCCAGCGCACGGAACCTGGCGCTGGGCCTCTCAACCATGGAGCTGGAGCACCTCCTACTCCGACGCTCGTATGGGCAGGAAGGTGCAGTGTGCGAGCGCCGAGACACGGCTCGGCTCCGCAGCGATCCGGCTCTGCTTGATCCCCGCTGGCACTCTGTCCTGGTACCTCGACCCCCAATCGAGGCGTGCACAGACCACCTCGGGGGCGTTGCTCCGGCTGATTCTTAGCAACCAGACACGCGCGCACGACCTCGCAATGGTGAACATGGGAGCATGGTTCTTGGGTGCGGATGCGAATGGGCAGACGGAGAGCTGCCTCCGCATCGGGCAGCTCGCCTGGCCGAAGGCGAACCTGAGCAGCTGTGAAGATGTGCTCTGGGAAGACGCGCTTGCCCTACGAGGCCTTGCCTCGCACCATCCGCGATGCCCTCAAATTCTCTACCGAGAAACACTCGCCACTCACTTCGCCACCTCCGATGGGCTGTACGCGCGAACGCGCCGTGGCGAGCGCCCCCCCTCGGTGTCTGCGGGTCCGTCCGTAGGCCCCTCCTGCCCCGCCACCGGCACGAGGCCAAAGCCCGCGATCATCTCCCGCTTAGCCAGCGCCTTCTCAAACGACCCGAAGGCGAAGCCGAACGTGGAGACCAACTCGAACGCGGTGGGGATCCTCGATGGATGGGCTCTGACGCGAGCTCTGCACGAGCTCCATATGGGTGCCCATCTCGGCGCCAATCGCAGTGCCAACGAGTCATACAGCTTGGACTGCGTGCACTACTGCTCGTGGAGCGGCATCAACGCCGCCCTGCTCGATGCCGCCGCGCTGTGGGCATCCCTAGGGTCAACCGCCATTGCGGGGGTCTAGAAGGCCGATTGGCAGGGTGAATACATATGGTGAAGTTGGTGAACTGACTGTAGTTGATGAGGAAATGACGATCGTGAATTTGCCGGTATGCATGCGCCGGATGCTGAACACCCTCTCAGTGACGAGTCGAGTTCGCGTGGTCTGTCATGTATGACGAGAAGACACATGTTGCTGCATGGACGCGACGAACAAGACATGACTCCAGAACGTCTCATAAATTATACTTTTCCGCACGCCGTCTCGCTTTCGGCTCTCGCCTCGGATCGTGCAACTCGAGAGAGTGCCCGCGTTCCGACGCCGTTGGAGACGTCAGTCGTCCCTTCGTGGCACTTCGCTTCCCGGACTCGTCAGTCGTCACTAAACTCGTCAACAAGCGCTTCTCCTTCCCAGGAGGTCACGCGCCCCGTCGCTGTCCCGCCGTCTCGAGGTCAGTTTCGTCACGCGCCCCGTCGCTGGCCCGCCGACGCGAGGTCAGTTTCGTCACTAGTTTCGTCGCCGGCCCGCCGTCTCGAGGGGCGGGGGCTCGAGAGCGAGGCCGAGCCGATGGGCGAGCCCCTCGAGGATCTCCGGGAGCCGCTCGCCGTCCTGATGAGGGAGGCAATCATCATGCAATCAGCGGCAATCAATGGCAATCAGCATGCAATCCGGGCACCGGAGCTCCAGCACCTGATGAGGGATGCAATCATAATGCAATCAGTGACAATCAATGGCAATCAGCATGCAATCCGGGCACCGGAGCTCCAGCACCTGCCCCGAGAGTCCTGCCCCCAGCCCGGCCGGGGGGATGGTCCAGCCGGCCGCGGGTTTCGTCAGGCCGTGGGTCGCCTCGTAGATGGCAGAGCCTGTTAAGCGCGCCCCCTCTCGGAAGTCGCGGAAGCCGTTACCCGCGGCCCCGCTTGGCGCCGTCGTGGGTGCCCCCTCTCGGAAGTCGTTACCCGCGGCCCCGATTGGCGCCGCCGCCCCTGCCGCGGCCACCCCCGCCGCGCTGACGAGCGCGCTGGCAAAGGCCGCACTGGCGGCGGCGCCTGTGCCCGCAGCATTGCGTGAGGCCATTCTCCGGGCCAGAGCCGCGTCGGCCGGCAAGAGACGCGTCGTGTCGCGCTCGAGGTGCGCCAAGATCGCGAGGCGCTCAGCACGGCGCCCCGAAAGCCACGAGGCGCCGTCGTGGGCGCCGTCGTGGGCGCCGTCGTGGGCGGTGTCGCGCGCCGCCACCGCAGACGCCCCCTCGCCGATCACGGCCTTAGCCGCCGGCTTTGAGAACTCAGCGGGCCAGCCCCCAGGTGACAGGGCGGCCGGGCTGTCCCGCATGGCACTCGCAATGGCACTCGCAGCGGCGGCGGCGGCGGCCGAGGCATCGGCTGTCCCCTCGTTCGGGGAGCGTTGTCCCAGCGGGGAGCGTTGCCCCAGCGCGGTGCGCGACCGTCCTGGCGACGGCGCCGTCGTGGGCGCCGGTATGGGCGCCGTCGTGGGCACCACCGCGCCCGCGAGAGGTGACACCAGGCTCGAGCCTCCCGATGCCGATCGATGGGGTGAGGGCGGCCGATGGGGTGAAGCCGACCGATGGGGTGAGGGCGGCCGATGGGGTGAGGGCGGCCGAAGGGCGGATGGGGGACCGAGGCTGGGCACGCTCGCCCCGAGGCCGTGTGCGGCTCCGTGTGCGCCCCGAGGCACGCCCACGGATGCCGAGGGAAGGCGCCGCGGTGACGCCCCTCCAGTTAAGGATGGGGAGAGGGTGTACGCGGACGCGGGCGGTGGCGGTGGCGGCGGCGGCGGCAGGGACGGCGACGGCCGAGGCGACGGGCGAGGCGATGAAGGCTCCGAAGTTGCATGCGTCGCTGCCGGCATCGGTGGAGGCGCGCCAGCGGCGGCAGTGCTGAAGGCATGCGCCGGTGCCGGCAGCGGCGGTGGAGGCGCGCCTGCGGCGGCAGCGCTGAAGGTGGCTTGTGACATGGAGAGGGTAGTCGCACTGACGGCAGGGCGAGTGCCGTGAGGCGAGTGCCTTACGAGATGCCGAGCTGGAGCAGCAACAGCTTCGGGCGCCGAGGCGGCAAGCGCCGAGGCGGCAGGCGCCGAGGCTGAGGCTACAGGCGCCGTGGCGGAGGCTGCAGGCGCCGTGGCTGCAAGCACACGAACGGACAAGGACGCCGAGGAGGAAGTGCAGGCAGTGGCTGTGGACGTGGAGCCGCGGCGTCCGGCGGCAGGTGGCGCGGCGGCAGGTGGTCCGGCGGCAGTTGGGGGTGGCCCTCGCCGTTGCAGTACGAGCCGTTTGTGGCTGTCTGCTTTGGTCGAGGTCATCGGCGAGGTGGACGGCGCCGATGCCGAGCCGACGGGCATCGACGCGCCCGTCTGCGTGGAGACGGCCTGCGACGGCGGCGGAGGCGGCGCATTCACGCGGGACTTGACGTTACTGAAGTCCACCTTGGACGGTTGTAAATTGAACGACTTGCGTGTGAGGAAGGGTTTCCTCACCTTGGTCGCCTCAGCGGCTGGAGTGCTCGCCACAGCGCCCGACGGCTCCAGCGCCCACCTCGCGCCACCGAATCCCACTGACGAAGCAGCGGGTGCGGCGGGTGCGGCGGGCGCGGCTGGTGCGGCGGGCGCGGCGGGCGCAGTGGATGCGGCGGGTGCGGCGGGTGCGGCGGGCGCGGCGGGCGCGGCGGATGCGGTGGATACGGTGGGTGCGGCGGGCGCGGGTTGTGCGGGGTGCTTGCCACGCGACTTGAGTAATGTCAACGAAGCGCTTGGGACACGTGCAGCGTCGACCACGGACGTTGCGGCAGCAAGGCGACGGTGCAATCCACGCGAGGCGGTGTCATTGCCAGCTCGGCCTTCCGAAGGCTCTGCCGGCGCGTCGTCGTCGTTGTCGTCGGGCTGTGGGAATCCGACCGGGAGCGGCACCGACCGAGCCCAGCGATCAAACGAAGTCCCACCGCCCTCGGAGACGGCTGCATGGGCGGTGGCGGCGTGGGTGGCGGCGTGGGCGGTGGCGGCGGCTGCACGGGCGGTGGCGGCGGCTGCACGGGCGGTGGTTGCAGGCGCGGCGGGCGCGGCGACCCGGCGCACTAGCTTGCTCGTGTGAGCCCCTGCCTGGCGGCTCCGTCCTGCGCCCTTGATGGGCTTCGGTACCGGCCGCTGACAGAGCCTAATGAGCTCCACCACTTGCCGGCGAGCCTGCGCACGCAGCTGTTCGAGCATCGCCACCTCGACGGGTGGCATGCCGCGAGATGCGATGTCCGAGAGCATCTCGCGCACATCTCGCATCTGCTGTCGCAGCGACTCGCCCGCACGCGAGCGCAGCACGTGGCGCGTGCGCCAGCCGCGCTGCCAGCCGCTCAACCAAGCGATCACGTCTGGGGTGCACTCGGTGACGGTGTGGACGGCGGCGGTGGAGAGGGCTGAGGAGGAGAGGGCTGAGGAGGAGAGGGCTGAGGAGGAGAGGGCTGAGGAGGAGAGGGCTGAGGAGGAGAGGGCTGAGGAGGAGAGGGCGGCGGCTCTGGCGGAGCAGAAGGCGACGGAGGCGGCGGTCCGGGCGGTAACGACGGGGGCAGGCGGTGGCGGCGGCGGCGGCGGCAGCAGCTCCGAAAACTGCGGCACGGGTAGTGATGGGGCAGCAGGAGGACGAGCGTGGGCAGGCTTCTCTGGCGTCAGGTACGACGTGTGCTTGCGTATGCGCTGAGGCGCAGGAGCGTGGGAAGACAACGGCGCCATTGACATCTGCTCCGATGGAGGCTGCGGTGGTGCGGGAGGAGCTTCAGGCTCGTGGGTCGTGAGAGTGCGTGGCACCCGCGGCGAGACGGGCAACTCCTTTGCTCTGGTGGCGCCCGCCATCAACGATCGCAGCCGCGCAAGCTCCTCCTGCTTGCGCTCCTCTCGGCGTTTGGCGATGCGCTCCGCAGCCGCTTCGATCGATTGGCGCAGCTCCAACGGCGGAGAGAAGATCGCCTTGCGAGCAGGACTTTCCGCACGGTGTGCGCGTAGATACTCATCGAATGTGAGCCCGTTGGCCTCGTCGAAATCGTCTTCATCGGCGAAAGCCATCGCGCGCGACCTTGAACTTCACGTTCATACACATTTGTCAGCTTGGCGCGAAACGCGCGAGGACCTGCGGACCTCACTCTACATGACTCCTGGGACTCCTACAGTTTGAAAGGTGCCCTACCGTACACCTGCCGCTCGACTCGCACAGGGTGTTCGAGGGCCATCCGGGCGGAGGAGGCGTGGGAGGAGGCGTCGGAGTAGGCCTGCCGGCGGCTCGCCGCTGTGGACTTCCCGGCTTTCGATCGGGGCGGCGTCATGGGCGGTCCTAAGGCTGCGGAGCCGCCAAATTGGCGGCCCGACAGGCCGGCGTGTGCTCGTATCCGCGTATCCACGTCTGTGGCGGCATTGCGCTCGGCATGCAGCCTTTCGGCCGCGTGCTCACTACGGCGCCCATCATGCAGCTCAGCATGCAGCCTTTCGGCCGCGTGCTCACTACGGCGCTCAGCATGCAGCCTTTCGGCCGCGTGCCGGAAGGCCTTTGCACGCTCCGCGAGCGCGGAGATGCGCCCCGTGGCATGCTCGACCGCGCGGAGCGCTCGAACTGACGTCGTAGGGGGCACTGGCGCCCTCATCATTGGCTCTGCCAGCTGTAACGCCTCGCTTGCGCTCGTGGCGGCGGCGGCGGCGGCGAGGGCTGCCCCCGGCGTCGCGTCCCCCCGAGCGCCCATCGCGGCGGCGGTGGTGGCGGCCGCAGCGGAGCCGGCCACGGCTGCGGCGGCGCGCCCAGCCAAGGGCCCTCCAGCCGCACATGTGGCCGTGGCGATGGCGGCCGAGGTGGCGGCCGCGATGGCGATGGCCGTCCACGTGTCCAGACCCCGCAGGTCCACACCGGCCGCGGCAGCGTGCGCCATCGAGGTGGCGACGCCCGCGGCCGCTGCGCCCGCTGAGGCGCCCGCGACGCCGCTCATCGACGTGGCCACGCCCCCGATGACAGCAGCTACGCACTCCTCCGCAAGCGCCTCGGGGCTCCGATCCATAATAGGATTGAATGGCGGCCGCGGCGCAGTGGCCATCCGCTCTCCTGTGAAGGGATTGTACTCCTCGCACACGCTGGCCGGCGGCGGTGGGGGCGGCGCTGGTTGCGGCGCTTTCGGCCGTAGGCTTCGCGCAGCGGCAAGGTCCCCATGCACGAGTATCGCAGCGGCAACGTTGGGCGACGAGCCACCCGAGGGGGGCAGAGCTGAGAGAGACGCCGCCTGCGCCGCCGCTGCCTCCTTCGCCGCTGCCTCCTTCGCCGCCGCCTCCTCCGCCGCCTCGACCGCCGCTCGCGCTGCCGCCTCTCGCGCCGCCTCCTCCTCAACCTTTTGTCGGGCTGTCTCCTCCGCTGCCCGCTGGGCCGCCTCCTCCTCCGCCGCCTGCCGGGCCGTCTCCTTCAGTTGCGGAAGCACGTGCGTCACCCAAAATGAGCGGAACTCGTTGAGGTCGACGCCTCTTGAGCCGTCCTTGTCCATCATTTCGAAGAGCTTCTCGAAGCGTTCGCGCTTGCCATCCTCCTGGCGAATCTGCGGCGGAAGCTGCAGTACTGCGGCCACGTTGTTGTCGTTCATCAGCGCTGTAATCACCTGTGTTTGTGCGGAGCCGGGACGCGTGTGTGAGCCAGCAATATTGTCGCAAAACGAAGTGCCAAAGCACGTACCTCCGGGCGGGTCAGCACGCCATTGCCATCCTTGTCAATCAGCTTGAAGGCCTCCTCACAAAACACGTGCTCGAGCATACGTCCGCCGATGGCACACTTTTGACCGAGCACCAATCCCGTGCACAGTCGCGCACCCCTACTTGTAGGTGCTCGCATTTTCCTCGTTGTCCATTTCGTGGTGCGGAGACAGGATGGCATTTGGAGAGCTTGGCATAGCATGGCCCTTTGTTTGAGCGAGATACCGGTTTGGTATCTTTCTAACGAGCCTCTTACACCGGGACACAACCGCCCAGGACGACGCGCCGAGGCGCTCTGCTCGTGTCCACTGTCATGTGGAACGGTTTCTCGTGCCCCGGGGGGCGCAATCCTACAAGTACCCACTGCCCGGCATCCTCAGGTCCTCCTCCTCCACAAAATACTTCATCCGAAGATCCGTGAGCTGCACCGTGTAGGTGACCCCGCGCCAGTCGTATTCTTTGATGATGCACCTCGACCACTCCCCGTCAGTGCGATACACCTCCATCGTCGAGCCGATCGGCCACTTGGGCGCCGTCTGCACCGCAAGAGAGAGAGTGAAGCCGCCGAAGATCGAGAGCGAGAGCGAGAGCCCTTTTCCCTCCGCTCCTGCGCTCGGCAGACCTTCGCCCTCCGCTCCTGCGCCCGATGCAACGCCCGAGCCGACCGTGCCCAGGTTGGCGGCCGTTGAGCGCTCTCGCCTCTCGCCGCGAGCCGGCGACGCTGCTGCTCCCTGCTTCTCAGCACCCTTGGCCGGAGCTGCTAGATGCTCCTCAATGACCTCCTCGGCATCCTCCAGTTGTAACGCTTCGAGATCCAAGAGATGATTCTCCAGCTCGATCTTCGGCCGCCGCACGAGGATCTTGTCGCCCGGGCCCAAGCCCTCGGGGATGCTCACGAAGAAGGTGGTGCCCTCATGGCTCACCTTGACCTCGTCGCCCGCGAAGCAGCCCTCAGGAATCATGACCTCCACCTCTTCGGTCGGCTGGACGTCAACCGCGAGGAGCATGCCCGCGTAACCATCCTCGGGCACGCGCACGGCGAGGTGTGTGCCCTCCCACTCCACAGTGAATTCGTCGCCCGGCAGGCAGCCTTCGGGGACGGCGACCTCGAGGGTTGGCATCTTACCCCCGACGCCGTGGGCTTCCCGAAAAGAGCTCGCGAGAGCGCGTCAACTTTGTGCTGAGGGCAAAGCGGCCTTTTGTCGCAAGTGCTGCGTGCGCGCAGCGCGGGTCAGAGAGAGAGAGCGCGACGATGGCGTCTGCGGCGGCGCCTGCGACGCCTGCGGACGTGGCGTCGCAGGGGGCTCAATGGGTGCAGAGCATGCGCGATGCGGTGAGCTCCATGACCAAGGGTGAGAAGAAGGACGAGGACGAGTCGTACAGCCCGTTTAGAGGGGTAGAGAAGAGCACCGTGCTGCAGGAGAGCCGCTGTTTCAATGATCGCGAGCTCAACCCGCGCAAGTGCATCACGATCCTCACCAAGATCCTCTGGCTGCTCTCGCAAGGCGACAAGCTCTCGCGCCTCGAGACGACCGACATCTTCTTTGGCGTGACCAAGCTGCTGCAAAACAAGGACGCGCAGATGCGCCGGCTGCTGTACCTGATGCTCAAGGAGCTCAAGCCGAGCCCCGAGGAGGTCATCATCGTATGCGCGACGCTCACCAAGGACATGAACTCCAAGATTGAGCTCAACCGCGGCAACGCCATCCGCGTGCTCGGCGCCATCATCGCGGCGACCGACCCGACGCTGCTCGCGCAGATCGAACGCCATCTCAAGGAGGCGCTCGTGGATAGGAACGCGTTCGTGGCGGCCTCGGCGCTCGTGTCGGGCATCCACCTGATGAGCGTCAACGGCGAGGTCGTGAAGCGATGGGTCAACGAGGTGCAGACGGCGCTGCAGTCGGACAACCAGTCGGTGCAGTACCACGCGCTGGCGTTGCTGAACCAGATCAAGCGGCAGGACCGGCTGGCGGTGTCCAAGGTGGTCGCGTCGCTCACGCGCACGCCGCTCAAGTCGCCGATGGCGCAGTGCCTGCTCATCCGTTACGCCAGGGGCGTCATGGAGGAGCAAGGTGCGGAGCAGCGCGACCGCGCGCTCTACGACTACCTCGAGTCGGCGCTACGGCACAAGTCGGATATGGTCATCTACGAGGCGGCGACCGCGATCTGCTCGCTGACAGGCGTGACGCAGCGCGAGCTCGCGCCCGCGGTCACCGTGCTGCAGCTCTTCCTCTGCTCACCCAAGCCGTCGCTGCGCTTCGCCGCCGTGCGCACCCTCAACAAGGTGGCGATGGTGCACCCGCTCGCGGTGACGCCGTGCAACATGGACATGGAGGGGCTCATCAACGACTCGAACCGGTCGATCGCGACGCTCGCGATCACGACGCTGCTCAAGACGGGCTCCGAGTCGGGCGTCGAGCGCCTCATGAAGCAGATCACCTCCTTCATGAGCGAGATCGCCGACGAGTTCAAGATCGTCGTCGTCGACGCCATCCGCGCCATGTGCCTCAAGTTTCCTCAGAAGCACCGGGTGCTCATGACCTTCCTCTCGAACGTGCTGCGCGAGGAGGGCGGGTTCCAGTACAAGAAGGCGATCGTGGACACCATCCTGGTCATCATCGCCCGCGTGCCCGAGGCCAAGGAGGCCGGCCTCGGCCACCTGTGCGAGTTCATCGAGGACTGTGAATTCACGCTCCTCTCGACCCAGATCCTCCACCTGATCGGCGTCGAGGGTCCGAGCACTGGCGAGCCCTCCAAGTACATCCGGTTCATCTACAACCGCGTGGTGCTCGAGAACGCCACCGTGCGCGCCTCTGCCATCTCGGCGCTCGCCAAGTTTGGCATCCAGCTCGAGACCCTCCGCCCGTCGGTGATCGTGCTGCTCCAGCGCTGCCTGTACGACAACGACGATGAGGTGCGTGACCGCGTGACCTTCTTCGTGGCGCTGCTCAAGGGGCTGCAGGAGGGGCGCTCCGGCCTGGGCGGCTTGGACGGCAAGACGATGCTCGAGCCCTTGCCCGTGCCCCTCGAGGCCATCGAGCGTAGCTGCAGGGAGTACATGGCCATTGAGGGCGGCACGGACGAGCCCTTCTCGCTGAGCGCCGTCACTGTGGACGCCGAGATGCTCAAGCGGCAGATGCGCACGCAGGCGGCGGCGGAGAAGGCGGCGAGCGGCGGGCTGAGCGGCTTCGTCACCGACGAGATCGTATCTCCTCCGGCGAGCAAACTGAAGTCGAGCGAAGGGGAGGCGGACCTGCTGTCGAAGCTGCCGCAGTTCGTGCACGTGGGGCAGCGCTTCGCGTCGTCAAAGCCGGTGGCGCTCTCGGAGACAGGTACCGAGTACGAGGTGCAGTGCATAAAGCACGTGTACGCATCGCACCTGCTGCTGCAGTTCAAGCTCAACAACACGCTCGAGGACCAACTGCTTGAGCAGGTGACCATCGCGGTGGACTTGACGAACACGCCTGGCCTCGTGCTCGACAGCGAGCTCAAGTGCGAGTCGCTGCCGTACGGCACGCCCGCGGACTGCTTCGTGTGCTTGCGCCGCGTCGAGGGCGTACCTGTGGGCTCGATGGCGTGCACGCTCAAGTACATCGTGAAGGATGTCGAGCCGGGCAAAGAACCGGATCCGAGCGAGACTGGCTACGATGACCAGTATAATCTCGAGGAGCTCGAGCTCGCGGCGGCGGACTTTATGAAGCCGTTGGCAGTCGTCGACTTCCGGGAGGTGTGGTCGACGGTGGGCGCGGACGCGGAGGTGGTTGAGACCTTCAGCCTTACATACCCATCGCTCCAGGCGGCCATGACCGAGGTCGTTTCCTTTCTGGGCATGCAGCCGTGCGATGGCTCCGAGAAAATCCCCGACGGCTCGCGCACGCACACGGTGCTCGTGTCGGGCCTCTTCCTCGGCGGCGTGCAGGTCTTTGCCATCGTCAACCTGCGCGTCGACACGCCCAAGGCGGTGGGTATGCGGCTAACGGTGCGCTCCGCCGATATGGCCGTTTCGAAATTCGTTGCTGAGGCGGTCGCGTGAGGCGCGCGGTGTCGTCGCCGCCGTCCCCGTCCGCAGCGGCGTGGGCGACGGCGACACGCTCCCGCTGCGCGGGCGAAGGGGGCAGCGAGGGGCACAATCGGCGCGCCGCACTCGAGAGGCAACAACGCGTCACCGGGATGCGGCCGGATTGTCCCAAGTGTTTGTGTGTCAGGGCCGCATGTTCCTGGAGATCCTGCAAGAAGTGTGAGTGGTGTGAGCTGCAGTAACACGCGGCGCGCAGCTTCGTATAGCGAGATTGAAAAAGTCCGACCGGACGGTGATTCGAGATCAAGCCATGGATCCGTATCGGATCAAGCACACGTCCGATCAGAGTTCAGACGAGCAGAGCCGCATATAGATCGCGCGGTGTATTCTGCATTTGTCCTTGTAGAGCGGCTCAATTGGAGTTTAGGTGTCATTAGTTGGGAGAGGGTTTTGGACACATTGCGAGTATGGGAACGCAACGGAACCAACCAAACCACATGTGGCACCGCTCGGTTGTGATGAGAGGCAGGCCACAAGGGAAGAAGATGAATTCGAATGCATGCATCCCGTTGACAATGCCGTATTAGGAGCTCAATTCGCAGTTTCTGACCCACAGTAACCGTTTTTATTGTCCAGTTCTCGGGGGTTATTAGGGGCGTCAAACTTCGTCGTATTGAGACTTGCGGCCCAATTCGGTCCAAATGGGCCGACAAGGACCTCCTTGCGACGACTCCGCGCGGCCGGCTCGCGACGAAGCTCCGCGACCGTGCTGACAACCGCCTTGACGGCTGGCTCGAGAGCGCGACCGTTGCCTCGCGTGAAAGGCCTTTAAGCGCGCGAAAGATGTATGGCCAGAGTGGAGTCAAGGACATCGTACGCCGCCGGAGCCAAGGGAATGAGGAAGACACCATGCCGTTGCTCGGTGGGAACGCCTCACCAAGCGAATTCTTTCGGCCAGGTGGCAACGCGTCCGTCGCAACGCCTCAGAAGTTGCAGAAAGGGCAAACCTTGCCGCAAACCTCAGAGGCAAGCCGCGACCAAGACTTGGAAGAGACACGATCAATTGGTGCTTCGTCTCACCATGCTGATGAGCCCGAGGAGCTCTCAAAGGATGAGGTGCAGATGATCAAGGCGAGGACGATGTTTCAGATGGTCGAGGACATCCAGAGTTCCGGAGGCAGCGCCAAAAAGCTGCTCTTCCTGACAAATGCGCAGGCGGAGTACTTGAGCAGCAGCCAGCAGACGCTGGTGAAGATGCTTGATGCGCTCGAGCTTCCCAAGCCCAAGCTCGTGATCAATATACTCATGTCTCAGGGCTTCCGCGCAAACACCGATATCCAGGGAGATCGGCCGTTTGCTTGTGAAAAACAAGAAGCTGGCCTCGTCAACCACCGCCCTGCATTCCTATCGTTGGAAGAGGAGCGGGCTGCCGAAGGGAAGATCGAGCGATTCATGGCCGATGTGTTGCTGCCTCTCGCTGCTCAAACCAATGCCATCGTGCTTTGCAGTGCGGACCCTTCAAGCTGTGTCCTCAGCGCGGCGCTGACGCGCGTGTTCGGCTTGCTTCGGGCGAAGTGGGGAGCCAAACCGCCCTTCACGCTCATATCCGTCTTCGGCTCCGTCCACAACTTATACCGCAACTCTGATTTGAATGCGTCGTGGCGCGAGATGCGCAAGCTGTCCAGATCATGGCGCCAGCGCGATCGTATGCTCACAGAGATGGTCGCGCGGCAGTACACCGGACCTGACGGAGAGATCACCTTTAGGGATCAAGATCTTGACCCGAATGCCACGGTCCTCCTTGTGGTCGATGGCATCAATACGAAGAAGATGAAGTGTGCCGACAAGACCAGCTACAACAAACTCGTTACCGAGCTTGTTCGTCACCTGGCGGGCACGTTGCCCTCGCTGAGTATGAAGACTGGCAACTCCGACAAGGGTACTCTATCCGAAGCCTTCTCTTCGAGCCTCGCGATGGCCATGGATTCGGCTTGCTCTGGAACTCCGCTCCTACTTCTGGACGCGCGAACGCGACCATTTCTGGTTGCGTCGGATCGTGCGAGTCTGATTGAAGCGGCAAAGGAAGCCTGCTCCGCGATCGGGGACTCTTTGTTTCAGGCAGGCCTCTGCGAAACTTTCGATACCTGCACCGTCTCGTTTTTCCACAAGGTCCTGTTCGAAGATGGTATGAAGCTTATCCAGACAACAAACGTCAGAGATGCTGCGGATACCTTGCTTAAGCGTCTTAAGCCAGCGATGGTTCCGCTTCATGAGGCGATCTCCTTTGCCAAGGAAGGGCTTTCCACGCAAGCTAGGAACAATGAGCAGCGCTTCAAGCCACCGTCTGCACATCAGATTCATGAGGTGTGCGCGTCGCATCTTTTCTCTCCCCGCTACTCTCTCATGCGCCCTGCGCCTCATGCGCCCTGCGCTCGCCGCTGCGCATCCGATGGCGCTTCAATATGCTCACGACACTTACCTTGCGGCTGCTTGGATGCCACAGGTGGCCGTATGGATCGCAGACAAGTACTTTCAAGACGCGTGGCAGCTTCTCCCCGATCGTGAGACTCGCGAGCAGACGGGCCAGACCTATCAAGACCTTTACCGGGATCGCAGCACAGCAATGGCGGCCATCACTTCTACCATCTTGAGCTCTCCCAACGTTCACCACGTCAATTTAGATGATGAGGACGGTTCGAAAAAGCTGGTTGACCAGCTCGTCCGTCTCGACCGCCTCCCGCGGGAAACGCCGATCGAGGGCTTGCTTCTGATGCAAGAGGCGTGGTGCGCATACGATGTGGCGATGCACCTCGCCGATCGCTACAAGGGCATCAGCAAGTTGATCTTCTTCTTACAGCTGCTTCTCATCTTTGCAGTCATGGTGGCGACCGCTTTGGCAGCACTATCCTGCCCTTGGGCTGGCGAAGGCGAAGCTCACCGGCAGCTGGGCTCAATGGAGCTGGCAGCGGCGACTTCAACGAGCTTGAACCTCCTGCACAGTATGACGTCCATGCCCCGCGCGAGTTACGTCAACATCGCCTTCATCCTCTCCGCGTTCGCCTCGGTTCTAATTTCAGTGGATTCCGTCATCAATGCAAAGCTGCGCTGGCGGCAGTTGCGCAACGGTGCCGGGACTCTGGAATCTTACTTATGGTGCTACCGCACTCGAGTAGGCTCCTTTGAGCTCGACCAGAATTCAGACTCACGCTCCTCCGAACTCGCCCTTTGCAATGCACTCATCCGCTGGCGTCAGGAGATCGTCTCTGGCGGTGACCTCCAGGTGAGTGGATTCGGCCAGGCATACCCAGAATACATTTACAAACACGCGCAGAACACGGGCACTCTCCCTGATGGCGAAGACGACCACCACTCACCCGTGCAGCCGCAAAAGTACGTCGACTTGCGTATCATACCGTCGATTGCGTTTTACCAGGATCGGATCCCCAAGTATGCGATGGTGCGCTACGTGCTTCGCATGATGCTCCTCACGTCCACCGGGCTCTCCACCATGTGCGCACACTATCAGCTGATTATGCCGGTGGTCATTATCACCGGGTTCGCGGGTGCTGTGACGTCTTGGCAAGAGTTTGCTGATGTGTCGCGCAAGACTGAGCGCTACACGCGCGCCATGTTCCAGCTGCAGAATATGCTGTCATGGTGGAAGTCGCTCTCCGAGGTGGAGAGAGCGAGCAAGGAAATCATCTCGCAGCTCATCCACACATCTGAGGGCATCATTTCAGAAGAGCGAGTCGCGTGGGTCTCGACTGCGAGCAAGCAGGTTGAAGAGAACGGATCCCCATCGTCCCCGTCGAAAAAGAGCACCAAGGCGAGGCGCGGGGATGAAGATCTGAATGCTTAGCGAGTCCCTGGACAAGAGGATGCGGGACGAGTAATTTACGGGAGACGAGTGAGATCACATCTCGCTTAATCTCGCTGGTGGAGGCTGGTGCATGCTAATACGCCTACGGAACACGTACGGAACACGGTGGGTGACGCATGATCGGTGCATGATTGAGATGGAAGAGAGCACACAGAGGGCTTGCATGCATGCAATTGCGCGCAGGCGGCGTGGCTGCCGGTACTGCTGCGTAACTGCTGCGTGCCTCCCATGACCGTTGACGACGCTGGACCTGCACCTGGAGCGTTTGACGACGGGTTTGCCGGGTTACAACTGTATGAGTTTGTAGGTTGAAGTGTGTACAGAGTAGTTTCGAACTCAGAGCTCGGCCCCACAGGGCCAGCTCTTCTAGGGGCTGTTCGTCTTATTTTACGTTTTTTACCGTGTAATACCAGGGACATTTACGTTGAGGCGTGAATGAAGGTCGCTCGAATTTTGATTACCGACGACGGTGAGAGTGAAAATTAAAACGAAAATTTCAATATGTATGGCACGCTCTCAGGCGCGCCTCAGCGAAAGGAGTTGACCAATGAATCGACGTTCTTCAGCGTGATCTCCGCCCCCGGTTTTCTACTTGCAACGATTCTGCCATGGCTTGCACACGTAGCTGAGCTTCCGCCGTCAGGTTCTTATAGAGCGCTTGTACGCTCGGCCATGGGATCTTCTCCTTCCGATGCACATCGGGATCGTGCAGCACATAGACGTGATCCCACTCCATGACGCGCACAAATTTGGTCTTCTTGAAGGTATTGTACGCCACAGGCAGCTCGTGCACGTAGCTGAAGAAGTGGCGCCACACCGACTGGTCGCCTGGATCTGAGGGCGTGTAGATGCTGTTCAGCGCCTCGGAGTCGCGCTTCGAGGTCGTGCCGTTACCGTTCATGAGCGCTTGCATGCGCCCGTGCAACGCCTCGTCAGGCTCCAGTACCATGATCCCGGAGTTCATCTCCCAGATCGGGAGATTGCTGCGCTTCTGGGCCCAGCACTTGAAGCGGTAGACGAACGACGGCGACGGGAGGCTCACGAGATGATCAATATTGCGCAAGACCACCGCATCAGTGTCGAGGACTACGATCCGGCGAAACTGCGTGAGCGAGAGCACCGACAGCTTGGCAAACGAACCCCAGTGGAAGGCACTCGCCCAGCGCGGCACGCGGATGCGATGACGAGTCGCGTCCGCTATGGTCAGTCGCAGCTGCGAAAACTGCTGCACGAGCGCCTGTTCGAAGCCTTCGTGGCGCTCGCCAGAGAGCAGCAAGTGAACAGGCAGCACTGAAGCTGCAGCCTGCAGCGACAGTAGCAACCTCACAATCAATCGCATCGCATTCAAATACGACCGGAACGGGTCGGCTTTATACCAGTATCGGACCAGCGATCGATTGAAACCATAGACGATCACGTAGCTCTCGGCTCCACGGGTGGTATCGCTGGGCTTAATGCGGATCCCGCTGGCCTTGCAATACGTGGTGGGGAGGCAAGTTGGCAATGATTGCCGCGATTCATGGCTGGGCCGAGCCGTGCGGTTGTACGCGCACTCGCACGACTGCGATGTCTGGTTTGGCGGCTGTGGACAGAAAGCTGGAAGGAGGAGCGTCAGCAGGACTTCTGCCATCACTCGGGAAAGAGTGTGGGATGTTGACGTCTGTGTTAGTCAAGTCAAGTCAAGTTTATGTATAGACTTGACTTGACTTCTGTGTTAGCGGCAAGACCCTCTCCATCAAGACTAGAGCTAGACTTGCATGCATGCATCGAGAGAATCCGTAGGTCCTGTTTGATTTGGGGCGTGTCAGCAACCTCGCACATGGATGGACAGTCTTTGCGGAGCGAACGTGACCCGGCCGCTCCTTCTCTACGGCTCAGATGCAGGACTAGGCAATCGCTTTGGCGCGCTCCTTGCCGGCGCTGCCATCGGTGGCGTCCTCGGAAGGCCAGTATCGATGAAGTGGACACCAAAGAACATGTACGATCGCTCGCAGAATCGCTCCTCAGGCTCGGCTACCTCGCTCCTCGAGTTGATGAATCTTCCATCTGCAGTGCAAGTGCTCGACTCGCTCCCCCACACGCAGTCGCGCTCAGCCCGCGATGCAAGACGTAATAAAGATACCCAGGCGGAGATCATCTGGGATGCGAAAGAGCGCTTTGGCCCAAAATTCGTGTTCCCCGAGCCGTCGTTTGAGATCTACGCTCGAGTGCTCCCTCTCTTGCGCCGCTGCAGCTCGAAGCAGGGCTACCTTGCCGCCTACCGCAAGGCACAGGCGCAGCTCCGGGTGCGGTACGAGCCCGTGATCCTCTGTGAAGCGGACGGTGCTGTGGACGGTGCTGGATCCAGCTCGACGCCCCACCATACTGGAGACATGAATGGATATCGCGAAGGAGACGACGAGGCGGCTGTCACAGTGGCACCACGGCGGTACGTTGCAGTGGCTCCACGGCAGTACATGGCGCTTCACGTGCGCCGAGGGGATCGAGGGAGGTGGAAATCGCCCGACTCGACCAATAATACAATCGCCAGCATCATGGCACTGAGTGCCAACGGCCTCAAGTTACCGTGGCTCGTAGTGTCCGACTCGGTCGACGCAGCTCAGACGTTCCAACGCGCACTCCGCCAGCGTGCAGGGCTGCGTGTGTGTGTAGTTCGAGGGCAAGGTCAAGGGCGAGTGGGCGTGGACGCCATCTTCCGTGCGACTATCGACGACTTCGGAGCGCTGCAGGCCGCGGCAGGCGTGATCACCGATGTCTCGAGCTGGGGGACCTGGATCGAGTCTTCGTTCTCGACCGTCGCAGCCCTCTCCGGTGCCACCCCCCTACTCTACCCTTGGAACTCGAGCACGCGGATGACGGTGTGCCGGTACTGCCGCACGAATGCGAGCAGGAGGGAGAAGCTCCTCACCCCGGTCGAGGCGGAGGTGGAATTCAACAATGGCGAGCCGATGAGCGGCATCTTCTTCCTCGATAGCCTGGATGCTTTCAGGTCTGCCGTGCTTACTGCAGGTGTGAGTCGCGTTAGACCGTTCGCGTTGGGGGCGGGATCTGTTTAAGGTGCCGTGCCGGGCGCGGGCGGGGTTGGGCTTGGCCTTGGGGCCGGGCGCGGCGGGGATAACAACCTCTCGCGGTATTGCTATTGGCGGTCGACCGTGTAATCACTAATTTTAATCTAAATATCGTGAATACTACCTCGAAGAAAAACGGATACATGTACCTCGCATCACCCCCGTGTCGTGGTGTCCCGGCGGCCCCCGGTCGGCCGTCGCGCCTCGGCGTCCGCGTCACGCCGTGCGACACAGAGGGAGCCCGTCGCGTCCATTCTGTCTCGTCAAGTTGTCTGGATCATGCGCTTCGCCGGATCGAAGACGAAGCGCTTGTACCGCAAGAGGAGCCTCGACTTGTGGCAGGCCTCCTGCAGCCCCTCGACGCCGCCCGCGCTGTCGGGGAACACGCACTTGAACTTGGTCTTCCCAAACGTGCCGTCGATGCGCCCGACGGGCCCATCATCACCGAGCTGGACAGTCATGCCCACGAACAGGTTCATGTCGGTCCCAGGAGAGAAGAGGGCTTTGCAGATGACCGTGTTCGCGTCCTGGACGCGCTCGATCTGGCCCTCCTTGACCTTGCGCTTGAAGATCTTGAGCGCGTGCAACTCGGCGTCCGAGACAGAGCGCAGCATGAGCCCGTGGAACGCAAGCCGGCACGAGGACGTCTCCGAGGCGCCGTCGAGGTGGGAGCCGATGGCCACAGCGGGCAGTGCGCAGGGCACCGGCGTCTCTAGCTGGATCACGGCCCACTGGTCAGCAGAGTCCGGGTCGAGCTCATCGCAGTGCTCGTACTCGGCCGTTGCGTCAAAGTGCGTGCGCAGCGGCGTGCGTGCGAGGGCGACCGCCGCCGCAACTGCCTTGGCCTTCTCCTCTTCCGAGACTGCGAGCCCCTCCTCGCTCTTACGCTTGGGCGCGTCGCGCGGCGGCCCAAAGAAGGTGGTGGTGCCCATCACGGTCGTGTGCCCGACGGTGATGTGGAACTTGACGCCCGTGCGGCAGGCGGCCTTGAAGAATCGGATCTGGCGCACCGAGACGAGGGCGGCCGAGATGAGGGTCACGTGCCCTTGCGTGCACGCGATGCCGCGCTCGAGTGCCTTGGAGTCGAGTTGCGTGACGCAGACGCCGACGCGGTCGCCCTGGGTCGCCTTAGTGACCGGCTTCTTGAACATCTGCATCGACTTGATCTTGCGCGTTTGCTTGAGCTCCGGGAAGTCGATCTCCATCCCCACCCCCAGCGAGCCCGAGAGCACGGTGCCGGTGACCACTGTGCCTTGCCCTTTGATCGGGAAGCAGTGGTCGATGGCGAAGAGCAGAGGCCCATCCGGATCGCGCTGTGGAAGCACAATCTGCGCACGGAGCGCCGCGAGCAGCTCCGCGATGCCTTCGGGCGCCGTCGTGGGCGCCGCGCACGCGGCGAGCGCGTCGCTCGCGCCCACGACGGCGCCCGACTCCGCCGCGGGCTCGGCGCCGATGACGGCGCCAGTCGTCTCGGGCGGCGGCTTCGCGTCGGCATAGTCCGTCCCGCCTCCCGGATGCGCAGCGACGGCGACCATGGGGGCGTCGGCGAATTTCGTCGTCGAGAGGGTCTTGCGGATGCGCGCCTTCATCTTCTCAAGGTCCGCCTCGCGCGTCGCAGCGGGCAGCACGTCCAGCTTGTTGAGCACCACGATGAGCCGATCGTTGGTGATCTCGCCGATCACGAGGCACTCCGCAGTCTGGGTCTGGATGCCCTTGCCAACGTCGATGACGAGCAGCATCAGGTCGATGATCTGCGCGCCGCCGATGATCGTGCGGATGAGCGACGCGTGGCCTGGGCAGTCGACGAGGGTGATCTGCATCTGCTCGTGCTCTGAGCCCTGTGCGACCAGGTGCGCTGGCACGTCCATCACAAAGGAGGAGAAGCCCAGATCGAGCGTGATGCCGCGCTCCTTGGACTGCGGGCTCTTGTCCATGGACGCCGTCGAGGCGACTGTGGAGAGCGCGCGCGTGAGGGACGTCTTGCCCGAGTCGACGTGCCCGAGCACCCCCACGTTGATGTTCAGCGTGCTGCCGCGGCCCCACGGCCGAGGCGCGGCGGTGGTGGCAGCAGCCGAGGCAGCAGCCGGAGCCGGAGCCGGAGCTGGAACCGGAGCCGGAGCCGGAGCCGGAGCTGGAGCTGGAGCTGGAGCTGGAGCTGGAGCGGGAGCTGGAGTTGGAGCTGGAGCTGGAGCCGGAGCCAGAGCGGGATTAGTAGGCGGAGTAGGAGCTGATGGCGCGGCAGGAGTCGCTGGTGGTGGTGGTGGCGGTGGCGGAGTCGGAGCTGCTGCTGGAGGCGCCGGCGCTGCCGGTGGTGATTTTGCCGGTGGTGATTTTGCCGGCTTCTTCGGGCTCATATCGGATGCTGGCTTGCTGGCTGGCGCTGCGGCGTCCGGCGAGCTGGCAGTGTCTCCAGAGGCCGCCGCTGCCTCGCCATCGATCGCCTTGGTTTTCTTCGGCGTCTTGGGCTTGCCGCCATCTTCAGCCGCCTTTGGCTTCGGCTTGGTCTTCGCCTTGCTCGCCGCGGCGATGGCTGCGCGGATCTCGTCGTCGGTCTTGTCCGGAAAGCGCTCGCGCAGAGTCGCGAAGGCCGCGTCGGCGGCGCTCGGCGTCGTGGAACTCATGGGTGCCGAGCGCAAGATCGCGGTCTTCGAAGCGGTGTGAACATATGCAACTGTCGAGGCGGAGCCACCTGCCTATAATCTCTTATACAACTGCGTGTTTCAATACATGTACCCGGTAGAAGTTGACCGCTCGCTCGCTCGCCGTCGCGGACCGCCGTCGCGGAAGAGAGCGAGCCCAGCTGCGTATCTGGCCAATGCCGACCTCAGACACCTCTGAGAACGCGCTCCCCATATCGCCGACGTCACGCGAGGGGATGCGGCACAGTCTTCGGATCGGCTCGGTCCTCGTGCTCTTCGTCGTAATGCTCTACGTCGGCTCTGGCGTCATGATCCAGATGCTGTTTGATGAGATGCACTACGAGAAGCCCTTCCTCTTCTCATACGTGTCCGTGAGCCTATGCTCGTTCTACCTGCTGAGCTTTGGCGCGACCAGCTGCCAGCAGCAGTGCCAGCAGGTACAACGTGCCAGCTCGCCCCGGCACGCGTACAGCAAGGTGCAGGAAGGCGAGGCGAGCACGCAGGCGAGCCCGCTGCAACTGCTCCGGCCGGCGCTGCAGCTCGCGCCGTCGTACTTTTGCCTCAACTACACCTACTTCTTCTCACTCGACCTCACCTCCGTCTCCACGACGATGATCCTCTCCGCCTCCACGGGCCTCTGGACGCTTCTCTTCTCACGGCTGCTGCTCGGGCAGCCCTTGACGCGCTTTCGGCTGCTCACCGTCGCGGTGTCGCTCGTGGGCATCTCGCTGATCACGGGCGCGGCGCGCGGCGGCGGCCACGGCGGCGGCTCGCCCGAGGCCGGCGCCGCCGGCGCCGCCGCCGCCGCCGCATCGGGCATGAGCGGCGACGCTCTCGCGTTGATGAGTGCGGCGGCCTCCGGCTTGTACATGGTGCTGCTACCGGTGACGCTGCCCGAAAAGGAAGCTGTGCACATGCCCTCGCTGTTCGGCATGATGGGCCTCGTGTGCGCGACCGCGCTGCTGCCGCTCTTCCCACTGCTCCACTATAGCGGCATCGAGCGCTTCGAGCTGCCGCCTTCGCGCCAGGCCACCCTCGCGCTGCTGGTGAACGCAGCGACTTCGACGGTGCTCCCAGACTTGCTGCTCGCGAAGGCGGTGATGATGACGTCGCCGCTGGTCGCGACGCTCGGCCTCTCGATGATGATCCCGCTCTCCGTCTTCGCCGACTACATGCGCGGCCTCGCGCGCCTCTCGCCCCAATTATTCGTCGGCTCCTTGTGCATCTTCGTGTCGTACCTCCTCGAGCTGTGGGAAGAGGAGCCGTCGGAGGCGGAGGAGGGGCGCAGTAGGAGGCGCGCCGGCAGCGGGAGCGAGACGGCGCGCCCGGAGCACGAGAGCATCATGATTGATGCGGTCTACGCGAGCGAGGGGGAGAACTGATCGCTCTCCCACCAACTGGTCACTGGACGCCCACGGCGAGACGACGAAGGCCGCGTCGCGCGGAGATTGTAACAGTCACGAAGAGTGTGAAATTGTGAAATTGAGAAAATTAATGGAACATGAGACATGAATTCAGAAAGCAGTGGCAATTGGGCGGGCTCGTACCATGGCTCAGTACCTTACAACGAAATCCATGCTGACCAAACCAACCCGTGGAGCCTTGCTGATCCTCCTCCAGCTGCGCGGCACGGTGGGACAACAGCGCACAACGTTGCAGGCCGCCGCCCCCGCTGCCGCCGACGCCGACGCCGAACGCGCCAGCGCCGCGCACGGCGTGAGCGCACCCGGCCGCCGCGAGCTCTTCGGCCACGGCCACTCTGCATCGCACGCCCACTTTCCGCACAGCCACTCTCAGGCCGCCGCCCCCGCTGCCGCCGACGCCGACGCCGAAAGCGCCGCCAGCGCCGCGCACGGTGTCAGCGCACGCGGCCACCGCAAGCTCTTTGGCGCGGGCTGTTCTTTGGGTGGCGGTTGTAACCCAAAGCCGCCGCCGCCCCCGCCGCCCCCGCCGCCCCCACCCTACCCCCCCTGCTTGGATGGAGTGAGCAGCGGCTTGTTCTGGACTGATGGCACTGCTGGCGGATCGGTGCCGTGCAGCTTTTGCAAAACAGACCCGAGCGAGTGCTGTGACTATCCCGAGGCGTGGGCCAACTGCCCGCTCTCATGCGGCACATGCCCCCCTCGGGACGTCTGCACCAATACGTGCACTGGTTATGATAACAAAGATGGAATCCTTGGTATTGGCGTGCACGGTAACGTTATTGATAACGATCGGTGCAACGACGGCGGACCCGGCGGCCAATTGGCCTATCAAAGCATTGGGGGGACGGATTTTGGCCCACTCGAAATATGCGAGATCGGCACCGACTGCTTCGACTGTTCTGCCGGCGTCGCCGCCGCCGCCGCCGCCACCGCCGCCGCCCTCGCCTGCTGCGGCAAGCCGCGCCGCCGTCGAGTCACAAACCGCGCCCCCTCTCCCTCTCAGCCGTCACCCCCTCCGCGACCGCCACCACCTCCGCGACCGCCACCATCGCCGTTGCCGCCGCCACCATCGCCATCGCCGCCGCCACCATCGCCATCGCCACCGCCACCATCGCCACCGCCACCGCCATCACCTCCTCCGCCGCCCTCGCCGCCGCCGCGGCCCCCTTCACCCTCTCCGCCGCCGCCTCCGCCACCGCCGCCCTCTCCGCCGCCCTCGCCGCCCGCGCCGCCGCTCTCGCCCCCGCCGCCCTCGATGCCGCCCACGCAAATGGTGCGCGCACTCGCGCTCCTCTACGAGGCCACAGGCGGCGGCGCGTGGCGCAACAACCTCAAGTGGCTCTCCGGCGAGCCGTGCGTCGACGGCTGGTTTGGCGTGCACTGCTGCCCACAGGCGCTGCCGGTCCTGCGCGGGGACAACGAGTGCACCGCCGACGGCGGCGGAGCCACCGGCGTGCTCACGACGCAGGGCAGCGCCGCCTGCCACTCGGGCTCCGTCACGGGCACCGCGCTCGACCTCGCCACCTGCGTCGTCGTCAAGGTGCTGCTCCCGTCCAACAACCTGATCGGCTCACTCGACGGCGCGCTCTGCGAGCTGCCCTTCCTGCAGCAGCTCGACCTCTCGGGCAACGCGCTCACGGGCAGCCTTCCCTCCGCCGCCGACTGCTTGCCGCGCCTCACCTACCTCGACCTGACGCAGACGCGCTCGTGGGACGACGAGGGCGGCGTCACCGGCCGCGTGCCCGAGTGGCTCCTCGACCGCCTCGACTTTATGGCGCCGCTGAACCTCGCCAACAACGCCTTTGACGACCCGACGGCCGCCGAGTCCGCCGTCGCGATCAGCCGGATCTGGCAGCACTGCCAGACGCTCGGCGCGGAGGGGTGCTCGGGCGTGCCGCCGATTGGCTGCAGCGCCTTCAACCGCCAGGGCCAGCGCTACGAGGTGGAGCTCGACGGCCTCGGATGCGTGCGCTGCCCGACGCCGCTCGAGATCTTCGGCATCGCCGGTGGCATGGCGGGCATCGTGCTGCTCCTTATGCTGCTCGTGTTCGTGTACACGCGCTTCGTGCGCAAGTACCCAGAGCACGCCAAGACCCACGTCGCCACGATCATGATCCTCGTGGGCCACCTGCAGACGCTCACCATCATCGGCAGCTTGCAGCTTGGCTGGCCGCTCATCATCCAGCAGATCCTCGCGAGCATCAACCTGCCGCTCATGGGCTACATCCCGATACCGTGCATCCTGACCGACCCGGTGCTCAAGGCGCTGCTGAGCTACGCGGAGACCGCCATCGTGCTGCTGCCGCTCGTGGGCGCCTGGCTCGTCGCGTGGTGCCGGCGCGAGGCTGGGGCTGAATACTTTCTGAGCGTGCTCTTCAGCCTGCTCTTTACGGTCGGCCTCCGTGTGAGCGTGACCCTCTTCATGCGCTACGACGAGGACCAGACTCGGCTGATCATCGCCCGCCTCGTGGCGCCGCTCCTCTGGCTCTTCTGGCTCTTTCTGCTACGGCGCTTCCACTGGCTGCTGCGCGAGGCCCGGATGACGGCGGAGAGCGCGGCTGCAGCAAAAGCGAAGGCGGCAGCGGCGGAGGCAGCTCTAGCGCCCACAGGCCGCATTGAGATGGGTGAATACGTCATGGTTAATGGCAGGCGAGGCAAGATCACGTCCGACGACGGGACTGATAATCCATACAAGGTCACCTATGACAACGGGGAGGTGAGCGGATGGCTCTACCCCCACGATGTGACTCGGGCTACCGGGGCGGAGGCGGCGAGGGTGGCGAGGGCGGAGGCGGTGCCCTTGCAGAAAGAGGCGCGCGGCGCGGCGGAGGCGGTGCGCTACCTGACCGAGCGGTACGATAGCGACGACGGCCTGGGAGGCGCGCGATGGCCGCTTCGCTCGCAGTGGCAGCTCGTCGTGTGGGCGCGGCAGGGGCTCCTCTTCCTCGTGTCCTTCGCCATGGACTGCGTGATGTGGTTCTCGCCGTACGAAGCGCTCCGGACCGCACGCTTCGTCTTTGCCGCACTTGCGATCGCCGTCCTCGGCGGCTTCTGGCGGCTGCAGGCCCGGCGTCAGCCGTACGCGATGCGTCAGCAGCATTGGCTCGAGACCTTCCTCTACGCGGTCGACATCTTGGCCATCGTCGGCGCCTGCGTATACGGCGCACTCACGCACGACGGCACGGTGCAGGACGGGTCCATGCGGCTGGCGTTCGAGTTGGGGCTTGGCGCGCTGCTCGGCGCCTCCGTGCTCGGTGCGGTGCTGGTTGTTGGCTTCGACATGGCGCGCGAGCGCCAGTTAATCCGGAAGTGGGTGCCTCCATTCCTTCCATCTATTGACGTGCCGATCGTGGCCGCCCTCGGCGACGGCACAGTGCGCCTCATCGACTGTGCCTGGCTGCTGGATTCTGCTCGCTCGGATAAGCAGCTGCCGCGCGTCACCAAGGTGGTGGCACGCCTCGCTTCCAACGAGCCGACGAGCGTGCTGATTCGGCGGTTGGCGAAGCACTGTGAGACCTCGTCCATCTGCATCACGGTGGAGACGGCCTCGGCAGCCTCGCCAGTGCGGCTGCGGTGGAGTAGGTGGTGGTGGACGCCTTCCTCTCCTCCGGAGGCGGCTGCCCTGGCGGAGATAAAGCTCGAGGATTGGTCTTCCGCTGGGCACACGCCTAGGCACATGCCGTCCGTTGGGCACATGAATACAGTTGTCGTCACCTTCCACCTCAGCACGTTTGACGAGGTCGCCCCGCTCACCGCAGCCGGCCTGCGCAGCAAGGCCGAGGCGGTGAAAGAGAGACTGGCTGAGCTTGGGGCCGAGGGCATCAAAATTGTCGTTGAAAAGCACTTTCTGCCACGCTGCCAGGACGTGCCGCCCGAAGCCTTCCTGTCGCCCGAGCGCGCCGTGGTCCTATTTGAAGATCGGCGCCGCGGCGTTAAGGTCGTCACCTACTGCTGGCGTGTCGCTGGCATGGCTGACCCTGATGGCGGCTCGCTCGAAAAGATCCGCGGCTACTTAATGAAGGTCGCAAGGGGCGGAGTCGGCGACCGCGGTCTCTTCGTGGACTTTGCGTGCATCCCGCAGATCTTTGCGTGGCCGTCGTGGCACGCCCCGGAGGCGTTCTCGCGACGCTTTGGAGCCGAGGTGAGCGAGGGCCCGCACACCGTGCTCAAGTTTAAGTGGGAGCGCGTCGCCACGGAGGACGAGGCGCAGGTTTGCGTCGACAAGCTCGTCACCCTGTGCGAGCAACAGCGCTGGGAGCTGGTCTCCATTGCGGAATTTAAGAGCCTCGGCCTGAGCTCGCGCGACCACGTCAGTGTGCTCTTCCACGGGCGTTACGTCACCGGCGCGTACCGCTTCGACAAGGGAGCGTCTACCGAAGGCTATGTGCGCTTCCGCACGGAGGGCGACGCCGAGAAGGCACGGCACAATCCTAAGCTCGTGGACATGTGCGGCGGCAAGGAGCCAGAGCTGATGGGCGAGCACGTCTTCGAGAATGAGCTCAAGTTCAAGCGCGGCCTCTCTGTCATGGGCTGCCTCTACGCGTCCGCCACAGGCACCTGTGTGCTTCAGCTCACGGACCCGCCTGGCAAGCTCGGTCACGACGGCGCGCCGAGCGAGCTCGTCTCCGAGCGCACGGGAACCGTCTTCATCTTGGAGCTGCAGAAGCTGCAGAAGCTGGAGAAGCTGGAGAAGTCATTCAAGGAGTTGCAGAAGACGCTGCAGATAGATCTGGGCGGCAAGTCGCTCGAGGAGCTGCGGAAGGAGCTGCAGGAGGTGCTGCAGATGAATTTGGGCGGCAAGTCGCTCGAGGAGCTGCAGGAGGCGCTGCGGAAGGAGCTGTCCCTTGAGGAGCTGCAAAAATCGCTGCGGAAGGAGCTGGGCGACGGCGTGCTGGCCTGCGAGAAGGGGTCGTGGGGTAAGGTAGTGATGCGTGTCGATGACGAGACGGCGGCACGCGCCGCGCGCTCGCTGAACGAGGGCGGCTACCCGCTTCGTCGCAAGGATCGCAAGGTGTACCCAATGTACAACTTGCGGCCGTACGGCTCGCGCGGGTGGCCGACCTTTGAGACGTCCGCCGCCTCGATTGTGCTCGCGCACCTCAGGCAGCTCAAGCGGCGGAAAAAGGCGCTTCCGCCTCTCATCGCGCAGGCGGAGGCAAGCAGTCCCAAGCTCATCAATATCGACGTGATCGGCGCCCCGCGTGAGGTGGTGGTCGCGCAGTCGCCGGAGCACCTCCTCCGCCAGTGCAAGAAGAACCTGCGCTCGAAGCGGATCTGTTTCACCTCTGGGAGCGACATGAAAGTTGTCGTCCAGCTGCTCTTAGACTTTGAGGACTTGATATCGGTCGAGGTTGACCGGAAGCGTGCCAAGCACCTGAAGCCCAGGACGGAGGACCTCGTGTGCGCACGCATACAACGCACCAAAGAGCTGGGCGAGGCGCGCAGGTCGCGAGACCTCAAGTTGCTGCTGCGCCTCCCCTTCCATGAGGAGCCGATGCCCACCCTCCACGTCATGCCCAAAACGACGGTCGCGACGAAGGCCCGGGCCGACGACAGTGACTTGATAGCATAGAATGGTTCTGGGCGGCGGCCGGCGGGTTACGTGCGTGAGTTCCGATCGTCAGGGGCTGTCTCGATACTTGCAATGGGATTCGGAAGCGGGCACGGTACAGGCCGTTTTGTGCACACACGGCTGACTGAGCGTAATCATGTTGCAATAGGCTTGAGCCTTGAAGGGCCGCGAGGGCGAGTGCAGCGAGCGGAGTCGCTGTTGTGTGTCGAGACGCATGGGTTACGGACCCGATTCACTGTTTCTCTTCCATTCACAAAATGGACCTACGCGTTGATGATTTTTCGAGCCGTTCAGCCGACCCAGGTTCCTACCTCTGGATACAGCTGTGTACCTGGCGCTGCGGCCGTGCGGGTGGGTGCGACGGCACACGTGTGGCACTCACTGAGGGCAACGCCGCGCCCGGAAGGCGCTCAGGCCCCGACCTGGCAAAGGCAGAGGGTCGTGATCACTAGCCCCAGTGCGGAGGTCAGACGCCAGGCGACGCTCCCGGTCCGCGGCGGGGCCTCCGAGGCGAAGAGACCGCTCGCCTCGCACACGGCGGCCGCGGCGTCGTCGAGGGCCTTGACGGCGGCTCGATAGCCGGGCATGGCACTCGTGGGGCATTGCATGCAGGCGGAGGCTCCGAAGGCGCTGTTGTACGTGCCACGTGTACAGGGAGCGCACGTGTCCACGCTGGTCGCGCCGCGCCGGGCACTCGCGGTGCCGTTCGGGCACGGGATGAAGGAGCTCCTGCCGCGCGTGTTGCCATAGGTGCCCGGGGGGCATGCGGTGCAATTGGGGTGCCCGCCGCCCGAAAAGCGGTTGAAGGAGCCCACGGGGCACTCGGTGCATGCGGTGCGTCCGAAGCCGTTACTAAACGTGCCCGGCGCACAGATGTCGCAGAATGGCTGGCCCGTGCGTGGCTGCGCCTGCGTAGGCGTGCAATTATGGCAGCGCGCCATGCCCGGGTTGCCATTCGACATGCCCGCGGGACACGGCATGCACGCGGCCGCGTACGAGCGACCACCCGACTGTGGCGCCCCTGAAGCCCTCGGCTCTCTCTGTGCGTGCGCGCGCGCGAGCGTCCTCATTATTGGCTGGCCATCAGGTTCGCCACGCACTCAAAGACCTCCTCCGCGAGATCATCGCTCTGCGCGAGTGGAGATGGCAGCTCTACCCGCCCCAGGTCGCCGATCTGGTCCCACGTCGCCCCAGCGGGCACATTCGGATTCCGATTGCCGTTGAGATAGCCGCCACTCATGGCGCGGACTTGCTCCACCGGCGCCACCGCGGCCCATGTCTGGCACGCCGCCACGTGCTCGAGACGTTGCCCCTTGAGTATGCCTCTCAGTTCCCAACGCAGCACCAGCGCCACCTGCCGCAGCACGAGCCGCGTGGTCATGTGCTGGAGCATGCCTGTGCCACCCACGACGCCAGGGTGGAGGCAGACCACCGGGAACGAGACGCGCTTCGCCTTGGCTCGCGTCCACAGAATTCGGATCAGATTCGAGTAGGCATAGGCATGCAGCGGGTCGTAACGTTCCTTTGGCGGCGGCGGTGGAGTCCACGAGACGACACGGCGGTGGGCCTCGGACGCCATCTGCACTACGCGTCCTCCCGGAGTGCTCAGGATGCGCTCCTCGAGCAACTCCGCCAAGAGGAACGCACCCAGGCAATTGACTGCGAATTGGGTCTCGATGCCAGGCGTGACAACTCCCCACTCTGGGATGCCATTCAGGCCCGCATTGTTGATGAGCGCGTGAAGAGGTAGCTTCCCATCTCTGTCCTCAAGCGCGAGGATTTGGCTGGCACATGCCCTGACGGAGGAGAGGTCCCCGAGGTCTAAATCGATCAGGTAGACGCTCGTGCCGGTAGGTGCGTTCGCCTCAAGGGTGGCCACTGCAGCCGTTGCCTTGCTTCCAGGCCGAGCCGCAACAACCACCGCTCTCGGGCCGCCGCTGATCAATGCCTTCGCACACTCGAAGCCGATGCCGTTGGATGCGCCCGTGACGACGAACACGCAACCTGTGAGGCCGGTGCCGCGGGCGGCGGCGGCGCGCACGACAGAGGCCGCGGACCAGAAAGGCATGCTCCGTGTCCTCTTCTTTGGGGGTGGCCGAGTGGTGGCCGATCGTGTGAATGTTATAAACATTGGCTGTGAATGGAAGATGTGTGAAGATACCCTGGGTCTGCTCGTCAATCATGTATCTTCAGCGCGCGAGGGCCTAATAAAACGAAGATAAATTGCTGCTCTTCGGCGTTTCTGGGATCTTCGTTTTACTCATTACTGCATCGTCCTCGGGTCCGTAGACCGGGGGTCGGCGGCCGCCATCGCCGCCCGCGGATCCGCGAGGGCGGCCTGTGCAGCCCCTGATGTGGCCGCGCCCGCGCCCGCGACGCTGCCATTGTCCTGCCCGGCCTTGAGGCCACCTGGCATGTGTGGTTGGAGTCTCTCACGAAGCGCGCGCTGACGCATCTCGTCAGTGCGCTGGTCATTCCACTCCTCGTGCCTAATATGGATGACGACACAGCCAAGGGCTTGGAGCAGGCGTGCCTTGAGCTGCAGCGCGCCGAGCAGCTGGCCCGTGCTCGTGTAGTCCTTGGCCGCATGCAGCAGGATCGCAAACGTGGGTCCGCCCGTCACGTCGTGCGGTACGAGGGCATCGATGACGTATGTGTTGAACACCTTGACGCGGTGGGGTAGCCCAAGTGCCTCGAGCGTAGCAGAGACCTCGAGGAGCGGCTGCGGCGCGCGCTCGCTCTGCACCTGTGGGGAGAGGGCGCCGTGGTGAGCATTTGCATGCAGAGGGATAGCAGAGAGCTCAAGGAGCGGCGGCGCGCGCTCGCAGCTCACCTGCAGCTGCACCTGCTGCCACGCGAGCTGCGCCTTTTGGCACAGGAGCGGCGGGAGCACCAGCCCGAGCTCTGGAGGCGCCTCGAGCTGCAGCATGAGCATGCACTCGGCGATCCGGCATAGCTGGGCAGGTAACGCGACCCCAGAGGCGGCCTGGCTAATGGCTTGGAGCACAGCGATGGTGAGCCGATGCTCGTAGCAGCGCAGCGTGAGCAGTGACCACAGGCAGAGTGTGAGGGAGTGCAAGTCAGCATGCTGCGCCGTCTCCGCAATGTCGACGGGCAGCGTCCGGATGGCTTCGCGTGCCAGCTCTGCGCAGCCCAGCTGTACGAGTGACCAGAGAAGGGTGCCCGCCTCGGCGGGGTCGATGGCGAGGCCTGAGGCGCTCATCAATCGCATGATGTCCGCGATCCCGAGCGGCGCCGGAGGCTCCACATGCAGCAGTGCCAAGCCGTGCACCAAGGCGACCGCAGAGTGAGGCAGCAGCTGCTGCACACTGTGGAGCCGCTCGATGAGGAGCGTGAGGATCGTGGAGGAGCGCCCGTGGTAATGGAGCGCGCCGAGCGCCTCGATGATGGTGCAGGCCTGCGCCTCGTGCAGCACCTCGGGCTGCTCGAGCGTCCGAACCAGCTGGGACTCGAGGGCGTCGAGGAGCTTGGGCTCGTCGTACCTGCGCGAGATCAAGGGAGATCAATGGAGATCAATGGAGATCAAGGGAGATCAAGGGAGATCAAGGAGGAGCTCGGGCTCATCGTACCGCAGCCGCGCCAGACCATCGATCACCTCGGTCAGCATCTGAGGCACGAGGACGCCGCCGCTCGTGCTCACGTGGCAGAGCTGCTCGCCGAGCGGCGCGAGCAGAGGCCACGGGCGGCGCATCGGGAGCGAGCCGAGGAGCCGAAGCGCATCACAGAGCGATTCGGTGGGCTCCGAGCGCGATCTCCGGTCGATCTCGCTGAGCAGCCTCTCTGTGAGGTCGCCTTGGAGCGAGCCGTTCAACTCGAAGAGGGCCCATGCGGTCTCGACGACCTGCATGCATTGAAGGAGGCACTCAGTGGTAATCAGTGGCATTCAGTGGCACTCAGAGGGCCCATGCGGTTTCGACGACCTGCGCGAGACGAAGCTGGTTGCGCGTGAGGCGCGCCTCGATCTGGCTGAGCATGCGCGGGAGGAGCGCCGTGTTGGGCCGCTTGAGGCGCGCGAGCACGTTCATCGTGTCGCACAGCTGCTCGGACGAGATCGAGTCGAGATCGCCGACCAGCAGCAGCAGCTGCTCGATCAACGAAGGGAGCATCATCAGTAACGGCGAGTGTGGCGAGAGCTGCTGAAGCGAGGGCAGGTGTCGTACAAAGAGCCAGAGCGCGAGAGAGATCTGCTCGGGCGACAGGCTGCCAGCGAGAGAGCCTTCGCCTTCAGAGGCCAGCTCCCTCACGATATGCGCCCGAAGCTGCAGCAGTAACGGCTCGGCCAGCGGCATGCGCCGGCAGAGGAGGCGCGCCGTCGCGAGCAGCTCGGCGAACGAGAGCGGCGCGTGCTCGTGGGCGGCGAGCGCTTGAACGAGCCGCGGCAGCAGCCGCGCGCACGCGGCCGCGCGACCGAGGGGCACGATGGCGCGGATCAGTTGCGCGACGAGCTTTGCATGGAGCGAGGGCAGCTGTTTGTCGAGCGATCGCATCATGCGCGGGTACGCGGGCGCCTGGGCGAGGGGCCAAGGGGCCAAGGGTACAGACAGGCAATGAGAGGCAATGAGAGGCAATGAGAGGCAATGAGAGGCAATGAGAGGCCATCAGAGGCCATCAGAGGCCATCAGCGGTCATCAGAGGCAATCACCTGGGCGAGGCCGAGGGTACAGAACGCCCACAGGCAGTGCGCCGTGTCCGAGGCGGTGAGCGCGTGCAATCTCGACGCGATCTCCTCGAAGAAGGCCGTGAGGATACGCGTGTCGAGCACCTGAGGGACGAGGCGCCGTGGTGAGCGCGTGCATGCAGGGCCTGGTGAGCGCGTGCATGCAGGGGCAGGCCATCCGCGGCACTCGACGCACCGAGAGCTCGGCGAGCGCGCACAGGGCCTCGCGCAAGTAGCCGGAGTCGAGCGCGGGCAGAAAGTCGTGCAGCTTGGCGAGAATCTTGGCGAATTCGGGGCGCGACACGATCGAGGCTGCCCACGACTCTGGATCAGGGCACAGCTGCACCTGGCGCGCGAGCTTCGAGAGGCCGGTGCACAGCTGGAAGCCGGATACGGGCCGCTCGGTCAGCAGCTGCAGCAGCGCCGCCTCGTTGGTCGCACGCTCGATGTCGAGGCTGAGGGACTCGGCAAGGTGCGCAGCACGCTCGCGCGCGAGCACGAGCGCAGGCTGCATCGGCCTGCCCAGCTTCTCAAGCTCCGCGAGGCGGCTCGGCAGCTCGTTCGGCGGGATCTGTTCCACCTGAAGACGCATCGCCTGCTCGCATCCGTCGAGCAGCTGCTCCACGAGCACTGATTTGGCCTGATGAAGGAGGCAATCGGAGGCCATCAGGGTGAGGACCGCCTGATGAGGGAGGCAATCAGTGGAAGCACTGATTTGGCGCTCACCTCGGCGCTCGTGAGCGTCTGCAAGGCCCACGTGAGCTCGGCCGCGCGCTGCAGGCCGAGCGCGCGCGCCTCCATCCCCGACAGCGCCTGCGTGAGTGGCTCCACACTCGCGGCCGGAGGCGCGACCTGCGCCATCGCGAATGCGATCAGCAACGAAGCTGAGCCATGCGCGAGCATCGTCTCGCAATAGCCGGGCTCGTCGGCGCGCCCCTCGAGCTGCGCGCGCGTGCGCGAGCCCTCGATCGTGAACTCCTCCAGCCGCGCCGTGCTCACCGCACGCAGCAGCGGCTCCGCCTGCACGCCGAGCCCCTCGACGAGCGCGCGCGACAGCGTACCCAGGTGTGCGGCGTTTAAGTCGGCGAGGCGCGGCAGCACGATGGACGTGACCGCCTGGCCGATCGGGCCGCCAAGCTGCTTCAGCTTCGCGAGCGCTTGCGTGGCGAGCAGCAGCTGCGCGGAGGTCACGCGCCCATGCTGCGCGAGCAGCAGCAGCCGCTTGACGAGCCCTTGCAGCAGCGGACTCTCGGCCTGCTCGAGGCAGGAGAGGGCCCACAGGATCGAGGTGAGGCCCTTGACATCGGTAACAGTCGCGCCGCTCAGCATGCCTCCGAGCCGCATCATCATCTTGCCAAACCACGGCAGCTCCGCGAGCGCCTTGCGCTCCGAAGCGGGGAGTACCAACGCCGTGCGCGCGAGCGTATGCAGCCCGATGCTGAGCACGCCGACCGGCAAGCGTTCATAGTGGGCCTCGAGCAGCCGAGAGATCTCGTGCGCGCTTGTCTGCGTGAGGAAGACATCGTACAGGTGGTCGGCCGTCGCCATGAACCACGCACGCGGCGCGCTCTAACCTCGCGGCCTACCCCTGACAATCGGCTCCACGTGGCCGGCATTTCGCAGACATTGAAAGACGATTTTTCCTCGAACACACTGCTTGGGAGGCTTGCCGACGCGTGGAGAAACTCGCCGCTCATCGCAGCGCCTTTGCTCCTGTGAGACAAAGGGAGCGTGGCTCCACGCGGCCGGTTCGCGCCCCGCGGGGCATGCAGTGATTTGCCTCGCGTGACGGCCGCCTCGCGGGAGGACTGAGTGGGGCGGCGTCAGTGGCCACGGCACATCGGCTCATTGGCACTCCTGCAGCCACCGCAAGCGCAGCGCCGCCCGCACGAGTTGGTGTTGGCACCACGGCGTTTGGAGCCGTCAGCTGACCCTCAACGTTCGCACGATGCTCTCGGGAATGCGCAGGACTCGCCGCCGCCTAACCCCCTCTGGTGCATGGACATCGCCAACTTGGGTGGAGGCCTCGATCCGTTCGCTGATCTTGACGCGGAAGCTGAGGCTACTGCGGAGAAGAAGAAGAAGAAGAAGGCAGTCGCCCCGGAAGATGAGCTGATCGGTTCGGGCGACCTGATCCATATCCGCGTGCAGCAGCGCAACGGACGCAAATGCATCACGACCGTGCAGGGCCTGAGCGCGGAGCTCGACCTCAAGAAGATCATGAAAGCCCTCAAGAAGGACCAGTGCTGCAACGGCACCGTCGTCGAGGATGACGACATGGGCTCCGTCCTTCAGCTCCAGGGCGATCAGCGCGACGCCGTGGAGAAGTTCCTCGTGGCGAACGAGATCGCCACGAAGGACAAGATCAAGAAGCACGGCACTGGCTAGACGGGGGGCTAGACGGGGAGGACGGCCGCCTGGCCCTCACGTGCTCATGTGCCTGGACCTGGCCTGGGCGCACTTCACGGGTCCCCGGTCCTGTACCTCCCAGTGCGTGCGCCTGCACTTGGGCGAGAGAGGCCTCGCGATGAGGCCGTCTTGTAGAGCGACGCGCCGCTGCTACCTGAGTGGATCTAGTCATCATCCGACTTGAGCACGCGCGCAAGGCGCGAGTATGCATGAGTGTGCCGTGAACCTGTGTGTGGTTGCGACACACTAGAAAGTTGAAACGAGCCGAAGTGTGCCCGTCTGGGGTGCAGCTCCCACGTCACGGTGCGGATCATAGTATCGACACTAGAACGAAGCGCGTTTCGTCGCGCCGTAATTCCGCAAACCCACCGGTCGACCGGACGATGGACGTGTTGAACAGCTTGGAGAAGATGGCGCTCGAAGCTGTCGCGATCGAGCTGGTGACTAAGAGCGTCGACGATGCACTCAGCACCCTCTTCGACAGCGTCGAGCTTGCGCAGCCGGCCGGCATAGCGGAGCAGCAAGCGACTCCGGGGGCTTCAGTAGCCGAACCTAGCAGTCCTGCCGCCTTGAGCAGTCCGAGTCAGCCTTCCCCGCTCTCACTGTGGAGCAACAACGACTCAGACGCGGCGATGGCGGACATGGCTGCTCTCGCGACGCACCTCGCTGCGCGACTGGCTCGCTACCTGCTGTTTCTGCGCGCGGCCACCAGTTGGAGAACTGAAGCTCGCTTACCAAAGGGCACCACTGGGTACCAGTGGGTGAGCAGTTTCGAAGCCGTTGAGGACCCTGCCAGGATTGAGGAGGCCAAGGCCATCTTGGATCGTTTCGTGCGCAGCGGTGCCGAGCTCGAGGTGAGCAACTTGCCCACTAGCATCCTCCAGCCGCTGCGCACTGCGCGAGAGATGACGCTGCCGATGTTCGACGAAGCCATTGCTGAAGTCCACGCCATGCACCGGCGAGACACGTGCCGCCGCTTTCAGGCCGCACGTGCTCTCGAGGCGGCGCGAGCCCTTGGGACGAGTGAAGCGCACTTGCTCGCGCGTCGAGCCCTGCTAACCGCCGCCGCCGCTGTGATCGGAGCTTCTCCGAGGACGCCCTCGCCCCTTGCACCGCCGCGGCAGCCGGCAGTAGGGCGGCCGGCGGCAGCGGAGCCGGCGGCATCAGTGGAGCCAGCAGTGGAGGATCCGACGGCAGCGGAGCAGATGGACGAGGAGTTGCCTAATATGGACGAGGAGTTGTCCGCCATCCATGAGGCAGCGAGGGCAGCAGCAGCGGAGCCGGCGGTAGTGGAGCTTGCGGCAGCGGAGCAGCTATCCACGCCTGCGCATCCTATCCGCGCTGAGATGGACCGGGCAGAACCGAGCATGCCAGTGCCCACCACGGCGCCTCGCCCTGCGATGGACCGCGCACAGGCAGCGGAGCCGGCGGCAATGGAGCCGGCCGCAACAGCTTCGGCCGCAGCAGCGCCGGCAACAGCGCATGAGATATGGCTCCGTCGGCAGGCGATCCATCGGGCGGAAGCGCTCGCCGCCGGCATGCTGCCGGAAGCGCTCATGTCGCCGCCGCCCGCGCCGCCGCCTGTGCCGCCACCTGTGCCGCCGCCCGTTCGACCGCCCGCGCCGCCGCCCGCGCCGCCACCCGCACCGCCGCCCGTGGCCGCCGGCTCATGTTCCAATTCCAACTTCGTCGACGACCTGCCCACCTCGCCGAACGCCCGACAAACCTTGGCCGTGGAGTGTGACGAAGCCCAACAAACCTTGGCCGAGGAGCGTGACGACGCCCAAGTGCTCAACGAGAAGAAGAACAGGGCAAGGGAGGACGCTGCAGAGCTTGCCGGAGGCGAGCCGGCGGTAATGGACCCTTCGGACATCAGGAGAGCAGCAGCGGCAGCGGAGGCAGCGGAGGCAGCGGAGCACGCGTCCACGTCATCCTCCACGCCGGCGCCTCCCAGAAACGCCGAACCTGCCGCGATCGTGCGGCGAAGCTTCTCCTTCTCTCGCCCTACACGCACTCCCGCGCCCTCCAGTGCCTTACCTGCCACCCCCGCTGCCAGATCTACTGCGACTGCCGTCGCGGCCACACCTGCCACCAAGTTGTCGAGCGTCGCTCCACGCGGAACGACATTCGTGGCGACGCCACGTCGCTCCACGAGCTTCGGTGGAGCTGTCGCTAGGACCGTCGGCCGGGCGGCTGCGTTGCCGTTCGTGAGGGCAGAGGCGTTCGTCGAAGGCGCCATGCTCCGCACGCTCGCGCGCCGCGAGCAGCGGAAGAGAACCAAAAGCAAGCTCGAGGGCATGGCGGCACTGCGTGGCTTTCACGACGGGCAGCGCGCGCTCTGGATTCAATGGAGGCTTCGAGCGGAGTGTCGCACTCTCACGCGCGGCGCTCTCGTCGGGCTCCGGAGGCGCCAGAAGCTGGGCGGGCTGACGCGCTGGTCGGCACGAGCTGCCCAGCTGCAGCGTGCACGTGATGCTTGGATGCTCATGCGCCAGCCGCGGCTCGCGATCCGCATGCGAGTATGGCGCGTGCACGTTTGCGAAGAACATGTGCGGATCTCCCAGGCCGAGCTGGCGGTGCATGCGATGGTACGAGGGCTCATTCGACGCGCCTTTCTCCGCTGGTTCCACAGCCTTCTGCGGTGGCTGCGCATGGGCAGGATCGCGGCGGCTCCGGAGAGCCAAGATCGCTATCTCCGGCGGAGATATCCGGAGATTGCCCCCGAGGTCCATGAGCGCACGGCGGCGCGTCACCTGCAGCGGCGCGGCTTGGAGTGGGGCTTCGATCGCTGGGTTCGCCTTGCGGGTGCGTGGCGACGGAATACTGCTCGGAGCTCGCTGGAGCACTGGCGTGCAGGTGCGCAGGGCGACGCTCTCGCCCTCTGGGCACGAGTCGCCTCGGCGAAACGGCGTGCAGTGCGCCTCGTGCGGCGGGTGCGGCATTCGGCCACGTGGCGAGCGATGGTGCACTGGCGCGCGCGCGGCGTTGCGATGGTGGCGTGCAGCCGTTTGATGCGCCGCGCGCATCACTCGGCGACGCGGGGCGCGCTGGTGCAATGGCTGCATGCCACCGCCGAGAAGCAGCGCGTGCGCCGAGTGCATGCACGCGAGCGGCTCGGCCTCTCCCCACAGGCCAAGCTACACGGGCGCCGGCGCACGCTCGGGCTTGCCTTCGAAGAATGGCAGCACGTGCACGGGCAGGGCCAGGCGCTGGTCCATATCGGCTTCCGGGCACTCCGGGCGCTGATCAATGGGAAACGGGCGCGTGCGTGGCGCACGTGGGAGCAGCACGTGCGTCGGCGGCGGGACGAGGCGGCCGTGCTCGCTCTCATTGGGCGCGCGTACTTGCTCCGGCGAGCACGCGCCGCCTTGCTGGCCTTGCGGCGCCAGATGGTGCACAGCTTCCTCGCGTGCCGATTTGCGGCGGCGAAGGTGTGCGCCGTCTTCGTCGTCTGGCGGGGCCAGGTGGTGCAGGCCGCCCTGAAGCAGCGAGGCGCGGCGGCGTTTGTTGAAGGGAGGGTGCGTCGGGCGCTCAACACGTGGCAAGCGAGTGCGGAGCGGGTGGGAGCCGGAGTCACCATACGGCGCTGTCGTGCGCTCCTCGCGGCAAGTGGCTTGAAAGAGCGAGCTCGCACGCTGCTCACAGGCTTCCGACGCTGGGTGTCCCACGACGAGGCCGAGAGCGCGCTGCGGAAGGCGAGCGCCTGGATGACGAAGCACGAGCTCCACAGAGCCTTCGTGGCGTGGCGGTGGGCGCATCTCGACTTGGCGCTACAGAGCACGCGCGCACGTGCGGCGGCGCATCGGTTCGGCCAGTCGACGCTCGCACGGGGCTGGAACACGTGGCAAGCCGTCGCCTTCTCCGTGGCGATCGTGCACATGAAGGTGCGCAAGTTACTCCGCAACGTCCTCCACCAGCACAGCTGGCGTGCCTTTCACAGCCTCGTGACCCACGCGGAGCACCGTCGTCAGCTCCGTCTGGGGGCCTGCGCGTTGCAACGGCATGCGCCTCGGCGCGCCATGATGACGTGGCGAGACCATGCCGAGGCACGGCTCGTCCAATCGGCGCTGCTGCATCGCGCCCTCGCGTGGATGGTCGCATGTCCATCGGTGCGGCGCTCGTGGCGCCTGTGGACCCAAAGGGCTGTCTTGGACGCAGCCGAGCTCGACGCGACTCATGCGGCGATGGAGAGAGTCATCAGGCGGCTGCGCCATCGGCGCCTCGGGCGCGCACTCAATACGTGGGAGGCGCTGGCCGTGCTGCTGCTCAAGACGGCGCGCGCGTGCAGCGTGTGGGTGCACCGGCGCATCGCGACTGGATTCCACAGCTGGCTCGAGGCGTGGCTGCAGCAACAGGGGACGCTCGCGACGACACGCGCCGTGCTGCGCCAGTGGAGATCGAGGCGCCTCGCGCGTGGGTTTGACACGTGGCTGGGCTCGGTGCTCGAGCAGGTCGCACACCAAGCAACGCTCGCGACTACGATCCGCGTCGAGATTGCTAGGTGAGGGAAGGTCTCCGATGGCCTCCTATCGATTCTAAATGCCTCTGATGACCTCTCCTTGCCTCTCTCATTGCCTCTCATTATCGTGCTTGCTAGGCGACGCCTTCACGTGCATCACGCTCTCGGTCTGTGGAAGGACTTCCGGCGCGACGCGCAGCGCGTGAAGGGGGAAGAGCGCCGCCGTATCGTCTCGCGGGAGGCGCGCCGGATCGTGTCGCAGGAGGCGGCGTCCTATGACGACCATGATGAAGGACGCCATCAGGCTCGGCACGGGGCGTCCTATAACGACCATGATTTGCTCTCGTACGAGGATGAGGGCAGTCGCGTCCCCGGCTCGTCGCAGTCGGTGGAGCAGCGTGAGGCGCTGCAGGTAGCGGCCGCGTCCCGCTCTATTGCCTGTACTTGCCTCTAATGACCTCTGATTACCTCTAATTGCCTCTGATTGCCACTGATTGCCTCCGAGCGCCGCTGCAGGTAGCGGCCGCGTCCCGCTGGCTTGCGGCTGCGGGTCTCGAGTCGGGACCCCCCATGTGGCCTGGGAGGATGTCACGCCCCACGACCCGGTTCCCGGCGCTGCACGGTAGCGCCGGCTACACGGCGGAGGCGTCGGGGAGCGAGAGGGAACGCCTCTCTTTCGAGTCGGACGCGGAGGCGGCGAGACGCTCCGCGCTCGTTCACATCTCGGACCTCCTCCTTGACTCTCATCAGTGGCTCGAGCCGGCAGACGCGCAGGTGCCGCCGCCGCCGCCGCCGCCGCCGCCGCCGCTGCAGGCCAAGGCGGCATCCCAGTGGCTCGCGGCGACAGGTGTCGAGGCCACGGCACGTGGCGCGTCGTATCGGTCTGTGGAAGGTGTCGAGGCCACGGCACGTGGCGCGTCGTATCGGCAGAAGGCGCCCGGGGAGGTGTCCATTCCACAACGGCCGGACGGCCCCATCCCCGTGATGGGCCCCGACGAGGCGCCCATCACGGCGCCGGCCTCGCCGCAACTGCAGCGCTCTCCCGGGTTCACGCCCGCGCCACGCTCGTCTCCGGCTGCCCGCGCCCGGCCGCACGCCGCGTACTCGCAGCAGATGCGCGTCGAACCCGAGTGGATCCGCTCACCTGTGAAGAGCTCGCCTGTGAAGAGCGCGCGCACGACGCTGCCGCTCGCGTACCCGGCGCTGCAAACCCTCACGGCGCTCGGCACGCCGGATGTACATCAGCTCGGCTCCGTCGAGTCGCTCCAGGTGACTGATGACCACTGATGACCCTTGATGACCACTGATCGCCACTGATTTCCACTGATGACCTCTGATGACCACTGATCCCCTCCGTCGAGTCTCGTCAGTTCGCGGAGGCGGCCAACCTCGCGGTGGAGCAGCAGATCGCCCAGATCGCGCGGCTCGAGGCGCTCAGGATGGCGCTCGACCAGTGGGTGGCGGGCTGGATGGCGCAGCGCGAGTATGCATGGGAGCTGCGTGCGACGGAGCGAGCGCTCTTCCACCGGCTGCACACCGAGTGCTGCCGTGCCTTTGACGCGTGGGTGCAGGCTGTGCAGTGGTGGCTCTTCGGGCTCCAGATAGGTCACCACGGCCGGCTTCGTGTGCTGCGTGAGGCTCTCCAAGCACTAGTGGCCGCGGCGGTCAACCGCCGCCAGCTGCTCGTGGCTCTGGGCCACTACCGGTATGGCGGATTCCACAGGGGATGGCACACGTGGCGTGCCCATGCGCAGGCCGCACGCGCCGCACTGGGCGCTCGTCTCAAGCGCGCCGTGCGCCATATGCTCAATCGACAGCTCGCGCGCGGCTGGCACGCGTGGGTCGCCTTCGCTGAGACGCGCGTGGCAGCCCGTGCCAAGGGCTACCGCGCCTTGGTCAGCCTGCTGCACCAAGCCCTCGCGCGCGCGCTGCGAGGGTGGGTCGCTCGTGTTGAGCAGGCCTCGGCTGCAAACGCGAAGCGGCTTCGCGCCATCGCCAGCCTCTTCAATCAAAAGCTCGCGCGCGCGCTGCGAGGGTGGGTCGCTCGTGTTGAGCAGGCCTCGGCTGCAAACGCGAAGCGGCTTCGCGCCATCGCCAGCCTCTTCAATCAAAAGCTCGCGCGCGCGCTGCGAGGGTGGGTCGCTCGTGTTGAGCAGGCCGCGGATGAGAAGGCCAAGCGGCTTCGCGCCATCGCCAGCCTCTTCAATCAAAAGCTCTCTCGCGCGCTGCGAGGGTGGGTCGCTCGTGTTGAGCAGGCCGCGGATGAGAAGGCCAAGCTCCAAACGACCCTCGCCACCTTGCTTCATCAAGCCCTCGCGCGGACGCTGCGTGCATGGTGCGCCGAGACAGCGCAGTGGAAGCTTCCGAGAAGCTTCCTCAAAACGAGTGTGCATCGGTGGCGCGAGCGTGTGCTGTACACCGCCTTCGTTCACTGGTCCTCCTCGTGTGTGCACCAAGGTCGTGACGATGCGGCGATGCGGGCGGCGGGCGCGAGGTTTCTGCATGCGGCGGCCACGCGTGCTTGGAACACGTGGTGCGCATGGCATGCTGCGCGAGCTCGCCTGCTCGGGCTGGCACGTGCGCTGCTGCAGCAGGGGCTACGACGAGCCCTCAATACGTGGCAGGCCACCTCTTCGGACCTCGCACAGCGGCAGCAGCTCATGACCTCGGCGCTGCGCAAGATGCAGAAGAGAGAGCTCTGCCAGGGGTGGCTGGCGTGGGCGGCAAGCGCGCCGGCGGCGCGCCGGTGGAGGCTGATGGAGTGCTCGGTACGTCGCCTACACCATCGTGATCTCTATCGGGGCTGGCTGGCGTTGGAAGCCTCTTCGAAGCAACGGCGGCTGCAGCAACGGTCGCTCGCGGCATGGCGAGGGAGTGCGCTCTGGGCGGCTCTGCAGGCATGGCGCCTGCTGGCCGGGGAGTCGACCGCCGCGGCGGCCCACGCTGCCTGGCTGATGGACGCCTCCCCGGAGGCTCTCCGACGGATGCGAATCGTGATGGATTCGGTCGCGCGTCGGTTACGCCGGCGTGTGATGCATGCGTGGTCGGCGTGGTCAGCGCCATCGGGCCTTCGCCGGCGCAGCGCCAAGACGGGCGTTCGTCGGGCTGTCTGGTACCTCCTCTCGCCCTCTGACCGAGCAGCATGGCCCAAAATTTGGACCGACTTTTTTGGGTGGAGCCACACTTGGCGGGACCTGCGCGAGTGGCTGACCAGCCTCCAGCTGTACGATCGTCCGACCTTCGTGGTGCCCAAGTCGCACGCGGGCCTGGTGAGCGCGCTGCAGCAGGGGCACCTCTACGAGCACCTCATCTACCGAATCAGCCGGCCGCACGAGCGCCTCCGGCGCGCCGTCGCGGGCGCCGACGCGACCACGACGCACATCTACGCGTGGGCACGCTCGCACTCGCGCGTCGGGCTGAGGGGAGGCCCTCCGCTCGAGCGTCCCACCAACCAACAGCGCGACGAGGGCGATGGCTGGCGCCATCTGCTGCGCGCCTTTTTCGCGTCCGAGTTGGTTCACAGCGCCCTCGGAGAGGAGGCAGGTGTGAAGCTCGGTCTTGTCGGCGCGGCGCTCGGCCGCGCGGGAGCCAATGACTTGCTCGACCACCTGCGCGTCCTGTGCGCGCTCCGGGCCGTGAGTGAGATGCACGAGCCCTCCTTTTGGGTCCCCTTTGTGGCGTCCATCAGCCGGGCGTCGTGCCGGGCAGGCGAAGGCGCACCCGCGTACGAGCGTGAGGAGCCACGGCTGACGCCCAAGCATCCACTCGATGACTACTCCGAATGCCCGGCGCACGCGGCATGCGACTTCGTGTGCCTCGGCTGCCCCACGCCGCGCATCCTAATCGAGAACGTCATGTGCGGCCGGTGCGGCCTGCGTGCCACCATGTCTACGCTCGAGTACGGGGCGCTCTTTTCGAGGCTCGAGAGCGGCTCATGGAGCAGCTGAGACGGGACCGAGTCTGAGAAGTACTGTGTAGGTACCCTCCGTGTAGTCTAGAGGTCCCCCTGTCAGCCCCCAGCCCCAGTCCGAGTGCACCTCGCCCACCACTCACGACAAGTGATAGGGAACGAGAGAGTGAAAATAATGTGGGTTCTAGAATAAGCGCCTTGGCGCTAGATTGGTTGTCTTCAAGGGCGAACAACGCAACATTGGGCGGCAAGTGCATTGCCTCGAAGCCGAGCAACATGCACGTAAGCGGGCGGGTACAAACAGGATACATGCAACACCATCCTCTAATCGGAGAATACACCCTGGAACGAAACGAACTGAAACGACTTAGGAAATCTGCAAATTTCGCGTTGTTCGTGTCGATGTGTCGTCAAGTGGTGCGGCTTGCCAGCCGTGCCGCTTTCTCGTGCCCCACCCTCCCGAACCCGTACTGTGTTTAGGGGGGACTCAGAGCTCGGCCTTCGGCCAGCTCTCGGGGCTGTTCTATCTAAACATCCCCAAGTGTGTGAAGCACAAAGAAGACATAGGTGACGGCCGCGTCGTTCTGTGGTGTCAGCTCATTTATTGTGATGAGGTGAGCTGTCATACGATGAGTTGCGTGAGCTGGAGACCGTTGTTTTCTAGATATCTCTTTTCACGCAACAAACACACGCAGGAAGTCGCGCCCGGGGCGCACGACTTCCTGTCTTCCTCAACGAACCCCCCATCTGTTTTCCTGGAGGATCACGCGCCTCCTCAACACCTAATCCTGGCGTGCCCTACCAGGTTCCGAGTACGGAGCGGTAGTTGCGTAGCTCCACACGTTCACAGGCACGTGTGGACTGACTTCGCGATCCTCCGCGTCGGTCGAGAGGTGCTTGGACCGTGGTGGCGCTGGGCTGGGCAGGAGGCTTCACCTTGGGTGGTTGAAGGCGCTAATCGCGGCGATGCTTGTGCGCACCGCTCTTCTCCTGCATTGCAGCCGCGCCACGCTTGCCGCGCCGCGCAACCCATTCAAACGTCTCGGCACGCTCTCCGCATCGATCGAAAGCGAGGAGAATCCTTACTCCTCTCTGCGAGGCCTTCCGCATTCGCTCGGGCGCGATGCGGGCGCGTGGGCACTATCGGGCGCAGTTCCCGAGCGCAGCGCCGACGGGCAGTACAGCGTGGCCACGTTCGCTGGCGGCTGCTTTTGGGGTACAGAACTGCGCTATCAGCGGCTGCCCGGCGTCATCGCAACGTGCGTCGGGTACACCGAGGGGCGCACCACTCGGCCCACGTACGAGCAGGTCTGCACTGGCCGGACGGGCCACACCGAGGCATGCCAGCTCCTTTACGATCCAAAGCAGGTCTCGTTCACCGAGCTCTGCGAGGCGCTCTTTCGGTCCATCGATCCAACCAAGCGCGACCAGGTGGGCAACGACTTTGGCACGCAGTACCGGCACGGGATCTTTTGCCACACGGAGCACCAGCTCAAGGAGGCGAAAGCCTTTGTCGCCAGTCAGGCAAAGGGCTTGCCGCCCGGCAAATCGATCGTCACCGAGGTGAAGCGTGCAACCGTCTTCTGGCCCGCCGAGGCCTACCATCAGCAATACTTGCAGAGGGGAGGGCGGTTTGGCAGCGCGCAGTCGGCGGCCAAGGGCTGTAACGACGCGGTGAGGTGCTATGGATAGAATGCTTCTCCATTTCTTAAGGGACTGAATGTTTATAACGCCGCGGACGCTCGCCATGTGGCGCGAGCCTCCTCCGCGGGGCCAGGGACGACCAGGATCCTCTCATTCATTCCGGGCGGTAACAAAGGTTCTACGGCTCGGCTCGACGATGGGGAATGCTGCTACGTGGCTTCTCGGCTTATATCGAACCACGGCGGCGGATCCGCGGCTGCGGACGAACACACGCGAAAACGAGATCGGTGTTTGTATCTCGTTCGTTGCGGGGGTTCACGTTACTGCAAATACCGGCTAAAATACCGGCAACCGGGCCGCGGGCGTGTCCGACGACTGATTAGCGATTACGAGAAGGGAACCACCCCCTCGGAGGGAGCTGCGGAGCTCGGAGGGCTCCAGAGAGAGACCGGAAGGACCAGAGCGCCCAGACGCGCGCAGGGACGCGGCGACACCCCTCTCACCCGAGCACGCTTTGTTGCATCAATTTCCGATGTACACGACGGGACGACCACGTAAGACGCTAGACGGTAACAATCGTAACAATCAATGGGTAGGTACCACTTGTCGAGGACCGACAGGGGGGCGCGTTCTGGAAGGGGTATTCAAGTTGCCCCTTAGCCCGCCGCAGGCGCGAAAATTTGGGCACTATTTACTGCAAATAACAGCAGTTTACACTGTAAGGATGCCTGACCATAACCAGACCATTGTGCCCACGCAGACTACACTATTCGCTATTCGTCTGACCAAATGTCGTCGACTACTGTACATACAATACCGTACACCGCACAGCGCGCTT